>Ga0163215_100234_pt1 | contig 128444 bp, 125 predicted proteins | sample SynspAceP_FD_185934 | JGI IMG/M metagenome (GOLD analysis project Ga0163215, IMG submission 185934) | Saline lake microbial communities from Ace Lake in Antarctica - Synechococcus sp. Ace-P (Hybrid Assembly) | ecosystem: Environmental > Aquatic > Non-marine Saline and Alkaline > Saline | place...
GATAGAGACAGAAATCGCCAGGCTTGGGAATCCCACCACAACCAGATGAGTCAATTCGACGCAACAACGACGTGTCCCGCAAACCTCAACTTGCCCGAGGTTTTGCCCCTGTTACCCCAGTAAGACACTGGCCCCCGGTGCCACGCCGATAAACGTGGAAGAATTGCCTGCAGCGACTGATGCGACCGCTGTGCCATGTGATTCAGCCGCTCCGGTGACGCTTCCAATTGCAACGCGGTTGGAAATGGACTCGTGCGTCGCCAGAAACCCGTCATCCACAATGGAAATGGTTTGCCCCGCACCCGTCAGGCCAACGGCATGAGCGTATTCGATCCGCGCTGAGGCAAGGGAATAGCTGTCATAAATCGGGCCTGAACGCCCCGTTCCTGACTGCCACCGGATGTCCTGCCTGACATATTTACTGGAGTCCCGCAATTCGCGGGCCCTGTCCTCGAAAGCGTCGAAGCTGTTGATGAAGAACGCAGCAAGTGCGTCCGAGCTTAGATTGTTGCCGTAGATCGGACCAAGCAGCGCGTTGATCGTGCTGTTTCCACTACCTCCGCCGCAACCGGCCAGAAATAGACAGGCTGCAGCTGAAAATTTCAGTCCATCTGTCGATCGGATTGCCAAGACCGAGGGCTCCCTTCGAATGGTTGACCTGCGTGTACTGGTTGAAAAGGTCACATTCGACAAAACGGCTTGGCCTTTGGTCATCTTAGCCAGAGCATCGAACACGTAGCAATATTATCTTGCCGAATTGCGGCCACCAAATGTGCAATCATGTTCGAAATTAGGTGGGAACTACCAATATCCCTTGTTTGCATGGCACAACACGGATTGTTGATTAACCAGCCTGCGCCTTGACTTGTCTGCTCTTGATCCAGTTCCAAACCAGAATGCCCAGGACCAAAAACGCCCCTCCGGCCTCAATGAGTTCATCGGGATTGAAAATAGCGATCACACCCGGCACCACGAGAATGCGCGACAGCTTGTCCATCCAGGTGAACAGATAGCCCTCGATCGCGGATGCAAAGCCGACCAGCCCGATCACCACGATGATCCCTGTCCAGATCACATACCATGTCTCGCCACCCATGATGATCTCGGGGTTATAGACCATGAAGGCCGGGATCAGATACAGACCCTTGGCGTATTTCCACGCCTGCATACTGGTTTCCATGGGTTTTGATCCGGCAATCGCGGCCCCTGCAAAGCCTGCCAGCGCTATCGGTGGCGTCACGTTGCTATCCTGACTGTACCAGAACACGACGAGATGCGCGATTAACAGCGGGATACCGAATTCCTGGTTGAGCGCAGGCCCTACAAGGACGATCAGCACGATATAGGCCGCTGTTACGGGCAGGCCCATGCCAAGGATCAGGCTGGCCAGCAGTACGAAAATCAGCGCCAGCGCCAGATTGCCGCCAGACAGGGAAATCATCATGGACGAGAATTTCAGCCCCAACCCTGTCAGCCCCACAACACCCACGATGATGCCCGCTACAGCACAGGCTACGCTGACCGCCACCGCGTTGCGCGCCCCCAGTTCCAGCGCCTGCGCGATCAGGCGCAGCCCGCTGATGATGGCGTCCTGCAACCGGTTGACAGTAAGTGGCTTGCCGGACTTCGGATCCAGAACGATCAACGTGAAGGCCGCCCGCAGCGCGGTCACGATGATCACCGAGATGATCGCCCAGAACCCCACACGGGTTGGCGAGATGTTGTTCACCAGCAGGTAGATCAAGACCACCAGCGGCACGATGAATTGCCAGCCAGCCGCCAGAACCTGACGGACGATGGGCAGTTCCGCCGCTGAAAGGCCAGTCATTCCCGCCTTCATCGCAACGATGTGGACAAACAGATAGACCGTTCCCAGATAAAGGATGGCCGGAAAGATCGAGACCATGACGATGTCGATGTAAGGCACGTTGGTGTATTCCGAGATCAGAAAGGCACCGGCTCCCATAAGCGGTGGTGTGATCTGCCCCCCGGTCGAAGCCGCAGCCTCGATCCCGCCGGCCTCTTTCGCCTTATAGCCCAGCTTTTTCATCAGCGGGATCGTAAAGGCCCCGGTTGTTACCACATTGGCAATCGCCGAGCCTGAAATTGATCCCATACCGGCCGAGGCGATGACGGCGGCCTTGGCCGGTCCACCCGGTTTGCGGCCAGTGGCGGCAAAGGCCAGATCAATGAAGAACTTGCCCGCACCGGTCACTTCCAGAAAGGCCCCGAACAGAACAAACATGAAAACATACGTGGCCGCGACCCCCAGCGGCAGGCCGAATATCCCCTCTTGCCCGAGGTAAAGCTGTCCGACAAGGCGGTCAACGCTGGCCCCGCGATGTGACAGGATACCGGGCATCCACTCGCCCAGCCATGGCAGAGCACCGCGCGGGCCGGCCAAAGCATAGGAAATCGCAGCCATGCCGATAATGGTCATGCCAAGCCCGACGACACGGCGGCTGGCCTCAAGCACGGCGATGGTGGCGATGGTGCCCACAAAAATATCGGTCCGCGACCACCAGCCCGCCCGATTGATGATCTCGTCAAGAAAATAGAAAATGTAGAAGCCGCTCAGAAAAGCAGCGGTCAGAAAGACCGCATCGACGATCCAGCCGATTATGCCGCGCGGACGCTGCGTGCCGGTCACTGGAAAGATCAGAAAGGCCAGGAACAGGATGAACCCCAGATGGGCCGAGCGTTGATAGAACAGACCCATCGGCTCGATCCCGGCCGTATACATCTGGAACAGCGACATCGAGATTGCCACCAGCGTAATGATCCACAAGATCGGGCGCGGTTGAACCCAGTCAGCCGATTGCGCCGTCAGCGGAAGTGCGGCAGCTGGTGCATCAGGGGCTGTCAGGTTTGTCTTCGGGTCGCTCATGGTATTGTCCTGTCAGTGCTGGGGCTGGGCGGGGTATCAGGGTGCGGGGTCGACCTGTGGATCAGGGTATTTCGGATCTCAGACGCAATGTCAGTTTGGCACCAGCCGCGATAGCGCTCAGATGAAGGGTGCGGGCATGGCCGTGCAGCTTATGGTCGACACGGGGCGCGCCCACGCGCAAATTCAGGGCATTGCCGGGTATCGCCTCGTTGATGTTTTCGATCCAGTAGCCGCCACCTTGCGCGGGCCGCAAAGTACCACGTCCGGCAATCTCACCCAGACCGGCAGCGAAATCGTGCAGATAGGACCGCGTCAGGATCATCTTGCCATCCCTGTTCTCGAAGCAATCGGCCACGGCACCACCTGTGACCGAATGGAACCATGACAGACACATCTCCTGCCTGTCACCGAAAGCGAGTTCTCCAAGCAGAACGCCCTTGCGGGTTTCGACCACAAGAGCGTCATTTGCCCAAAGAGGCGTTGCGCAAAGATAAGCTGCAACCAGAAGGGCGGCCGCAACGGGCCGCCCACCTTGTTCACGCATCACTGACGCTGGTGGTCCTGCACCGTGGCGCCCGCTTCCTCCAGATAGCGCAGGGCGCCCGGGTGGAAGGGGATCGGGGTCGAGTCAATGGTGAACTCGATCGTGGTGTCATTCGCCGCCGGATGGATTGCAATCAACTCGGCCACATTTTCGAACATCGCCTTGGTGATGTTATAAGCAAGTTCCTCATCCATATCGGCGTGAACGACCAACACGTTCGGGGTCGAGATGGTCAGAACCGGCTCGGCCATACCGTCATACATGCCTTCGCGCAGCGTATAGGGCGCAAAGGTTGGTTCGGCTTCGCGGGCTTTCGCGATCTCGTCCTCGGACAGTCCGACAACCGAGATGCTGCGGGTTGCGGCAAGGTTCATGATCGACGACGTGGGCGGTCCTACGCTCCAGAACCCGGCCACAATATCACCGTCACGGATCGCATCGGCGGTTTCGTTGAAGTTCAGGCGCTGCGGTTCGAAATCGTCATAAGTGATCCCGTTGGCCGCCAGAATGATCTGCGCGCTCAACTCTGTACCGGACCCGGGGGCGCCGACCGACACGCGTTTGCCGCGAAGGTCTTCAAGGCTGGTGATCCCGCTATCGGCCAGCGTCACAAGTTGCACCGCATTCGGATAGATCGAGGCCAAAGCCCGCGCCTCGGGGATCTGACGTCCGTCGAAAGCCCCGGTTCCGGTGAAGGCCTGATACACCGTGTCAGCCAGAGCGAGCGCGATATCGCTGTCGCCGCGCTGGATCAGCGCCATGTTTTCCACCGAAGCACCTGTGACTTCGACACTGGCTGTATAGCCGTCGACATATTTGCCGATCACTTCAGCCAGACCGCCACCATAGGGATAATAAACGCCGCCTGTGCCGCCGGTGGCGATCGACAATTCTTGTGCTTGGGCCGCCGGTGCAATCGCAATGGCTGCCGCTGCTGCAAAAAGCAGATGTCTCATGATGGTCTCTCTCCCAGTTATTTTGACGCGTTTATCGCGCACTTGGTGAAGGAAAAGAACACTTTGATGGCGGTCACGTCAACCGACTTCAGCCCTGAAAGGTCACAGCGGTCCTTCATTGGTCTTGGGCTGTTGTGTTCTTTGGATGAGAATTGCGGGTTTGCAACGATGAAACCAAGACATCCAGAGGCGTTGAGAGGTGACCGGCAGAAGGCCCAAGGACCGCTGGAAGTTCCTCCGGAATGTGCTGAAGCCAGCGCGGCGGTTGGCAAGTGAGTTGTGTCGCGACTCGGTCATTTCATCCCGGAACGCCGAGTCGCCGCAAGCCGGTGTCCGAATTGGATTGTGGCAGAACTGGTAGTGCGAAAGTGGCTGACATCCACTTATTGATGACATTTCACACAATTCAGGGTGATTGTTGCGCAACGGCGCTGAAAAAATGTGGCAAAATCTTGTTTTTCTATTGCCGTAAGTTGACTTTATTCTCTAAGGTTGATTTTACATTAAGCGGTCATCCAGGGGCGTGTCTGCACATCATCTGCCACACGGACGACTTTATTTAAAATGACGGACAAAGGGGAACCCGAAGTGTCAGTATCGAACATTATGGCCACCACAATGGCAAGCTTAACAGTTTTGGCGATGTCGTCAGAAACGCTTCTGGCGATGGGGTCTCGTGGAAGTCGCTCTGAAGTGCGTTCCGGGCCGCCCAGCTTTGTAAATCCTGGCCAAGGTCGGGAAACCGTTATGAACACCAACACCCCTGCAAGCGTTCCCGAGATTGACGCCTCGACCGGTCTTCTGGCGATGGCTGCGGTTCTGGCGGTCACGGCCTTCGTCTGGGAACGCAACCGCCGTCGGCGGGCCTGACCCTGATAAACGGGAACAGTTCAATTCAGGACTGTTCTGGTAGCTAATGCATAAAGGGGCAGGTTTCTCTGCCCCTTTTTCATATTTGCGGACCGAAACTGCTCAGTTTGGCAGCAGCACAGCGTCAATGCGGTGGATCACGCCGTTCGAGCCAATGATATCGGCCTGAGTGACATTGGCACCATTCACACGCACACCGTTCGTGGCGTTGATATGCACTGTCTGGCCTTGCACCGTTTCGACATCCAGACGTTGGCCCAACAACTGGTCCGAGGTCACGGCGCCCGGAACCACATGATAGGTCAGGATTGATACAAGCGTGTCTTTGTTTTCAGGCAGCAACAGCGATTCAACGGTTCCTGCGGGCAGCGCTGCAAAGGCGGCGTTGGTTGGCGCAAAAACGGTAAATGGACCATCGCTCTTCAGTGTTTCGGCAAGCCCTGCGGCTCCGACAGCTGCAACCAGCGTGCTGAACTGATCGTTGCTGGCCAGAATATCCACAACATCCGGTTGGGTCATTGTTGGCGCGCAAGCCGATAGCGTGGCGACAAAGACAGCCGCTGCGCCAACCTTGAAAAGGTTGCGCCGCGCCATGCCGTGATTGGCGGTTTCAGTGGAATTGATCATTTATATCTCCCGGTTGGTTTTAGGTTTACATGAATACCACACTAAAAGTTGATTACGCATCAAACGGGAGGATGGATCACTCTTTAGAGAGCAGCCGTTATTTTGCCATTATTTTATGAAGCCACGCTGTGGCAAGTTGACATCGGCAACCCGATACTGGTCCTGCTTGTGTCAAAGCGGTACCGGAACCCGTCCTTGAGCCGCAGTTGCACGTTGGAAAATGGGAACCATTTGCCCGCCGGATGCGTTTGAATGGTCTAAGCAATGAAATCATCAAAAGGAGGCTACCACGATGGACCGCCTCAGCATCTACCTTACCTTGGCAGTGGGTGCCATGATCACGGGTGCCTGTGTTATCGCCGTTCTGTCTTTGGGCTGGTATTCATGGCTGGCGATCGGCAGCGCCGCCGCGATCGGTATGGTTCTGACATGGCCCGCAAGCTACGCCATTTCGCGCCGGATCAAACGACAGGACCCTGATTGGGACAGCACCAAAGTCGATCGTGTGGATGATATCATCCCCGATCCTTCCAAGCCGGAAGTCTGACTTTTCTGTTAAGGCAAAGGTCTTGAAAGGCCTTGTCAACTTCTTGCGGGCGCAAAAAATGCCTGGCTACCCAAAGGGTGCTGTCAGGCAGTAGCGATCCTCAGGTAATGGCCTCCAGCCGTTCCTTGGACAGATCACCGGGAACAATCGTGATCGGGACCGACAGCGTGCCCGCACTGCGCGTCAGTTGGCTGACCAACGGGCCCGGACCTTTCTTGTCCGTGCCGGCACCCAACACCAGCACGCCGATCTCTTTGTCTTCGTTGATCTGCGCCAAAATTTCCGTGACAGGCTCGCCCTCACGGATCACCAACTCAGGATCAATCCCCTGCTTGTCGCGCATCCATTTCGCAAAAACCTCGAAATGCGCGTGAATACGCTCGCGCGCCTCTTCTCGCATGATATCGCCGACACCGATCCAGTGATTGAACTCCTCGGGTGGTATCACCGACAAGATCTCGACCCCGCCGCCGGACCGCGCTGCGCGCATGGCGGCAAAGCGCATGGCGTTCAGGCATTCGCGGCTGTCATCCAGAATAACCAGAAACTTGCGCATAGTGTCTCTCCCTCGGAGGTGGATCATGGCGCAACGCCGCGCCCCGCGCAACTGTCCGCGCGTATCGGGGTTGCACCGCCTCCGTTTCTTCTTGCCAGAAATATCCTTGCGCGGCTTCGGATCAACCCGCCGTGGCGGCCCAATCCCAATAGAGCGCACGGGCACGCTGGCTGACCGGGCCAATGGCATAGGTCGTATCGTCAAATGCGGTCACGGGCGTCAGCTTGCTCATGTTACCTGTCAAGAAAACCTCGTCTGCGGCATGAAAATCATCGAAGCTCAGGACGGTTTCGTGCACCTCGACCCCATCGGCGCGCAGGTTGGCGATATGGCGTGCCCGCGTGATGCCCGCCAGAAACGTGCCATTGGCAATAGGTGTGAAGACAACGCCATCCTTGACCATAAACACATTTGCAGTTGCCGTTTCGGCCACATTGCCCATTGCGTCTGCGACCAGTGCATTGCCAAATCCTTTGGCGCGCGCCTCGGCTAGCATTCGGGCGTTATTGGGGTAAAGACACCCCGCCTTGGCATTGACCACGGCACTTTCCAGCACCGGACGGCGGAATTGCGTCCGCGTCAGTGTGGTCGAGGCCTCTTGGGGTGGCATCGGGATTTCTTCCAGACAGATGGCAAAGCCAGTGCTGTCAGGCAGCGGAACGATCGCTGTTGGATCACCGTCCAGGCCCCAATACATCGGTCTGATATAAACAGCCGCGTCACGCGGATAAGCCGCAAGCCCTTCGCGGATGATCCCCACCATATCCTGCGTCGCCACCGTCGGCGTGATCATCAAAGCCACAGCCGAGCGGTTGACGCGGGCGCAATGCGCGTCAAGGTCCGGTGCCATGCCGTTCACATAGCGCGCTCCGTCAAAGACCGTGCTTCCCAGCCAGCTGCCATGATCCGCCGCGCGCATGATCGGCAGGTTGCCATCATGCCATTGGCCGTTGAAATATGTGCGGATATTCGTGCCGCTTGCCATGGTCAGTCCCTCGTCATTGATCAGAGGACTTTACCAGTCGGCGCAGGGTGGTAAAGCGCGGATCTAGTCAATGCGCCTAGTAAAGCGGTTCTTCATAGACGCGCGCACCGTCGATCATCAGCCCCTTGATCACCCCGTTACCACTGCCGTCCAGTGCCAGGATCACGCCCATCCGGTCAGCGCGGTCCAACGCCTCAAGCTCCAGCGCGCGCTCTTTCGGGGCGAAATAGCGATCAAACGGAAAGCTGAGGATGATCTGGTCCCCGGCATCGTATTCGTACTTGCCACGGATGACAGGCATACTGTCTTGCTGCGGTTGGGCAAACAGTCCCTTGGCGCGCCAGTATCCGTCATCGCTTTCGGTCAGGCTGACATAGACGGGGGCATTGACCTCTAACGCAGGATCGACAGTAACCGTGCTGCGGGAGACGCGTGTGATCTCAAGGTTGAGGATGGTGTAATGCCCGCGAAACAGGTCGCGCGGATCAATGGCGCCGGTTTCCAACACCACTTCGCGCCCGTCGCGCAGAAGGGCGGCGCGGTCGGTGACCATTTTGCCCAAAGCAGCGGTTTGCACCAAAGCCACCGCTATGACAGCGGCAACAAGCCAGCGGGCGGGCAGGGCGCGCATCAATTTACAGCCCCCCGTTTCGGATCAAGGCGGGTGGCGATCCATGCGCCCCCCAGCAGGATCACACCCGCACCCAGATAGAAGCCGCTTGTCCCGATCAGACTGCCAACGGTTTCGCCGTATATCAACAGCAGGGCCAGCACAAATCCGGCCATCCCGATGCTGCGCAGGTTGCGCTGGTCCAACCGCCAGCCCATCCGCGTGATCCAGATGAACAGCGCCAGCAACAGTGCTTCGGGGATCAGCGGCAAGGGCGGCAAGCCATAGACGCCCAGCAGCAAAACACCTGCACCAAGGGCAACCCAAAGATCATAGCGCAAAGTCCAGTTCCGGATTTGTCCTAGCGCGGCCAGAACCAGCGCGGGCAAAAGAACCAACAGTGGCACCAGCCCCCGCCAGAGCGGTAAGTCCGTGTCGGGCTGGCTACCGTACATATTGTTCCCGCCCTGAAGCGTCAAAGCGAACACAATCAATCCGAGCATCAGTACGGCATAACCCAACGCCGCCCCCTCAAAACCGCGCAACCAGCGTCCAGCCGATAGTGAGGCCAGCATGCAAGAGATTGCCACCACAGCCACGCCCGCCAGATAAAGAGCGGCAAACTCTGGTGCATCCGCCAGTGCCACAACGCTCAGCAGCCAGAAACACAAACCCAGCACGCTCAGATGCGCGCCAAGGCGGCTATGGTGCCACCATGCCAGCGCTGCACCTGCCAGCCACCACCCCAGATAGGGTAAATTGATATCGCTGTGGCGTGCAAAACTGTCGATCTGCATGCCGTGCCATAAGGCGAACAACCCGATCGCCAACGCCATTGCCATGGTCCCCCGTGTCAACAAGGCCGCAAGCAGCGTACCCAAAGCCCACAACCAGACTGCATCGGCGGCATTACCCTGAATGTGATATATCTGGCTGACCAGCATGATCCCAGCGCCGAACATCCCGCAGGCCAGCAGGATCAGCGCCTCGTGCCACCAATGAAGGTCACGTAGCCCTGTCCAGAGGGCGGCCCCCCACGCGGCCCAAAGTCCCGCAACGACCAGAACCAGCCTTGCAAGGCGGCTCATTTCTTCCCAGTTGGCGGCAACAAATGTCATGGCGGCGAAACACAGGCAGACTACGCCCGCCGTGATGATAAAGGCGTTGAAGCTGAATCGACGCTGTCCGCTGTCCAGATCGGTGCGTAGACGCAAAGCTGTATCCGCATCCAGCAGGCCACGGTCCCGCCAGTCTTCCAACGCTTCGCTAATCACGGCGCTTTTGCTTTTGATATGCATGATCAACTCTCGGTTCCTGCGTGAGAGTGTACCGGATCGGACCCTTGGGTAAAGTGAGGAAATCCGGACCTTTTAAGAAGAGCCGGACCCAAAAAAACCCGACCCGAGGAACCCGGGCCGGGTATAGTGTACTAAAATTCGCTTTTATATATGAGGGTCAAAAGTCGGAAATCCGACGGTACCTTTGAACCAATTGTACCGAGATATGCAGCGGGACGGGCCGCATTCCCACCGCTTCAACGGTAAGACAGGATTGACAGTTTCCCGTGTCATTTTCATGACGCTCAGCGAACGATTTTTGGACAAATCTGGTTGATTGATCCGGCAATGGGTGGTTGCGCCATAGGAAACCGGATCAATCAGCCGCTGGTTTTGCCTCAGCCAAAAGGGCGTCAAGATCGAGCCGGCTATTGACCATCTTCAGCTGCCCCGCAGCGTCGCGCGGCCAGTCTTCTGCGCCCCGGTCGCGGTAGATCTCGATACCGTTCCCATCAGGATCACGGAAATATATCGCCTCGGACACACCGTGATCGGCAGCGCCGTCCAGTTCCACCCCCGCGGCCAGAACCTGTGCCAAAGCCGCCCCCAGTGCTGCACGGTCAGGATAGAGAAACGCGGTATGGTAAAGCCCGGTATGTCCGTGCGGAGCAGGGTGTCCGCCAAGACTTTCCCAGGTATTCAGCCCGATATGGTGATGATACCCACCAGCGGACAGGAAAGCCGCTTGTGCGCCGTAGCGCTGCTGCACCTCGAAGCCCATCACATCACAGTAAAAGGTGATGGCGCGATCAAGGTCGGAAACCTTGAGGTGAACATGCCCGATACGGGTTTCAGGATTTGCTGTGTACGCTTTCATGCCAGTTTCTCCTTTGTGGCACGAATATACGCAGACCTTTCCTTTTTGATAAGGCAGACGGCTGCACTGTGACTGTGCGGGGACGCAGATCGCATCGCATACAAGCTATTGTGATTTGAGAATATGACCCCGATCAGGTCTTAGGGGGGGCGAAAGCACCGTGAGTGGTACGCTAAATCAGATACACGATGGGCGCAGGCAGGCCCAAAAGGAGGCAAGATGACAGATCGCTGGACAAGACGGACCCTTTTGGCAGGTGGCGCCGCCGCACTTCTGGCAGGGCGCGCAGGGGCTGTGCAGGACCTGAACGAGCGGCCGGAAACGGGCGCTGTGCGCAACAACCTGTCCTCGTTCCGGGCAGTCCGCTGGCAGGACCATTTCGATACGCTTGAAAACGGGGTCATCCTTGCCGATACGCGGTCGCGCGCAGTGCATTTCTGGTCCGAGGACGAGAGTGTTTATCGCTTGTATCCCAGTTCGGTCCCCGCCAGCGATGATCTGACACGTCTGGGATATACCCGCATCGTCCGCACAAGAGTCGGGCCGACATGGACACCCACACCGTCGATGCGCGAACGCGATCCCAGTCTGCCGGTAACGATCGAAGCCGGGCCGGAAAACCCGCTTGGCACCCATGCGCTGTATCTAAGCTGGCAGTATTACCTGATCCACGGCACCCATGACACGCGCAAGATCGGTCGTGCGTCTTCTGACGGCTGTATCGGGCTTTATAACAACCACATCGAAGAACTGTTCAGTCTTGCGCGCGTTGGCACGCAGGTCCGGCTGATCTGATTGCGCGGCCTGCGTGAACAGCTTGGCTTCGCGCAGGCTTCAGTTTTGGTGAATATAGCTTCCCGGCGCATCGGCAAGCGGCGGATAGCCCTGATCAGCAGCCCCCGTTTGCGGCGGCATGACCTTTTCACCGCTATGTCTGGCCAGCCACAACACCCATTCGTCCCACCAGGACCCTTGCTGTGCATCATGCCCGGCAAGCCATGCATCCGGACCGGTATAAAGCGCACCTTCGGGGCGGTGACTGATCCTGAAGTGCCGCCCAATGTGTCCCGGTTCGCTGAGAATTCCACCATTGTGCCCGCCCTTGGTCAGCACGAATGTCAGGTCGTTGTCAGTGAATAGCTGTGTCTTGTAGACAGACCGCCAAGGCGCGATGTGATCGGTTTCGGTCGCGACGACAAACATCGGCGCTTCGATGTCCTTCAGGGCGATCACGCGCCCCTCGACCGCAAAACGCCCCGCGCTGATCCGGTTATCGAGAAATATCCCGCGCAGGTATTCCGCGTGCATCCGTGCAGGCATCCGCGTGGTATCATTGTTCCACACGGTGATATCCGAGGGAAGATCCTCGATCCCCAGAAAATAACGCCGAACCGCGCGGGAATAGATCAGATCCTCGGACCTGATCGCGGCAAAGGTCCGGGCCATCTGGGGCCGGTCCAGAAAGCCTTGTTCCCACATCATATCCTCTAGGAATGCAACCTGGCTTTCATCCAGAAACAGCAGCAACTCGCCCGCCTCGACAAAATCGATCTGCGCCGCCATCAGCGTGATCGAGGCAAGACGGTCGTCGCCGTCGCGGGCCATGGTAGCCGCAGCAATGGCCAGCATCGTGCCGCCCAGACAATAGCCGTTGGCATGGATTTTTTGCTCTGGAACAATTGCGCCTACCGCATCCATCGCAGCCATGACACCGGATGTGCGATAATCTTCCAGCGATAGATTGGCCTGATCGGCTGTTGGATTGCACCACGAGATGACGAAAACCGTAAACCCCTGATCCACAAGATATCTGACCAACGAGTTATGCGGTGACAGATCAAGGATATAATACTTCATGATCCATGCGGGCACGATCAGCACCGGTTCGGGATGTACGGTTCCGGTTTGTGGGCTGTACTGGATCAACTCCATCAGATCGTTGCGATAAACCACTTTGCCCGGCGTGCAGGCCAGATGCTTGCCCAAAGCGAATTCATCGGGGATCGGTTGACGCGACTGGGTCAGCGTCTGGATCATGTCGGCGGTGAAATGCGCCGCGCCTTCGGTCAGGTTGCGGCCCATTGTCCGCACCGTGGCTTGCTGGATTTCAGGGTTCAAGGCAGGAAAGTTCGCAGGCGAGACTGTGTCAAGCAACTGGCGCATCATGAAGCCTGTCCGCTCGGCGCTTTTGTGGCGCAGACCGCGCAGATCATCTGTAGCGTGATCCCACCAGTCCTGCATTGCCAAAAACCCCTGTTGCCACAGGCTGTAGGGCGGTTTGGCCCAGCTTTCATGGCTCCATCTGGTGTCATGTTCCTTGGGGCTGAACGGCGCTGCGTCCGACTTGCCCCAAAGCGTGTGTCCGGCATGATCCATCAGCTTGAGTGCGTTTTGCTGCGCCAGTTCCGTGAGTTCCAGTTGCCGCCCCGGCGCGCGGGCCATGTGAAGCCACCAGTCTGTCCAAGCATCAGCCACAGCATGAGGCGAGACCCCCCCTGTCATGCGCGCCATGGCCGCCATAACACTGCGATCCAGATTCTGGTGCGGATGCAGCGGCTTGGCCTCGGGTAGGGATCGGGTTGGCTTGGCCGGTGCGGTGTAAGGCAGGACTTCAGGCACGGCTGAAATATCAGGCAAAGACTTGGCCTGCTTTGGTTTTGCGGACTTTCGCGCCATGACATATCTCCCCTGTTGCAGGGTGCAGCATATCAGATCGCGTCCGGTAAAGGATTGATCTGCATCATAGGAAGCCGGTCACCGTCTGTCCGGCGCCTGAGCAAGCCGTCGGATCACGCGCAAAACAGCGTTGCTCAAGACAGATTGCAGAAGCCCCAGCAGCGCTGCAAGTGCGCCAAGCAACCCTGTCGCCACCAGCCAGACCTCGTCGGCAACCCGTAGGGTTAGTCGCAACAGGCGGCTTTTGCCCAGTACCTCGATCGTCCCAACCATCCGTGGCCCCAAAGCATCCGAGGCGCGGGCCATGCGGGACAGGTCGGCGGGATCGTCCACGTATTTCATCAGATGCAGGGCATCAAGCACCGTCGTCTTGCCCACCATCGTGCCGACATCCTCGAAGATCATGACGGCGGGGCGCATCACCTCGGGCCGTATAGCCGACATCAACGCATCCGGGGTGCGGACACTTGGGACACGCGACCAATCCACACCCTCGCGGTAGGCGCGGATCAGCGGCTTTGTCAAAGCGCCCGGCCACCGATTCATAGACCTTGCCATCTTTGCAAAGCCTGCACCTGCCTTGACGGTCAGGCTGCTGCCCCCGCTGGCCATCGTCAGCGCAACGGCAGAAAGGCCGATGAATGACAGGATCAGATCAACCTCGTCCACATCACGGGAAAGCATGTAATTGACAGCACCCCGCGTCACACCAGCCAGATCACCGATGGGTGACAGATCAATGGGCGCGCGGCACAGCAGGATAAGAGCCATTTCACAGGTGGTGGCATCGCGGATACACTCCAAGCAATCGCCCGCGCCCTTCCATAGCCCGCTGTCCGCCGCCAATGCATCGGCATGAAGGGCCAGCAGTTCGGCGGACAAGGGTATGGCACGCTCTGTCGCTAGCGCTTCGATAGCGTCGATGGCCAGCCAGTTGCGTGGCTCTTGCTGCAACAACGCCTCCAGCCGCGCAGCGACCACCTCGGATGTGGCGCCTGAAATCAAAGCGCGTTCCGTCGCCGCAGCAATCCCCGCGGTGCTGCGCTCGACAAAGGCCGATCCTGCAGGTGAACGGGCCAGAGCGGACAGGTTCACACCTGCCAGCACCAGTGATGCAACCAGCAAACCGGTCAGCACAAGCCGCGCAAGCCAGCGGATCGCGCCGCCTGCCATCAGCTGCGGATCATGCCCACGATCTCGTAGGTCTGTTGCAGGATCGGGCTGGCAATCTCGCGGGCGCGATGGGCACCCTGACCCAGGATCCGGTCAATCTCGGCCGGGTCCTGCATCAGCCGCGCCATCTCGGACGAGATGGGCGAGAGTTTCGCAACCGCAAGCTCTGCCAGCATCGGTTTGAACGCCGAAAACGGCTTGCCACCCACATCGCGCAGCACCTCGTCCACGCTGCTGTCGGACAATGCGGCATAGATGCTCACCAGATTGCGGGCATCCGCCCGACCGGAAAGACCTGCCGCGTCGGATGGTAGCGCCTCGGGGTCGGTCTTGGCTTTGCGGATTTTCTTGGCGATCGTGTCCGCATCGTCGGTCATGTTGATGCGGCTGGCATCCGAGGGGTCGGATTTCGACATCTTTTTGGTACCGTCGCGCAAGGACATGACACGCGTGGCCGCCCCTTCGATCACCGGTTCGGTGATGGGAAAAAAATCAACCTTGTAATCATGGTTGAACTTGGCGGCGACATCGCGCGTCAACTCCAGATGCTGTTTCTGGTCCTCGCCCACCGGCACATGCGTGGCGTGATAGAGCAGGATGTCCGCCGCCATCAGCGCGGGATAGGCAAACAGGCCAAGCGAGGCGTTTTCGGCGTTCTTGCCAGCCTTGTCCTTCCACTGGGTCATGCGACCCATCCAGCCCATCCGCGCGACGCAGTTGAAAATCCATGCCAGCTGTGCGTGCTCCGGCACCTGGCTCTGGTTGAACAGGATCGAGCGGGCGGGATCAAGTCCAGCGGCGATATAGCCCGCTGTCAGCTCGCGGGTCTGGCGGCGCAATGCTTCGGGGTCCTGCCAGACGGTGATGGCATGCATGTCGACCACGCAATAGATCGTGGGCGTGCCGCTGTCCTGCATCTGCACGAAACGCTTTATCGCGCCCAGATAATTGCCAAGGGTAAGACCGCCCGAGGGTTGGATGCCCGAGAACACACGCGGGGTAAAACCGGCGTTCGGGTTGGACTGCGTTTGGACCGCATCCGCCATGATGACTTCTCCGTCTGGATTTATCGGTCCGGCTGGCTTACCCATGCCCCATAGCCCCGTCAAGCAGAGGTCCATGATGCAGCCATATGATGACACAGAGCAGGGTGGCGGCGTCGGTCCCAGCCCGGTCAATCCGCTTCCCCCTGTGGTGATCGTGCTGTTCGCAGCGATCATCGGGATCGAGGCGATGTTCACCCTTGGAGCGCAAGGCATGGTGGGTGGGCCGCAGGCGATTGGATGGCGCTTGGGCGCGATACAATCCTATGCCTTCTCGTCCGAGATTCTTCAGTGGATGATGGCCAATGGCCGCTGGCCGGTCGAACATCTGCTGCGTTTTGCGTCCTATCCTTTCGTCCATGCGAATTTCACCCATGCCCTGTTTGCCGGGATCATGGTTCTGGCGCTGGGCAAATTCGTGGGCGAGGTGTTTCGCGGCTGGGCTGTGCTGGCGGTGTTTTTCGGGTCCTCGATTGGCGGGGCGCTTGTCTATGGGCTTGTGACGGGCAGTGGTATCCCGCTAATCGGCGCTTTTCCGGGCGTTTACGGATTGATCGGGGCGTTCACCTATCTGCTGTGGCTGCGATTGGGACAGGAGGGTGGACCCCAGATCCGCGCATTCACGCTGATCGCCTTTTTGATGGGAATACAGCTTGTCTTCGGTATCCTGTTCGGCGGTAGCCGCGACTGGATCGCGGATCTGGCCGGGTTCGGGTTTGGCTTTGCGCTGTCCTTTGCGGTCAGTCCGGGCGGATTTGCCCGTCTACGCGAAAAGTTGCGCCACGAGTAACAGGTTGCACCGTTGCAGGGATATTTAAGGCAAAAAGAAGCGCGAAACTCTTTCAGGCACTGCCGCCGCGTTGGAAGGCACGGCGGAATTCGCCAAGCCTGAACGCACCGATCATCTGGCCAGTCCCGAAATAGCTGACCATCCCGATCACGATCAGGCCCAGTAGTGCCAGATAGCGCCAGCCGGCCACCGCGAAAAACGGGTTCATTATGACCATCGCGCCCCAAAGCACCGCCCCCATGGCAAGCGAGGCCGCAATGATCCGCCAGATACGTGCGTGAAAACGGGTATCGAATCGGGCGACTTCGCCCATAGGGCGGGTGCCCATGATCAACAGCCCCACCATGACCCATGCGGCAAGACTGGTCGCGATGGCTGCGGCGATCCAGCCGATGAGCGGGGCAAGACCCAGGGCCACAAGCGCATTCACGACCATCGCAACCACGGCATAGCGGAACGGGCTGCGGGTATCCTCGCGCGCAAAGAACAAGGGCTGCAGGATTTTCTGGATTACAAAGGCGGGCAGGCCAAGACCGTAGACCGCAACAGCCATGGCGATGGCCGCGCTGTCATCTGCAGTGGTGGCGCCGCGTTCGAACAGGACCGACACCAGCGGCAGCGGGACAACCACGAGCGCCACAGCGGCGGGGACGGTCAGGGCCAATGATATCTCGGCTGCGCGGCTGAGCGCGTTGCGCCCGCCATCGGTGTCATTGGCCGCCAGACGGCGCGACAGATCCGGCAGCAGCACCACCCCGATGGCGATGCCGACCACACCCAGCGGCAGTTGATAGAGCCTGTCAGCGGCATAAAGCCAACCCACGGCGCGGTCGAAATAGCTGGCGACCTGCTGGCCCACCAGCAGGTTGACCTGCACAACGCCACCTGCCAAAGCAGCGGGTACCGCGATCTGGACAAGTCTTTTCATCTCGGGTGTCCAGCGGGGGCGGCGCGGCATCAGCGTAAATCCGGCGCGGCGTGCAGCCACCCAGACCAGCGCCAGTTGTGCGACACCAGCCAGCGGAATGCCCCAGATCAGCGCCATGGTCACATCAAGACCCAGTGTCGCGGCACCGACCATCGCACCGACAAGGATCACATTCAGCAAGACAGGTGCTGCGGCGGCGGCGGCGAAACGTCCGGTGGCATTCAGCACACCCGACAGCAATGCGGCCAGCGAGATGAACAGGATATAGGGAAAGACAATCCGCCCGAAATCGACCGACAATGCGAACTGTTCCTGACCGGCAAAACCACTGGCCAGCGCATAGATCATCCAAGGCATGAAAAGCTGCGCCGCCAGCGTCAGCACGATCAGCACCGTCGCCAGACCTGCAAAGGCGGTTTCGGCAAAGCCCTGCGCGTCCTCACCGGCCTCGTATTTCTTTGAGAACATCGGCACGAAAGCCATGTTGAACGCGCCTTCGGCAAAAAAGCGGCGGAACATGTTTGGCAGGCGGAAGGCCACGACATAGGCCTCATAGGCGGGGCCGGTGCCCAGATAAGCCAGGATCATCGCATCACGCACGAAACCCAGCACGCGGCTGAGCAATGTCCACAGGCCCACAGTCATGAAGCCGGCAATCAGGCGGATGGGTTTCACGTCACAGGACCCTTTGCAGCGGTTGTTACCGCAGTATCGCAAGCCGCCTGATCTTGGAAGGGGGCGCAAACAGCTGCTGCACAGGTCAGGAAATGGCCCGTTTTGCGCCTTGCTCGATCGCTTCGCGCAGCTTGCGCTCCAGTGCTTTCTGCTTTGGCAGGGAATGGAACTTCAGCCCGAACATGTCCTTGACATAGAAGGTATCGACCACCTGCTCGCCGTAAGTCGCAATCACAGCGCTGGCGATATAGACATTGGCGTTCGCCAGTGTCCGCGTCAGATCGAACAGCAGGCCGGGACGGTCACGGGTATCCACCTCGATGATCGTGTAGATTTCCGATCCCTCGTTGTCGAAGGTGATCGAGGTCGCCACACGGAAGGCGCGCTCGCGTTTCTTGATCTTGTCGCGGCTCTTGATCGCCTCGGTCGTGACGACCTCGCCGCGCAGGGTTTTGTCGATCATCTGGCGCAGGCGGGGCAGGCGGGTTGCATCATACGGACTGCCGCTTTCGTCCTGCACCCAGAACACGGCCGTCGCAAATCCGTCCTTGGACGTATAGGTGCGCGCGTCCACCACATTGGCCCCGACCAGCGCAAGCGCCCCCGCCAGACGCGAGAAGATGCCGGGATGATCTGAAAGCGCAAAACAGGCGCGTGTCGCATCGCGATCCTCGTCGGGGACCAGATCGATGCGGATCTCGTCATCCGGCAGATCGCGCAGCATCTTTGCGAAAACCACCTGTGTGCGCGTGTCCAGACCCTGCCAATAAGGCGGATAGTGCCGACCCAGTTCGGTCTTGAGCGCTGCAGGTTCCCATGTCTTGAGTTCTTCGCGCAACGCGCCCTTGGCCTCGGCCCCGCGATGCTCGCGGTTCAGATCCTCCAGCCCGTGTTCCAGCGCACGGCTTGTCTCGCGGTGCAACTGGCGGATCAGCATGGCTTTCCAGTTGTTCCATGTCTGCGGACCCACGCCGCGAATGTCGCAGACAGTCAGCACGGTCAGCAGGTTCAGCCGTTTACGTGTTTTCACGGCCTTGGCGAAATCGCGCAGGGTGCGCGGATCGGACAGATCTCGTTTCTGCGCCATGTCCGACATCAGCAGATGATAGCGCACCAGCCATTCCACCGTTTCGCTGTCGGCCTTGTTCAGACCAAGGTGAGGTGCCACGCGCCGCGCGATCTGTGCGCCTAGGACCGAGTGGTCCTCGGTCCGTCCCTTGCCGATATCGTGCAGCAACAGCGCGATATAAAGCACCTTGCGGTTCACACCCGCCTGCAGGATGCGCGATACGACGGGCAGTTCCTCGACAAGTTCGCCGCGCTCGATCTGCGCCAGATTGCGGATGCACTGGATCGTATGCTCGTCGACCGTATAGCTGTGATACATGTTGAACTGCATCATCGCCACGATGGGTTCGAATTCCGGAATAAAGGCAGCCAGCATCCCCAACTCGTTCATCCGCCGCAACGCGCGTTCAGGATTGCCGTGCTTCAGCAGCAGATCCATGAAAATATGCTGCGCCTCGCGGTTGGTGCGCAAGTCGTCATCAATCAGATCCAGATTGGCGGTGACAAGCCGCATCGCGTCCGGATGGATCAGCATCCCCGTCCGCAACGCCTCTTCGAACAGGCGCAGCAGGTTCAGCTTGTCCTTGAGAAATTCGGTTTCATTGTCGATCGCAAGGCGGTTGTGGATCACCATATAACCCGGCTTGACCTTGGGCATACGGCGAAAGATCCGTTCCAGCAAAGGGCCTGATTTGACGTGCAGCGCCTCAAGCTTGGTCAGGAAGATCCGTGTCAGATCACCCACCGATGTCGCATGGCGGAAATAATCCTGCATGAAATGCTCGACCGCCCGCCTGCCGCCCTTGTCGGCATAGCCCATCCGTTCAGCGACCTGCACCTGCAAGTCAAAGGTAAGCTGGTCGGCGGGTCGCCCAGTGATCAGATGCAAATGGCAGCGGACGGCCCAAAGGAAACTCGCAGCATTCTGGAAGGTCGCGTATTCTTCGGGGCGGAACATCTTGAGCCGAACCAGTTCGGCGGGATTCTGCACGCCGTGGAGATATTTCGCGATCCAGAACAGTGATTGCAGATCACGCAGCCCGCCCTTGCCTTCCTTGACATTAGGCTCGACCATATAGCGCTGGCCGCCTTGTTTCTCGTGGCGCGAGTCACGCTCGGACAGTTTGGCTTCGATGAACTCGCGTGCTGTGCCCTTGAAAAGTTCGGCTTTCAGGCGCCGGTCCAGATCGGCTGAAAGTGCCGCATCACCACACAGAAACCGGTGTTCCAGAAGAGCGGTGCGAATGGTGAAATCCTCGCCCCCCAGACGCAGACAATCTTTGATCGTACGGCTGGCATGGCCGACTTTCAGGCGCAAATCCCACAGGATATAGAGCATTGTCTCGATCACGGACTCGGCCCAAGGGCTGATCCTTGACGGGCTGAGAAACAGCAAATCGACATCCGACTGTGGCGCCATTTCGCCGCGCCCGTAACCGCCTACGGCGATCAAGGCGATCCGTTCGTTTTGTGAAGGATTGGCAAGGGGATGCACCAGCCGTATCGCAATATCCTGCGCGCAGGCGACAATGCAATCGGTCAGCCAGCAATAAGAGCGGGTGACGGGGCGGGAGTCGAAAGGACGCAGCGCAAAGGCATCGGCAATGGCCGTGCGCCCGTCCTGCAGGGCTTGAGACAGGACAGGAACCACCGCCGCACGCATCTGCGCCGGAGCCAGCCCTGCCGTGGCTTCATGCAATGCTTTTGCCGTCGCGTAGGCGTCAAAAATAGAGTACGCCGGACAGATCAGATCGTCCGGAGCCTCAGTCAGGTTCAATGAATAGAAGGTGTGTGCCGGATCAGAAGCCGGCACCACCAAAGGCTCTTGGGGCAGGGTCAATTACAACCACCTGTCTGTCGCGGATCTGAGCTACAGCCAGCCCGCGTTCATTTGTTCCATCGGGACGCAGCCGGAATATCCCGCTCACGCCCTGAAATCCTGCGCTCTGTGTCAAAGATGCACGGCTCAGAGCGTCACGTTTGCCCGAACTGATCAAGGCGCCTATGGCCGCGATCCCGTCATAGGCTAACCCGCCAATCGGATGCGGGGTCTCGCCATAAGCGGCGGAATACCGGCCGCGAAACCGTGCCATCATTTCGGGATCGGGCAACGCGAACCACCCACCCTGAACGCCGGGCAGGTCTGTTGTCTGGCTTGGGATATCCCAACGGGTGAGTCCGATATACTGCGCCTGAGCAGGCGATACACCCGCTTCGGGCAACAGCTGGGTCAGCAAAGGCAGGGCGCCTGCGGTGTCGGCGGTCATGAACACCGAATCTGCCGTCCCGCTGCGCACGGCGCTGACGATCTGCGGTACAGCCTGCATCACCCCGTTTTGCGAGAATTCATGACTGATTGCACCAACGGAGGTACCGCCATTGCGGGCCAGCGCGGCTTCGATAGCCGCGCGTCCTGCGCGCCCTGCGACATCATCGGAATAAACCACCACAGTGCGGCCCTTTTTCTGGCGCACCGCATAGAGCGTCAAGCGGTCAGCCGTGTTGTCAAAGGTCGGGCCGAGGATGAAAAGGTTGCCCCCCGCGATCGAGGTGTTGTTCGAAAAGGCCAGCACATTCACACCGCTGGACGCCACAGCAACAGCAGCCGCATTGGCATTCTCGCCATAAACAGGTCCGAGGATGATAGTGGCTCCGTCCGACACAGCCTGCAAAGCGACCTGCTGCGTGGTGGAGGCTGATCCGGCGGTACTATAGACACGCAGGTCGATCGCCACATCACCAAGATCGGAAATTGCCAACCGCGCCGCATTCTCAAGCGACCGAGCCAGAACCTCGTCACTGGCATTGGCCGATCCGCGCGGAACCAGAAGGGCAACTGCCACCGGAGCAGAACTGTCGATCGCAGGCGCGGAACGCTCCAACGACGTCTCAACCGGTTCGCAAGCTGCCAGAGCGCCAAAGGCCGCCACAGCAAGAACAGTTCGACGGGTTGGCCCTAAAGGGCTGCGCAGCGGCGCAAGAACAGCTTTGGCATTGGATAGGCATTCATGACCAGCTTGGCTTAACGCCTTGCGGGCAGGTGACAGAAAGGCAAACATCACAATACTTCTCCCTCGACATCGGCGGTATTCTAGGCCACCGGCACGCTCAGGGATAATAGACACCATGCAGGGAGGGTCCAGTGTTGAATCCGAAAGCGGTCAATCTCTTGCCCGGCCTCTACCTTGTCGCCACACCTATCGGGAGTTCAAGGGACATCACATTGCGTGCCCTCGACATTCTGGCCAGCGCGGATGTTCTGGTCGCCGAAGATACACGAACATTGCGAAAGCTGATGGAAATTCATGGCGTTCCGCTGCGCGAGCGTCAGGTTTTGTCCTATCATGACCATAACGGCGCCCAGATGCGGCCCCGCCTGCTGGCCTTGCTGGAACAGGGTTTGACGCTTGCCTACGCCTCGGAAGCGGGCACGCCGATGGTGGCCGATCCCGGTTTTGATCTGGCCCGGGCCGCGCGCGAGGCGGGTCATCTGGTAACATCCGCACCCGGAGCATCTGCAGTGGTCACAGCCCTGACCGTGGGTGGCTTGCCAACTGACCGCTTCTTTTTCGCAGGTTTTCTGCCCAATACATCCGGTCAGCGAAAAACCGCCCTGCGCCGCTATGCCGAAATCCCCGGAACCCTCGTATTCTACGAATCGCCCAAACGCATCGGCGCGATGCTGCGCGACTGCGCCGAGATTCTCGGTTCCGACCGGCAAGCCGCGATCTGTCGCGAACTGACCAAGAAATTCGAAGAGGTCATTCCCGGCACGCTGGCCGGTCTGACCGATATCTGCGCTTTACGGACCCTGAAAGGCGAGATCGTTGTGCTGGTTGCGCGGAAATCTTCGGACAATATTAGTGAGTCTGACTTAGAATTGCTGATTACAGAAGCGTTGAAAGGGCACACTGTGCGCGATGCTGCCGATGCCGTTGCAACGCGGACTGGCTTGCCTCGGCGGCAGGTCTACCAGATGGCCCTGAAACTGGAGCAGGATGAATGATAGCGCGGTTTGATCCTGACAGCGCCAACCGCGATGCGGTGCAGCCGGAGTTGCCTTTGCCGCAGCAGAGGTCTGGCGGGGTTGCCGTTTCGATCCCACGCAAGACTCGCCAGATGCGGGGGCAGACGTCCTATCTGTCCGGGCTGGCGGCAGAAATGTCCGTGGAGCGACACTATACAGCGCGTGGATTGTCATTACTGGCCAGACGATGGCGCGGCGCGCGCGCAGAAATTGATCTTATCTTCGCCGATGGCGCAGTTGTCATTTTTGTCGAGGTCAAGAAAAGTCGCAACTTTGAAAAGGCCCTGCTGTCATTGGGGCAAGCGCAACGCGATCGGATCATGCAGGCGGCCGCGGAATTTCTGGGCCAGATGCCCTCGGGACAACTGACCGACATGCGGTTTGATCTGGCCATGGTCAATGAGACCGGGGCGCTGGATATCCTTGAAAATGCCTTCGGCGAAGGCGACTGACGGCTTGGCCATCACCTGCTGATTCTGTGATACCGGTTATTTTCCGCGTTAGTGATTGTCTCGACCTTCCTGTTGAGCCATGTAAGAGCCAAATACTCAGCGGAGCCGGACATGAAAATCGCCTTTCAGATGGACCCGATCGGGCCGATCAACATCAATGCAGACACCACCTTTCGCCTGATGGAAGAAGCGCAGGCGCGCGGGCACGAGATGTTCTACTACACGCCTGACCGTCTTGCATATCAGGAGGGGCGGATCACGGCGCGGGGCTGGCCGGTGACCGTGCAGCGTGTGCAGGGAGATCACTACCATCTGGGCGAAGAGGTTGAGGTGGATCTGTCCGAGTTTGACGTGGTCTGGCTGCGTCAGGACCCGCCCTTTGACATGTTCTATATCACCACCACCCATCTGCTGGACCGGATTCACCCCAAGACACTCGTCGTCAACGATCCGTTCTGGGTTCGCAATTCGCCGGAAAAGCTGCTCGTCCTGAACTTTCCCGACCTGACCCCGCCCACGACCGTGGCGCGTGATCTGGCCACCATACGTGCTTTCAAGGACCGGCATGGCGATGTGATCCTCAAGCCGCTCTACGGCAATGGCGGGGCCGGTGTGTTCCGCCTGACCACGGACGACCGAAACCTGTCCTCGTTGCACGAATTGTTCACCGGTTTCAGCCGAGAGCCTTTGATCGTGCAGAAATATCTGCCTGCCGTCAGCAAGGGCGACAAACGCGTGATCCTTGTCGATGGCGAGGCGGTTGGCGCCATCAACCGTGTCCCTGCTGCTGGCGAGACACGGTCGAACATGCATGTGGGGGGGCGGCCGGAAAAGGTCGACCTGACCCCGCGCGATCTGGAAATCTGCGCCCGCATCGGCCCTGTGCTGCGCGAAAAGGGACAGGTTTTCGTGGGGATCGACGTCATCGGCGACTGGCTGACCGAAATCAACGTGACATCCCCCACAGGGGTGCAAGAGCTTGAGCGGTTCGACGGGGTCAATATCGCGGCTAAAATCTGGGAAAACATCGAAGCAAAGCGCGCCCGATAGGCGTCAGCCTTCCTTCACGCCAACCAGACGATAACTGACAGCTTCACCGACATGGCGGCTGGTGACGCCCTCACTGCCTTCCAGATCGGTGATGGTGCGTGCAACACGTAGCACACGGTGATAGCCGCGAGCGGTCAGCCCGAACCGTTCGGCCACGCGCCCCAGCAAAGCCCTGCCCGCCGCATCCGGTGTGGCGATATCGTCCAGAATGGCCCCTTCGGCATCTGCGTTCAGACGCATGCCGTCAATGCCTTTGAACCGTGCCGCCTGCACCTGCCGTGCGGCAGCAACACGCAGGGCAACGCGGTCAGAGCCGTCACCCGAGGCGGGCAAGTCCAGATCGGTATAGGCGACGGGCGGCACTTCGACCCGCAGATCGAACCGGTCCATCAACGGCCCGCTGATGCGACCTATATAATCCTCGCCACAGACGGGCGCGCGGGTGCAGGCACGTGCCGGATCGGTCAGATAGCCGCATTTGCAGGGGTTGGCCGCTGCAACAAGCATGAAACGGCACGGATATTTCACATGGGCATTGGCGCGCGCCACCATCACCTCGCCTGTCTCTATCGGCTGGCGCAGCGTTTCCAGAACACCACGTGGAAACTCGGGGAACTCGTCCATGAACAACACGCCGTTATGCGCCAGACTGATCTCGCCGGGTTTGGCACTGCGCCCGCCACCGACGATTGCCGCCATGGAGGCTGTATGATGCGGCTCGCGAAACGGACGGGTGCGGGATATTCCGCCTTCATCCAGTAGGCCGGCAAGCGAATGGATCATCGATGTTTCCAGCGCCTCGATCGCCGTCAACGGCGGCAGGATGCCCGGAATACGCGCCGCAAGCATGGATTTTCCTGATCCGGGCGTGCCGATCATCAGCAGGTGATGCCGTCCGGCGGCTGCAATCTCCAGCGCGCGCTTGGCGCGTTCCTGCCCTTTCACATCCCGCAGGCAGCGCGTCCCCGTTTCCGATCTGACCTCGCCCGGTTCCGCAGGCGCAATCGGTGCCTGTCCTGTGTAGTGCCGCACGACATCCATCAGCGAGCCCGCCGCAATCACCTGGCAGGCCCCCACCCAGGCCGCCTCGGCCCCCGAGGCGCGCGGGCACAGAAGGATGCGATCCTCCTCTGCTGCTGTCATCGCAGCCGGCAGTGCGCCCAGCACCCCGATCAGTGATCCGTCCAGAGACAACTCGCCCAATGCGGTTGTCCGCTCCACGGCATCCGGCGGCACGATCTCCAGCGCAGCCAGAAGCGCCAGTGCGATAGGCAGATCAAAGTGGCTCCTTTCCTTTGGTAGATCAGCAGGCGAGAGGTTGATGGTGATCCGTTTGCTGGGCAGGGCGATCCCCATAGCACTTAGCGCAGCACGGACCCTGTCGCGGGCTTCGCTCACCGCTTTATCAGGCAGACCGACCACGGAAAAGGCCGGCAGGCCCGGCGTCACCGCGCATTGCACCTCGACCGTACGGGCCGACACACCCTCGAAGGCTACCGTATAGGCGCGCGCCACCATGTCCCGTTCCCAGATTGCAACAGGGTTAATGACTAGGCTGCACAGCTTTCAGAAAGGTTAACATTGGCTATTCCCGCTTCTTTTTGCCGCAAATATCCTCGGGGGGCGTGGCCCGAAGGGACACCGGGGGGGGCAGACAGCCCCCCTCTGCGATTGCCGCTCTCACACAACGTGGTTGATCCGCAGTACCTTCCATGCGTTACCCGCGCGATGCAATTCGGTGATCGATAAGTTGTCGATCCGGTGCGAGAAGGCCTCGTATGCCCCAATCCGGAGCGCTTGTTGGACCTGCGTGAGGATCACTCCAAAATGCGCCACCACCACGATATCCCGTCCCGGATAGGCGGCAAGCAACCGCGCAACCGCGCGGTCCACCCGTGCCGATACCTCGTGCCAGCTTTCGCCGCCGGGCGGGCGGACGTCACCGGGTTCGTCCCAATAGGCGCGCAGCAGCGTCCGATCTTCGATTTCGTCGAAGCGGGCAAGTTCCCACGCGCCGAAATGGATCTCGCGCAACTCCGGGTCATGGGAAAGCCGTTCCCGCTCGCCTGCGATTGCGTCTGCTGTAGCCGTTGCACGTACCAGATCGGAGGAGATCACCACGGCATCTGGGGGAAGCAGGGCTGACAGGCGGGCCAGTTGTGCCGCATCGGACAGATCGGCGGGCAGGTCTGACCATCCGACCATGGATTTCGCATGGGTGGGTCCGTGGCGCACCCAGTAGAACCGGCTCATGTCCTGGCCTGTGGCACTTGGCCTTTCAGGACCAGCGGAAGCCCCGCCATCACAACCACAACCAGACCGGCCTGCGCTGCCAGTTGTTGGTTCAACTCTCCTTGTGCCTGACGAAACCGGCGGGCCAGCGCGTTCTCGGGCACGATCCCTGCGCCGACTTCGTTGCTGACCACGACCACGGGGGCCGCGCAGCTATCCAATGCCGCAAGCAAACTGCCAATTTGCGTGTCAAGATCGCTCTCGGCCAACAGATGGTTGCTGAGCCAAAGTGTCGCACAGTCCAGCAGCACGGCCTGATCCGCACGGGCATGTTGCAGCGCAGGTAGCAAATCAAGCGGAGCCTCGATCGTGTCCCAACCCGCACCACGCGCCGTACGGTGACGCGCGATTTTCAAGTGCATTTCAGCATCCCACGCCTGCGCTGTGGCCAGATAAAGGGGCTCTGCCGTTGCGCCAAGCACAAGATGTTCGGCCCATGCCGACTTGCCCGACGCAGCGCCGCCCAGCACGAGGGTTAGTTCAGTTAACATTTTAGACTCATGTTTTTTGATCCGATCGGGTTTGGCATCCGTACCAATTTCAAGACAAAGAAAACCTGCCCATGTAGCGCCAATAGCGCAACGGGCCACATTCTGGGGGTAAAAATGGCACTTGACGCACCAAATGACATGACCCTGTCGCGCAAGGCAATGAAAGCCGAGCTGCTGGATGCCGAAACCGAACTGAAACTGGCCTACGCATGGCGTGACCAGCGCGACGAGGCTGCACTCCACCGCCTGATTACCGCTTATATGCGACTTGCGATCTCGATGGCCTCCAAATTCCGTCGCTACGGCGCGCCGATGAATGATCTTATCCAAGAGGCCGGTCTTGGCCTGATGAAAGCCGCTGACAAGTTTGATCCCGACCGTGGCGTGCGGTTTTCAACCTATGCGGTTTGGTGGATCAAGGCGAGCATTCAGGACTATGTGATGCGTAACTGGTCGATGGTGCGGACCGGATCGACCTCGAGCCAGAAATCCTTGTTCTTCAACTTGCGCCGTGTTCAGGCACGTCTGGAGCGAGAAGCACAATCGCGGGGTGAAATTCTTGATCGCCACCAGATGCGGCAAATGATCTCGACCGAGATCGGCGTGCCGCTTCATGATGTCGAGATGATGGAAGGCCGTCTTTCAGGCTCGGATTTCTCGCTTAACGCCACCCAATCGTCCGAAGACGAAGGGCGTGAATGGATCGACACGATCGAAGATGAAGGCACGCAAGCCTCCGAGATTGTCGAGATAGCGCATGATACGGCCGCGTTGCGGAACTGGCTTTTGGAAGCATTGGCGTCATTGAACGACCGCGAGCGTTTCATCGTGCGAGAGCGTAAATTGCGTGACAGCCCGCGCACTCTGGAAAGTCTTGGTGAGGAACTGGGATTGTCCAAAGAGCGGGTTCGACAGCTGGAAGCTGCCGCTTTCGCCAAGATGCGTAAAAAGCTGGAAACCCAGTCGCATGAGGTGCAAGACTTTCTCTTATGAGAATGGTTTGCCTGATCGGTGTTGTTCTGGCAGGGCCCGCTTTTGCGGGTCCTTTGCCTGACATTCTACTGGAAAGCGCCTCCAGGGCACCTGTCATCATTGCTGGTGAGGTACATGACAATCCAGCCCATCATGACGCGCAGACAGCATTGGTGCAGCATATTCAGCCGCGCGCCATTGTTTTTGAAATGTTGACAACCGCGCAGGCGGCACTGGTCACGCAAGAGATACGCACCGACAAAGCAGCACTCGAAGCTGAAATGGGATGGGCCGACAGCGGTTGGCCTGATTTCGCAATGTATTACCCTATTTTTGTCGCCGCACCTGCGGCCGCAATTTATGGGGCTGGTGTGCCGCGTGATGCGGCGCGGGCCGCGATGCAGGCAGGCATTGCCGAAAGCTTTGGTGCAGATGCTGCCGCTTACGGCCTGTCCGATCCATTGCCTGACGATCAGCAGCAGGCACAGGAAGAGTTGCAGCAAGTGGCGCACTGCAATGCTATGCCGCCCGAGATGCTGCCCGTGATGGTGGATCTGCAACGTCTTCGTGATGCGGTTCTGGCGCGCGAGACCCTGCGCGCGTTGGATGAAACCGGCGGTCCGGTCGTGCTGATCACCGGGAATGGTCACGCGCGGCGCGACTGGGGCGTGCCTGTCTATCTGGCAGCGCGTAGGCCTGATCTTGAGGTTTTCACGATAGGTCAGCAGGAAGACGGTGCCGGCGCACCCGGTGGATTTGATGCGGTGCTGTCTGCCTCTGCGGTTGAGCGTCCCGACCCCTGCGAGGTGTTTCGCAACCGGGACTAAGCAGGTGCCCTTGTCAGCCTGCGGCACTGGTCTTACTGTCGGCCAACATTTGCGGAGGCCCGGCATGCTGCGCGGCAAGAAAATTCTACTGATCATCGGCGGCGGCATCGCGGCTTATAAATCGCTTGATCTGATCCGACGCTTGCGGGATCGCGGTGCATCCGTAACGCCTGTCCTGACGCGTGCGGGGGCCGAGTTTGTCACACCGCTGTCGGTTTCGGCACTGGCAGGGCAGAAGGTGTTTACCGACCTGTTCGACCTCACGGACGAGGCCGAAATGGGCCATATCCAGTTGTCACGCAGCGCCGATCTGGTTGTGGTGGCACCAACCACCGCTGACCTTATGGCCAAAATGGCGCATGGGCACGCCAATGATCTTGCTTCGACCCTGTTGATGGCGACCGATACACAGGTGCTGGCGGCACCTGCCATGAATGTACGTATGTGGGATCATCCGGCAACCAAACGCAATCTGTCGCAACTTCGCGCTGACGGCATCCTGTTCGTCGGTCCGAACGAGGGCGATATGGCCTGCGGCGAATTTGGTCCCGGACGCATGGCGGAACCGCTCGAGATTGTTGCGGCGATCGAGGCGGCACTGGGGCAGGGGCCTTTGACCGGCAAGCGGGTTTTGGTCACCTCCGGTCCCACGCACGAGCCGATTGATCCGGTGCGCTATATCGCCAACCGTTCTTCCGGCGCGCAGGGCACAGCGATTGCGCGGGCTTTGGCGGCACTGGGTGCGGATGTGGTTTTTGTCACGGGGCCTGCCGATGTGCCCCCACCTGCCGGAGTTCAGGTCGTGCGGATTGAAACCGCGCAGCAGATGCTGCAAGCGGTTGAAGACGCTTTGCCCGCCGATGTGGCGGTCTTTGCTGCTGCCGTGGCTGACTGGCGCGTCGCCTCGGCTTCGGGCTCCAAGATAAAAAAGGATGCAGGACGTCTGCCCGTGCTGGAATTCGCAGAAAACCCTGACATTCTCGCGCGCGTTAGCCAGCGCACGACGGACCGTCCCGCGCTAGTCGTGGGCTTTGCCGCCGAAACCGATGACGTGGTCGCCCATGCCGAGGCCAAGCGCGCCCGCAAAGGCTGTGACTGGATTGTTGCCAATGATGTCAGCCCCGCCACGGGTATCATGGGCGGCGCGGAAAATGCGGTGCATCTGATCACGTCACAAGGTCGCGAGGATTGGCCGCGCATGTCCAAACAGGCCGTGGCGGACAAACTGGCGCAGCGGATCGCACAGGCCTTGGGCTAGCCCTTAACCTTAGGGGCACGTCAGCGCACGGGTCAGATCCTTGATGTCCGACAGCGGCCCCAGATCGCGGCTGATTAACGCACCGTCCTGCCATTGGACCGCAACAATGCGCCGCCAATTGGACGAGGCCAACACAGCCTCTGCCTGACCGCTGCAATTCCGCACGCCGCCAGAGATCATTTCCTCACCGATCCGGTGATTTGTCACACCGGCCAAAGAAGCCCTTTCAACCAGCTTGTCACCCTCGATCCCTACAAGACGCAGAACCTTACCCAGATGCGGGGTCTCGACATAGGCGATCTCGATACGGCCGTCCCCTGTAAAGTCACCCACGCCAAAAGGAGCCAGCCAGCGGAAGCGCGTGCCGATGAAATCCGTGGCCGCGATCATCCGGAACAAGGGTGATGTATGATCAGCCGCCTCGCGCAGCGCCCAGACGGTCAGCCGTGCCCCCAAATTCTCGTGGCTCTGCACAACGACAATCTCGGGCCGGCCATCGCCGGTGATATCCCAAAGCCGAGGGGCCACATCCTCGAACACCAGCGGTGCGGGCAGTTCCAACCGCGCCATGGCTTTGGGGGTGGGGCACCCTTGGCAAAGCTGCGCCTCGACCGTGAGGGTGGTGAAGGCCGGGATTTCTCCAAGCACATTATGCGGATAGCGGCTGGTCGGCTCTGACAGCGTTGCTGCCAGCGCCCAAGGCAGGACGGCGTCTTTCGCATCAGGCGCTGAGCGGGTGAAAACCGATGTGCTCTGCGCGAAACTGGCGGAAGCACCGAGAAAGAACAGTACAGACAAGAGCAATAAAATTGTTACATTTCTAAAAAAAACAGTCAAATCGTGCATCCTTGTAATTTTTAGATCAACAAAATTCTGAATTGAAAGATCGCATGCAATTCAGATTGTTCCGTCCTGTCCGGGCCATACAGACGAGATCACCTTAGAGCCTTGTGATATCTCTGCAAAGCACAACGCCGCCGCGGCGGATCAAGTTCAGGTGATGCATCTGTGCATTCACACACTGCCAAACCCGGCGCCTTGCAACGCGGAGCCTTTCGGTTATGTCTCAGGGAACCGCATTCGTCCGGCCCGCCACGGGCTGAGGCCTTCAAGGGGCGCATCATGCTGACCATCCGCTGCACCAGAACACCGCAGGCCGATCCGGCCATCGCCCTGCCAAGCTATGAGACCATCGGTGCTGCCGGTGCCGATCTGCGTGCAAATTTCCCACCGCAGGAACGCGACGGCATCACGCTTGCACCCAGCGCGCGCGCATTGGTGCCGACAGGGCTCAGCCTTGAAATTCCGCCGGGATATGAAGCGCAGATCAGGCCCCGTTCGGGACTGGCGCTGAAGCACGGCATCACCTTGCCAAACAGCCCCGGTACGATTGATAGCGATTATCGCGGTCCTTTGGGGGTCATTTTGCTGAACGTGGGCACCGATCCGTTCCACATCGCCCATGGTGAGCGGATCGCGCAGATGGTCATCGCCCCGGTGCTGCGCGCTGCGTTTGATCTGGTGGACTCGCTTGACGATACGGAACGTGGGCAGGGCGGTTTCGGCTCGACCGGGAGAGGGTGAGCCATGGCGCTGGTGTTTGTCATGGCTGCAGTACTTTGGGGGATCGGCGCCTTCATGGGGGCACCCCGCCGTATACGCTGGACCATGATTGCCTTTCTTTGGGTCGGCGTTGTTGTCATTCATCTGACCCTGCCAGCCACAGCGTCTTTGCGTCTGTCTACGGGGGGCAGTGCGTCACCCTGGCTGCTTCTGGGCGGCTTTGCGGCTTTGTTTATGCTTTATCGGTCAGCCTTGGGCCGCCTGCGGGCCCGCGTCGATGGCGTCGCTTCTGTGGACCAAACCGCCAATGCGGGCGGCCCGTTCTCGGAAACCGAACTGGTCCGGTATTCCCGCCATATCGTGTTGCGAGAGATCGGCGGCACCGGACAGCGGCGGATCAAGGATGCGCGGGTTCTGGTGATCGGCGCCGGTGGCCTTGGCGCGCCCGTGATGCTGTATCTTGCGGCGGCGGGTGTGGGCACGATCGGGGTGATAGATGACGACAAGGTCGATAACTCTAACCTTCAGCGTCAAATCATTCACACAGATGCAGCAATAGGCATGCCCAAAGTGTTTTCCGCCGAAGCCGCATTGCGCGCGCAAAACCCGTTTGTGACCGTCCAGCCCTATAACCGTCGCCTTACGCCCGACATCGCGGCAGACCTGTTTGCTGATTATGACCTTATTCTGGACGGCACCGACGATGCCGCGACCCGTTATCTTGTCAACGCCACGGCGGTCGCTTTGAACAAGCCCCTGATTTCCGGCGCGCTGTCGCAATGGGAAGGGCAGATTTCCCTGTTCGATCCGGCGCGTGGCGGCCCTTGCTACCAATGCATTTTCCCGCAGGCCGCAGCACCCGGACTGGCCCCGTCTTGCGCCGAAGCCGGTGTTATCGGTCCCTTGCCGGGCGTGATCGGCGCGATGATGGCGCTAGAGGCGATCAAGCAGATAACCGGCGCGGGGCAGGACCTGCGCGGGCGGTTGCTGATCCATGACGCGCTGCATGCCGAACACCGTACCATCCGCATTCATGCGCGCCCCGACTGCCCGGTCTGCGCCGCGTCCCGCCCAAAAGGAGAGCTTTCCGATGACCAACCCGCTGCTTGAGACATGGACAACACCTTTCGGTCTGGCCCCGTTCGACCGGATCAAGGATGCCGATTTTGCGCCTGCCTTCGATGCGGCACTTGCGGCGCATAAAGTGGAAATCGATGCGATTGCCGATGATCCGCAGACACCCGATTTCGACAATACTGTCGGCGCGCTGGAGGCTGCGGGCAAAGCGCTGGATCAGGTTCTGTCAGTCTTCTACACCGTAGCCGGTGCCGACAGCACGCCCGCACGCGAGGAATTGCAACGCGCTTTCTCGCCCCGGCTAGCAGCCCATTCCGCTGAAATCACGGCCAACAAGGCGTTATTTGCCCGCGTCGTCGATCTATGGGAGCGCCGCGATACCTTGCCCCTGACCGATGAGCAGGCCCGCGTGCTGATGCTCACGCATCGGGGCTTTGTCCGAGCGGGGGCTGCCCTGACGGGGGACGAGGATGCGCGGATGGCCGCGATCAAGTCGCGCCTTGCCGTGCTGGGCACCCAGTTCACGCAAAACCTGCTGGCGGATGAGCGGGCATGGTCGCTACCGCTGGCCGAACATGATCTCGACGGCCTGCCGGGTTTTCTGGTCTCGGCGGCACGGGCCGCGGGACAGGAAAAAGGCATGGACGGGCCGATTATTACACTGTCGCGGTCGTTGATCACACCCTTCCTGCAATTCTCGCCCCGCCGTGACCTGCGCGAGGTGGCATGGCGCGCCTATGTGGCCCGCGGCGCCAACGGCGGCGAGACCGACAACCGTGCCATCGCGGCGGAAATCCTGTCTTTGCGTGCCGAACGCGCGGCGCTTTTGGGTTATGACAGTTTTGCGGCCTACAAGCTTGAAACTGAAATGGCAGGCCATCCGCAAGCGGTGCGCGATCTGCTGGTGGCGGTCTGGACACCTGCCCGTGCGCAGGCCGAAGCAGATGGTGCCGTGCTGGAACGGATGATGCATGACGATGGTGTCAACGGTGATCTGGAGCCGTGGGACTGGCAATTCTACGCGGCCCGCCGTCGTCAGACCGAACATGATCTGGATGAGGCGACGTTGAAGCCCTATCTGCAACTTGACCGCATGATCGAGGCTTCCTTCGCCTGCGCCAACCGCCTGTTCGGGCTGGAGTTCACGCCGCTTGAGGTGCCGCTCTATCATGCTGATTGTCGCGCGTGGGACGTGACGCGCAAGGGGAAGCATGTGGCGGTCTTTATCGGGGATTACTTCGCACGCGGATCGAAACGCTCGGGCGCATGGTGTTCCGCCATGCAGTCACAGGCCAAATGGCCCGAGACCCGCAGCCCGATCGTGATGAATGTCTGCAACTTCGCCAAAGGCGATCCTGCGCTTTTGTCTTATGACGACGCACGCACGTTGTTTCACGAGTTTGGTCACGCCCTGCACCAGATGTTGTCGGATGTGACCTACCCTTCGATTTCCGGCACATCCGTGGCACGCGATTTTGTGGAACTGCCCAGCCAACTTTACGAGCATTGGCTGGAAGTGCCCGAAGTGCTGGCCGAATTTGCCACCCATGCCGAAACCGGCGCGCCGATGCCGCGCGACATGCTGGACCGGCTACTGGGGGCTGCGACCTTCGATATGGGGTTCCAGACAGTTGAATATGTTGCCTCGGCGCTGGTTGATCTGGCCTTTCACGAAGGCCCTCCGCCCGCGGACCCAATGGCGCGACAGGCCGAGGTTCTGGCAGAATTGGGCATGCCGCGCGCTATTGTGATGCGTCACGCCACGCCGCATTTCGCGCATGTGTTTTCCGGTGACGGATATTCCAGCGGCTATTACAGCTATATGTGGTCCGAGGTGATGGATGCCGATGCATTCGCGGCCTTTGAAGAAGCGGGCAGCGCGTTCGATCCCGAACGGGCACGCGCATTGGAAAGCTTCATCCTGTCCACAGGCGGTTCGCGTGATCCGGCCGAACTTTACACGGCATTCCGTGGCCGCCTGCCGGGGGTTGAGGCGCTATTGAAAGGGCGCGGCCTCGCGGCCTGAGAAGTGCCAACGTCCTGATAGAAAGACGTCGGCAAATCCCTTTTTGAAGGGGTTTGCACCTGCGCCTGACCTGATCAGATTGTTTGGTCGTAATCTCCGACGCTGGGTTCGGTGCGGATCACTGCATCGATCTCGGCAAAGATCATACGCATTTCGGCTTCGCTTTCAGGGCTTTCACAGACCACCACCAGATTGGGAGTGTTCGACGAGGCCCGCACCAGCCCCCAAGCGCCATTGTCCAGAATGACCCGCGCCCCGTTGACGGTGACCACCTGCGCGATTTTGCGCCCGGCCAGCGTTTCGCCTGCTGAATGCTTGGCGACCAGTTTGGCCACCAGCCGGTCCAGCACATCGTATTTCTCGGTGTCGCTGCAATAGGGCGACATCGTGGGCGTGGCCCATGTTTGCGGCAGCGCGCGGCGCAGGTCGGACATCGACATATCAGGATTGCGGTCCATCAGCTTGCAGATCTCAACCGCGACCCGCATCCCGCAATCGTAGCCACGCCCGATCGGACCGGCCAGAAAGTAATGGCCCGACTTCTCGAACCCAGCCAGCGCACCCAGTTCCTTGACCCGCCGCTTCATATGGCTGTGTCCGGTCTTCCAGTAATCGGCCTTGGCACCGTTCTTGATCAGCTCGGGGTCAGAGGCAAACAGCCCCGTCGATTTCACATCCGCAACAAAGGTGCTGCCCGGATAGAGTTTCGACAGATCCCGCGCCATGATGACGCCCATCTTGTCGGCAAAGATCTCCTCGCCCTCGTCATCGACGACGCCGCAGCGATCCCCGTCGCCGTCAAAACCCAAGGCGAAATCCGCACCCGATGCTTTGACGCTGTCTGACATGTCATGCAGCATTTCCAGCGCTTCGGGGTTCGGGTTGTAATGCGGAAAGGTGTAATCCAGCGCGTTATGGCTCGGGATAACCTCGACGCCCAGACGCGCGAAAAGCTCGGGCGCAAAGGCCGATGCCGTGCCGTTGCCTGTCGCACAGACCACGCGCAGCTTGCGGGTCATGCGGAAATCACCAACCAGATCGTCCAGATAGGCCTCACGCACACCTTCCACGAATTCATAGGCCCCACCGGGCGCGGCTTCACCCTCGCCGTTCAGGACGATATCGCGCAGCTCGCCCATCTCGTCGGGGCCATGGGTCAAGGGGCGGTCAAAGCCCATCTTGACGCCTGTCCAGCCATTGGGATTGTGGCTGGCCGTGACCATGGCCACGGCCGGTACATCCAGATGGAACTGTGCAAAATAGGCCATCGGCGACAGGGCAGGGCCGATATCCTTGACAGTGATACCCGCCTGCATCAACCCCAGCATCAGGGCGTTCTTGATCGACAGCGAGTAGTCGCGGTAATCATTTCCCACAGCGATGACCGGCGCAATCCCGCGCCGCAGCATCTGCGTGCCCAAGCCAAGCCCCAACGCCGTGATGCCGGGTAAGTTAATCTGGTCTGGATATTTCCAGCGCGCATCATATTCGCGAAAGCCGGTTGGCGTGATCATCGGAACCTTGAGGAAATCCCAAGTATTCTGCGTGACGGTCAGGAGTGGTTTATGCACGGCTAAAGTCTTTCTGGGTCAAACTGCGTCAAAGGCGGATGGGGTCGGATTTGGCAAGCCTGTCAAAGGCCATGAGGCTGGTGATCAGCGCCTCCATTTGGTCGAGAGGGATCATGTTCGGTCCGTCTGACGGGGCGTTGTCCGGGTCTTCATGCGTTTCGATGAAAACAGCCGCAATGCCCAATGACACAGCTGCACGTGCCATCACGGGCGCAAATTCGCGCTGTCCGCCCGATGATCCGCCCTTTCCGCCGGGTTGCTGAACGGAATGCGTGGCGTCCATCACAACCGGATAGCCCGTGGCGGCCATCTGGGGCAAGGCACGCATGTCGGCCACAAGCGTATTATAGCCGAAAGAGGTTCCACGCTCGGTCAAAAGGATACGGGTGTTGCCGGTGCTTTCGATCTTGCTGATCACATTGGGCATGTCCCAAGGCGCCAGAAACTGGCCTTTCTTGACGTTTATTGCGGCCCCTGTCCGGCAAGCGGCCAGCAACAGATCGGTCTGGCGGCATAGGAAAGCCGGAATCTGCAGAACGTCGCACACCTCGGCCACGGGCGCGCATTGCGCCTCGTTATGCACATCGGTCAGAACGGGCACGCCAAGGCTGTCCTTGACCCGCTGCAGCACGCGCAGTCCTTCATCCAGTCCCAGTCCGCGCTGGCCCGCGACCGATGTGCGGTTGGCCTTGTCATAACTGGCCTTGAAGATGAACTGCGCCCCGGCCGCAGCACAGATTGCCTGCATCCGGCTGGCAATCATCAGCGCGTGATCGGCGCTTTCCAACTGACAAGGGCCGGCAATCACAGTCAAAGGGGCGTCATTGCCAACGCTAAGCGCGCCGATGGGCAGGGTCATCATGTCAGCTCGAGACCTGTTCGCGCAGGATTGATGCAGTAAGTGAGATCATCAGATATATTCCCGAGAAGATAAGAAAAGCCAGGATTGTATTCTCGAACGCGCGCGGATAGGTCGCCTCGTCCGGGGCTACGGGCCGCACGCTGGTAGTCAGGTATCGCACCTGACGGTTGGCCTCAAGCTCGGTCTGCTTTTCGTTCTGCAAGGCCGATTGCAGGAACAGATCCGCTGTGGTCAGATCGGCCTGCGCCATCTGTATCTGCGCTGTCATGGCCGCCAGAGAGCTTTGACCCTCGGTGGCATTGGTTAGTCTGGCGTTCTGGCGGTTCAGATCGTCGCGCAGCAGGCGCACTTCCGAGCGCAGCGCGTCTACCCGCGCAGCATTGGGGCGGGCGTTGTTCAACTGAGAATTAAGCGCCAGTTCCTTTTCTTGCACCTGCAATTCCACGGCATTGATCAATGCGCGGATGCTGGCAATCTCGCCTTGCGGATCAAGGATCGAACCTTCCTGAAGCGCCACAAGCTGTTCTTGCGCCTCGCGGCGCTCGGCTTTGGCCTGCTCTAGACTGGCGCGTGCATCGCGCATCTGGTCTTCGCGTTTGCGGCGCGACAATTCATCGACGCGTTCTTCGGCATAATCAATCAGATGCGACGAGAAAGCAGCGCTGATCTGGGGGTTGGCCGCGATAACCTCCATCCGGATCACGCCTTCGGTCGGGTCGTATCCGATCTTCACATTCTTCTGGTAAACCTTATAAGCCGCCTCGTCAGAGGCATCGGTATCCAGCCTCTGGATCGGGTCAATCCATTCCTGTTTGAAATGGTCCTTGAAGCCCATATCCTCGTTCAGGCGCATCATCGCGTCACGCGACTGCATATAGGATTGCACCGCGATACTGTCCTGATTGGTCGCAAATTGCGTCCCGCTAAGCAATCCGCCCAGACCCGAACCGCCCTGCGCGTCTGCTTGCAGGATCAGGAATTCGGACTTCGTCGCATACATCTGTGTGGCATGCGAAAAATAATACCAGCCAGCAAGAAAGGTAGGCAGAAAGACGAACGCGGTCAGGCGTGTCAGCAACAGCAGCAGCTTGCGCCGCCGCCGGCGCGCAATATCTCGCTGGATATCCACGATGTCTCGGGCGCGACGTTCCGCAGGGCTGACCTCGGTCGAGGGCAGATAGGGATCATTCGACGGCATCGTTTGCGGCAACTGCACGCGGCCGATCGGCATCGCACCCTGTGCCGCAGGGCGCGCAGGTGGCGGGAGATCGTCGTCGCCATCATCATCGCGCGGCATGACCAGATCCAGCATCGTGGCCCGCTGGAACGGATCGATCCCTTCGGCGCGCAGCAGGCGCACGGCGTCAAAATCTGATGTCGGGGCAAGCCCGTGTTTTTGGGCCACGCGCCGCGCCATCCGTAACTGCCGCCCTGTCAGGCCCTCGCGGCGGATCGCGTCAATCTCGGTCCCGGGCTCGTCAAAAGACGTCGTTGTGACCATGTCGGACATATCCGGCCCCGCATCATCGGGGATGGGTGGTGACAGGCGGGTTTCCAAACGACGGGGGGCAGGTTCGTGATACATGTCCTCGTCTACGGACGAGCGGAACTGCTCCCTTTGCTGTGTGGGGATAAGCGGTGTCGGCACAGTGTGCCGCACGGGTGCAGTCTCCGGCAGTGCTTCGACCTCGGGGAGGCTGCGCCGGATGCGGAATTTTCTAGCCTTGGGTTTGGTAATCATAGAGCTCTTTCGCTTCTTCCAAGGTGTCAAACATATGCAGCTTGCCGTCCATCAGCACAGCCGCAGAACGGGCAAATTTCTCAAGCACCTGCGGCTGGTGCGACACGATGATGACAGTTGTCGTGCGTAGTCTTTCGCGCAAGATATCACCGGCTTTCCGGTTGAACTCTGCGTCGGTGGAACTGGGCATGCCTTCGTCGATCAGATAGATGTCGAAATCAAGCGCCAGCATCAGCGCAAAGGAGAACCGCGCCCGCATTCCGGAAGAATAAGTGCCCAGCGGCTGTTCGAAATATTCCCCGAGATTGCACAGCCAGCGGCAGAACGCCTCGACATAGTCGGGGTCCAGACCATAGAGCCGGGCGATATAGCGGCTGTTTTCGACCGCCGAGACACGCGACACAACGCCGCCCATAAAGCCCAGCGGAAAACTGATGCGTGCGCCACGGCGAATGATACCCTCATCCGGTTTCTCAAGCCCGGCCATCATGTTGATCAAGGTGGTCTTGCCGGTGCCGTTCGGAGCCAGAACGCCCAGCGAGTTGCCCAACTCGACACGAAAGCTGACGCGGTCAAGGATTACCTTGCGCTGCATGCCAGTCCAGTAGGACTTGCTGACATTCTCAAATTCGAGCATTCATTGCTCCGGTCTGCTCCTGCCTACCCTCTTAGGGGGGTAGTGTTAACTCTCACTTAGCAATCACTTCATGCAGATATCGAGCCATAAACGAGATATCACAGATTTAAACGGCCAAATTATGGCTGTTGTCGGTAGATATACCTGACGTTTGCTGTTTTCACCAAGCCCAACTTGCGCTCACAGGGCCTGTCACGACAGCCGCCGTCTGGTTCCGGCATGCAGCTGTGCTAGGCTATGGCATATGAAAGCGACAACTTCGACACTTGCACAGGATATTTCGGCCTGCACCCTGTGTGCACAGCGTTTTGCAGCCACGGCCACCGGCCACGCGCCGCGACCCGTGGTCTGGTTCCGGCCCGGTGCCCGGCTGTTGATCGCGGGGCAGGCGCCGGGAATGCGGGTCCGTGGCTCAGGGCGTCCGTTCAGCGATCGATCCGGCGACCGGCTGCGCGACTGGCTGGGGCTGACGCCGGATGCGTTCTATGACCTAAACAGGGTAGCAATGGTGCCGATGGCTTTCTGTTTTCCGGGCTACGACAACAAGGGATCGGACCTGCCTCCGCCGCCAATCTGCGCGCGCACATGGCATGGCAATGTCATGTCGGAACTGGAAGATGTGCGCCTGCGGGTGTTGGTGGGGGGATATGCCGATCGCTGGCATTTGGGTGCAACGCGGCCTGTGGCGCAGACCGTGGCCGACTGGCGCGACCATGCGCCGGGGGTTTTCCCCTTGCCTCATCCGTCGTGGCGCAATACCGCTTGGCTTCGCAAAAATCCGTGGTTCGAGGCCGAAGTCCTGCCCGCACTGCGCCATGCTGTCCGGAGTGTTATGGATGACTGACCTGACCCCGCTTGATACCGCTCATGCCGCGATGGAGGCTGCACCGGATGAGGATGCAGCCCGTCTGCGTTTTTATGAAAGACTGGCGGATTGCGAGCTGTTCATGCTGCTGACCCAGGAGGCCGATGGCGACAATATCTCGCCAGAAGTCTTTGATCTTGCGGATGAGAGTTTCGTTCTGGTCTTTGATCGCGAGGACCGGCTGGCGCAGTTTGTGGGCAAGCCTGCCCCTTATGCCGCCATGTCAGGGCGGGTGATTGCGGGGCTTTTGGCGGAACAGGGCATCGGCATGGGCGTCAATCTGGACGTGGCGCCGTCATCGATCCTGATTCCGCCGCAGGCGGTGGGCTGGCTTGCTGGCACTCTGGGCAACGCCCCCTCAGAGGCCGAAGCCCGGATCGAGGCTTTGGCCCCGCCGCGCGGTTTGCCTGATCTGCTGCTGACGGCGCTTGATGCAAAACTGGCCAGTGCTGCAGGTCTGGCCGAAGCAGCGTATCTGCTGGGCGTTACCTTCGAGGGGGGCACCAAGGGCCATATGCTGGCCTTTGTTGATGCCGCACCCGGTGCACATGGCGCGTTGGCAAAAGCGGTGGCCGAGGCGTTGACCTTCTCGGGGATCGAGGCCGGCGCGCTGGATGTGGCGTTTTTCCGCAACGCCGAGCCTATGGCTGCAAGGTTGGCGCAATACGGGCTGCGCTTCGATTTGCCCCAGCCCGCTGAAACCGTGCAGGAGATGTTGCGGATGGCGCCGGGTTCCGACCCCGCCAAGCCGCCGATCCTGCGTTAGGAGGTCAGTAACCCAAGCCGCGATCCACCAGATGCAGAAACGGCTCTCCTGCCTCGCCGCGACGCACATTTTCCGCGATTACGCGCGACGCGGATGTGGGCCGCGTTTCCGAGGCAATATGCGGGGTCACCGTCACGGATGGATGCGCCCAGAAAGCGTGATCGGCGGGCAAAGGCTCGACGCGGAATACATCCAGCGTAGCATGGCCGATCTGACCGCTATCGAGCGCTGCAAGAAGTGCCGTGTCGTCGATCAGTGCACCGCGTCCGGGGTTCAGGATCATGGCTCCGCGCGGCATTTGTGCAAGACGTTCCGCATTCAGCAGGTTTTCCGTGGCAGCGGTCAGCGGTAGCAACAGCACAGCTATCTCGGCTGTCGACAGTGCCTGCGTCAGACCTTCGGTCCCGTGAAGGCAGCGCACACCGGCTACATCACGCGGGCTTCGGCTCCAGCCAGTAACATCGAAACCCAGCCCCGCCAAGGCTTGCGCGCAGGCTGATCCCAACGCACCCAGCCCCAGAATGGTCACGCGGCGATCCTCGGCCAATGGTGGCACATCCTTGGTCCATGCGCCGTTCAGCCCGCGGATATGGCTGTCCATTCCCAGATGATGGCGCAGCGAGTGACCAGTCACCCATTCCACCATGCCTTGGGTCAACCCGTGATCCACCATCCGTGCCAATGGCTGGGTCAGGGTCTGGTTGCCCACGACATTCTCGACCCCCGCCCAAAGGTTCAGGACTGCCTTGCACCTTTCATAGGGTGTGAAATCCTGCACCGTGCTGTTGGGTGCATAGACGATGTAATCCACCTGATCTGGCGCGAAATCGCGCGCAAGGTTGGCCGTAACACCCTTTTCAGCAAGTGCTGTAGTCAATGGATTTTCATACGCGGCCCAACTGTCTGCTTTGGCGGCGAAAAGGATGTTCACTGTCATAGGGTCCTGCTTTTGTATTGGCGGTGAATGAAAATCCCCAGCCGGGGATCAGCGGGGTTTGTGGATATGCGCGCTTTGCATCAGTCCGAAAGCGGCCATCAGAACCAGCATGGCCGATCCGCCATAGCTGACCAGCGGCAAGGGCACACCGACAACGGGGGCCAGCCCCATCACCATCGACATGTTGACCGCAAAAAACAAAAAGAAGGTCCAGGCAATGCCCAGCGTCAACAGTGATGAGAAACGGTCTTTGTTCGACAGGGCTGTGGTCACGCAGAACAGAATGATCAGCGCATAGAGCCCCAGAAGGGACACACCGCCGATAAAGCCGAACTCCTCGGCTAAGGTTGTGAAAATAAAATCGGTGTGTTTCTCGGGCAGGAAGTTCAACCGGCTTTGCGTCCCTTGCATGAAGCCGCGACCTGTCCAGCCGCCGGATCCCAATGCGATCTTGGCTTGGGTGATGTGATAGCCTGCATTCAACGGGTCCTGTGCCGGGTCCAGAAACGTGTCGATGCGGCGGAACTGGTAGTCCTTCAACAACTGCCACGGCGTTCCACGCGATTGCAGCACCGCCCCGATAAGGCCGATTCCGGCGGCGATGACCGCAGCGAAATAGCTCCAGTGGACGCCCGCAAGAAACATCAACCCGCCGCCTCCGAAAACCAACAGCAGCGCCGTCCCGAGATCGGGCTGCGTGAGCACCAGAAACGTCGGCAGCAGGATGAAGAACAGGGGCACAGCCACCCAGAACGGGTGCGATACTTTGCGCATCGGCAACCAGTCGTAATAGGCGGCCAGAAACATCACCAGCGTGATTTTACCCAGTTCAGACGGTTGCAGCCGCATGAAGCCCAGATTGATCCAGCGCTGCGCGCCCATGCCGGTTGATCCGAAAAACTCGACCAGAACCAGCAGGACCAGCGACACAAGATAGGCCACTGCTGCCATGTTGCGCCAGAACCAGATCGGCACCATGGCCACAACGAACATGACCACAAGACCCAGTACAAAACGCTTCATCTGCGGTTCGACCCACGGCGTGAAGCTTCCGCCCGCAACCGAGTAAAGCATCAGGAATCCGATGCTGGCCACGGCCGTCACCAGCAGCACAACAGGCCAGTTCATATACAGAACTTTTCGGATGCCGGATGGCACCGTCTTTACGGTATATTCAAGATAGCTCATGCACGGTCCTGAGCAGGGCGCTGCACCTGTGGGTGATCACGGCGAAGCCTTTCTTGCAACGCCTGAATGCGGGCGCGGTCGCCTTCCGGGTAAGCATCCAAGGGCGGATCACCTTTGAAAAGCGCCTGAAGGGTGATGTCGCGTGCAATGGGTGCCGCAACCGCCGAGCCGCCGCCGCCATGTTCCACAACGACCGAGACAGCTATGGTCGGATTGTCATAGGGCGCATAATTCACAAAGAGCGCGTGATCGCGCCGGTCCCAAGGCAGATCTTCGTTGCGGATCACACCGCGGGCCCGTTCGGCTGCGGTGATATTGCGGACCTGGCTGGTGCCGGTCTTGCCCGCCATGCGGTACCCGTCCGAGATGATGCGGCTTCCGTAAGCCGTGCCGCGCCGGTTGTTGGTCACTTCAAACATCGCACGCCGGATCGCGCGCAGATGGTTTTCGTTGAAGCCCAGCGGTTCAGCCTCTGCCATCGGCTGTTCGATACCATCGATGCTGCGGATCAGGCGTGGCTCGACCTTGCGGCCGACCGCCAGACGCGCCGTCATGACGGCCAGATGTAACGGCGATGTCAGGACCAGCCCCTGTCCGATAGAGGCGTTGACCGTATCGCCAACCACCCAATCCTGACCAAAGGTTTCCCGTTTCCAGTCCCGCGTCGGCGCACGCCCGCGTGCCACAGCCGACATCGGCAAATCGAACCGGACACCGATCCCCAGCTTTTCAGCCATGGCCGACATCGCATCGATACCGACCTTCAACGCCAGATCGTAATAATAGACATCGCAGCTTTCGCGTAGCGCCGTTTCGAGGTTCATGTGACCGTGACCGTTACGTTTCCAGCAATGGAAGCGTCGCCCCGAAACGTCCAGATGACCGGGGCACCAGACTGTCTCTTCCGGTGTGATCACACCGGCGTTCAGCGCCGCCAGTACGGTCACCATCTTGTAGGTCGAACCGGGCGGATAAAGACCCTGCACCGATTTATTGGCCAAGGGGCGATAGGCGTCTTCGGTCAGCAAGGAATAATCGGCAACCGATATTCCGCGCACGAATAGGTTGGGGTCGAAACTGGGTGCCGAGGAAATAGCCAGCAGATCGCCTGTAACGCAATCCATCACAACGGCGGCCGCGCTTTCATTGCCAAGTCGTGCCTGCACATAGCTTTGCAGTGCATTGTCCACGGTCAGCTGGATGTTGGACCCCGCCTTGCCTTCCTGTCGGTCTAACTCGCGCATCACCCGACCGGCTGCGTTGACTTCGACCCGCTTGGTGCCCGCCTTGCCGCGCAACACTTCTTCCTGCCGCGCTTCAAGACCAACCTTGCCGATCTGGAAACGCGGGATACGCAACAGATGGTCAGGATTCTCGATCCGTTCGAGATCATAATCGCTGATCGGTCCGACATAACCCACGACATGCGCAAAATCGGATCCCGTCGGATAGGCCCGAGACAGCCCGACCTCGGGCGTCACACCGGGCAGGGCAGGGGCGTTGATCGCCACTTTCGAGATATCATCCCAGCTGACACGGTCTGCCACCGTGACCTGCGTGTCGCCACGGCTTTCGCGCATCTCTGTAAGCGCACGTTGCTGGTCGGACTCGCTCAGGTTGATCAGGGTCGCAAGGCGCTGCATGACCATGTCGATATCGCCTGCATCCTCGCGCACCATGATGATCCGGTAGCTGGGCTGGTTCTCGGCGATCGGAGTGCCGTGGCGGTCAAAAATCTGACCGCGTGCTGGTGCAATCAAGCGAATGCTAATCCGGTTTTCTTCGGCCAGAACGCGGAACTGGTCGGCTTGGTCGACCTGCATATAGCGCATCCGCAGGCCAAGAACGCCCATGAAGGCCAGTTGAGCCCCGCCCATGACCAGACCGCGGCGCGTAATCCGGCGTGACGATTCAGCGCTGTCCTTGGGATGTCTTCTCATATCCGCTGTCCCAGCCTGTCCAGATCGCCGGGTGCCGACTTGCGCACGCCGAAGACAAGTTGGGATATCATGACAACCAACGGATAACAGATCAAGGTCATCACGACATGGATGATCGTCAGGCCCAGTGGTGCTTGTGGTACCACCAGCACTGCAAGGACCAGTCGATTGGCTAGCGATAGCGTCAGAAAGACGCCTGTGACTGCCAGCCATTCCATCATGAAAGGCTGGTCCCGCAGGGTGCGCGCGCGGGTCTTGAGGGTCTGTGTCCCCATGACCATCAGCGCTGCCCACAGGCCGGGGGGACGCAGGAAAAGGAGATCCGCCAACAAAACAACCAGACCGATCGACAATGCAGGCACAAACTCTGGCCTTCGCAGCACCCACGCGAAGGTCAAGGCCACCAGAAGATCGGGGCCAGCCCAGACGCGGGGACGAAAATCAAGCGGGATCAGGTTGATGAAGATCAACACCAGCGCGAGAGCCAGATACATCGCACGCATACTCCAGACACGTGCTGCGGAGCCTTCAGCCATTGGTCTCCTCCGTGCCGGATAAAACCTCGCCCGCATCCGGCAACGGAATAGGGGCGTTGCGCGGCGGGACAGGGGCGATCAGCCCGCCAGGATCACGGATCACCTCGGTGCCCGGGTTGCGCAGCACCCGCAAAAACTCCAGCCGCTCGTAATCGGCCGCCAAAATCACGCGCAGCCGCCCGCCGGGGTCGGTGGCCACCTGTCCGATCAGCAACCCTGCGGGAAATACACCACCATCCCCTGAGGAGACGACGCGATCACCGGGCCGGACAAGATCAGAGTCCTCCAGAAAGGAAATCGGCGGGGCAGGCGTATTGTCCCCCTGAATGATGGCGGTTTGGCCCGAGGGCTGTATCGTGGCCGGAATGCGACTGGCGGGATCTGTCATCAGGATTACGCGGCTTGTATCACGCCCGACACCCGAGATGCGGCCCACCAGACCGATCCCGTCCATGGTGGCCCAGCCGTCGATGATGCCATCGCGTGCGCCGACGTTCAGCAGGACAGATTGCCGGAAAGGTGATCCGCTATCTGCCAGCACAACGCCAGTCACGAATGTCAGTTGCGGGTCAAGCCGCACCTTGTTGAGATCCAGCAACCGGGCGTTTTCCTGTTCGAGTTGCAGCGCGGCCTCTTTCCAGGCCTTCATCCGTTGCAATTCGTTCCGCAAATCCTGATTCTGCTGGGCAATGTGCTGGTAGCTCTGGAAGTCGCGCATCAGGTTCACGGTTGCGGTCACCGGGGCCATGGCCCAGTCAAAGCTGGGCACAACACGGTCCACCACGGCCGCGCGGAAACGCTCGACCCGCGGGCTGTCAATCCGCCAGACCAGAAAAAGACCGATCAGGCACAACACAAGTACCCCGACAAGCAAGCGCTTGAGGGGGCCCAGGAAGTCGTCTGCCTGTGATCTGTCCTTTGCCAAGGTCTACCCCTGTCCCGGAAGCTGCGTCGTTCAGCTGTCGTAGTCGATCGCGTGACGCAACTGTTTTTCGTATTCGAGCGCCTTGCCGGTGCCCAGTGCCACGCAGTTCAGCGACTCGTCTGCGATGGATACCGCCAGACCCGTCTGCTCGCGCAATGCCAGATCCAGATCGCCCAGTAATGCGCCACCACCGGTCAGCATTACACCGCGATCCACGATATCGGCGGCCAGATCCGGTGGCGTCGCTTCCAGCGCGGTCATCACCGCCTCGCAAATCTGCTGCACGGGTTCGCTCAGCGCCTCGGCTACCTGTGCCTGACTGATCTCGGTCTCTTTCGGCACACCGTTCAACAGATCACGGCCGCGGATCATCATCGAGGCACCACGCCCGTCATCGGGCATACGTGCTGTGCCGATCGAGGTCTTGATCCGCTCGGCCGTCGCCTCGCCCACCAGCAGGTTGTGCTGGCGGCGCAGGTAGTTGATGATCGCCTCGTCCATCCGGTCGCCTCCGACGCGCACCGAACGCGCATAGACGATGTCGCCTAGCGACAGGACCGCAACCTCGGTTGTGCCGCCACCGATATCGACGATCATGTTGCCGGTCGGATCGGTAATCGGCATGCCTGCCCCGATGGCGGCCGCAATTGGTTCTGCGATCAGACCCGCTTTGCGCGCCCCTGCTGACAGCACGGATTGGCGGATCGCGCGTTTTTCGACAGGAGTCGCACCATAAGGAACGCAGACGATGATCTTGGGTTTTGAAAAGGTCGACCGCTTGAGAACCTTGCGGATGAAATGCTTGATCATCTCTTCGGCGGTATCGAAGTCAGCGATTACACCATCGCGCATCGGGCGGATTGCCTCGATGCTGCCGGGGGTACGACCCAGCATCAGCTTGGCATCCTCGCCCACCGCAAGCACCTTTTTTACACCGTCTTTGACGTGATAAGCCACGACCGAAGGCTCGCTGAGCACGATGCCCTTGCCCTTGACATAGACCAGCGTATTGGCCGTGCCGAGGTCAATCGCCATATCCGAGGCGAACAGGCTTGGCATTTTATCGAAAATTGACATCGTGTCATGTTCCATAGTTGAAAATATGCAAGTAGTCAGCGACTCTGCATGAGGCGACCAGCTGCCCTTATAGGGCCGCAGGGGTGTTTATGAAAGGCCCCGCTTGATTTAGTGTCAGCGCACTTCCGCTGTCAGCCGCAATACAGTAGAAGACACGAATGCTGTCATATCAACATATCTACCATGCCGGTAATCCGGCTGATGTTCACAAACATGCCATATTGTGCCGGATGCTGGCCTATCTGACAGCCAAGGACAAACCACTCAGCTATCTGGAAACCCACGCGGGGCGGGGGCTGTATATGCTGGATGCGCCCGAGGCTCTTAAAACCGGCGAGGCAGCAGCCGGGATTGGCGCGGTTCTGGGACGCGGCGGGATTCCATCCGATCATCCCTATCTGGCGGCACTGGCCGAAATACGCGCGATCCATGGCCCGCAGGCCTATGCCGGATCGCCGGTGCTGGCCGCGCAATTTCTGCGACCTGACGATCGGATGTATCTGGCGGAATTGCATCCGCAGGAACACGCCGCGCTTGAATTCACGATGTCGCCCTATGCGGCGCGCATCCACCGGCAGGACGGATTCGAGATGGCGCAGGCCATCTGCCCCCCGACGCCGCGCCGCGGCTTGTTGCTGATCGACCCAAGCTACGAGGTCAAGACCGAGTACGAGACAATTCCTGCCCAGATCGCCAAGCTGCATCGCAAGTGGAATGTCGGGATCATTTGCCTGTGGTATCCGATTCTGACAGGCGGCCTTCACAAACCGATGCTGGACGCGCTGGAAGCGCTGGGATTGCCCGGGATGTTGCGCCACGAGGTCCGCTTTGCGCCTGTACGCCCCGGTCACCGGATGGTCGGATCAGGCCTGTTCATCGTGAATGCACCCTACAGCACCGAGCAAGAGGCGCAGCGCCTGACCAAGGTTTTTGCCACGCGTTGAAGCGCAGCTGGGGGGCTGTCTGCCCAAGTCCCTTGCGGGACACCCCCCGACGATATTTCGGGCAAGAAGAAACCCGCCACGGTTCAGGTGGCGGGTCTATTTTTTGAACATGATATCAGCGCGGGTTAGCTGACATCTTTGTAGTTGATCTCGCGCTTGTCCGCGCCGGGACCGGCCTTGTCGCGCCTGACCAGCAGACGGTTCAGCGCATTCACATAAGCGCGGGCAGAGGCGACGACAGTATCGGTGTCGGCGGATTGACCTGTCGCGATCATGCCGTCTTCCTCCAGACGGACGCTGACGGTGGCCTGTGCATCGGTGCCTTCGGTCACGGCATGGACCTGATAGAGTTGCAGCCGCGCCATGTTGGGATGCAGCGCACGCACCGCCTTGAACGTGGCATCCACCGGGCCATCGCCCTGTTCGGTCGCGATCATTTCCTTGCCGTCAACCTCCATCTCGAGCGTTGCCTCGGCAGGGCCGCCGGTGCCGCACAGGACCTTGAGCGAGACAATTTGCAGCCGGTCATTGCCGCTGTCGGCAGTGGCTGTGACCAGTGCCAGAATATCCTCGTCATAGACTTCCTTTTTCCGGTCAGCCAGTTCCTTGAACCGCACAAAGATATCCTTGAGCTGGTTATCCCCTACATCCACACCCATCTGGCGCAGCTTGTCGCGCAGCGCAGCGCGGCCTGAATGCTTGCCCATCACAAGGTTGGAGGAGGTCAGCCCAATATCCTCGGGGCGCATGATCTCGAATGTCTCGGCGTTCTTGAGCATGCCGTCCTGATGGATGCCGGATTCGTGGGCAAAGGCGTTCTTGCCCACAATCGCCTTGTTGAACTGCACCGCAAAGCCCGACACGGTCGCCACGCGGCGCGAGATGTTCATGATCTTGGTCGTATCCACGCCGGTCCGGTACGGCATGATGTCATTTCGGACCTTCAGCGCCATTACCACCTCTTCCAGCGCGGTATTGCCCGCGCGTTCTCCAAGGCCGTTGATCGTGCATTCGATCTGGCGCGCACCTGCCTCGACAGCAGCAAGGCTGTTCGCGGTCGCCATGCCCAGATCGTTGTGGCAATGCGTGGCAAAGATGATGCTGTCCGCCCCCGGCACGCGGTTCTTGAGCATGCGGATCAGATCGGCGCTTTCAACCGGCGCGGTATAGCCCACGGTATCGGGGATGTTGATCGTCGTGGCGCCTGCCTTGATCGCGATTTCGATAACGCGGCAAAGATAGTCATGTTCGGTCCGGGTCGCATCCATCGGCGACCATTGGATATTGTCGCACAGGTTGCGCGCATGGGTCACTGTCTGGTGGATACGCTCGGCCATCTCGTCCTGCGTCAGGTTCGGAATGGCACGGTGCAGCGGCGATGTGCCGATAAACGTATGGATGCGGGGTTGGCTTGCGTGTTTCACCGCTTCCCAGGCGCGGTCGATATCGCCCAGATTGGCGCGCGCCAGCCCGCAGATCACGGCCTGTTTGGAGCGTCTTGCGATTTCGCTGACCGCGTTGAAATCACCGTCCGAGGCGATGGGAAAGCCCGCTTCGATGATATCGACGCCCATATCGTCCAGCAGTTCGGCAATCTCCAGCTTTTCGGCATGGGTCATAGTGGCACCGGGGCTTTGTTCGCCGTCGCGCAAGGTCGTATCAAAGATCAAGACGCGGTCTTGTTCATTTATGGTGGTCATGTCGTATCTCTTTTCTGTCTGCTAGGGTCTTGGCGCGGGCTGCACATCCTCTGAGCGGTCGCGCCGGTCCGGCACGCTCAGAGGCGGCTTAGCAGGAGCAGCAGGGCAGCCGCGAGTGATGCGCCAAAAAGCGCAGCAAGGATCGCGTTATGTGCCAAAATCATCATGATATCAGGTTATACGCGGCAAACGGCAAATGAAAAGCCCGAAATTCGCGCAAGATGCACATTGAACCGCCCCGTCACGCTGCTACGTCCGGCTTCATGAAACATGCATTGATCATTGGGGCGTCCGGCGGGATCGGCTCTGCCATCGTTCAGGCTCTGAAGGGCAGGGGGGTGGAGGTCACCGCTTTGTCACGCCGCGATACCGGACTGGACGTCACGGACGAGGCCAGCGTCAGCGCAGCAATGGGGGCGTTGGAGCCGGGATACGATCTGATCCTTGTGGCTACAGGTGCGCTGGTGATCGACGGGGCCGAGCCGGAAAAGACACTGCGCCGGGTCACCGCCCAAGCGATGGCGGACCAGTTCGCCCTCAATTGTATCGGACCGTCTTTGGTTTTGAAACACAGCCTGCGCCTGATGCCGCGAGAGCGCGCTTGTGTCTTTGCCGCGCTGTCGGCGCGGGTGGGGTCGATCGGGGATAATGCGCTGGGCGGGTGGTACAGTTACCGCACAGCAAAAGCCGCGCTGAACCAGATGATCCATAGCGGGGCGATCGAACTGGCGCGCAGTCACCGCAAGGCGGTCTGTGTCGCGCTGCATCCCGGCACAGTTGCTACGCGTTTTACGGAAAAATACGCAGCCGACCACGACACTGTGCCTGCTGGTCAGGCCGCCGCCAATCTGCTGCGGGTGATTGACGGCCTCACGCCCGCCGAAACTGGGCAGTTTCTTGACTGGCAAGGCAAACAGGTGGCGTGGTGACGCGGCTGGTTCTGGTTCTGGGTGATCAACTCTCGGACCATCTGTCAGCCCTGCGCGCCGCCGATCCCGCCCGCGATGTTGTGGTCATGGCCGAAGTGGCCGCAGAGGCAGGAAATGTCCCGCATCATCCCAAAAAGATCGCGTTCCTGTTCGCTGCTATGCGGAAATTCGCAACCCGCCTGCGGCAGGCTGGTTGGCAAGTGGAATACACAAAGCTTGATGATCCCGATAATAGCGGCTCCATCAACGGTGAATTGCTGCGCCATGCCGCAGCAATTCAGGCCAAAGGCGTGATCGCCACCCAACCCGGCGAATGGCGTCTGATCACGTCACTGAACGAGATGCCCATCCCCGTGCACATCATCAGCGATGATCGTTTCATCGCCTCGGCAGATGCGTTCGAGGCTTGGGCCAAGGACAAAAAGCAACTCCGGATGGAGTATTTCTATCGCGAGATGCGCCGCAAGACTGGCCTGCTGATGGAGGGTGACAAGCCCGCAGGCGGACAGTGGAACTATGACCATGACAACCGTAAGCCCGCGCCGGACGACGTAACTTTTGCGGGGCCATTGCGCTTTGAACCGGATGATGTGGTGCAAGAGGTGCTGGATCTGGTCGCGGCCAGATTTAGCAATAATTTCGGTGCATTGCGTCCATTCTGGTTCGCCACTGATAGCGATCAGGCGCACGAACAGCTTGAACACTGGATCGCGGGCGGCCTGTCCGGTTTCGGTGACTATCAAGATGCAATGCTGGCGGATAAGCCTTTCATGTATCATTCGCTGATCAGCCTCTACATCAATGCAGGTCTGCTGGACCCGCTTGCTGTGTGCAGACAGGTGGAGGAGGCGTGGAAAGCGGGCCGTGCGCCCCTGAATGCGGTTGAGGGGTTCATTCGCCAGATCATCGGCTGGCGCGAATATATGCGCGGCATCTGGTATCGCGAGGGGCCGGATTATACGCGGCGGAATGCGCTGGAGCATTCCGGAGACCTTCCGGCGATGTATTGGGGTGCGCCCACAGATATGCGCTGTATCGCGCAGACCGTCGCCCAGACCCGCGATCACGCCTATGCCCATCATATCCAGCGCCTGATGGTCACCGGAAATTTCGCGCTTCTGGCAGGGATTGATCCCTGGCAGGTGCATGAATGGTATCTGGCCGTTTATGCCGATGCCTATGAATGGGTCGAGGCCCCCAATGTCATCGGGATGAGCCTGTTTGCCGATGGCGGCATCATCGCCTCGAAACCCTATGTCTCGTCGGGCAACTATATCGACAGGATGTCGGATTACTGCGGCGGTTGCGCCTACCGCGTCAAGGACAAGACAGGACCGCGCGCCTGTCCGTTCAACCTGCTTTACTGGCACTTCCTGATCCGCCACCGCGCGCGGTTCTCATCCAATCCGCGCATGGGGCAGATGTATGCGACGTGGGACCGCATGGCCGAAGACCGCCGTGAAACCGTGCTGCGCGAAGCGGCTGACTTTCTGACCAGACTGCAGGCAGGCGCGCAGATCTGACGCCAAACCTGCTTCTTTTTGCCTTAAATATCCAACCGCAACATAGCCGCCCGCACTGTCTTCAGTCGGCAGGCACGACTGGTGTATCCTCGGCTTCGGGCGTCGGCGTTGCTGGGGCATCGTCTGAAGGTGCGTCTGTGCCCGATGGCGGAACACCGTTCTGCCAGACGCCGCTGACCTCGTCGCCCGAGGCATAGCGCATCGTGCCTTCACCCTGACGGCGGCCGGCGTTGAACGTACCGTCATAGACATCGCCATTTGCATAGGTCGCGACGCCGCGCCCGTCAATCTCGCCCGCGCGCCATTCGCCGCTGTAGCGAAAGCCGTCCGGCATCAAGATATCGCCTGTGCCCTCGCGCTGCCCCTGTACGAACTGACCGGTATAGACCGTGCCATCAGGGTAGGTGGCGACGCCCTGACCGTGACGCTGACCGTCCAGCCAATCACCCTCGTAGCGGTAGCCATCGGGATAGGTCATCGTGCCGGTGCCGTGATTCTTGGCCCCGCGGAACCCGCCCTCATAGACCAGCCCGTTGGCATAGACAGCGCGGCCATTGCCCTCGATCACGCCCGCTTGCCAGCCACCTTCATAGGTCGAGCCGTCGGGATAGGTGATCTTGCCCTCGCCATCCGGCAGATCGGCGCGGAACTGTCCCTCGTAGACTGATCCGTCGGGATAGGTCACGCGACCCTGACCCTCGATCTGTCCTGCCACCCATGACCCTTGATAGGCATAGCCGTCAGTGCCGGTAAAGACGCCCTGACCTTGACGCTGATCATCCACGAAACTGCCCACGTATGTGTCGCCGCTGGCATAGGTCACACGACCCTCGCCCTCACGACGGCCATTCACCAGCGTGCCCTCATAGATATCGCTGTTTGGTTGGGTCAGTTTGCCCTCTCCGTTGATCTGGCCTTCTTTCCACGTACCTTCATAGATCAGCCCGTCCGACATGGTCAGCGTGCCGGTCCCTTCGCGGGCCCCGCGCACAACAGCCCCTTCATAGACCGCGCCATCGGGATAGGTGATGCGCGCCGTGCCATCCTTGACGCCGCGATCCCATGTGCCGTCATAGATATATCCGCCTTGGCTTTGCATCACGCCACGTCCGTGATGCATCGCTTCCAGAAAACCGCCCTCATAGCGCATCCCGTTGGCATAGGCGGCGATCCCCTGACCGGTGATCATGCCATCGAGCCACTCGCCCTCATATGTGCCACCATCGGTAAAGACGATACGGCCCACCCCTTCGGGTTTGCCCCGCACGAATTGACCCTCGTAGACCGAGCCGTTGGGAAAGCGGGCAACACCATCGCCGCGGATTTCGCCTTCGACCCAGTCGCCGGTGTATTCATAACCGTTCGGCAGGCGGTAGGTGCCCGTGCCGTGCTGAAGGCCGTTCAGGAACGTCCCTTCATAGACGCCGCCGTCATCATATTGCTTGGTCTGCACATCGCCGGACTGCTGCGCCACAACGCCGCCACCCAGCATCAGCCCTGCCACAAGGCAAATCCCGAAGATCGCGCGCGTGCCTGTCATACCTGCCCCTGATGTTGCCGGCCTGTCCCTTGCGGACCGACCTTGACCTGTACCGAACCTAAAGGAGGGCGGCGGTGCAGACAACGCCTTTTGCCGCATATCGGCTTTCCCTTGCCAACTGATCTGCTAAGTCATCTGTCCAATGACCGATCAGAGGGCAGACCATGGCCGACCGTTTCCGCCTGACACTCGCACAACTTAACCCCGTGGTGGGTGATCTGTCCGGCAATGCCGTCCGCGCCCGTGCCGCATGGGAACAGGCCCGCGACGCCAAGGCTGATATGATTGCCTTCCCCGAAATGTTCATCACGGGCTACCAGACGCAGGATCTGGTGCTCAAACCTGCGTTTCACATCGCCGCGATGGCCGTGATTGAAGATCTGGCGCGCGACTGCGCCGACGGTCCTGCGATCGGGATTGGGGGGCCCTATTCGGAAAAAGGCAGGCTTTACAACGCATGGTATGTGCTTTCAGGTGGCACGATCCGTGCGCGCGTGCTGAAGCAGCACCTGCCCAACGAGGATGTGTTTGACGAACACCGCCTGTTCGAACGAGGTCCCCCGCAAGGCCCCTACAGCATTGGCGCGCTCAGGATCGGGAGTCCGGTCTGCGAGGATGCGTGGCATCCCGATGTGGCCGAGACCCTTGCCGAAACAGGGGCCGAGATGCTGCTGGTGCCTAATGGCAGCCCCTATTGTCACGGCAAACTGGATATCCGGCAAAACCTGATGGTCGCCCGCGTAATCGAAACCGGCCTGCCGTTGGTGTATCTCAACATGGTGGGCGGGCAGGATGACCAGGTCTTCGACGGCGGCTCGTTCGTACTGAACCCCGGCGGCGCGTTGGCAGTGCAATTGCCGGTCTTCGAGGAGGCGGTGGTGCATGTGGATTTTACCCATACACCCGATGGCTGGATCGCCACCCAAGGTGCGCGCGCCAGTATCCCCGATCTGCTGGAGCAGGATTACCATGCGATGGTAATTTCGCTGCGCGACTACATGGGCAAGACCGGATTCCGCACGGCGCTTCTGGGGCTGTCGGGCGGGATCGACAGCGCCATCGTGGCCGCGATCGCCGCCGATGCGATCGGGCCGCGCAATCTGCGTTGTGTGATGCTGCCCTCTGAATACACCTCGCAAACCTCGTTGGACGATGCCCAAGGTGTGGTCGAGGCGCTGGGCTGCGCCTATGATACGGTGCCGATCAGCGGACCACGTGCCGCTGTGACGGATGCGCTCGCCCCCCTGTTCGAAGGGCTTGCGCCCGATCTGACCGAGGAAAACATCCAGTCGCGTCTGCGCGGCCTGCTGTTGATGGCGATGAGCAACAAGTTCGGCAACATGCTACTGACCACGGGCAACAAATCCGAAGTGGCGGTGGGCTATGCCACGATCTATGGCGATATGGCAGGCGGCTATAACCCGATCAAGGACATGTACAAAACCCAAGTGTTCCGCATCTGTCGCTGGCGCAACGAGACCCATCGCGACTGGATGCAAGGCCCCGCAGGCGTTGTGATCCCACCCCGGATTATCGACAAACCCCCCAGCGCCGAATTGCGCCCCGACCAGAAGGACGAGGACAGCCTGCCCCCCTACGAGGTGCTGGATGGTATCTTGCGCCTGCTGGTGGACGGCGATGCATCAGTTGCCGATTGCGTGGCCGCAGGCTATGACCGGGCCACCGTCAAACGGATCGAGCATCTGCTCTATATCAGTGAATACAAGCGCTTCCAGTCCGCCCCCGGCACAAGGCTCAGCCCGCGCGCCTTCTGGCTGGACCGGCGCTATCCGATTGTGAACCGCTGGCGCGACGATAGCGGGGCGTAAATCCGGCAGACCGGAGTCACTCCCACCACGAATCGATGACCGCGATATCATCATCGGACCAGCCGAAATGGTGCGCGAATTCGTGGATGGTGACATGCGCCACCAATTCGCGGATGCTGACATTGCCGCGTTCGCGCCATTCATCAAGGATCGGCTCGCGGAAAAGCCAGACCGTATCCGGGCCCATCGGTTGATCGAAGACCGATTTCTCGGTCATCGGGATACCGTCATACAGCCCCGTGAGATCACGCGGATCGTCAATGTCCAGTTCAGCCATCATTTCGGCGTCGGGCCAGTCCACCACGCAAATCGCCACCTGCAGCGCCACCGCGCGAAAGGGGGCGGGCAGGCCATCCACCGTCTGGCGGGCCATGTCTTCCATCTGGGCAAGGCTTGGTATCTTCTGTGTCATGTTCGGGATATGACCGGAGTCGCGGGGAATTGAAATCCCGTTGACGGACAAGCGTGTAAAGCGACCTTCGCGTCGTGTTCCGACGCGCTTGGGTCCGGGCTCTCTGTAACAAGACCTCGATTCCAGGACAGGACCAAAAAATGATCGCAGTGCATGCGCAAGAGGCGGCCTTTTCGGCCGAAGAGTGTGACAGGATTGTTGCCCTGTCCGATTCCGCCCCCGCGCGCGATGCGCGACTGGTCGGACAGACACAGGATCACAACCTGCGGCGCGCTGATCTGGTCTGGCTAGATGATGTGCCGGGCTGCGATTGGGTCATGGACCGGATCATTGATGTCGTGCGTGTCGCCAATCGCGATGTCTTCGGTTTTGATCTGCAAAGCTTTTCCGAAAGTGCACAGGTCGCGCGCTATGACGCGGCACGCGAAGGCCATTTCGACTGGCATTCCGATATCGGTGACGGACCATTGGCGCGACAGCGCAAACTGACCATGGTGGTACAGCTTTCATCCGCGAACGAGTATGATGGCGGACGGTTGGAGGTGATGCCAAGCGCCCATGTGCATGAGGCAAGCCCGGGACGGGGCAATGCGACCATCTTTCCCAGCTTCCTGTTGCACCGCGTCACGCCCGTGACCAAAGGGAAACGACAGTCCCTGACGATCTGGGCGCACGGCCCGGCCTTCCGCTAGCCCGAGCCTTCGCGGCGCTGCGCCTTGATGCCCGCGCTGAATTGGATATTTCAGGCAAAAAGAAGCAAGGGTGGCACCTGCGTTCTTCTTGCTTCAAATATCCATAACAACACGTGCCGCGCAGCGCGCCGTCAGGATTTGGGCGTCACGATCCTGTTGAAATGGCCCATCTTGCGGCCAGCCTTGACCTCGGCCTTGCCGTAGAGATGCAAAGCGGTCGCAGGCACTTTCGCAAGCTCCGCAACCCTGTCCATATCGGCCCCGATCAGGTTTTCCATCACCACATCAGCATAGCGCGCCCCGTCACCCAAGGGCCAGCCTGCCACGGCGCGGATATGCTGCTCAAACTGGTCGATAGTGCAGCCGTTCTGCGTCCAGTGGCCGGAATTGTGGACACGCGGTGCGATCTCGTTCACGATCAGGCCCTTGGGCGTCACGAACAGCTCAACCCCCATGACTCCGACATAATCGAGCGCATTCAAAATCTTCGCGGTCAGGAGCACCGCATCCATCCGCTGTGCCGAGGTCAGGCGGGACGGCACAGTCGTTGTATGCAGGATTCCGTCGTGATGCACATTCTCGCCCGGATCGTAACAGGAGACCTGACCCGCTGCATTGCGCGCACCGATCACCGAGACCTCGAAGTTGAAATCGATAAAACCTTCCAGAATGGCAGGGCTGCCCGCCATATCCGCCAACGCACGCGATGCGTCCGCGGTGGACATCAGCCGCGATTGCCCTTTTCCGTCATAGCCGAAACGCCGTGTTTTCAGGATCGCAGGAACTCCGACATCGGCCATCGCCGTCGCCAGTGATGCGGCATCTTCCACTGCCGCATAAGGAGCGGTCGCAAGACCCAGACCCGTCAGGAAATCCTTTTCCAGCATCCGGTCCTGACTGATCCGCAACGCTTCGCGCCCCGGATGGATCGGGCGCAGCGGCTCCAGCAAATCCAGTGCCGAGGTGGGGATATTCTCGAATTCGTAAGTGATCACATCCACTGCTGCAGCGAAGGCCCCGAGGGCCGCCGCATCCTCATAGGGGGCCGTGGTCACCGCATGGGCCACATCCGCCGCAGGGCAATGCGCGCCCGGCTCGAACACATGGGTGCGAAAGCCAAGACGGCTGGCCGCAACCGACAGCATCCGGCCCAGTTGCCCACCACCCAGAATCCCGATGGTCGCACCCGTTTCCAGCATCTTATTCATCCACTGGCACCTCAGGGATCGAGGCGGACAGATCCGCCCGCCAGCTATCCAGCCGTGCCGCCAGTGCGGTATCCTGTAAAGCGAGGATTCCGGCCGCCATCAATCCGGCATTGGCGGCACCTGTGGCACCAATCGCCATGGTTGCCACCGGATAGCCGCGCGGCATTTGCAGGATGGAATAAAGACTGTCCACACCCGACAGTGCGCGTGTCTGCACCGGCACACCGATCACCGGCACCCGCGTCTTTGACGCCATCATGCCCGGCAGATGCGCCGCGCCGCCCGCGCCTGCAATGATCACATGCAAGCCACGCTCGACGGCGGTTTTACCATAATCCCACAGGCGGTCCGGGGTACGATGTGCCGAAACGATGCGGGTTTCGTAGGCCACGCCGAGCGCATCCAGCATATCGGCTGCTTCCTTCATCGTAGGCCAGTCAGACTGGCTGCCCATGATGATACCTACCTTGATGTCGGCCATGCCTGCTTGCTCCCCGAAAGATTGAGCGCGCACTATAGCCAAGGCGCGTCCTGACGCAATCGCAGGTTCAGGCGATAATGTCTGGTGTCAGACGATCCTCGATCCGGGCGATCAGGTCCTTGAGCTTAAGCTTTTTCTTCTTCAGCCGTTGAATCGTCAACTGGTCACCGGTGCCCTTGTCGACCAGGGCAGAAATCGCATCATCCAGATCGCGATGTTCGCGGCGGAACACTTGCAGTTCCACCCGCAACACATCGTCGTTTTTCATCGAGATATCGCTGATGGCGTTCATGGCACGACATTCCCTGACTGGTGATTCCCCCGTGTCCGGCACGGAGAACCAACATACTGAAAAACCGCAATTTTGCAAAGTATCTCGATGCGGCAGGGCGGATTTGGAGGCTGCACACAGGTCTGGCTCTTGCGCTGGCAAGGTGGCCACCCCATATTTCAACCATGCTGGTCGCCATAACGGGGCTGGCAATGTGGACGGTCGCTTTTGACAAGGACGTGTCGATGACGAAACTAACGTTGGGGTCACACCCTTACCTGCTGGGCTTCGACCAGTTGGAGCGCTTGCTGGAACGCAACGCAAAATCCGGGAATGAAGGATACCCCCCCTTCAATATCGAGCAGACATCGAACAATTCCTATCGCATCACGCTGGCTGTGGCGGGTTTTGCCGAAAACGATCTGGCGATCACCGTGGAGGACCGGCAACTGGTCATCCGGGGCCGTCAGCGCGACGACACGGAAGGGCGCGTCTATCTGCATCGCGGCATTGCCGCGCGACAGTTCCAGCGCAGTTTTGTTCTGGCGGATGGTGTCGAAGTGGGCGAGGCGATCATGGAAAACGGGTTGTTGCATGTCGATCTGACACGCGCCCAGCCCGAAACCGTGGTGCAGTCGATCAGGATCAGGAAAGGATAAGACGCATGGAGACGACATTCGATTTCGGAACAGAGGGTCAGAACCCCATCGTTTATGTCCGGCCAGTGAAGGTCGCGGATCTGCCCGAGGAGATCCGCCAGCAAGCTGAAGGGATCGAGACACTTTATGCTGTCCATGATGCCGCAGGCATGCAGCTTGCGCTAGTCAAGGATCGCAGTCTTGCCTTTGTGCTGGCACGCCAGAACCATATGGATCCCGTGACCGTTCACTGATTGCTTGCAACTGCAGTGTGAAATCGCAATCTACGATAATCAAAAAGGCCGCATCCCGAAAGATGCGGCCTTTTGTTTTTGAAAATCAAGGCGCGATCAGCCCGCGATCAATCCCATGCTTTCAAGCTTCAGGATGACCTGATGGGCGCAGTTGTCGACTTCGACATTCTCGGTGTCCAGACGCAATTCCGGGCTTTCGGGAACGTCATAAGGGTCGGAAATCCCGGTAAATTCCTTAATTTTCCCCTCGCGTGCCAGCTTGTACAGCCCTTTGCGGTCGCGCCGCTCGCATTCGTCGAGACTGGTGGCGACATGCACCTCAAGGAAAGCACCGAACTGCTCGACATCCTCGCGCACCGCACGGCGTGTGGTGGCGTAGGGCGCGATTGGCGCACAGATGGCGATACCACCATTCTTGGTGATCTCGGAGGCGACATAGCCGATACGGCGGATGTTCAGATCGCGGTGTTCCTTGCTGAACCCCAGCTCCGAGCTGAGGTTCTTGCGGACCACATCACCGTCCAGCAGCGTCACTGGGCGACCGCCCATTTCCATCAGCTTGATCATCAATGCATTGGCGATGGTCGATTTGCCAGAGCCGGAAAAGCCGGTGAAAAAGACTGTAAAGCCCTGCTTCGACCGTGGCGGACGGGTGCGGCGCAGTTCCGAGACAACCTGCGGGAAGGAAAACCATTCGGGGATTTCCAGACCCTCGGCCAGACGGCGGCGCAACTCGGTGCCAGAGATGTCCAGCACGGTAGAGCCTTCGGGCACTTCGTCGGCTGGGAAGTATTGCGCCTTTTCCTGCACATAGACCATGTGTTTGAAATCGACCATCTCAAGCCCGATCTCGGCCTCGTGTTCCTTGAACAGGATCTGCGCATCATAGGGGCCGTAGAAATCCTGCCCCGCGCTGTTCTTGCCGGGGCCGGCATGATCGCGGCCCACGATGAAATGCGTGCAGCCGTGGTTCTTGCGGATCAGCCCATGCCAGACGGCTTCGCGCGGTCCTGCCATACGCATGGCAAGGTTCAAAAGGCTCATCGTCGTGGTGGCGGACGGGTACTGATCCAGCACAGCCTCGTAGCAACGCAAACGGGTGAAGTGATCGACGTCGCCCGGTTTGGTCATGCCGACAACGGGATGGATCAGCAGGTTGGCCTGTGCTTCGCGGGCGGCGCGGAAGGTCAATTCCTGATGCGCACGGTGCAGCGGGTTGCGGGTCTGGAAAGCCACGACCTTGCGCCAGCCCAGTTTGCGGAACAAGGCGCGCAATTCGTTCGGCGTATCGCGGCGGCCCTTGAAGTCATAATGCACTGGCTGCTGGATGCCGGTGATCGGCCCGCCCAGATAGACAGCGCCTGCTGCATTGTGCAGGTAATTTACCGCCGGATGGGCCAGATCATCGGCACCGAATACTTTTTCAGCCTCATGCGCTTTGTTCGGCACCCAGCGGTCGGTCACGGTCATTGTGGCAAGGATCACGCCTTCCTGATCGCGAAGGGCGATGTCCTGCCCGATTTCCAGCTTTTCGGCGAATGCTTCGGGTACATCAAGGTTGACGGGCATCGGCCAGAGCGCGCCATTGGCCAGCCGCATCGTATTGACCACGCTGTCGTAATCTTCCTGCGACAGGAACCCTTTGAGCGGATTGAACCCGCCATTCATCAGCAGTTCCAGATCGCAAATCTGGCGCGGCGTCAGATCCCAGCTGAGCAACTGGCCCGCTTCGATCTTGAGCTTTTGCGCACTTTCATACGAGACATAGAGTTCGGGGATAGGGGCCAGATTGGGCGTATACATGGTAAGTCTTTCAATACAAAACAAGCGGAACGTTGGGGTGTAACGGATCACGGCTTCCCGATTGGCAAGCCGTAGGGTCGCGGGCCGAATAGCCTGTGAAGCAGGCAAAATTCAAGCTGGCATTGGCCCGAAGTGTGATTTCGGACCAATGTGATTCATTTTTGCAGGGCTTTGGGTGATTATTCCTGATGTTCGGCCAGAAAGCGTTCAGCGTCCAGCGCGGCCATGCAGCCCATACCGGCCGAGGTAACGGCCTGCCGGTATTTATGGTCTGTCAGATCGCCCGCTGCGAAAACACCGGGAATCGATGTCTCGGTACTGCCGGCTTTGACAGTCACATAGCCGCCGTTGTGCAATTCCAGCACATCCTTGACCAATTCGTTCGCAGGCGCGTGGCCGATTGCGACAAACACGCCCTTGCAGGGGATCTCGGTGATCGCACCTGTCTCGACATGCCTGACGCGCACGCCGGTCACGCCTTTGGGATTGTCCTCACCGACAACCTCTTCCAGCGCATGGAACCACAGCGTCTCGATCTTGGGGTTCTTGAAGAGACGGTCTTGCAGGATCTTTTCGGCCCGCAGCGTGTCGCGGCGATGGATCAGGGTGACCTTTGACGCGAAATTGGTCAGAAACAGCGCCTCTTCTACGGCCGTGTTGCCACCGCCCAGCACCACGATTTCCTGCCCGCGATAGAAAAAACCGTCGCAGGTGGCACAGGCCGATACGCCAAAGCCCTTATAAGCATCCTCGGACGCCAGCCCAAGCCATTTGGCGCGCGCACCTGTTGCAAGGATCACAGCATCCGCCGTATAGGTCGTGCCGCTATCGCCACGTGCCACAAAGGGGCGCACGGTCGTGTCCAGCGAGATGATGATATCGCCGATGATCTCGCAGCCCATGGCCTTGGCGTGATCCTGCATCCGTACCATCAGTTCGGGGCCTTGCACTTCAGTATCTCCGGGCCAGTTTTCCACCTCGGTGGTGGTGGTCAACTGACCGCCAGGTTCGATCCCTTGCACAAGGATCGGCTCCAGCATCGCGCGGCTGGCATAGACTCCTGCCGTGTAACCTGCAGGCCCCGAACCGATGATCAGAACCTTGGTGTGTCGTGTCTCAGCCATGGGGCCACCTTTGCCGTTTGAATCTTCTGTCGTCCCTGCATATAGACCTGCGATGCGAGGGCGAAAACCCCCTTGGCAGGGATTGCCCTCAGCTTTGCAACTGCTGCTCTGAAAGCAGCTCTTTGGCAATGATATTGCGTAATGTTGAAAGAATATTGCGCGCGCTGGCGGCGGTGCTATAAGAAACCATCTTCAAGGAGAGCATGCAAATGGCCGGAACGCGGCTTGATCCGATCGATCGGAAAATTCTGGCGGAATTGCAGGCCGATGGCCGCATGACCAATGTCGAAATGGCGAAGCGTGTGGGAATTTCTGCACCACCATGTCTGCGCCGCGTCCGCACGTTGGAAGAGGCGGGTTTCATCCGCGGCTATCATGCCAAGGTCGATCCGCGCGAGTTGGGATTCGAGGTGCAGGTCTTCGCCATGGTCGGGCTGCAAAGTCAGGCCGAAGCGGATCTGAGCGCGTTCGAGGCGCGCTGCCGTGCATGGTCGCTGGTGCGCGAATGTCACATGCTGAACGGCGAGGTGGATTTCATCCTAAAATGCGTCGCCCCCGACCTGAGCACGTTCCAATCCTTCCTGACCGAACAACTGACCGCTGCCGACAATGTCGCCAGCGTCAAAACGAGTCTGGTGATCCGCTGCGCCAAGGACGATCCCGGCGTGCCCTTCGACGTGCTTGAGGCGCGGCTGACACGGTCAGCCTGACGCTTGCGCCGCAGTTACGCGGCAGTCAGGTTTTCCAGCATCTCCCGTGTCGCGCGCGGAAAGGCCAGCGGGCCGAAATCTTCGATGTTCCGGATATGCGGGAACAGTGACAGGAACAGTGCCATCGTGTTCGGTCCCATCCGCTGTTCCAACCCCGGACCGGGATGGTAGCTTTCCATCTCGATCCCGGACACTTTGATGGCCGCATGCTGGTCCAGACACAGATGATAGACTGTCACAGGGCGGGGTGGCGTGATCCTGATGGCGCGTGATCCGTCCTCGAAATCGGCTGCAGGTGTAAAGACCTGCCCCGAACGCGCACCGAAACCTTCCAATCCACGCAAGGCGGCGGGGCGGTGCAGCATCCGTGCGCCGGGGCCTGCCATGATATCGGCCATCGGGCGGCCCAGCCCGAATGTATCGGCCATCATCCGGGTCATCCGGGTCTGGTCGGGAGTGTCGACCGGTGCATCGGGCAGGATCGTCATGGACCCGATCCACAACACACGGCGCATACCGGCACCAGCCGTTTCGATCTCCATTCCGGGGACCAGATCCTCGATCGCGCAAAGGCCATTCCGGGTAGTCAGAAGTGTACCACGAGCAAAGGCGGAAAACGCGGCTTCAAACTGGGCTGTGGCGGGTGCCACATGGCGGCTGCTGTCAAAATGACCCTCAGGGGTCAGAAAACTGACCTCGTATCGGCGCATCACAGGCATTTTGCGCGGCTCTGTCACAGGCTTTGGAGGGATCGCCCGACGCATCTGTTGCGGCGGAACCGCCGTCAGAACACGGGCCGGCAATGTTGTGGTCCGTGGGGCCTCGCAATGGGACTTGTGCGGCGTGGGCGCGTCGCGCGCATCCAGCAAGGCCTGCGGTGCTGGCGTCATGCCCTTTGGTAATGTGATTCCATGCGTCGTTTTTTCAGCCGCCAGAAATCTGGCAGAGGGGGCTTCGTAAGCCATACGGTTCACCACTTATTGGCGTCGCAATAGTGTCGGCCCCCACCGACAACACTGAAAGGACTGTTGTTTCAGTTCAAATTCAGTGAGATTTGTATGACTAATTCTCGCCATCTTTGTCAAAAAGACCGCTCAAACTTTGGTTGAGAAGGTCTAATCCATGGAAACAGCTTGGGTTTGTTTCCCCATACCGGACAAAGTTGCCACAATTTGATTCGATCAAGGTTTAATGCGGCCATTTTTGTAAGATTCGGTCAAAGACGGACACGGACATGAAAAAGCCGCCCCGAGTGGGTGCGGCGCAATGCATAAGGTAAGGTTCAGGACGTCAAGCGGTCCGGACGGCCTTCAATGTGCTGCGACGCTTGGCGATCATCGCAGCTCGCGTTCCGCCGCGTTGCCAAGGCAGACTTGTCGCTGCCGTTTGCGTGCTTTTCGCGGTTTCGAGAACCGACTTCATCCAGCGTTTGTTTTTCATTCGGTTTTTCTCCTGCCCTTGGTCTGAAGGTTGAACCCCTCAAACCGGTATTTGCTCTGTCGACGTTACCTTGCCGATCTGGAAACACTGTGCCGGATCAATACGGCAATGTTTTGTCCACATCTGTGGCATTGTCGTGACCGGCATACAGGCGAGGCAGGATGCGCGATCAGCGCCATGCCCGACATCAAGGCATCGCAGCAATACTGTGTTTTAAGGCGCTCAGCGGAAACAATCCCCCTCAACAGGCAGGTATTGTTCCCGAATAATGCCGCCTGAAGCCCGTCAAATGTGGCAAAATGGCCTGATTACAGCCGAATGGTCGAAATCAGGCGTCCGTAATCGGCCTCGCCAGCATGTGTCGTGCGCCGATAGGAAAAAAAACGCGCAGGGTCGGCATAGGTGCAATGGCGGGTCCATGCGGCATGGCCAACACCGGCTACTTTCAAACGGTGCAATCCATAGGCGGGCAGATCGAACATCATCCGGTCGCCGGCACCTTGCACAAAGAAGCGGGAATTCGCGGTATCGTCTGCCAGAAAATCATCCAGAAACTCGGGGCCGACCTCATAGGCGCGCTGGCTGATTGTTGGCCCGATCACGGCGCGGATGTTGTGACGTGTGGCGCCCAGTTCTTCCATCGAAGCGACGGTTGCCTCCAGCACACCAGTCAGCGCACCGCGCCAGCCCGCATGCGCGGCACCGATCACATGCGCCACGGGATCGGCAAACAGCACGGGCTGGCAATCTGCCGTCAGGATCGCCAGCGCCACACCGGGTGTTGCGGTGACCATGGCATCGGCGCGCGGCTTGTCTGTCAGATGACTGGTCACATGCACGACATCGGCAGAATGGACCTGATGCACTGTCACCAGATCATCGGGCGCAACGTCCATCGCTTGCGCCACACGTGCGCGGTTGATCGCGACGATCTCGGCCTGATCGGACGAACCCGGACCGCAATTCAACCCTTGGAACACACCCGACGATGCACCTCCACGCCGGGTAAAGAACCCGTGTCTAAGCGGCATCAAAACCTCTGAGGTGAGTATTTCCAAAGTCATATGCTCTATGGCTCCAGTCCAGGCGGTGGGGCGGCCCCCTGCGAATAAAGCGCCACCACTTTAAAGAGCGTCCCCATTTCCTGTGGATGCGTCAAGCGCCGATGTGCAGCGATATGCGTCTCCAATGCCTTGCCTGACAGATTGGCAGCCAAGGTCTGTGCGCGGGCGGTTATGCCCAGACGTTCCAGAAACACGCCCTGCGGTGTCAGACGGCTATAAAGGGCAGGGCTGGCCGCAACCAGTGCCTCGAAATCGACGTGCGCGGTCAGGTCGGCCTGTCCGGGGCTGTCCAGCGGGTCGCAAGGTGCGTGATCGCGCAGCGCCTGCAAGGTGTCGCCGAGTGAGCGCCAGTCGCCATAATCAAGGATCAATGCTGTTCCGCCATAATCGCAAATCCGCTGGCCAATGGACTGCATGACGGGGCGGGCGGCGGGGCACAGCTCGACCAGATCGCCGTTGCGAGTATCAGCCAGCCTGTGATCCAACGCCTCTTGCGGTGTCGGATCTGTCAGGCCGAAGGCCAGCTTCCCCTCGATCAGCCCGACGCGCTTTTCCCGCCAACCGTCGCCATCACGCAGGAATTGCCGGATCGGAAGCGCATCGAAAAACTCGTTTGCCACCAGAAACAAGGGCTGCTCGGGCAGGGGGGCGGGGCTGTCGTGCCACGTTATCTTGTCATGTGACAGAAGCGGAGCAAGCATGCTGGTCTGCGCCGCGCGCAACACGCCAGACGCCTCGACCAGATGGACCTGAGCGGCGGCATGGAAACCGGGGACCCTGCGGGTGGCCCGCAGGATATCGGCCATCAACGTGCCGCGTCCCGGCCCCAACTCGGCCAGGGTGAAACGCGACGGTGCCCCCTGATCCAGCCAGGCCTGAGCCAGCGACAAGCCGATCAGTTCACCGAACATCTGGCTGATTTCGGGCGCAGTGATAAAATCACCAGCCACCCCGAAGGGATCGCGGGTGCTGTAGTAGCCCAAAGTTGGATGCATCAAACACGCTGCCATATAATCGGCAATCGTGATCGGCCCGTCTGTGACGATGCGCGCGGCGATATGCTGCGCCAGCGTTGTCATGCGGGAACAGTAACAACCCTGCGCCGCGCCAGCAGGATCAGCGCAATACCGGCGGCGAGCATCGGAAGGGATAGGACCTGACCCATGGTAATTCCCGCATCGCCCAGCCGGATCACATGACCCATCGGGTTGTCGAAAGTGATGAACTGGGCATCGGCCTGCCGGAAATACTCGACCACGAATCGCGCTAGCCCGTAACCTGCCAGAAACACCCCTGTGATCTGCCCGGGCACCTTGAGGGCATCACGCCGGAACGCCAGCCACAGCATCACGGCCAGCAGGACCGCGCCTTCAAGCCCCGCCTGATACAATTGCGAGGGATGGCGCGCGCACACGCCGACGACCCCGAAACAATCCTGTGCCGCCGCACCCGGAAAGATGACGCCCCATGGCACATCTGTCGGTCGGCCCCACAGCTCGGCATTGATGAAGTTGGCAAGCCGTCCCAGCATCAAGCCGACGGGCACGCCAAGGGCAATCGCGTCGGCGGCGGCAAGGCGCGGTATCTTGTGGTGTGCAGTAAAAATCCACGCTGCGACAACAACGCCCAGAAATCCGCCGTGGAAGGACATGCCCCCCTGCCAAACCATCGCAATTTGCCCCGGATTTGCCAGATAATAGGCAGGCTGGTAAAACAGCACAAAACCCAGACGCCCACCGGCAATGATGCCGATGATGATCCATGTCAGCAGATCCTCGATCTGTAATTTGGTCATGGGCGGCACGTTCCCGCGCCACAGCGCCGGACGCCGGATTGCGGCCATCGTAATCTGCCATGCGATCACAATGCCCACGATATAGGCCAGCGCATACCAACGCAGGGCGAGTTCGAAGCCGAACACGGGGATCGAGAAAATCTCGGGCGAGAACTCGGGGAAGGGGATCATTGCGCGCATCTGCGTCTGTCTGCCTCGGGGTTGGAAGGAGGTCAACCTTGTGAACTGCCAATTCGCAGCCCATATAGGGCCTAAAGGTAACGTTGGAGAGCCGCAATGCAGACGCGCAACAAAATACTGGATGATATCTCGCAATTGATGACAAATGCGATGGGCGTGGCCCAAGGTGCCAAGGACGAGGCCGAGACGGCGATGAAATCCATGATCGACCGCTGGCTGGCTGACCGTGACTTTGTCACGCGTGAGGAATTTGACGCAGTCCGCGCCATGGCCCAGAAAGCCCGCGAGGAGAATGCAGCGCTGAAGGCGCGGTTGGATGCGCTGGACACCAAAACCAAGTAAAGACCGCTGATTGCAGGTCCAGACAGGTATCGCGCGCGCCCCCGCAACGGGCGCGCGTTTTTCGTCTGCGTGCGGCTAATGCCCTTGCTTTGATCAAGATGCTGTCACAATACACGGTTCATCCACATCTTATTGGGGTTATCCCCAAAATATTGCTTTACAGAGCAAAGCGACGCGACCACCATATCTGGTAGGGACGAGGGGAATAGCCTCCGTCCTTTGAGCAGACACCTAGCCGTTGGGGCGAGTAAACGTCTGACGGCTACAGGCAGAGAGGTGGCGCCATGGCACTATCCGAGCATTACCTAGAGGATGACATCCACCCCATCGATATCGTCGAGAATATCGCCGAATATCATGACTGGGATTTCGACAGGATCGGTCAGGACCAGATCGCTATGGCGGTCGAAGGCCAGTGGCGGACCTATTCGATCACGCTGGCATGGTCCAGCTATGACGAGACCCTGCGCCTGATCTGCACCTTCGAGATGGAGCCGCCAGAGGCACGCTTGCCGCATCTTTACGAGACGCTGAATGCTGTGAACGATCAATGCTGGAACGGGTCTTTCACATTTTGGGCCGCGCAAAAGCTGATGGTTTGGCGCTATGGTCTTGTGCTGTCGGGTGAACAGGTCGCCAGCCCCGAGCAGATCGACACGCTGATCAATGCGGCTGTGATGAACGCGGAACGCTATTACCCGGCCTTCCAGTTGGTTGTCTGGGGCGAGCGGTCCCCGGCCGATGCGATCCAGGTCGCCATTGCAGAGGCCTACGGGCGCGCGTAACACTGCCCCCCGACGCGAAACAGCCGAGGGGGGAATTCACATGGACATGACAGAACTTGGACGCAGAGGGCTGGTCCTTCTGGGCTGTGGCAAGATGGGGTCGGCCATGTTGGCGGGCTGGCTCAAGCGCGGATTGGCCCCGTCGGGCGTATGGGTCATTGACCCAAATCCGTCCGACTGGTTGCGGGGCACGGGTGTGCAGATAAACGCAAACTTGCCCGAAGCGCCTGCAATTGTGATCGTTGCTGTCAAACCCCAGATGATGGGCGCCGCCTTGCCTGTTCTGGCTGCGATGGGAAATGGCGATACGTTGTTTGTTTCGGTCGCTGCAGGCACCCCTATTTCGCGTTTCCAAGAGGTGCTGGGCGCGCAGACACCGATCATCCGCGCCATGCCGAACACACCCGCCGCCGTGGGGCGCGGTATCAGCGCGATCATAGGCAATGCACATGCAGGGCAGATGCAGATGGATCTGGCGGAAAGCCTGTTATCCGCGGTAGGGCAGGTGGTACGACTAGAGTCCGAGGGGCAGATGGATGCGGTCACGGGCCTGTCAGGCTCGGGCCCTGCCTATGTGTTCCATCTGATCGAGACAATGGCCGCCGCAGGCGAGGCACAGGGGCTTTCCCGCGATCTGGCGCTGCAACTTGCGCGGGCGACCGTGGCCGGAGCAGGGGCGCTGGCGGAAGAGGCGGATGAGACACCCGCGCAGTTGCGGGTCAATGTGACTAGTCCCAATGGCACCACGCAGGCAGCGCTTGAGGTGCTGATGGACCCTGACACGGGTTTCCCTTCGCTGTTGACCCGCGCTATTACCGCCGCGACCGAGCGATCCAAGGAGCTGTCCCGTGGCTGAGATTACCTTTGACGATTTCCTGAAAGTCGATATTCGCGTGGGCCGCGTGACCCGCGCCGAACCTTATCCCGAAGCGCGCAAGCCTGCGATCAAACTCTGGGTTGATTTCGGACCCGAGCTTGGCGAGAAAAGAACCTCGGCCCAGATCACGGCACATTACGCGCCGGAAGGTTTGATCGGCAAACATGTCATGGCCGTAGTCAATTTCCCGCCCCGCCAGATCGGTAAATTCATGTCCGAGGTGCTGGTTCTGGGCGTGTCGGATGCGGCAGACGGGATCGTACTACTCTCACCCGACATGGATGTGCCGCTTGGCGGAAGGATGCATTGATGCCCAAAGTTCTGATCAGCCGCCGCTTGCCCGACAGTATCCTTGCCGCCGCCGAGGCCATGTTCGAGGTCGAGTTGCGTGACAAGACTACGCCGATGACACCCGCGGAAATGCGGTCGGCCCTCGCGCTCTATGACGGGATCATGCCCTCGCTTGGGGATCAGTTCTCGTCCGAGATTTTCGCCGAATTCGGGCGACCACGCTGCAAGATCCTTGCGAATTTCGGAGTTGGGATCAACCATATCGACGTGGACGCCGCCCGCGCGCATGGGGTGAAGGTGACCAACACACCCGGTGCCGTGACTGACGCCACTGCCGATACCGCGATGACCCTGATCCTGATGAGTGCGCGGCGCGCCGCCGAGGGCGAGCGTCTGGTGCGGTCTGGCGCGTGGGAAGGCTGGCATCCGACCCAGATGCTGGGCCTGCATGTGACGGGAAAAACGGTCGGTATTGTCGGTATGGGCCGGATCGGGCAAGCCATCGCGCGGCGTTGCCATTTCGGTTTCGGGATGGAGGTGCGGTATTTTAACCGCTCGCCCAAGACGGTGGATTTCCCCGCCCAGCAAGTGCAAAGCCTGACCGATCTGGCTGCTGCGGTGGATATCCTTGTTGTCGCCACGCCGGGCGGGGCCGAAACGCGCCACCTTATAGGAGCACAAGTGCTTGAGGCGATGCAGGCGCATGCCCATCTGGTCAATATCGCCCGTGGCGATGTGGTCGATGAGTCGGCTTTGATCACAACCCTTCAGGCGCGCAGCATCGGGGGCGCGGGGCTGGATGTTTATGAGTTCGAGCCACAAGTGCCGCTGGCCCTGCGACAGCTGGATAACGTGACGCTGCTGCCTCATCTGGGCACCTCGACGCTGGAAGTGCGCGAGGCGATGGGTCAGCTTGTGCTGGACAATCTGGCGGCGCATTTCGCAGGAAAGCCGCTTCCCAATCCGGTCTGACGCAAGGTCAGGCGCAAACGAGCCAAGGCACGGGGACTTGACCTTGGCCGTTCTCTGGGATGATCTGGGACACCATCAGGGAAGGGGCGCGTCATGTATCAGCCGGTTATCAGTGGAACGGGGGTCTTCACCCCCGCGCAAGTCATCACGAATGACGAGTTGGTCGCAACCTTCAACGCCTATGCGGACCGGTTCAACGCCGACCATGCGGCCGAGATTGCCGCAGGCACGGTCATGGCGAAGGATCATTCCTCGTCTGAATTCATCTTCAAGGCGTCAGGGATAGAGCAACGCTATGTGCTGGATAAAACAGGCGTTCTGAACCCCGAGGTGATGCATCCGCTGCTGCGTCAGCGCGATGATGATGAACCCGGCGTGATGGCGGAAATGGCACTGGATGCCTGCACCAAGGCCCTTGCGATGGCGGGGCTTACAGGTGCGGATATTGATCTGGTCATCTGTGCGGCCAGTAATATGGAACGCGCCTATCCTGCCATTGCAGTTGAAATCCAGCAGCTTCTGGGCGCAGGGGGCTTTGCCTTTGATATGAACGTCGCCTGTTCTTCGGCGACATTCGGGATTCAGGCGGCATCCGATATGGTGCGTGCGGGATCAGCCCGTCGCGCAATTGTCGTGAATCCCGAAATCTGTTCCGGCCATCTGGAATGGCGCGACCGCGATTGCCATTTCATCTTTGGCGATGTCTGCACCGCCACGGTGATCGAGCGTGAAGAGGATGCAAAAGGCGGGCATTTCAAGGTAATCTCTACCCGTTGCGCCACGCAGTTTTCCAACAATATCCGCAACAATAACGGCTTTTTGCGCCGCTCGCGCCCGGACGGGACTGCCGACAGGCGCGACATGCAATTCATGCAAAACGGGCGCAAGGTGTTCAAGGAAGTGGTGCCGATGGTGTCCGAGCATATCCTTGCACATCTGGAGGCCGAAGGCGTCACGCCCGACCAGTTACGCCGCCTCTGGCTGCATCAGGCCAACAAGTCGATGAACGATTTTATCGGCCGCAAGGTGCTGGGCCGCGAACCCGCTCCGGGCGAGCAGCCCAACATCCTGCAGGATTACGCCAACACATCCTCGGCCGGGTCAATCATCGCCTTTGCCAAGCATTCCGACGATCTGAAACCCGGCGATCTGGGGCTTATCTGTTCTTTTGGCGCAGGCTATTCGGTGGGATCGGTGCTGATCAAACGCGTCTGAGCCTTGGCTGTTGCACTGCGCGGCAGATCGCCCACAGCCTCGCGCCAATGGCGGCGGCACAGGCTCAGATAGGTTTCATTGCCGCCGATCTGGACCTGCGCCCCGTCGCGTAACGCGCGCCCTTGCGCATCCTTGCGCACCACCATCGTGGCTTTGCGACCGCAGTGGCAGATGGTGCGGACCTCGCGCAACTCGTCTGCAAGTGCCAGTAAGGTGGCCGATCCGGGGAACAACTCGCCCCTGAAATCGACACGCAGACCGTAGCACATCACAGGCACGCCCAGATCATCCACGGCGCGCGCCAGATCCCAGACCTGCGCAGGTTCCAGAAACTGCGCCTCGTCAATAAACACACAAGCCACCGGGGATTGTGCCAGACGATCGCGCAGCCGCGCAAAAAGATCATCGCCGGGTGCAAAGGTATCAGCCTCTTCACCAATCCCAATGCGCGAGGCAACACGGCCAAGTCCCGCACGCCCGTCCACCTGTGCTGTTAACAGATAGGTATGCATCCCGCGCTCGCGGTAGTTGTGCGAGGCTTGCAGCAAGACCGTCGACTTGCCTGCGTTCATGGTGGAGTAGTGAAAATAGAGCTTTGCCATCGGTCTGATCTAGTCCGGGAGCCGGGCCAAAGACAAGCACCCCGGTGTCGTCACCATCACTTAAAGTCGCGAAGTGAAGTCGAGCTTTTCAAAGCCCGCCACATTGCTGCCAGAATTTCCGGCTCCGCCCCCTCCAAGGGTGGAAATGCGACGGACCTAAACTATTCCCTGCTGGAGAATCAAGGTCACTCGTATATCTGCAACACCGTGCAGGATGCTTGGATACCAAGCATAAGGTAAAAAAGAAGTATCAAAAGTATAGTCCGCGCAACAAGATTTTCTTTCTGTCACACTTCCGACACAAGTGTCGAAAAAAAATCGTTAGATTCCGGGGCATCCCCGGATCATTACATTGGAAGTATCGACGAAGTCCTGCCTTACCCCTGCAGTGGCATGACCGTGAAATCACCTTCTTCACGCGCGCGCATCGCAAGAGATGCCGCGTGGCTTCCGGCTGCGGTTGTGAAGTAGGGTATCTTGTCATAAAGCGCTACTTTGCGAATTTCACGGCTGTCTTCAACAGCTTGTGCGCCTTCGGTTGTGTTCATCACCAGCGTGACGCCACCATCCTTAAGCATATCCACAATATTGGGACGTCCTTCATAGACCTTGTTGACGATTTCGCAGGATACGCCGTTCTCCGACAGCCATGCGGCGGTGCCGCGGGTGGCCACAATTTCAAGTCCAAGCGCTGTGACGATCTGTGCCGCCTCGATTATGTCAGCGGTCTTGTCTGAATCCCGAATCGAGATGAAAACACGCCCTTCGCGCGGCAGATCGACACCTGCGCCCAGTTGCGCCTTGAGGAAGGCCAGCGGGAAGGACACGTCCCAGCCCATTACCTCGCCAGTCGAGCGCATCTCTGGCCCGAGGATTGTGTCCACACCGGGGAAGCGCGCGAAAGGCAGCACCGCTTCCTTGACCGAGAACCACGGCATGGCGGGATCGGCCAGCGTCAGCGGATCGGCCATCGGCAGGGTGCCGGGCTTGGCATCTTTGGGATAAGGGCCGCGGTGCGGGAAGTTGGACATAGGCTCGCCTGCCATCAGACGCGCGGCGATGGAGGCGATGGCAGAGTCGGTAGCCTTGGCGACGAAGGGCACGGTGCGCGAGGCACGCGGGTTCACCTCGATCAGGTAAACCTCGTCATCCTTGACCGCGAACTGCACGTTCATCAGGCCAACAACACCCAAGGCCAGCGCCAGCGCTTCGGTCTGCACATGCACCGTGTCGATGATGTGTTGCGGTAGCGAATAGGGTGGCAGCGAACAGGCGCTGTCGCCGGAATGCACGCCTGCTTCCTCGATATGCTGCATCAGGCCTGCGACATGCACGGTTTTGCCATCGCAAAGCGCATCCACGTCCATTTCCACCGCACCAGACAGGTAGCTGTCCAGCAACACAGGGCTGTCGCCCGATACAACCACAGCCTCGCGGATATACCGCTCAAGATGCGCCATATCACGCACGATTTCCATTGCACGTCCCCCCAACACATAAGAGGGACGGATCACCAGCGGAAAACCGATATCCTCGGCAATCGCCATGGCCTGCGCATCTGTGCTGGCAATGCCGTTGCGTGGTTGTTTCAGACCAAGACGCTGGACAAGCTGCTGGAACCGCTCGCGGTCTTCGGCCAGATCAATCGCATCGGGCGTGGTGCCAAGGATCGGAATGCCCTCTTCATAAAGCGCATTTGCCAGCTTCAGCGGGGTTTGCCCGCCAAACTGCACGATCACGCCGTGCAAGGTTCCGTTCTGCTGCTCGACCCGCAGGATCTCCATAACATGTTCAAACGTCAGAGGCTCGAAATACAGCCGGTCCGAGGTGTCGTAATCGGTCGAAACCGTCTCGGGGTTGCAGTTGATCATGATGGTTTCGTAACCCACGTCCGACAGGGCATAACAGGCATGACAGCAGCAATAGTCGAACTCGATCCCCTGACCGATCCGGTTCGGACCGCCGCCCAGAATGACCACTTTCTTGCGATCGGACGGGCGCGCCTCGCACTCCACATCGCCCATCGCGGGGGCTTCGTAGGTGGAATACATATAGGGTGTCTGCGCCTCGAATTCCGCGCCGCAGGTGTCGATCCGCTTGAACACGGCAATGACGCCAAGGTTCTGGCGGGCACGACGCACATTCGCTTCGGTCCGGCCAGTCAGATTGGCCAGACGCGCATCGGTAAAGCCCATCATCTTGAGCTTGCGAAGCCCGTATTCGGTGACGGGCAGGCCGTTCTTGCGTACCTCGTCCTCGGCTTCCACAATCTCGCGGATGCGGGCAAGGAACCACGGGTCAAACATGGTTGTGGCGTGGATCTCGTCATCGGTCAGCCCGTGGCGCATGGCCTGCGCGATCGTCCGCATCCGGTCTGGCGTGGCTTTGGAAATAGCCTTGATCACGGCGGATTTCTCGGGCGCGCCTTCAATATCGACCTCGTCGAAACCGGTCTGGCCGGTTTCCATCGACGCCAGCGCCTTTTGCAGCGATTCGTGGATCGTGCGACCAATCGCCATCGCCTCACCGACCGATTTCATCGCGGTGGTCAGGTTGGGCTGAGAGCCGGGAAATTTTTCAAACGCAAAGCGCGGAATCTTGGTGACGACATAGTCGATCGTCGGCTCGAAGCTGGCAGGTGTGACTTTGGTGATGTCGTTGTCCAGCTCGTCCAGCGTGTAACCGACAGCGAGCTTTGCCGCTATTTTGGCAATCGGGAAACCCGTCGCCTTGGACGCCAGCGCCGAGGACCGCGACACACGGGGGTTCATCTCGATCACGACCATGCGGCCATCGACGGGGTTGATCGCCCATTGCACGTTCGATCCGCCGGTTTCCACGCCGATCTCGCGCAAAACGGCGATGCTGCCGTTCCGCATGATCTGGTATTCTTTGTCGGTCAACGTCAGGGCAGGGGCCACGGTGATCGAATCGCCTGTGTGCACGCCCATCGGGTCAACGTTTTCGATGGAACAGACGATAATCGCGTTATCGGCACGGTCGCGCACGACCTCCATCTCGAATTCTTTCCAGCCCAGAAGCGATTCATCGACAAGAATTTGCGCCATCGGTGAGGCCTCAAGCCCCGAGCGGCAATAACACTCATAATCGTCGCGGTTATAGGCCACGCCACCGCCTGTGCCGCCCAAGGTAAAGGCAGGCCGGATGATCGCGGGCAGGCCGATATCTTCCAGTGCCTCCAGCGCCTCTTTCACGCCGGCGGCAATGTCGTATTTACCGTTCTCTTTCTTGGGTGCAGCGACAATCGTGGCCTTGGGGTTTTCCAGCCCGATCCGGTCCATCGCTTCGCGGAACAGCTTGCGGTCTTCTGCCATTTCAATAGCTTGGCGGTTGGCGCCGATCAACTCGACCCCGAATTTTTCCAGCACACCCATATCGGCCAGCGCGAGGCTGGTATTCAGGCCCGTCTGCCCGCCCATTGTGGGCAGCAGCGCATCGGGGCGTTCCTTTTCAATGATCTTGGCGACAACTTCAGGCGTAATCGGCTCGATATAGGTGGCATCGGCCAGTCCGGGATCGGTCATGATTGTCGCGGGGTTCGAGTTGACGAGGATCACGCGATACCCTTCCTCGCGCAGGGCCTTGCAGGCCTGTGCACCGGAATAGTCGAACTCGCAGGCCTGCCCGATCACGATGGGACCGGCTCCGATGATCATGATGGATGAAATATCGGTTCTTTTTGGCATGTCGGTCCCCTTGTAGCGCGGCTCAGGATTTAGGCGGAGGCCGCGCGGCAGCATGGCGTCACGGGGGGCAGCCCCGCGCGCAAATTCTCGTGGGTTATAGACATCCCAAGTTGCGGCGCAAGCCCTGTTTGGCAGGCAAATTCCCGTGCCTGTACGCAACAGGTGTCAGCACTTGTTTCGTGGTGATCGGGTCCTTATGTCAACTTTGATTGACAAGTTTGGGTCACAGTAGGCGTTGCGACGCCACTTTTTCCTTTTTACGGCTATCGCGCCTTGAACCAGAGCTTTCCCGTTCCCGTTTGGAACGAGGAGGGAAGGAAATTGAATGAAACGGTCGGATCTTCAGCGTTATAAATGGGTGAAACCATGACTGCGCCGACAGCAGGCTTGATCCGTGCCCCGCGGCGCAAGGGCATGATGGGATCGCAAACCGTACTGCCGCTTTTGGCTACGATCGAGCGGCGCTTGGGTCATGACGTGGCGACCAGGCTTCTGGATGAGGCGCGGTTCACAAAGCTTCCCGAACCCGGAGAGCCCGTGCGCGAGCGGCAGGTTGCGGTTTTGCACCAGTCGCTGCGCCGCGAGTTTCCCGACATGGCCGAGGCGCTTCAACGCGAGGCGGCGCGTGATGCTGTGGAATGGTTGATGCAGAATCGTATTCCGGCGCGGGCGAGGATGCTTTTGTCCGGACTGCCATGGGGCATGGCGGTCTGGATGCTGGGCCGCAATGCAGTGCAGAATTCGTGGACATTTGGCGGCTCTGGCAAGTTCAGCCTGCTCAGTACCAGTGAATTCCAGATGATCGACAACCCGCTGACCCGCGGCGAGCGCAGCAATGCGCCGGTCTGTGTCTGGCACGAAGAACTGTTCCAGCACACGTTCCGCCGCATGGCGCATAGCCGCCTGAGTTGTGTCGAGACAAGTTGCATGGCCACCGGCGCCGATGCCTGCCGGTTCCGCCTGAGCATGGACTCGGTTCACCCCGACTCGTGATTTGTGCCATTTTAAGTATGTGTCAAAACTCCTGAAAACATCAGGGCTTCGGCCATGCCGATACTATTCGTTCACCCCAATTACTGCTTCGGCTTGGCGAAGTTAGCCGCCAGTATCGCCGATGGCGAGCTGGTGGTTTGAATGGCTGCGATCCAGACCGCAGTCGTTGGCGTCACCGCTCTGACACGTAGCGAATTTCTGGATGGGGTGGGATGGTGACCGCGAGTGACACCGCGGCGTCTTCATGCGGCTCTTCCAGACCCTCATTCATCCGTTCCTCACCTGCCATGAGCCGCGTTGCTGCGCCATGGGCCATGCCACATGTCGGTTCGACGCGCGCCGCCACGTCGCCTGAAGCTTGGGTTTTCCGCCTGATCCCTTGACTTCCACGCGCGGGCACGGTGTATCGGGCCAACCGAATTTGCCCGCCACACCCCGAAGGGACCGCCCCATGCATGCCTATCGCAGCCATACCTGCGCCGATCTGAACATCTCTCATGTGGGTCAGCCTGTCCGCCTGTCCGGTTGGGTCCACCGGGTGCGCGATCATGGCGGCTTGCTGTTCATCGACCTGCGCGACCATTACGGCATCACGCAAGTCCTGTGCGATCCCGACAGCCCTGTCTTTGCACAGGTGGAAAAGGTCCGTTCCGAATGGTGCATCCGCATTGACGGCGAGGTGAAGGCGCGCGATGCGTCCCTAGTGAATGCCAAGATCCCCACAGGCGAGATCGAGGTATTCATCCGCGATATCGAGGTGCTGGGTGCCGCTAAGGAACTGCCGCTGATGGTATTCGGCGATCAGGAATATCCCGAGGAAACGCGTCTGCGTTACCGCTTTCTGGACCTGCGCCGCGACGCGATGCAGCGCAACATGATCCTGCGTTCGGATGTGGTGGCGTCCATGCGCAAACGCATGTGGGATAAGGGGTTCCGCGAGTACCAGACGCCGATCATCACAGCATCTTCACCCGAGGGCGCGCGCGACTTTCTGGTGCCAAGCCGCCTGCATCCGGGTAAATTCTACGCCCTGCCGCAGGCCCCGCAGCAGTTCAAGCAGTTGCTGATGGTGTCGGGCTTCGACAAGTATTTCCAGATCGCGCCCTGTTTCCGCGATGAAGACCCGCGCGCTGATCGCAGCCCGACAGATTTCTATCAGTTGGATATGGAAATGTCCTTTGTCACCCAGCAGGACGTGTTCGATACGATCTCGCCCGTGATCGCAGGTGTGTTCGAGGAATTCGGCGGTGGACGCAAGGTGGATGCCGCAGGTGACTGGCCGCAGATTTCCTATAAGGATTCAGCGCTGTGGTATGGCACCGACAAGCCCGACCTGCGCAACCCGATCAAGATGCAGGTCGTGTCCGAGCATTTCGCAGGCTCGGGCTTCGCCATCTTCGCCAAACTGCTGGAGCAAGAGGGCACCCAGATCCGCGCGATTCCGGCTCCAAAGGGTGGCAGTCGCAAATTCTGCGACCGCATGAACGCCTTTGCCCAGAAGGAAGGATTGCCCGGCATGGGCTATATCTTCTGGCGGCAAGCTGAAGATGGATCAGGCATGGAAGCCGCAGGCCCGCTTGCCAAGAACATCGGCCCAGAGCGGACCGAGGCGATCCGCCAGCAGCTTGGTCTTGGCGTTGGCGATGCGGCCTTCTTCCTTGGCGGCAAGCCAAAACAGTTCGAGGCTGTCGCAGGCAAGGCACGCACCGTCATTGGCGAGGAATTGAACCTCACCAACAAGGACCGTTTCGCCTTTGCCTGGATCGTCGATTTCCCGATCTATGAACAGGATGCGGAATCCGGCAAGATCGACTTTGAACACAACCCGTTCTCGATGCCGCAGGGCGAGATGGACGCGTTGATGGGTGATCCGCTGGCTGTGCGCGGGTTCCAGTATGATCTGGCCTGCAACGGGTATGAACTGGTCAGCGGTGCGATCCGCAACCACAAGCCCGAGATCATGTTCAAAGCTTTCGAGATCGCAGGCTACGGAAAGGGCGAAGTCGAAAAGCGCTTTGGTGGCATGGTCAACGCCTTCCAATATGGCGCGCCGCCGCATGGTGGCTGTGCCGCTGGCATCGACCGGATCGTGATGCTGCTGGCGGATGAGGCGAATATCCGCGAGGTCATCCTCTTCCCGATGAACCAGCGCGCCGAAGACCTGATGATGGGCGCACCCAGCGAACCCCTGAGCCAGCAATTGATGGAGCTCAATCTGCGGGTTATTCCGCAAGACTGAACTATCCTCAAGCGGTCGCAATTTTGGTGAAAAAAGTTGAAGAATGTACAGGGCGGGGCAGAATTATCTGTCTCGCCTTTGCTTTTTGAACAGGATGGTGCAAGCCCGTCAGAGGATTTTGGTACTATTTCGGCTGTTTTTAAAGCCGGAAACCTTCGCAGGTCATGCGTCGCTTGTGAACGCATTTCCTGTCCTGCATCACGATTCCGGCCCTTTTGCGGGGAAATTTTGTGCAGGGACCTGTAGCTGTGATTTAGGTCTGATCCAGATGATCTGACCCTTCTCAGGATGCAGATCAGATCGCCACACGGTTGGCCATTCTGTCCTGCAACAAACCGGCCAGATGTGCCAGATCAGAGCGCAAGGGTTGGCCCGCCGCGCGGGCCGTGCGCAGCGACCGGTTCGCCGCCAGCAATGGACGATCCCCGGCCAGATTGGCCACGCCTTCAATGAATTGGGTGACATAGTCCAGAACCGTGTCATCCTCTCCCGCTCCAAGCAGGTCGGCCACATGGGCCATGTCGTCACGAAAGGCCACCGAATCGGGACAGATTACCTCATCGGACAGAAGACGCGGGCCAGCTGGCTGTCGCTCGGGCGGAAGATGCTGCAGGATTTCCCTTTGGAACAAGGCAAGGGACTGGAGCGGCTTGTCCAGAAACCCGTTGGCCCCGGCCTTAAGACAGACGTCGCGGGCCTGATCATCGGCGCTGATTCCAAGGATCAGATCGATCCGCGGCGCGGTTTGATCTGCCTCGGCGATCAGATCGGCACCTGACCCGTCCGGCAAGCCCAGATCGACGATCAGAACCGAGGGCCGATAGACCTGCAAATGCCGCCGTGCCGAACGCAGACAATCCGCCCGCCTGATCCGCGCACCCGACCGCATACATAAAAGACGCATCGCTTCGGATGCAAAACGGCTGTCTTCCACTAGCAAGACCGTCAGCCCCAGAAGCGGGCGTGCTGCAGAGGGTATGAGTGAGGTGGAAAAGGGGTCGCGGTCGTCCATGGGGCCATCCTTCTGTCTGCGGGTGATCGTAAAGCCGACTCAGCCTGTAGACTGGACCAAACATCCCTAAGAGATGGTTAACGCGCCCCCTGCGCGCCGATGCCGCCCCTGATCATCTTGCCTAAATCGCTCATGCGCCCCATAACCGGGCCAACAACGCACAAACCAACAGGAGATGCCCATGATCGGCCGCCTCAACCATGTCGCCATCGCTGTGCCCGATCTCGAGGCCGCATCGGCGCAGTATCGCGATGCACTGGGTGCAAAGGTCGGTGCCCCGCAGGACGAACCTGATCACGGCGTGACCGTCGTGTTCATCGAATTGCCCAACACCAAGATCGAACTGCTCTATCCGTTGGGCGACAACAGCCCGATTCAGGGATTTCTGGACAAGAACCCCGCGGGCGGGATGCATCATGTCTGCTACGAGGTTGATGACATCATTGCCGCCCGCGACCATCTCATGGCGACTGGTGCGCGGGTTCTGGGATCTGGCGAGCCCAAGATCGGCGCCCATGGCAAGCCGGTCTTGTTCCTGCACCCCAAAGATTTCAATGGTTGTCTGGTCGAGTTGGAGCAGGTCTGATGGGCATTACCTCCGCCCTTGTTCTCTATGCAGTCCTCTGGTTTTTGACCTTTCTGGTGGTGATCCCGATCCGGCTGAAAACCCAAGGCGATGTGGGGCAGATCGTGCCCGGCACCCATGCAGGCGCACCGCATGAACCCAAACTACGCCAGAAAGCCCTGATTACGACTGGCATTGCGGCTGTGCTTTGGGTGATCATTGCCTATGTGCTGCTATCCGGCACGCTGACGGTGCGCGATATCGACTGGTTCAATCGGATGGAACCGCGCGGCTGACCTCAGGCAGGTTCAGTCCATTTGGCCGTTCCCTTGTCTCAGGCCATGGTACAGATGGGTAAACGTTGCGGCCCCCAGCACGGGGATCGCAAGATTTATCAGCGGGACAGAGAGCGGCATTGCCATCAAAATTCCGGCAAGCCAGATCGTCGCGCCATGCTGTTTGCGCATCTGGGCCGCCCGCGCACGGCCCAGATGCCGGATCGCGACAAGCATGAAATATTCACGCCCCAACAGATAGCCGTTCAACCCCCAGAATATGAACAAGGCAATGGGCGAGAAGATCAGATAGAGAACCAGCGCCAGAATATTCGCCCCAATCATGACCGCCAGAAATCCCGCAGAATCGCGCAATCCCTCTAGCAGGCCGACAGATGTCGCAGGCCCGGCCTGCGGATAGTGCCGTGCTTCGACAGCATCGGCCACACGGTCCAAAAACAGCGAGGACATGGCCGAGGCGACAGGCACCATCAGAACCACCGAAAACAGGATCATGGCTACCGGACCCGACCAACTGGCAATGGTTGCAAACCATGTCACCTCGCCGATCAGTGGCAAGGTCACACTTTCCCCGGCCCACCAGAGCAGCAACGCTTGCACCCCGGCCGAGGCGAGCGCCAGAAGCACAAGGCTTAGCCCGATCCCCAACCAGAACACCCGCGACAGACGGCGATCGCCGATCTGACCCAGTGTCTTGACGAAAGCCCCCAGAACCAGAGTTGGCGCCATGTCAGGAATTGCACCACGTCACGATCCGGGACAGATCAGGGCGGGGCCGGTCCGGTGGCGCGCTGGTTTCGGTCCCGATGTGGATGAAGCCCGCGATGCGTTCATGCGGTGCAAGCCCCAAGGCGTCCGTCATGAAGTCCCTGTCATGGCTGGGCCAGCCGGACAGCCAGTTGGCCCCCCACCCGCTGGCCAGTGCGGCGTTCAGCAACGCCAGACAAACACCGCCCACGGCATAGGTCTGTTCCAACGCGGGAATCTTGTCGGATGCGACCTGCACCTCGATCACGGCCACAGCCAGATGCCCTGTCTCGAATTGTTGTGCCCCCTTGTCGGCTTGTTCGGCGTCCAGCCCGCGCGTCTTGGCGCAGGCGCGTGCCTGATCGCCCAATCGCCGCAAGGCGATACCTTCCAGCACCACAAAGCGCCACGGCTCCAGTTTGCCGTGATCGGGACTGCGCGCAGCGGCAGTCAGGACCGGCATCAACTGATCCGGCGTGGGCACCGGCAGGCCAAGTGTCTTGGCTGGCCGTGAGCGGCGTGTCAGCAGGAAATCAAGTGCTTCGGGGTTGGGATTGGGCATGGATTTGTCCTTTGACCTCAAGTCGATCGGTCGCTTGGTCCACAGGGCGGACTGGCTGGTCCGCCCCATGTCGGGGCTTGGGGCCTAAGGGTCAAGACACCGCAGGCAAAGGCAGCAGGATATCGGCCATCTCGCCGATCAAGGTTGCCACAAACGCATCCATCCGCGCCGAGGGCTGGCGCGCCGCCACGATCGCCGCCATGGGATCGGGCGCGTCGATTTCGCTTCGTGCCATTTCCTGCAGGACGGCATGACCGCAAAACGGCACATAGGCTTCGGAATATCCACCCTCGTGCACCATCACCAAACGCCCCTCGCAGAGCCGGTCGGCAGCCTCCATAACTTGCCGTGTCAATGCGCGGAACGTCTCCACCGTGGCCAGCATCCGTGCCAACGGGTCGAAACAGCCCGCGTCATAACCGCAGGCAATAATGATCATGTCGGGCCTGTATTGCTCTAGCGCGGGCAGGACAATCCGCTCCATCGCATCCAGATAGCTGACATGCCCCGCGCCGGGCGGCAGGGGGATGTTCATGTTGAAACCAAGACCCGCATCCCGGCCGCGATCCTCGATAAAGCCCGTATCTGTGGGATAATTGCGCTCCTGATGCAGGCTGATCGTCAGCACATCGGCGCGGTCGTAGAAGACCGCCTCGGTCCCGTTTCCGTGATGCACATCCCAGTCGATCACCGCGATCCGCCCGCCATGCCCCGCAGCCCGCGCCGCACCGATGGCCACGCCGATATTGTTCAACAGGCAAAAACCGTTCGGCCAGTCGGGCAGGCAATGATGCCCTGGCGGGCGTGACAGCGCATAGGCATTGTCGCAGCGCCCTTCCCAGACATCCAGCACAGCCGCCTTGGCCAGACCCGCCGACAGCGCCGCAATCTCGAACCCGCCTTTGAGAAAGGGTGTCCGCAGGCCCAATTCTCCGCCGCCAAGATCGGACAGGTCCTTGAAGCGGTGTAAAAACTCTTCGGGATGCACGCGGGCAAGGTCTTCCCAACTGGCCTGATCTGCACGACGCAGATCCAGCACATCGGACAGGCCCGTCACATCGATCAGGTTCTTGAGCCTGCGCTTGGTCTCGGGGTTCTCGGGCAGCCCACCGGCTGCCAGCGGTTGCACCAGCCCGCCCAGCGGCAAGGTCAGCGCGTAATTCCCGCCAGCATGCCAGAAACACCTCTCATCCCAGTAAAATGCAGTTGTCATCCATGCCCCGCTTGCTTCTTCTTGCCCAAATATCCCCGCCGGAGGCGAAAAGTCCACCAGCCGCAACCGGTTCGCCTGTGGCTGGTCGGGGCCTCCGGCGGGGATATTTGACCCAAGAAGAAACCGAAAGGAGCGGGATGGACAAGGGCGCATGGGCACATCTGGTCGTCAAAGATGCACAATTTGCGGTGCGGGTCACGCCGGGGGCATCATCGGACCGGATCATGGAGGAGGCCGGGGGCGATCCGGATCTATGTGACGGCGGCGCCAGAAGAGGGCCGCGCGACGCGCGCAGCACAGGTGTTGCTGGCGCATGCCTTGGGTGTGGCAAAGAGCCGGTTGGTCTTGCTGCGCGGCGCGGTGGCGCGTGACAAGGTGTTCCGTCTGGATTGAAAGCGGTGGGGCGGTCAGTCGCCTGAGCGCAAGTGATACACGCCCTCGGGCAGGTTCAGGGCCGCCGCCATGTCGCGGATCTGTGTCATGGACAGCGTGATTTTCTGCATCTGTTCGAGGCGCGTGTCGAATTGTTCGATTGTGACACAGTCTTCGAATGCGTTCACGATCACATCTTCCTGCAAATGGTTGTCACCCTCGTCGACAAGGGTGATCACGGTCGCGTCGAATTCGTGTTCTATGGTAAACATGCGCCCAGCTTACGGCGGGAAACGGCCAATGCAAGTCCGACATCCGCCGAGATGGGGAGGATCGCCGCCCAACGTGCTGTCAACTGCGCGTGAGCGGGACTGGCGCTGGCCGCCATGGCTGCTAAAGATAAGTCCGAGCAGTTCATAAGGGGATGCGGATGCGTTGGTTTGCTCTGGCGGCAATGATGGGACTGGCGGGTTGCTTCAGCCCGATGGACAGCCCGCAGTCCCCGCGTCCCGTGGAGCCTTTGCAAACCGGTGCGCCGGTGGCGGGGGCCGTCACGCCGCGCAGTTTCGCGCAGGTGGTTGACAGGATCCGCCCGGTGGCCGAGCAGGAATGTCGCCGCCAGCAAAGCCGTAACTGCGATTTTCAGATCGTGGTGGATGACAGGCCTGGCCAGCCCCCCAATGCCTTTCAGACACTGGACAGAGCGGGCCGTCCCGTGATCGGCTTTACGGTTGCACTGCTGCAGGACATGCAGAACAACGATGAACTGGCCTTTGTAATGGCGCATGAGGCGGCGCATCACATTGCGGGCCATATCCCGCGCCAGCAGCAGAACGCCGCTGCCGGTGCTGTAGTTTTTGCAGGCCTTGCCTCGCTGACCGGCGCGGATGTCAGTGCGATCCGGTCGGCCCAGCAGCTTGGGGCGACGGTGGGCGCGCGCAGCTATTCCAAGGAGTTCGAGCTTGAGGCCGATGCTCTTGGAACAGTGCTGGCCGCAAGGGCGGGCTTTAATCCCGTGCGTGGGGCGGAATTCTTCAACCGGATTCCCGATCCGGGCGACCGGTTCCTGGGCAGCCATCCGCCCAATGCGGCGCGAGTCGCGACAGTGCAGCGCGTGGCGTCGAGGCTCTGAGACAGGCAGTTGCGAAAAATGTTAGCAGCGCTTGATTCAGGTCAAAGCGCGGAGGCCGGGTGTCATGCTTGTCTGTCCTTATCCTGTCTAACGCAGGATATGGACAAGCCGAGGAGACGCCGATGCCAATCAACAAGACATTGCGCCGCCACGCTGACCTGGTTGACAGGATGGCAGGCGCGCTGGGGATGGATCTGCAAGAGGCCGTGATGCGCGGCCAACTCAGTCCCGAGGCACTGCCGGACATGGTCCTGCGCTGCACCGGTTGCGGCAAACCCGACGCCTGCGAAACCTGGCTGACGCAAGGCAATGCGCGCGCGGACAAATCTGTCGCCCCAACAACACCCTATTATTGCCGGAACGCCGAGGTTTTCGATGATCTCAAAGGCATCTGACTGTGCTGAACCTGCACAGCCCCAAGGGGGCGAGATCCGTACCCTCGGAGACCCGGACCGTCATTTCTGGCTGCTGCGCTCTGTCGCGCGGGTGATCGGCCTTAATCTGGGGGCGGCTTTCACCAGCGGGGATCTGGAGCGCGAGGCTTATCGTGCCATCGTCAACAGGTGCCGCACATGCGCGATCGTTGGCGCCTGCGAGGACTGGCTGGCATCCTCGGGCGGATCTGCTGCTGCCCCGCCACCGGGCTGTCTTGTTGCGGCTGACATGGAACGACTGAAACGAATAACGAAAACCAAAGGAGCCCATTGATGGGACTGTTTGACAAGATCGATCGCAGCGCCGTGGTGATGGGGCGTATGGCAGACACACTGGGCGTGGATTTCGCAGACGCGATTGTGCAGAACCCGGACAGCGTGCGTGATTACCGCCAAGCCGTCATGCGGTGCACTGCCTGTGATCAAGAAGATAAATGCATCGGCTGGATGGAGACACATCCCCATGCCGCGCAGACACCAGATTACTGCCGCAACAAGGATATTCTTGAGCGGCTGGCACAGGGCTGACCTGTTTCAGGAGGCTTTCGGGCTGCTCTGCCCTTGCCGCCGCATGTGCAGGCGGTAGAGCAGCGGAGCCAGCACGTAATCATAGACCAGCGTTGCCGCTTGCTGGATCACGGGCAGCGACACGATCCGTGCAAGCCAATGATAGCGTGGCATCTGGTGCCACAGGGTGATGAAGGCCGGAATGCCGGATAGAACCTGCCCGCGATGCACCACATGCAGCCGCCGTGCGGCCTGATCGGCAGTGACACCCCACATCCCTAAATCAACGTGGTTCAGATCGTCAAACCCGATGGCAAGTCCTTCGCGGCCTGCATAATCCGCGTAATGCGTGATCTCGGCCCGGCAAACGGGGCAGTCATGGTTGTACAGTACGCGGGTATCTGGCTGGGTCATGAGCCTGAGATAGCGGGAAGGGGGCAAGTTGCAAGGTGAGCGGCACCCTGTCGCGGGCAAAGTAACTAGACCAACCGTCCCCAGAGGTCGTATTCGCCGGCCTCGTCCACCTCGACCTTGACCAGATCACCGACCGACAGTGCCTGTGTCCCCTCGTCGATGAACAGGTTGCCGTCGATCTCGGGCGCGTCGGCCCATGCGCGGCAGGTGGCGATACCGTCTTCGTCAATGTCGTCCACGATGGCCTCAAGGACGCGACCCACCTTGGCAGCAAGTTTGGCTTCGGAAATGGCCTGAGCCTTTTCCATGAACCGGTCCCAACGCTCTTGCTTGAGTTCAGGGGCCACATGATCGGGCAGGGTGTTTGACCGTGCCCCAGCCACGTTCTCGTACTGAAAACAGCCGACACGGTCGAGTTGCGCCTCGTCCAACCAGTCAAGCAGCGTCTGGAATTCGTCCTCGGTCTCGCCGGGATAGCCGACGATGAAGGTCGAGCGCAGGGTGATATCAGGGCAAGCTGCGCGCCATGCAGCGATCTCGTCCAGCGTTTTCGCCGCAGCCGCCGGACGCGCCATGCGGCGCAGCACATCGGGATGCGCGTGCTGGAACGGTATATCCAGATAGGGCAGCACACCCGAGGCCGGATCGGCCATCAGCGGGATCAGGTCGCGCACATGCGGATAGGGATAGACGTAATGAAGCCGTACCCATGCGCCAAGCGTGCCCATATCGCGGGCCAGATCGGTGATATGGGCTCGGTGGCCGTTGGCGTCGGCATGTTTGATATCCACCCCGTAAGCCGAGGTATCCTGAGATATCACCAGCAATTCCTTGACGCCGTTCTGCACCAGACGCTCCGCCTCGCGCAGTACGGCATGGGCGGGGCGGCTGACCAGTCGCCCGCGCATGTCGGGAATGATGCAGAATTTGCACTTGTGATTGCAGCCCTCGGAAATCTTGAGATAGCTGTAGTGCCGCGGCGTCAGCGAGACGGCGGACGCGGGCAAAAGGTCGATGAACGGATCGGGCGAGGGGGGCACTGCCTTGTGTACGGCATCCAGCACCGCCTCGTATTGATGGGGGCCGGTAACAGCCAGCACCTTCGGGTGTGCGCCGGTGATATATTCAGGCTCGGCCCCCAGACATCCCGTCACGATCACGCGGCCATTCTCGGCCAGTGCCTCGCCGATCGCATCAAGGCTTTCGGCCTTGGCGCTGTCCAGAAAACCGCAGGTGTTCACGATGACCGCATCCGCGCCAGAATAATCGGGGCTGATGGCATAGCCTTCGGCGCGAAGGCGGGTCAGGATGCGCTCGCTATCCACCAGCGCCTTGGGACACCCAAGGCTGACCATGCCGATCGTCGGCTGGCCGGGACGGGGCGCATCGGTGATCAGGGCGCGCGGCGCAAGATCGGGCCGCAGGCTGGGCGGATTGGCATGTATCGGGTTCTGGGTCATTTGCGGGATATAATGCGGGGCGCAGGATGTGGAAAGCGTGATTCCGACATTGCATGGCGCAAGTGTTCGTCCGGGGCGTGACAGCCCTGTATTCTGCGGCTACAGTCGTACCATCAAAGGAGGGTGCCTTCATGTATCGCGGAATCTGGTTCATCTGATCACATAGGCCCGCACAGGGCTTTGAGCATGCATAAGGCGTGCAGTGATTACATATCCATATTCCAGAAGGCACAGCCCATGTTCCGCTTCTTTGAAAACCTCGTCGATCCCTACGGTCCCTATCCTGAAAAGGATCATCCGCCGCAGACCCTGCTGTATTTTATGCTGGACTATGCCCGCCCCTTCAAAGCGGTTTTCTGGGCAGCCGGTATCTTGTCGGTACTGGTGGCTACGGTCGAGATCGGACTGATCTACCTCATGGGATGGATCGTCGACGCGCTGGACGGAGACCCTGCAACATTCTGGGACGAGCACGGGCTGGTGCTGATCCTGCTGGCGGTCTTCATCCTGTTCATGCGCCCGGCCATTCAGGGCCTCGACGTGCTGCTTTTGAACAACACCATTTTGCCGAACTTCGGAACGTTGATCCGCTGGCGGGCGCATGCCCATGTGCTGCGCCAGTCGGTTGGTTGGTTCGAGAATGACTTTGCCGGCCGGATCGCGAACCGTATGATGCAAACCCCGCCGGCGGCGGGCGAGGCGGTGTTTCAGGTCTTTGACGCTATCACATTCTCGCTGGCCTATGTCGTCGGGGCTATCGTGATTCTGGGACAGGCCGATCCGCGCCTGATGGTGCCGCTGCTTTTGTGGCTTGTGGCCTATGGCGCGTTGATGCGCTGGGCGATCAAGCGCGTGCAGCCTGCGTCCGAGGCCGCATCGGATGCGCGTAGCGCGGTGACGGGCCGCGTAGTCGACAGCTACACCAATATCCATTCTGTCAAGATGTTCGACCAGCACGGGCGCGAGCTGGAATTTGCCCGTGAGGCGATCGAGGACGCGCGCCTGACATTTCAGGCTGAGATGCGGCTTTATACCAAGATGGATTTTGGTCTGGTTTTTCTCAACGGTTTGCTGATCGTGGGCGTTGTCGGTTGGGCGATCTGGCTGTGGATGCAGGGACAGGCGAGCGTCGGGGCTGTGGCTGCTGCAACCGCGCTGACGCTGCGCCTGAATGCTATGACCGGCTGGATCATGTGGGCGCTGACCACGTTTTTCCGCCAGTTGGGTGTCGTGGCCGAAGGGATGCAGACTATCGCACAGCCGATTACGCTGCCCGATGTGGCAGGGGCTGTCCCCTTGGCGGTGACACGCGGTGAGATCGTGATGGATGCGGTCAGCCACAGTTATGGCAGAACATCCGGTGGGCTGGAACGGGTCGATCTGACCATTGCACCGGGCGAAAAAGTGGGGCTTGTCGGGCGGTCGGGTGCGGGAAAATCGACGCTGATGAAACTGCTATTGCGTTTCTATCAGGCCGAAGGGGGCCGTATCCTGATCGACGGGCAGGACATCGCCCATGTCACGCAGGCCTCCCTGCGCGCACAGATCGGCATGGTCCAGCAGGACAGCGCGCTGCTGCACCGCTCGGTCCGCGAGAACCTGCTTTATGGTCGTCCCGATGCGACTGAAGAAGAGATGCGCCGCGCCGCAGCACAGGCGCAGGCTTTGGAGTTCATACCCGATCTGCAAGATGGCAAGGGGCGTCGCGGGTTCGATGCCCATGTCGGCGAACGTGGAGTCAAGCTGTCGGGCGGTCAACGCCAGCGAATTGCGCTTGCCCGCGTTATCCTCAAGAACGCTCCGATTTTGTTGCTGGACGAGGCGACAAGTGCGCTGGACAGCGAGGTCGAGGCGGCGGTTCAGGACACGCTTTACGACATGATGGCCGGCAAGACCGTGATCGCCATTGCCCATCGCCTCAGCACCATCGCCCATATGGACCGGATCGTGGTGCTGGAGAAGGGCCGGATCGCCGAAGAGGGCAGTCATGCCGATCTTCTGGCCGCAGGCGGGATCTATGCGGGACTTTGGGCACGCCAATCGGGCGGTTTTATCGGGGCCGGGACAGAGTGATCGTGACGGATCACACCGACAATGCGCCAACTCTGCCTTTGGCCTTGACGCTTGTGGCGATTCCGCCTAATCACCCCAAACGGAATTCGGGGCGCTGCCTTTGGCGGTGCTCCCATGTGTTGAAGGCGCCTGATGCGCCCCTGATCAAGACGAGGATATAGCCATGTCGCGCCGCTGCGAACTGACCGGAAAAGGCCCGATGTCTGGCAACAATGTCAGCCACGCCAACAACAAGACCCGTCGCCGGTTTCTGCCGAACCTGAACGACGTGTCGCTGCAGTCCGAAACGCTGAACCGCGTTGTGAAGCTGCGGATCTCTGCTGCTGCCCTGCGCTCGGTGGATCACCGTGGCGGTTTGGACGCGTTTCTGGCGAAAGCCAAGGACGACACGCTGTCCGACACAGCACTGAAGATCAAGAAAGAGATCGCGAAGGCACAGGTAACCGCCTGATCCTTTTCGACCGTTTCGACCTGATACAGCCCTGCCATTGCGGTGGGGCTGATTCTGTTTTGATGCTTTGATAGCGCCGTATCTCACCGTTTGGCGCTTTTCGCGTTGCGCTATGTCGCCTATATAGCCGGAATGATCCGCACGCTACGCCCCCTTGTCGCGATATGCCTTGCCCTTTTACTGGTCCTGACGGCCCAGTCGATGGCCGCGGCGCGCGGCATGCCGGGGGTCGCCGGGTCGATCGTGCTGTGTACCGGCTCGGGGCCGATGATCATCCTGACCGATGCCGAGGGGCAACCGGTTGGACCGGCGCACATCTGCCCGGATTGCGCCTTGTCGCTGGTCGTGGCGGTAGCGGATACGCCTCCCTTGGTCGCGCATCCGATGGGCCGTGCAGAAACTCTGCAAGTTCCGCCGCTTTTTGTTGCGCTGCCCCGCATAGCGCAGCCCTTTTCCGCCCGTGATCCGCCTGCCGTCCTCTGACGTTTTCGTTATATAAATCAGAATGATAGTACACAGAAGGAGAGACGGAATGTCTTTCAAACCCACAATTCTTGCGGCCTCGGCCGCGATTTTCATGGCCGCGACAGCGTTCGCCGAAGGGGTCGAGGTGCGTGACGCCTATGCCCGCAGCGCCTCGGAGATGGCCCAGACGGGGGCCGCCTTCATGGTGATCCACAATCAAGGCGGCGCATCTGATCGGCTGATTGGTGTCTCTTCCGACGCAGCGGCAAAGGTCGAGTTGCACACTCATCACGAGGATTCCAACGGCGTAATGCGGATGATCCATGTCGAGGAAGGCTTTGATTTGCCTACAGACGGCGAGATCGTGATGGAGCGTGGCGGGAACCACGTGATGTTCATGGGGCTGACAGCGCCCTTTAAACAGGGCGACATGATCGACCTGACCCTGATCTTCGAAACCGCAGGCGAAGTGGTGGTGCAGGTGCCTGTAGACTTGGATCGTCAGCCACAGACCAGCGCGCATGGCAACCATTCCGGCCATGGAATGATGAAGAAAGACTGACAGTTCATGTAATGATCTGCATGAAAGCCGGGCTTCTTGGGTCCGGCTTTTGCTTAGCCGCGTAGCATGTCGTCAACCCACTGCGGCACAACCGTCGAAGCCGGGCCAAACCGCGTTTCAGCAAAATCCGACACCACGGCGGAGGGGGCCAGATTGATCTCGACCGTATGCGCGCCTGCGCGGGCGGCATCCTGCACGAAAGCTGCCGCAGGATAGACCTGACCCGACGTGCCTATGGCTGCAAAAACATCAGCGTTGCGCAGCAAGTCCCAGATTTCGTCCATGTGATAGAGCATCTCGCCGAACCATACGACATCCGGCCGCGCGGCGGGCGCAGCACATGCGGGGCAGGGATGCCCCGGCGCCATAGCAGGCGGCGCTGCCCATCGATGATCGCAATTTCCGCAAAGCGCACCCGCCAGTGTTCCATGCATATGCAGCACGCGTTGCGATCCCGCCGCGGCATGAAGGCCATCCACATTCTGCGTCACGATCGTGACCTCGCCTTTATAAGCGGCCTCCAGCCTGACCAGAGCGTGATGTGCGGCATTCGGCTGCGCCGCAGCCGCTTGCACCCTGCGTGCGTTGTAAAAGCGGTGAACCAAATCCGGGTTGCGGGCAAACCCTTCCGGTGTCGCAACATCCTCGATCCGGTGTTGCGACCAAAGCCCGCCCTCGTCCCGAAAGGTGCCAAGCCCGCTTTCGGCTGATATGCCCGCCCCTGTCAGGATCACGATACTGGCCATGTCACCTTCCTTGCCTATCATCTGCTATGCCTTTGCACAGTAACGCCACCACCTGTGCAGGCAATGTCTGCTGGCAGGATATCCCCGCTTTCGGCTTTCCCGAAACCCCGTTTCAAGCCTTTGAAAATGGGCCGTCAATGGCAACACCGCCTCTTGTCCGACGGGGTGTTCTGGCTCTCAATAGTGGCAGAAAGGACAGGTCCATGGCGATACGCTATCTCAAATCCGCGCAACCCCAACCGCTTGACGCGCAAGCAGACACATCGGATGCGGTGCGTATCCTGCTGGCGCAAATGGCGCAGGGCGGCGAAGCCCGTGCCCGCGAACTGGCGCAGCGTCTGGATGGCTGGGACGGCCCCATCGTCGTCTCACCCGAGGATGTCGCCAAAGCGATCGCTACCGTGCCGCAGTCTTTGCGCGACGATATCGCCTATGCACATGACAACATCCGCCGCTTTGCCGAGGCTCAACGTGCAGGTTGCACGGACATGCAGATCGAACTGCGCCCCGGTCTGATCGCAGGGCAGAGCCATATCCCGCTTTCCGCCGCCGGCGCCTATGTGCCGGGCGGGCGCTATGCCCATATTGCCAGCGCACTGATGACGATCACCACCGCCAAAGTGGCAGGTGTGGCGCATGTGACCGCCGCCTCACCACCGCGTCGCCGTCAGGGTATTCCTGCGGCGATTCTCTATGCGATGCATCTGGCAGGGGCTGATCACATCCTTGCCTTGGGTGGCGTGCAGGCCGTGGCGGCGATGGCGCAGGGTCTGTTCGGCGCCCGCGCAGCCGACATCATTGTCGGCCCCGGCAACCAATATGTGGCCGAGGCCAAGCGCCAGCTCTTCGGCCCTGTAGGGATCGACATGTTCGCAGGTCCCACGGATTCGATGGTGCTGGCTGACGACAGCGCGGATGCCGAACTGGTCGCATGGGATCTGGTGGGTCAGGCCGAGCATGGCGGCAATTCCCCTGTCTGGCTGGTCACGACCAGTGCCGCTCTGGCACAATCCGTTCTGGCCCTGATACCCCGTTGCATCGCGCAATTGCCCGAGCCGAACCGAAGCGCTGCCAACACCGCATGGGAGTCTCTGGCCGAGGTGATCCTGTGCGACACAGCCGAAGAGATGGCACAGGTCGCGGATCGCACCGGCCCCGAACATCTGCATGTACAGGCCGCAGATCTGGACTGGTGGCGCGGCCGGTTGCGTGTCTATGGCTCGCTCTTTCTGGGAGAGCACAGCACGGTGGCTTTCGGTGATAAGGCATCCGGCCCCAATCACGTGCTGCCAACCTCCGGTGCGGCGCGCTATACCGGTGGGCTGTCGGTCCACAAGTTCCTGAAATGTGTGACATGGCAGCAGGTTACGCCCGAGGCACTGCCCGATCTGGCGCGGGTTACGGCCCATATCAGCCGGACCGAAGGGATGGAGGGTCATGCCCGCAGCGCCGATATCCGGCTGGACAAATTCTGCGCCATGCCCAGACTGGCCGCCACTCACAAAGGATAAGACATGAACCTTGCAAAATTCCCCCGCGTCCGTCTGGCCCATCTACCCACACCGCTGGAGCCGCTGCCGCGCCTGTCCGAGGCGCTGGGCGGGCCCGAGATCTGGATCAAGCGCGATGATTGCACGGGTCTGTCGACGGGCGGCAACAAGACCCGAAAGCTGGAATATCTGATGGCCGAGGCGCAGGCGCAGGGCGCCGATATGGTCATGACGCAAGGTGCGACCCAGTCCAACCATGCCCGCCAGACCGCCGCCGCCGCCGCCAGAATGGGGATGGACTGCCACATCCTGCTGGAGGATCGCACCGGCTTCAACCATCCCAACTATCGCCATAACGGCAATGTCCTGCTGGATCACCTGCATGGTGCCACGATGGAGCATTACGCCCCCGGTCCCGATATGAATGCCGAGATGGAGACCGTGGCCGAGCGGTTCCGCGCGCAGGGCCGCAATGTCTACACGATCCCTGGCGGCGGGTCGAACCCGACTGGCGCGCTGGGCTATGTCAATTGCGCTTTCGAGATGCTGTCGCAGTTCATCGATCTGGGATTGAACGTCGATCACATCGTGCACGCCACCGGATCGGCTGGCACGCAGGCCGGGTTGATCACGGGCCTCAAGGCGATGAATGCAGGTATCCCGCTGTTGGGGATCGGGGTGCGTGCGCCCAAGGCCAAGCAGGAGGAGAACGTGTTTAACCTCGCGGTGAAAACTGCCGAAAAGCTGGGCTGTCCCGGTGTTGTGGCGCGCGAGGATGTTGTGGCCAATACCGATTATGTCGGCGACGGCTACGGCATCCCCGCGCCCTCGACCATCGAAGCCATCCGGATTTTTGCCAAGACCGAGGCGATCCTGCTGGACCCCGTCTATTCCGGTAAAGGGGCTGCAGGCTTGATTGACCTGATCCGCACAGGGCATTTCACCAAGGGACAGAAGATCGTATTCCTGCATACAGGCGGCGCAATCGGCCTGACCGGCTATACCCATGCCTTCGACTTCGAAGGCTGAGCCCTACAAAATGCGCCCCGTCGGCATCCTTGGTGGTATGGGACCCGAGGCAACAATCCTGCTGATGCACAGATGCCTTGCTCTGGTGGCACGCACCGCTCAAGGCCCGGTGGATGATGCCGATCATATCCCGCTGATCGTGCACCAGAACCCGCAGGTGCCAAGCCGCATTGCGCGGCTGATCGACGGGCAGGGGGTCGATCCGGCCCCGGTTCTGGCACAAATGGCCCGCGATCTGGCGGCTGCAGGCGCGCAGGCGCTGGCCATGCCCTGCAACACAGCGCACCATTATGCGGACGCGATCCGCGCCGCCACCGACCTGCCGTTTCTCGATATGGTCAGTGCAACAGTCAGTGATCTGGCCACACATGGTGTGCGACATCCCGGTATGCTGGCCTCCCCGGCTGTCCGGCTCGCTGCTGTCTTCGATGCGGCTTTCGAGGCGCATGGCATGACCCCGATCTGGTTGGCGGATGAAGCGCCGGTTCTGGCGTTGATTCGCGCCGTCAAAGCGGGGCAGCCGCTGGACATGCTGGCTCCGCAAATGACAGCCATCGCACAAGCTTCACTGGATCAGGGTGCGGATCATCTGCTGGTCGCCTGCACGGAACTGTCATTGCTGACCGGCAACATGCCCGCGAACACGCCATGGACCGACAGCCTTGACTGCCTGACAACGCAGATCGCGGCTTTCGCCCGTCCGCCTGTTTCTACTTGCTGAAAATATCCTCAGGGGGGAGTGGCCCGAAGGGACACCGGGGGGCAGACAGCCCCGCGCTTTGTCTTTAGCCGCACATTGCCGCAGCGGTTTCCCCGAAGGCACGGTACTTGCGCCAGAAAATCTCGTGGTTCTGGTTGTCCGATTGCCGGATATCCTGCGCCATCTGGGGGTCGCGAAAGAATTTCGCCGCCATGCGCTGGTCGCCACGTGACAAGGTGCGATCCGCAACCTGCTGGATGCAGGAGCACAGCCGGGGCGAACGTGCCTTGCGATCCGAGGTGATGCAGGCCCTGTCGATTGGCCCTGCCACTGCCATTGAGGGAGTGGTCACAACAACCACAGGGGTCAGTGTAACGGCCAGTGCGACCGCCATCAAAAACTGCTTCATCCTACGCCTCTTGTCTGGTGCCGCGGCCCCGGCCTTTGTGACCATGTTACGCGCAGCGCATCTGCTCTGCTCCAACTATGCCGCAACACATTGCATTTTTCAATCTCCCAAGAGAGGATGCGGCATTGTGATCCCTCCCCGGTTTCACCGCGTTTCGGATGTTCTGACCGCAGGCGGGGCAGAGCCCTTTATCCCACCTTGACCAACGCCGCATTCCCCATCATATCCCCTTGCATGACAGAGCTTTCGCGCATCCGCAATTTCTCCATTGTTGCCCATATCGACCACGGGAAATCCACCCTGGCCGACCGGCTGATCCAATCCACCGGAACCGTTCAGGACCGGGATATGAAGGAACAGTTGCTCGACAGTATGGATATCGAACGTGAGCGTGGCATCACGATCAAGGCCAACACCGTGCGCATCGACTACAAGGCCGATGACGGGGAAACCTATGTCCTCAACCTGATCGACACGCCCGGCCATGTCGATTTCGCCTATGAGGTCAGCCGCTCGATGCGCGCCGTTGAGGGCTCTTTGCTGGTGGTCGACAGCACGCAGGGTGTCGAGGCGCAGACGCTGGCAAACGTCTATCATGCGCTGGACGCTGATCACGAGATCGTGCCGGTCCTGAACAAGATCGACCTGCCTGCGGCGGATTGCGACCGCGTAGCCGCCCAGATCGAGGATGTGATCGGCATTGATGCATCAGATGCGATCCGCGTCAGTGCCAAGACCGGCATTGGGATCAAGGAAACACTTGAGGCCATCGTCAAACGCCTGCCCGCACCCAAGGGCGACCGCAACGCACCCCTGACCGCCATGCTGGTCGACAGCTGGTATGACGCTTATCTCGGCGTGGTCGTGCTGGTGCGGATCATGGACGGCGTGCTGAAAAAAGGCGACCGCGTCACCATGATGCAGAACGGATCAGTCCATCAGATCGACCGGATCGGTGTGTTCCGCCCCCAGATGGAAAATGTCGATCAGCTTGGCCCCGGCGAAATCGGGTTTGTCACGGCCCAGATCAAGCAGGTCCGTGACACCCGTGTGGGCGACACTATCACCCACGAGAAGAAAGGCGCCACCAAGGCGTTGCCCGGCTTCAAACCATCGCAGCCTGTGGTGTTTTGTGGTTTGTTCCCCGTGGACAGTTCCGAATTCGAAGACCTGCGCGATGCGATCGAAAAGCTGGCGCTGAATGACGCCTCTTTCAGCTACGAGATGGAAACCTCGGCCGCTCTCGGCTTCGGGTTCCGCTGCGGGTTTCTTGGCCTGCTGCATCTCGAAGTGATCCGCGACCGGATCGAGCGGGAATATGACATCGACCTTATCACCACCGCGCCCTCGGTGATCTATCACGTCTATCTGCGTGACGGAACGATGAAGGAATTGCACAACCCTGCCGACATGCCTGATATGACCCATGTGGATCATCTGGAAGAGCCACGGATCAAGGCGACGATTCTGGTCCCCGATGATTATCTGGGCGATGTTCTGAAACTTTGTCAGGACCGTCGCGGTATGCAGCAGGAGCTGACCTATGCAGGCTCCCGCGCGATGGTGGTGTATGACCTGCCGCTGAACGAAGTGGTGTTCGACTTCTACGACCGCCTGAAATCTGTGACCAAGGGCTATGCCAGCTTCGACTACCAGCTCATCGGCTATAGTCAGGACAATCTGGTCAAGATGTCTATTCTGGTGAATGACGAACCTGTGGATGCGCTGTCGATCATGGTGCACCGCGACCGTGCCGAAATGCGGGGCCGTTCGATGGTGGAAAAGCTGAAAGAGCTGATCCCCCGCCATATGTTCAAGATCCCGATTCAGGCGGCCATCGGCGGCAAGGTCATCGCGCGTGAAACACTCGCGGCCCTGCGCAAGGATGTGACCGCCAAATGCTATGGCGGCGACGCGACACGCAAACGCAAGCTGCTGGACAAGCAGAAGGCGGGCAAGAAGAAGATGCGCCAGTTCGGCAAGGTCGAGATTCCGCAGCAGGCGTTCATCAACGCGCTCAAGATGGATACGTGACCAAGTGGGGCAGGGGTAAATCCTCTGCCCCGAGCCCTATGCAGGCGCGTCTTGCAATAATGCGTCTTGGTTGCCGAAACGCTCTTATTTACCGCAAATCCAGTTTTAAGTGACAGATCTTGTCGGTTGCACCGATTGGTGTGCGATTTGGCTTGGTGTTTCGTCTTCCAAGTCGTATTCTGTAAGCAGCATATGTTTGTAGGATCATGTCCATGTCCAAACCCGTTCCCCGCGCCTATTCCCGTCTTCAAATCCGCCTGCATTGGCTGGTCTTTGCGCTGCTGTTGCTGCAATTCATCCTGCATGAGCCGATGACCGAAGCGTTCGACCAGATCGAGAAGGGGCTGATTCCAGCCTTTCATCCGCAGGTCGCAGCGCATGTTTTCGGCGGTTTTCTGATCTTTGTTCTTGCCGCCGCGCGCCTTTGGGTCCGGCTGGATCGCGGTGTGCCGCCATTGCCCTCCCATGACCCACCGCTGCAAATACTTGCGGCGCATCTGACCCATTACAGCCTCTATGCCTTGCTGTTTGCGATGCCCGTCAGCGGCGCTGTCGCATGGTTCCGTGGAAACGAGGCGGCGGCTGATGCACATGGTATCATGCGCTTTGTCCTTATCGCGCTGATCGCCCTTCACGTGCTGGCAAGTCTGTACCATCACTTCCTGCTCAAGGATGGCTTGCTGCAAAGAATGCGGCGCGGTGATCCCGTCTGACACAGATCAAGGTGGCGATCCGCGCGGCGGGTTAACATCCGCTCATGTTCTCATAAGAGGGGCCGCGCCATGCTGCGACTGGGTTTTATCCTTCATCTTTTCATAGGCTCGACCTTGGCCGGGATCAGCGTCATCGCGGCCTTGGTGACGGGATATGACACGCTGTCACCCATCCTGATCGCGGCGGCGGTCGGGTTTCTGGCGGCAATTCCCGTGACGTGGGCTGTTGCCAAAGCGCTTTACGAAGAGACCTGATGATACAGGATCCTGCCCTTCGGGGCGGGTGGGACGGTAGCGGTGCGAGGGAGGGGTCCCCGTTGGGGCTGCTGCCGTCCCGATAATCACCGCGCAAAAGGCAGGTGTCAGCCTTCCAGCCAGACCCGCACGGTCGCTTCGAACGCGCGCGGTTTCTCCGCATGCAGCCAATGCCCCACGCCGGGAATTTTGGCAAAGCGGGCCGCCGGAAACAGCGCTTTGATGCGGTCGCGATGTTCGGGCTGCACATAGGTTGAATTGGCACCAGTCAGAAACAGTGTCGGTTTGTCGAACTGTCCCTCTACCTCTGGAAAGCCAAGGATATGCGGCATCTGCGCGGCCAGAACTGCAAGGTTCAGCCTCCAGCTTTTGGTTTTGATATCCAGCGATTGCGTGAAAAAGGCGGGCAGGGTCGGATCATCCACCAACGCGGCCAGTTGCGCCTCGGCATCAGACCGCTTTTCGACGCGCGCCATATCAACGGCCTGCATGGCCTGAATGTAGCGGCTTTGATCATGGGCATAGGCGACAGGGGCCACATCGCCCACAATCAGGTTGTCCACCAGATCGGGATGCCGCAGCGCCAGCATCATCGCGGCCTTGCCGCCCATCGAATGGCCCAGAACCGCCACGGGCCTGCCAAGCATGCCAATCACCTCGGCCAGATCTTCGGCCAAGTCGGTATAGGTGTGGCTGTCCGACCATGGGCTGGAGCCGTGATTGCGCATATCGACCGCGATCACAGTGCGGTCGCTTGCAAGCCGTTTGGCGATCACACCCCAATTGCGGCCTGACCCGTAAAGACCATGGGCAATCAAAAGCGGAACCGGACCTGCGGGGCCGTCGTGGCGAATGATGTTCAACATGCGCGCAGGGTTAGCGGCTTTGTGCGCCCCTGTCCACGCGGGTCAACCACGAGACGTCCGTGCCGCAGTGACAAGCGCGTGGAACAGGGCGCGCTGGCGACGGGCGTAGATCAGGTATTCAGGGTGCCACTGCACGCCGATGGCAAAGGGCGGTTGCGTCCGCTCGATCGCCTGCACCATGCCGCCCTCGTCCCGCGCAGCCACCTGCAATCCGTCACCCAACCGGTCCACAGATTGGGAATGCAGCGCGTTGACGCGCATCGGGGCGGTGCCGGTGATACTGCCAAGTCCGGTTTCAGGCAGCACCGATACCGTCTTGCGCGGCAGGATCGTGCGATATTCGCGGCTGTCTGCATAATGGTCATAGGCGCGCTGGTGCAGGTTTCCGCCCTGCGCGATGTTCAGCATCTGCGCGCCACGGCATATCCCCAGAACGGGTTTGCCCGCCTCCAGCGCCGCCAGCACCAGACGCAGCTCCATCGCGTCGCGATCAGGATCAAGGCGGGCCTCGGCCACGACCTCGCCGTGATAGAGCATGGGCGAGATATCATCGCCCCCGCCAACGACCAGCCCGTCCACCGAAGCCATATCTGCCGCACGCTCTGAATCCCAGCGCAGCGCCTGCCCCCCCGCGATCCGGATATTCAGGGCCATGAAGGGAAACACGCGCCAACCGGTGCGACGCGATACGGTGACTCCGATCCTTGGCCTCATGTCCAGATTGCACAATCAGCCAGAACCGCGTCCACGTTTTGTGCCCAGTCGCGGCGCAACGTGGTCAGGGCCGATCTGTGGTCAATCCACATTGTGGCCAGCCGTTCCAGCAAGTCTGGATCGGCAGCCACCCGTTCGACCAGAACCCAGCGGTTCCATTCATAGGCCACAGACCAGCCCCCAGCGCCAAGACGGGCCTCGGGCAGGCGGTAGTGAAAGGTCGGGCGTCCGCCTTTGAGTGTGTCATCCGGCATGGCGGCGCGAAGCGCCTCGGGCCGTAGATGTTCCAGCAACGGCAGCAGATCTAGTCCCCTGTTACGGGTCGGCGACAGCTCTGCATAGACGCGGACCAGATCATCAAGCCGCCAGCGCAGGCCTTCATGCGCCAGCGCATCCATCAGACTGCGCGGCCACGGATCGACAAAAGGCAGCAACCGTCGTGATGGGTCAACCGGATCGCTGGCACGCAACCAGTCTTCGAGCAACGCATAGGCCCGCACGACAGGCATGACACCCGCTGTGTCGGCGCTGGCAATTTCGGGGTTAAGATGCAGGCCAAAGCCATAAAAGATGCCGCCTTGCGTGCCTTCGGCTCCGGCTGCGACCAAATCGACGATCAAAGGGTCAACACGTTCAAGCTGCGCCAGCGTCAGGGGTTGCGTCACAATTTCGACCGGCACGACCGCGCGGGACCAGTTCAACAATTTGTCTGCGATATAGCTGCCTGCCTTGTCGCGCAGGTGCACATCCAGTTCGATTTTCACATCGCCCAGCTCTGTGTCCCTGACAGTTATGTCATGCGCGGTGGCGGTTTCGATGGTGCCGCCCCACGCCTTTCGAATGATGTCAGCGGCATCTGACTCCGTCAGGCCCGCGAATTCGATCTCGATCCCGACTCGTCGTTCTTTCCCATCGGATTGGACCGAGCATGGCAGCGGCCAGATATTATGCTGCGGGATGCGGTTCATAAGATCACGAAACTCTGCCAAGGGGTTGCACTCTTTATGCAAACTGCGGGAAACAGAACCATATGAGAAAGGTCCGAGGGATGGCAACAGTTGCGCGACACAGATTGCGAAGCCGCATATGAGGCGCTTTGGGTGGATTGTTCCGGCCTTGGGTGTTTTTCTGGTCGGACTATGGGGCCTTGTCGTGCACGCACCCGTCTATCTGCCGCCGGTCACGCCTGCGATGCTGGATGCACAGCCCGCGCTGGATAGCGGCCCGCAGCGTGTCTTCGGTTATGCCACGCTGACATATCCGCCGGTGCGTCTGGTGGTGCTTGGGCGTCTGGTGCCTGCGGACACAGCCCAACTCGCAGGGTTTTTGCGCGATGGGCGCGATATCAGCCCGCAACCGGACGCGCTGCTGGACGGGCAGGTCTTTACCCTGCAACCGGCCGAACTGCTGCGTCTGGACAGGTACGAGAGGCTGGGCGAACGCTACCGCCGTGATTTGATGACCTTGACCGACGGGCGCACGGCCTGGGTTTACCGGCTATTGCCTGAAGCACGCAATTAGCGCCAGCCCTGTAACGCCAGCCAAGGACTCCCGATGCCCCTGCGCCAGATTTTAGCCAGACTGACCGATGCCACGCCCGATGCACTCAACGCGGGTGAGGCGCGTAACGGTCTGATCCATATCATGGCTCTGACACTGACCAAAGCGGCTGACAGCCTGATCGACCCTAAACTGGTATTATCCTGGCTGCTGAATGCGTTGGGTGCCCCCGGTGTGGTCCTCGGGGCGCTTGTGCCTGTGCGTGAAGCCGGATCAATGCTGCCGCAACTGGCATTGGCAAGACAGGTCGAACATACTGCGCAGCGCAAACGCATCTGGGCTGCCGCAGCATTGATGCAGGGCGCGGCGGCACTGGGTATCGCGCTGGCTGTGATGACGCTCGACGGTGCTGTGGCTGGCTGGTCCGTGTTGGCGCTGCTCGCATTGCTGGCGGTTGCGCGGTCTGCGGCGTCTGTCAGCTACAAGGATGTGCTGGCGCGCACGATTGCAAAAGGGCGACGCGGGGCCGTCACAGGGCTGGCAACCTCGGTCGCATCGGTGACGGCATTTGGATTTGGATTGCTGATGGCGCTAGGTGTCTTTGCGGTGGCGGTTCCGGTTCTGGCAAGTGCCGTTGCCCTTGGCGGTGTGGCCTTTGTGCTGGCAGGGTTGCTGTTCTTGCGCCTCAAGGAGCCGGACAACGAAACCAACGACGCGCAGGACGATCGCCTTACCGATCTGATCCGTCCGCTGCGCGAGGATCGCCAGCTACAGATTTTTATCGCAGCGCGTGCGGCCCTTACCGTGACAGCCTTGGCGCCACCCTTCATCATCATGCTGTCATCGGCTCAGGGAGAAGGCGCTTTGGACCAGTTGGGACCGATGGTGATGGCCTCGACCGCTGCTGCAGTGCTGTCCTCGTATATTTGGGGCCGCTTGTCGGACAAATCCAGCCGCCAAACCTTGATAGTCGCGGGAGGTCTGGCTGCCGCGGCGCTTTTCCTGACAGGGCTTGCGGGTGCTGCGTTTGACGGATTGGGCGGCGCATGGGGGGCGGGTTTGGCAATTTTTGTGGCACAGATCGCCTATGAAGGTGTGCGTGCGGGACGAAAACTGCATCTAACCGATATGGCCGAGGATGATTTTCGCGCGCGCTATACGGCGCTGTCAAACACGCTGATCGGGCTGGCATTGATGGCTGGCGGACTGTTCGGGCTGGCAGCAGACCGGTTTGGCCCTGCGCCCCTGCTGATGGTTTTCGCATTTATTTCGTTGACCGGTGCGCTGATCGCAGGTCGGTTGGACGAGGTGCAAAACACCTGAACAAAGCCGCATTGGTTGCGTTTCTGGCATTCTTTCCATAGTTTGGCACGCTCATCACCGGATCAGGGGCTTTTCCTGTCCGGCCCCTCCGCCACGAGAGGGTGACGGCGGCACTGTCGCTGAACGGAAAAAAACAATCGAAGGACAGCTTTTATGACCGACGAGGAAAAAGCCCGCGATCCGGATTCGACCGATCCCGAGGCAGTTGAACCCATTCCCGAACCCGAAGGCGACACGGAAATCATCGAGACGGATTACACGATCGGGCAGGACAACATTGCGACACGCAAATGGGTGTTCGAATTCGACATCCATAATCCGGTTTTTCCGGTGTCGGCTTTGGCGATCTTGCTATTTACCTTTCTGACGCTGGCCTTCCAGACACAGGCCGAGCCGCTTTTTGTCGGACTGCGCGACTGGCTGACTGGACATCTGGATTGGTTTTTCCTGTTGTCAGGCAATATCTTCGTCATTCTTTGTCTTGGGTTGATCCTGTCGCCGCTGGGCCGTGTGCGCCTTGGCGGGCCTGACGCGACCGCCGATTACAGCTATGTCGGGTGGTTCTCGATGCTGTTTGCTGCCGGTATGGGCATCGGTTTGATGTTCTTCGGTGTGTCCGAACCGATGTCGCATTTTTCGGCGGCCTTTGATGGTGTTGTGGTTGGCGAAGACGGTCTGCGGACGGATTGGGCACCGCTTGGCGGGGCCGAGGGCGATGCTGATGCCGCGCGGCGTCTGGGTATGGCCGCCACGATCTTTCACTGGGGTTTGCACCCTTGGGCTATCTATGCCGTTGTGGCGCTGGCACTGGCATTGTTCAGCTATAACAAGGGCCTGCCGCTGACGTTGCGGTCCGCCTTCTATCCGATCTTCGGTGAGAAAATCTGGGGATGGCCCGGTCATGTCATCGACATTCTTGCAGTTCTGGCGACGGTTTTCGGGCTGGCCACATCGCTTGGTATCGGGGCGCAACAGGCAAGTGCGGGGCTTGATTTCCTGTTCGGTCTGGGCAGAACGAATACTGTGCTGATCGTCCTGATCTTCGTGATCACCGCCATCGCCATTGTTTCGATCCTGCGGGGGCTGGATGGCGGCGTCAAACTGCTGTCCGAGGTCAATATGGGGCTTGCGGCACTGCTGTTGTTCTTCGTCATTGCCGTCGGACCCACCCTCGAGATCCTGTCAGGCTTTTTCGCCAATCTTGGGGCCTACGGTCAGCATCTTCCAGCGCTGTCCATGCCCTTCGGACGCGAGGATTCGAACTTTGCCAGCGGCTGGACGGGGTTCTATTGGGCTTGGTGGATCAGTTGGTCGCCTTTCGTGGGCATGTTTATTGCCCGCGTGTCGCGTGGCCGGACCGTGCGCGAATTCCTGATCGCGGTGTTGATCGTGCCGACGCTGTTGTCAGTGCTGTGGATGACGGCTCTTGGCGGGACCGCAATCAGTCAGGTTGTCGATCAGGGGCTGAGCAGCGTTCAGGATGCAGCACTCGAGTTGAAGCTGTTCGAAATGCTGAGCCATCTGCCACTGACAGGCATCACCTCGCTGATCGGGATCGTGCTGGTGATCGTTTTCTTCATCACATCTTCGGACTCGGGCAGTCTGGTAATCGACACGATTGCGGCGGGCGGCAAGACCAATGCGCCGGTTATCCAGCGGGTGTTCTGGGCCAGTTTTGAAGGGATGGTTGCGATCGCCTTGCTACTGGGGGGCGGTCTGGCCGCCTTGCAGGCGATGTCTGTGTCCACGGGTTTGCCCTTCACACTGGTACTGTTGGGTGCCTGCTATTCCATCGTGCGCGGTTTGATGAACGAACCACGCTAAGGTCCCACGACGGACAGACCAAAAACGGGGCGGTGGGTGAAAGCGCGCCGCCCCAACCTGTGTCGCGGTTGTAGAATCGTCAGGCGGCTGATCATGTAACTGATATTGTATGATATTTGTCGTATACGTTCGCCTTGTCCCTCGACGGAGTTGCAGGAATGATCCCTTCATGACCACGCCACAGCTAATGATTTTCGGTATCCTTGCGCTGACAGTCGGTCTGTTTCTCTGGGGAAAACTGCGTCATGACGTCGTGGCATTGGCATCCTTGATGGCCTGCGTCGTTGTCGGGCTTGTCCCGGCCGCCGAGGCCTTTGCGGGTTTCGGCCATCCAGCTGTGATTACCGTCGCCTGTGTTCTTGTTCTCAGTCACGGCTTGCAACAGTCCGGAGCTGTTGACGCATTGACGCGCAAGGTTATGCCAAGAAATGGCGGTAGGACTGCAACACTTGCTGCTTTGATGGGGCTTGGTGCGCTATTATCCGGCGTTATGAACAATGTTGGCGCAATGGCGTTGCTTATGCCGATAGCGGTGCAGGTGTCTGGCCGGCTGGATTTGACGCCCGGACAGGTACTCATGCCGCTGGCTTTCGGAACAATTCTGGGCGGGATGACAACGCTGGTCGGCACGCCGCCCAATCTGATCGTCTCGGGGTTCCGCGCCGATGCCGGTTTGGGCCAGTTCGGTATGTTTGACTTTACGCCTGTCGGGCTGGCTGTGGCAGCTGTGGGGGTGGTCTTTGTCTCGCTCATTGGTTGGCGGCTTGTTCCTGCGCGCAAATCGACCAGCGGTGACGGGTTTGAGACTAGCGCCTATCTGACGGAAGTACGTGTGCCTGCCAAAAGCAAGGCAGTCGGTATGACATTGCGGCAGATTGAATCGGAAATCGAAGGCGCAGAGGTGCAGGTCGTCGCGCTGGTCCGCAACGAGGTCAAAATGAATGCACCGCATGGCGGGCGGCGGATCAAGGCGGCTGACATCCTGATGCTGGAGGCTGATGTCGACGGCCTGTCCGAGGCCCTGTCGGCGTTCGGCATCAAGTTGGAAGAACAGGGGTCTTCTTCGCAAAAGGAAGACGGAAAGGACACGTCTGAAGACAAAGACAGCACTAAAACAGTCAAGGCCGGGGAGGAGGAGAAAGCCCCGACAAAGGCCAAGGACAAGGACGAGGAGAAGGATGAAGAGGATGAGCGCCGCGACGAGGATATTGTCCTGCGCGAACTGGTCGTTCTGCCAGCATCGGAAATTGTCGGGCGATCAGCGCGTGATCTGCACCTGCGGACCCGCTACGGTCTGAACCTTCTGGCGGTGGCGCGCGAAGGGCACCGTCCCCGCGCGCGCTTGCGGACACTAAAGTTGAAATCAGGCGATCTGCTGATGATGCAGGGGCCTGCCGAAGTTCTGACCGATTTTGCCAACGAGTCCGGATGTGTGCCCTTGGGTGAGCGGGAGTTGCGAATTCCCAATACACGCATGGCCATCCTGTCGACCGCGATCATGGGCGGGGCCATCGCACTTGTAACCTTCGGGATTCTGCCGGCGGCAGCGGCTTTCGCGCTTGGTCTTGTGGCCTCGATGGTGCTGCGCACCGTGCCGCCGCGTGATGTCTATACGACCATAGACTGGCCTGTTGTCGTGCTGTTGGCCGCGCTAATTCCTGTGGCGGGCGCGATGGAGCGGACGGGTGCCGCCGATGTTCTGGCGCGGGTCCTGCTGGACACTGTGGCACAGGGCAATGCCATTGCCGCACTGGGCGTGATCATGGTGGTCACGATGTTTCTGTCCGATGTGATGAACAACGCAGCAACAGCCGCCGTCATGTGCCCCATCGCCTTGGGCATAGCGGCCAGTCTGGGCGTCAATCCTGACAGCTTTCTGATGGGTGTGGCCATTGGGGCGTCATGCGCGTTCCTGACGCCGATTGGGCACCAGAACAACACGCTCATCCTTGGCCCCGGCGGCTTCCGGTTCAGCGACTACTGGCGTCTGGGCCTGCCGCTCGAGGTGTTGGTGGTAGCCGTCAGCCTGCCGCTTTTGCTGATCGTCTGGCCGCTCTGATGTCTGATCCGTTCCCGCTTGGCCCGGCTGACCTGTCGGGCTAGACTGCCGCGCAAAGGAATCCCAAATGCACCACTATTCATTACTTGATCTCTCTCCGGTGCCCGAGGGTGCCAGCACAGCCCAAGCGCTCTTCAACACGGTTGATCTGGCCGTCAATGCCGAGCGTTTTGGCTACCACCGTTATTGGCTGGCCGAGCATCACAACATGCCCGGTATCGCCAGCGCTGCCACAGCTGTGGTGATCGGTCGGGTCGCGGCTGCCACATCGAAAATACGCGTGGGGTCAGGCGGGATCATGTTGCCCAACCACGCGCCCCTTGTTGTGGCTGAACAGTTTGGCACGCTTGAAGCACTGTTTCCCGGTCGGATTGATCTGGGACTTGGCCGTGCGCCCGGCACGGATATGAACACGGCCCGCGCGCTGCGCCGCTACATGGACGGGGCGGATACCTTTCCGCAGGATGTGGCCGAATTGCTGGGCTATCTGGACGATGCGCCTGCCGATGCGCCTGCCGATGCCCGCGTGCGCGCGGTGCCGGGGCAGGGATCGCATGTGCCGGTCTGGATACTTGGCTCAAGCCTGTTTGGCGCGCAATTTGCGGCCTCTATGGGTTTGCCTTATGCCTTCGCGTCGCATTTCGCACCGCAGATGCTGGACGAGGCATTGCGGACCTATCATGCGACGTTCAAGCCGTCAAAATATCTGGCGAAGCCCTATGTCGTCGTCGCGGCCGGTGTGTGCGCCGCCGACACAGATGACGAGGCGCATTACCTGCGAACCTCGCAGATGCTGTCCTTCGCGCGGTTGCGGACCGGCCAACCCGGAAAATTGCCGCCGCCGGTGCGCGATCTTGAAGCGCAGGTTCCCGCGCAGGTGCTGGGTATGGTACACGAGGCAATGGCGGTGTCCGCCGTGGGTGGACCAGATGCGGTGCATCGCGGCCTGTCGCAGATCGTGGCACGCTACCGTCCGGACGAGTTGATGGTGACGGGCATGATCCATGACCATGCCGCAAGGGTCCATTCGTTCAGGATTGCAGCAAACGCGCTGGCTGAAATCCAGACTGTCACGCAGGCGGCATAAGACTATGGTGTGCCAGTAAAATGTTGATGACCCGCGGCTGGAGACACCGCTTTGACACAAGACGAGATTGCAACGAGGTCTGAAGAAATCTGCACCCTTCTTGCGGACAAGCTGTCGCTGACGCGCGGATCACTGCAACAGCGCCTGCGCAGTGCTGGACGGCGTCTTCCTGCCCGCATTCGCGAACAGGCGCAGATCCTTGCCGAGGCCGAGTCGCTGGCCGGGCATCCCAAACTGGCGCGGCGCGTTGACCCCGATCAACTGAACCGCGCCTTTGCAGAAGTGCGGACGCATTTGACGACGATTGATGCTGCCGATCGAAGACGTGGGGCAGTCTTGGGCATATTGGGCGGACTGGCTTTCAACCTGCTGCTCTTTGCCGCCCTCGCGCTGGCCGTTCTGCACTGGCAGGGCATGTTCTGAAACGAAAAACGCCGCCCCTGTCAGGAGCGGCGTTCGAAGTTTGGCATCAAGCTTCGCAGAGATCAGAGGCCCGGATAGATCGGGAACCGCGCGCACATCGCCTCGACTTCGGCGCGTACGGCAGCTTCCACATCGGCATTGCCATCTTCGCCATTGGCGGCCAGGCCGTCCACAACCTGCACGATCCAACGTGCGATCTGGCGAAACTCGTCCTCGCCAAAGCCGCGCGTGGTGCCTGCGGGCGTGCCAAGGCGCACACCGCTGGTGACCATCGGTTTCTCGGTGTCAAACGGAATGCCGTTCTTGTTGCAGGTGATATGCGCGCGCCCCAGTGCCTTTTCTGTGGCATTGCCCTTTACACCCTTTGGCCGCAGATCGACCAGCATCAGGTGGCAATCGGTGCCGCCTGTCACGATGTCCAGCCCGCCCTTCATCAACTCGTCCGCCATCGCCTGTGCGTTGTGGATGACTTTTGCCTGATAATCCTTGAAGCCGGGGCGCAACGCCTCGCCGAAGGCCACGGCCTTGGCAGCGATGACGTGCATCAGCGGGCCGCCCTGAATGCCGGGGAAAATGGCCGAGTTGAACTTCTTGGCCAGATCCTCGTCATTGGTCAGGATCAGACCGCCACGCGGTCCGCGCAGGGTTTTGTGCGTTGTGGTTGTGGCAACATGGGCATGCGGGAAGGGCGACGGGTAATGCCCCGCTGCGATCAGACCGGCGAAATGGGCCACATCAGCCAGAAGATAGGCCCCGACGCTATCGGCGATCTCGCGCATTTTGGCGAAGTCGATGATGCGCGGAATGGCCGAACCGCCTGCGATGATCATCTTGGGCTTATGCTCGGTCGCCAGTTCGGCAATCTGGACATAGTCAATTTCGAGATCCTGCTGGCGCACACCGTACTGGATCGCGTTGAACCATTTGCCCGACTGGTTGGGCTTGGCGCCGTGGGTCAGGTGCCCACCCGCATCCAACGACATGCCAAGGATGGTATCGCCGGGCTGCAGCAGGGCGGTGAACACCGCCTGATTGGCCTGCGAACCGGAATTGGGCTGCACATTGGCAAAGCTGCACCCGAACAACTGGCAGGCGCGTTCAATTGCCAGATTCTCGGCCACATCGACAAACTGGCATCCGCCGTAATAGCGTCGTCCCGGATAGCCTTCGGCATATTTGTTGGTCATCACCGAGCCTTGCGTTTCCATCACGGCGCGGCTGACGAAGTTCTCGGACGCGATCAGCTCGATCTCGTTCCGTTGGCGGCCCAACTCGTCGGTGATGGATTTGAACAGTTCGGGATCGCGCGAGGACAGCGCTTCGGTGAAAAAACCGGTTTCGGTCATGTCAGGCTCCGTTAAGGGATCAGCGTTACCACGTGTCCTAGTGCAATCCACCCAAGGGGGGAAGGGCTGAAAGCGACGCAGGCAGGGGTGCATGCGGCGAACAGGGTGGCAGGGCTGGCGCAGGAGGGAAGATTGTGCTTCCATCGGCACGCGATGACGCGCTTTGGAAACAGGACAGCCCCCCATATGACCCTCAAGATTGCTTTTTGCGCCAGCTCCGTCCCCAGCGCGCAAGAGGCTTTGACACGGCTGCGTGCGCGCTACGGCGATGTGCCCGAGGACAAGGCCGATGTCATCGTCGCACTGGGCGGGGACGGGTTCATGCTGGCCACGCTGCACCGTACCCAAGCGCTGCATGCACCGGTTTACGGCATGAACCGTGGTACGGTCGGTTTTCTGATGAATACCTACCGCGAGGACGACCTGATGGAGCGTCTGGGCGCGGCGGAGGAGGCCGTGCTCAACCCGCTTGCAATGCGCGCCACCTGTGCAGACGGGTCGGTGCACGAGGCATTGGCGATCAATGAAGTCTCACTTCTGCGTCAGGGTCCGCAAGCGGCCAGACTTCGCATCACCGTGGATGGGCGTTTGCGGATGGAAGAACTGGTCTGTGATGGCGCGCTTGTGTCAACGCCTGCAGGATCGACCGCATATAACTACAGCGCCCATGGCCCGATCCTGCCGATCCGCTCGGATGTGCTGGCGCTAACGGCGATCGCACCCTTCCGGCCCCGGCGCTGGCGTGGCGCATTGCTGCCGAAAACCGCTTTGGTCCGCATCGACGTGGACGAGGCCGACAAACGCCCTGTGATGGCCGATGCGGATTCGCGATCAGTGCGCGATGTGGTGACGGTGGAAATCCGCAGCGCGCCCGAGATCGAGCACCGGATCCTGTTCGACCCCGGCCACGGGTTGGAAGAGCGGTTGATACAGGAACAGTTTGTCTGATCTCGCCGACCCGAAGACTTAGTAGAATCCGGCCCACATGACCGAAATATCCGCGCGGTGATCACGGCCATAGGCCACGATCCCCAGACTGCGGATGCTGTCCGGTTTGATCGCCTCGCGCAGCAATGCGCCTGAGGCTGTAAAGTCCGTGAAAGGAATACGCACGTCGGACCACTTTGCTGCGGTCGCAAACGGCGCCTGATAATACTGCCAAGGAAGAACCGTGCCCGATGTTCTGAGGTGGATGAAATACCCCTCGCCATTGCCGCGGACCCTGAGCGTGACACCCTGCGCGCCTTCGGGGGGCGGGTTTTGCAGCGTGATCCTTGACTGGATAAAACCGCCGCGATTGGCGGTGCTGACATCACCTGTCAGACGCAACACGGGCTGGCCATCGATCGTTTCAATACGCGCGCCACCCTCGGATTGTCCGCCCATCACCTGATCGGACACATAGGTCCAGTTTCCGTCAGGGATCAGGCGGGTCTCGTCAGGCATCTGGGCCCTCGCGGATAAAGGAAGGGTCAGGGCAAGGCAGATCAGAGATGTCAGACGGAAGCTGTGTTTCATTGCCCGGATATGGGGTGCTGGTCACGCTTCTGCAACGGTGCGTTCTTGGTAGTGCCGTGGAATTTGGATATTTGACGCAAGAAGAAGCTGCCCCCGGCTGTATATGCCGGGGGCAGAGGTTTATTTCGCGTAGCCCAGCGTTTGGAGGGCGGCGCGGATTTCATCCAGAATGGCGGGATCGTCGATAGTGGCGGGCATCTTGAAGGTCTCGCTATCGGCCAGCTTGACCATCGTGGCGCGCAGGATCTTGCCCGAACGGGTCTTGGGCAGGCGGTCCACCACCAAGGCCAGTTTGAACGCTGCCACAGGGCCGATCTGGTCGCGCACGCGGGCCACACATTCCTTGACGATGTCGGCATGGGGACGGTTCACGCCTTTGGTGAGGCACAAAAAACCCATCGGCAACTGACCTTTGAGTTCATCCGTCACACCGATCACAGCGCATTCTGCTACGTCGGGGTGTCCGGCAAGGATCTCCTCCATAGCACCCGTGGACAGGCGGTGGCCTGCCACGTTGATCACGTCGTCTGTGCGTGCCATGATATAGAGATAGCCGTCCGCGTCGATCATGCCGGCATCGCCGGTCTCGTAGTATCCCGGGAAATGCGACAGATACGATTTGCGGTAACGATCTTCTGCATTCCACAGGGTTGGCAGGGCACCCGGCGGCAGCGGCAGTTTGATCGCAATAGCACCCAGCTCGCCTGTCGGCATCGGGTGGCCCGCTTCATCAAGGATTTGCACGTCCCAGCCCGGCATCGCCACGGAAGGCGAGCCGATCTTGACCGGCAGCGGATCAAGTCCCATCGGGTTTGCAGCAATCGGCCAGCCCGTTTCGGTCTGCCACCAATGGTCGATCACGGGCACTTTCAGAAGATCCTGCGCCCAGATGATCGTGTCCGGGTCCGCCCGTTCACCGGCCAGATAAAGCGCGCGCAGGCAGGTCAGATCGTATTTGACGCGGAATTCGCCTTTGGGGTCCTCGCGCTTGATCGCGCGGAAGGCGGTGGGGGCGGTGAAGAAAGACCGCACGTTATGCTCGGATATCACGCGCCAGAACGTGCCCGCATCCGGCGTGCCCACGGGCTTGCCCTCGAACACCACAGTGGTGTTGCCATGGATCAACGGGGCATAGCAGATATAGCTGTGGCCCACGACCCAGCCCACATCGGACGCGGCCCAGAACACATCGCCCGGATCGACGTTGTAGATGTTTTTCATCGACCAGTAGAGCGCGACCAGATGGCCTGCGGTGGGCCGGATAACGCCCTTTGGCTGGCCGGTGGTGCCGGAGGTGTAAAGCACATAGGCTGGATGATCGCCGGACACTGGCACACAATCGGCAGGGTCCACGCCATACTGAAACGCGTGCCAGTCGAAATCGCGGCCCGGAATCAGTTGCGCCACTTCCTGTTCGCGCTGGAAGATCACGCAGAAATCGGGTTTGTGGCTGGCCTGTTCAATGGCGCTGTCCACCAGCGGTTTGTAATGCACCACCCGGCCCGGTTCGATCCCGCACGAGCCTGCGATGATCGCCTTGGGGGTGAAATCATCAATCCTGACAGCCAGTTCATGCGCTGCGAAACCGCCGAACACGACCGAGTGGATAGCCCCCAGGCGGGCGCAAGCCAGCATTGCCTCAAGTGCTTCGGGCACCATCGGCATGTAGATGACCACGCGGTCACCCTTGTCGATCCCCTTGGCACGCAACGCGCCTGCCAGCGATGCAACGCGGGTCTGCAACTCGGCATAGGTGATCTTTTGCACGGTTCCCGTGACAGGGCTGTCATGGATGATCGCAAGCCTGTCGCCATGTCCTGCCGCGACATGGCGATCCACGGCGTTCCAGCATGTATTGACCTGCGCATCCTTGAACCATTCATAGAGCGGGGCATTACCTGCAAACAATGCCTTGCTGGGCGGCTTGTCCCAGTCGATGGCTTTGGCCTGCTCCATCCAGAATCCTTCGGGGTCGGCCTTCCAGCCCGCGTAGACGTCCTTGTATGCCATGGTATTCCTCCTCAGGCGCTAGCAACGGCTTACCCAAGGTCAGGCCGTTCGCGCAAGAGGCTTGTCTGGTCGAACCGGACAAGACCCTGCGCGCAATGGTCACGGTTCGCGCTAACGGAGCGATCAACGCGGTCCGGCCACGATTCCCTGATCAAAAAGCTGCGCGATTTCATGCTCTGGCAGCCCCGCCACATCGGCTAGCACCTCTTCGGTATTGGCCCCCAGAACCGGTGCGGTGGAAGGGGCTGGCGTCTGCGCGGCCGAGAAGGTCAGCGGCGAGGCAGGCACCGGATAGCGCCCGAGTCCAGGCTGGTCGACATGGGCGAACATCGGGTTCTCGCCCGGTTGCAGATCAGGGTCTTCGTGCACCGCACGGGCAAAGCTGCGGAACTCGGACCATGTCAGACCTTCGGCCTCGAACAGCTCTGCAATCTCGGGCAGGGGGCGGGCGGTGAACCACGGCATCAGTGCTTCGGTAATCATTGCGCGCGCCTCCCAGCGGGCGGATTCTTGCGACAGGCTCAGCCCGGTCTGGCGGGCTATCCCTTCCATCGTGCCTGCGCTGCCGGTGACCTTGACCAGCCCGCGCCACTGGCGGTCGGTCAGGCCGATGACCATGATCCGGCGCCCGTCAGCGCAGATGAAATCCTGCCCGTAAGCCCCGTAAAGCGCATTGCCACCTTTCGGGCGGTCCACACCGTTCACGACCACCTCGCCGATGATCCCGAGATGGCCCAGCATTGCGGCGGCGACATCCTTGAGGCTGAGGTCCACGTCTTGCCCCTCGCCGGTTTTCAAACGGTGCCGCTCGGCGGCCAGCAACGCTGACACTGCCATATTGCCAGCAATGCAATCCCACGCTGGCAAAACATGTGCGACCGGATCGCTGCTGCCCGCGGGACCCGTGGCATCGGGAAAGCCAAGCGCGGGGTTGACGGTGTAATCCACCGCAGGCCGCCCCTGCCTGTCGCCCGACAGGGTGACCATGATCAGATCGGGGCGGAACCGGCTGAGAGTTTCATGATCCATCCAGCCGCGCACCCGCAGATTGGTCAGGAACATGCCCGCATCTTTGCCCGGTGCGGTGATGATCTGTGTCACCAACTCGCGCCCGCGTGGCGATTTCATATCCACCGCGACCGAGCGTTTGCCCTTGTTCATTCCCGCCCAGAACAGGCTGTTGCCATTCCCCGCAACAGGCCAGCGATGCGCGTCCAACCCGCCCTCCAGCCTGTCAAAGCGGATCACATCAGCCCCCATCTGCGCCAAGGTCATGCCTGCCAGAGGGATCGCCACGAAGGCAGAGCCTTCAACCACACGCATACCTTGCAATATCCCGCGCATCAGGACCAGCCTGCAGTGGCCTGTGTGCCGATGTGCCCCTCGGGGGCGGCGGTGCAAAGTGTCATGGTGTCATCCTCGGTCATGGTCCCGATCAGACGCAGCACATGCGTGTCGAACATCGGATGCACCCCGCGATACCGGAAGGTTACAGGGGTCTTTCCGGCGTGGCGGGCGGCTGCGTCGATCAGCAGCGTGGCTTGCAGCGGGCCATGCACGACAAGTGCGGGGTAGTGCTCCACTTGTGTTGCATAGGCGCGATCGTAATGGATGCGGTGGCCGTTGAAGGTGACCGCCGAGTAACGGAACAGGCGGACAGGGTCGATTGCGACTGCTTCGTCGAAATCCGCGCGGTCAGGCGCTGCGACAGGTTTCGGCGGGGCGTAGCGGTCGGGGATCGGGAGATAAACGATGGTCTGGTCTTCCTCAATCGCAAGACCTGCGGGTGTAACGATGCGGTGGCGCAGGGTCAGCACTGCCATGGGCGTGGCGCCTGCCTGCTTGTGTTCAAGGCTGACGATCTCGGAGTAGCGGGTCAGTACCTCGCCCACATGCAGGGGCGCGAGAAAGCGCAGGCTCCCACCAGCCCACATGCGCCGCCCAAGGCCCAGATCAGGCAGAAAGCCGCCCAGCTTGGGGTGACCGTCCGGCCCTATGTCCTCCATCGGCGCTGTGGGGGCAAAGGCCGCCCAGTGCCAGAGTTGCGGCAGGACATCCTCGGCGCTAAGCGATCCGGCCCGCCAATGCGGGCGCAGTGTCGCGCCGATCATATCCGCTTGCTGCGGCGTGATCGTGCCGGTGGCTTGGGTCGTGCGCCCGACCGCTGATGTCGTGCCATCCATGGCTGATCCCCCTCCCAGAATGATCGTGCCGGAAACATTCATTGAGGGAAATATTATTACCTATGTGCTTGTCAATGCGTAATTTTTGTATGCAAAGGTGCACATCTGCCAGCCTTTTCCGGGTTGCGGCTGTTGAATGAGTATTTCAGGCAAGATGAAGGCAAGGCGCGCTCTGTCGCCAGCGCGCGCCCTTTCCGACAGTTTGAAGGATCAGCCGTAATGGGCCACGGGCGTGCCTGCAATGGCGGCCATGTTCAGTAGGCCGCGTGGGGTGATCGAGGGGCTGACGATATGGGCGCGGTTGCCCATGCCCATCAGGATTGGCCCCACCTCGAGCCCGCCCGCTTTCATCTTGAGGATGTTGCGCACGCCCGATGCCGCATCCGCATGGGCAAAGATCAGCACATTGGCGGGGCCTTGCATCCGGCTGTCGGGAAAGATGCGCGCGCGCAACTCGGGGTCCAGCGCGCTGTCCACATTCATCTCGCCCTCATAGATAAAATCACGAGGTGCGGCATCGAGCAGCGCCAGCGCCGCCCGCATCCTTGTGCCGGCATCCGTATCCATGTTGCCGAACTGTGACTGGGTGCAGAATGCCACGTTCGGGGCCAGACCGAAACGGCGCACATGGCGCGCGGCCCCGATGGCAGCTTCGGCCAACTCGTCCGGTGTGGGCGTGGCGCGCACATGGGTGTCCGCAATGAACAGCGGCCCGTCTTCGAGGATCATCAGCGACAAGGCCCCGTGCGGGCGATAGGTGGCGCTGCCCAGCACCTGATTGACATATTGCAGGTGCCAGCGGAATTCACCGAAGGTGCCGCAGATCAGGCTGTCGGCCTCGCCGCGATGCACCATCACGGCGCCGATTGCTGTGGTATTGGTCCGCATGATTGCACGGGCCAGATCGGGGGTCACGCCGCGCCGCGCCATGATCTGGTGGTAGCTGCTCCAGTAGTCGCGGTAACGCGGGTCGTTTTCCGGGTTCACGATCTGCACATCCTGTCCGATCCGCAACCCGAGACCGGCGCGCGCGCAACGCGCCTCGATCACCTCGGGGCGGCCGATCAGGATCGGTTTTTCGGTTGTTTCCTCGAGAATGGCCTGGGCTGCGCGCAAGACACGCTCGTCCTCGCCTTCCGCAAAAACGATCCGCCGCTCGGCGGTAGCGGCGGCGTTGAACACAGGCCGCATCAGCAGCGCGGATTTGAACACCGACCCGTCCAGTCGCGCCTTATAGGCGACCATGTCGTCAATCGGGCGGGTTGCAACGCCGGTTTCCATCGCGGCACGCGCCACGGCTGTCGACACAACTCCGGAAAGACGCGGATCGAAGGGTTTGGGGATTAGGTAATCCGCGCCAAAGGTCATCTGCTCACCTTGATAGGCGGCAGCCGCCTCTGCGCTGGTGGTGGCGCGGGCCAGCGCCGCGATGCCGTCGATACAGGCGATCTGCATCGCGTCGTTGATCTCGGTTGCACCTACATCCAGCGCACCGCGGAAGATAAAGGGAAAACACAGCACGTTGTTGACCTGATTGGGATAATCAGACCGCCCTGTGGCGATGATTGCATCGGGCACTACAGCGCGCGCCTCGGCGGGGTCGATCTCGGGCGAGGGGTTGGCCAGTGCGAAAATGATCGGACGCTTGGCCATACGACCCACCATTGCAGGCGTCAGGACACCCGGACCCGACAGACCCAGAAACAGATCGGCCCCGTCGATCACATCATCCAGCACCCGCTTGTCGGTCACTTGCGCGAATGCCGCCTTTTGCGGGTTCATGTCCACCTCGCGGCCCGCGTAGACCAGACCGTGGATATCGCAAAGCCAGATATTCTCGCGCTTGACGCCCAGCTTGAGAAGCATGTTCAGGCAGGCGATCCCCGCCGCCCCGCCGCCGGTACTGACGATGCGAATATCCTCAAACCGTTTTCCCGCGACGAATAGTGCGTTGGTCGCCGCTGCCCCGACCACGATGGCGGTGCCGTGCTGGTCGTCATGAAAAACCGGTATATTCATCCGCTCGCGGCACAGTTTTTCTACGATAAAGCAGTCAGGCGCCTTGATATCCTCAAGATTGATGGCACCGAATGTCGGCTCCAGCGCGCAGACGATCTCGGCCAGTTTGACCGGATCGGATTCGTTCAACTCGATGTCGAAACAGTCGATACCCGCGAATTTCTTGAATAGGACCGCCTTGCCTTCCATTACCGGCTTGGATGCCAGCGGACCGATATTGCCCAAACCCAGCACAGCGGTGCCATTGGTCACCACGGCCACCAGATTGCCCCGCGCGGTATAGCGGCTCGCATTGGCGGGATTGTCGCGGATTTCCAGACAGGCTTCAGCCACGCCCGGTGAATAGGCGCGCGCCAGATCGCGTCCGTTGGCCAGTGGCTTGGTCGCGCGTATCTCAAGCTTTCCGGGTTTTGGAAACTCGTGATAGGCCAGCGCCGCCTGTCGCAACGTTTCTTTCTGACTGTCAGACATATGCTCGCTCCCTGCTTTCCGGATAGTTTAGTGTTAAACTATATTCTGATCCTAGGGAAGATACCGATTTTTGGCGGCTCTTCCAGCGTCAGCTTGCAAATCCCCGGTGGCAGGGTCAAAGTTTCTCGCATACCCAGAAGACCAGCAAGACAGGGATAAGGCCGAGATGACCCAGACAGTTGCCGAAATCTGCCTGCGGACCGATGACCTGACTGGCGATATCGGCTTTTTCACCAAAACACTCGGGTTCCGGATGGAGATGATCTATCCCGCCGACGACCCAACTGTCGCAGTATTCGCGGGCCACGGTCTGCGCTTCAGGCTGTCGCGGGACAAAGGCAGCAGCGGGCATTTGCGTCTTTTGACTGATGTCGAATCTGACGGAACTGAACTGACTTCTCCTGGTGGCACGCGGGTCGAGATTTTACCGCTGAACCCGCCTTTGGTCCTCCCGCAAACGATCCACAGCTTTGTGGTCCGCCGTCTGACGGATCAGGCCCCTTGGGTGATCGGGCGCGCCGGCATGCATTACTGCGATCTGATTCCCGACCGGCTGGGTGGGTCGATCATCGCCAGCCATATCCGTATACCCGACGGCGGGCCTGTGCCGGACATGGTGCATTACCACAAGGTCGGCTTTCAGTTGATCTTCTGCATCAAGGGTTGGGTGGATGTGGTCTATGAAGATCAGGGCGGACCTATACGCTTGACCGCCGGTGATTGTTTCATCCAGCCGCCCGAAATCCGCCACCGCGTGCTGGAAGCCAGTGACGGGATCGAGGTGATCGAGATCGGTGTTCCGGCGGAACATGTGACCGCGATTGATCACGACATGACCCTGCCGACCGCGCATCTACGCCCTGACAGGGAATGGGCGGGTCAGCGTTTCGTGCATAATGTCGCCGAAGGGGCCGAATGGGCGCCGTTCCGTATGCCCGGTTTTGTAGCCCGCGACACGACAATCGCTTCCAATACCCGCAACGTTGCAGGCGTGCAGGTGGCGCGGCCCGATGGCGAGGCCACGGCATGGACATGGCATGACAGCGATATCCTGTTCAGCTTTGTGATGCAGGGCGGCATGCTGCTGCAAGGCGACGCGCGCGATCCCTACCGTCTTGAAAAAGGCGATGCTTTCGTGATCCCGCCGGGAATGAAGTCCCGCTATTCTGACCCGACACAGGATCTGGAACTGCTGGAGGTGTCCCTGCCGGGGAACTTCAAAACGCATATCGGAGACATGACATGACCATGATGGACCTTGCCCGCGCCGTGCGGGAAAACGCCTATGTGCCCTATTCGCATTTCAAAGTGGGGGCGGCGATCCGCGCCGCGTCTGGTGCCGTCTATGTCGGATGCAACGTGGAAAACGTGGCCTATCCGCAAGGCACCTGTGCCGAGGCGGGGGCCATTGCCGCGATGGTAGCTGCGGGCGAGACCGAACTGACCGAGGTCTGCGTGATCGCGGATGCCGAACACCCTGTCACGCCCTGCGGAGGATGCCGCCAGAAACTGGCCGAATTCGGGCGCGGATCGGTGCCTGTCACCATGTCCACGCTGGACGGGCAGGAATTGCACATGACACTGGCCGAATTGTTGCCCGGTGCGTTTTCAAGCGCACATATGACACTTGCCGACAAGGACACCTGACATTTGTACGCGCGCCGCATCATCACCCGTTTGCGGGATCGCCAGACGCTGGGCCGTGACGAGCTGAATTGGTTTGCGCAGGGTCTGGCCGATGGTGCGGTCTCGGACGCGCAGGCGGGGGCCTTTGCCATGGCGGCCTTGCTCAATGGTCTTGGCGATGCGGGACGCGTGGCCCTCACACTGGCAATGCGGGATTCGGGATCGGTGCTGCATTGGGATCTGGACCGTCCCGTGCTGGATAAACATTCCACCGGCGGTGTTGGCGATTGTGTCAGCCTGATCCTTGCGCCCGCGCTGGTGGCGTGCGGGGCTTACGTTCCGATGATTTCGGGGCGCGGACTTGGCCATACCGGTGGCACTCTGGACAAGATGGAGGCGATTCCCGGCCTGCGGACCGATCTGGACGAGGCGCAGTTACGCGCTGTGCTGGGGCAGGCGGGCTGCGCGATTGTCAGTGCCACTGCCGCGATTGCGCCGGCGGATAAACGGCTTTACGCAATCCGCGATGTCACGGGAACGGTGGAAAGTCTTGATCTTATCACAGCCTCGATCCTGTCCAAGAAGCTGGCAGCAGGGCTTCAGGGGCTGGTGCTGGATGTCAAAACCGGCAGCGGCGCTTTCATGACCACGCCGGAACAGGCGCAGGCTCTGGCGCGGGCGCTTGTGGATACAGCCAATTCTGCGGGCTGTCGGACAACGGCGCTGATCACTGATATGAACCAGCCATTGGCCCCCGATCTGGGCAATGCGCTGGAGGTTGCGGCGTCTATGCGCGTGCTGACCGGGCTGCAAAGCGGACGTTTGCTGGACGTGACTGCCGCGCTGGGCGGCGTGGTGCTGGCGGGGGCAGGGCTTGCCAACGATAGCGGTGCAGGCGCGCAGGTGATCATGGATTGCATCGCGGACGGTCGCGCCGCCGAGGTATTCGGCCTGATGGTGGCCGCACAGGGCGGCCCCACACGATTTGTCGCGGATTGGGCGCGTTTTCTGCCCGAAGCACCGGTGATCCGCGAGGTGAAAGCGCCGAAGGCAGGCTTTGTCGCCGCGATGGACGGTCACGCGCTGGGCCTTTGTGTAGTGGCGCTGGGTGGCGGACGACAGGTCGAGAAAGACCGCGTCGATCCGGCTGTCGGGCTGTCGGACATGGTCGAACTGGGCGCGCGGGTTGATGCTGGTCAACCGCTGGCACGTATCCACGCAGCACGGCCAGAGGCAGCACACAGGGCGCTGGCGCAGGTGCTGGATTCGATCACAATCACAGACAGCGCGCCGGTTCTGCCGCCACTGATCCATGACAGGATCACCGCATGACCAAGAACCGCGCCTTTCTGGTGGTGCTGGATTCCCTTGGCATCGGCGGCGCGCCTGATGCCGCGCGCTTTTCCAACGGCACCCGACCCGATACAGGCGCGAATACGCTGGGCCATATTGCGCAACACTGCGCGACAGGCCGCGCCGAAGAGGGACGTTCCGGCCCTTTGCATGTCCCGCACCTTGATCGGCTGGGGCTGGGTGCGGCCTTGCATCTGGCAAGCGGAATTACTGTGCCGCAAGGGCTTGGGGCGCTACCGCAGGGGCGGTGGGGTGCTGCCACAGAACAATCGAACGGCAAGGACACACCATCGGGACATTTGGAGCTTGCAGGCGTGCCGGTCCCATGGGACTGGCACTATTTTCCCGATACACAGCCCGCCTTTCCGCCCGATCTCAGCGACAGGATCGCGCAGCTTGCGGGCACGGACGGTATCCTTGGCGATTGTCACGCGTCAGGCACCGAGATCATTGCGCGCCTTGGGGGGGATCACATCAGAACCGGCTGGCCGATCTGCTATACATCCGCCGATTCCGTGTTCCAGATCGCCGCGCATGAGGACAGCTTTGGCCTTGATCGCCTGTTGGACCTTTGCGAACGCGCGGCGCCGATCCTGCACAAGATGCGGGTAGGTCGCGTGATCGCGCGCCCCTTTACGGGCACGATTGAAATGGGGTTTACCCGCACGTCCAACCGGCATGATTATGCTATCGCCCCGCCTTCTCCCACGCTGTGCGACTGGGCACAGGCGGAAGGTCGGCCTGTGCATGCTGTTGGAAAGGTTGGGGACATCTTCTCGATGCGTGGCATAGACGAAGTGATCAAGGGCGATGATGCCACGCTGATGGGTCACCTTGGGCGGCTGGTTGGCACAGCCGAAGCAGGCAGCCTGACGTTCGCAAATCTCGTCGAGTTTGACAGCCTTTATGGTCATCGCCGCGATGTGTCGGGCTATGCCCGCGCGCTGGAGTGGTTTGACGCGGCCCTCGGCCCGATCCTTGCGCGGCTGCGTCCCGGTGACATGATGGTCCTGACCGCCGATCACGGCAATGATCCGACATGGACCGGCACCGACCACACCCGCGAGCGCGTGCCGGTACTGGTGGCGGGGCAGGGGGACGGCCCATTGGGGCATCTGGCTTTCGTGGATGTCGCGGCCAGCATCGCGGCGCATCTTGGTCTTGACCAACGCGGACCGGGGCGGAGTTTTTTATGAACTTGCAACATCTTCCCAAGATCGAACTGCATCTGCACCATGAAGGTGCGGCCCCTCCTGATCTGATCCGGCGCATGGCCAAAGAAAAATCGGTCAACCTGTCACGGGTCTTTGCCGAGGACGGGTCCTATGCTTTCGATGATTTCACCCATTTCCTGCGCGTCTACGAGGCGGCGACCAGCGTGCTCAAAACGCCCGAGGATTACGCCCGACTGACCAAAGCGGTTCTTGAGCAAAGCGCCGAACAGGGCGTGATCTATACCGAAACCTTCCTTAGTCCCGATTTCTGCGGTGGTGGTGATCTGGGCGCTTGGCGCGAATATCTTGAGGCAATCCGCGACGCCGCCACGACGGCCGAGAAAGCGCATGGCATTGTCATGCGCGGGATCGTCACCTGCATCCGCCATTTCGGCCCCTATACCTCGCGCCAGACAGCGCGCTGTGCGGCAGATACGGCGGGCGACTGGATCGTCGGGTTCGGCATGGGCGGGGACGAGACCATGGGCAAGCAGGGCGATTTCGCATGGGCCTTTGACTGCGCCCGCGAAGCGGGGTTGCGCCTGACTACCCACGCGGGCGAGTTCGCGGGGCCTGACTCGATCCGGCAGGCGCTGGACGATCTGCGGGTTGACCGCATCGGTCACGGTGTCCGCGCGATAGAGGATGCCGCAATCGTCAAGCGTCTGGCAGATACCAGTGTGGTACTGGAAATCTGCCCTGGATCGAACGTGGCTTTGGGTCTTTATCCCGATCTGCGCGCCCATCCCATTGAAAAATTGCGGCAGGCAGGGGTAAAGGTGACCGTGTCCACCGATGACCCACCTTTCTTTTGTACGTGCATGACCAGCGAATACGAGGGGTTGGGGAAGGCCTTTGACTGGACCACCGAGGATTTCGCGGCTCTGAACCGCACAGCACTGGACGCCGCATTCTGCGATGCCAAAACGAAAAAACGCCTTGAGGGAAAGCTCAAGGCCGGATCAAAGCTTTGACTGGAGATGCCATGACCGATCACCTGACAATCGTCACCCACCCGCTGGTGCAGCATAAACTGACGCTCATGCGCGACAAGAGCGCCTCGGCCGGCACCTTTCGTCAGCTTCTACGCGAGATTTCGGCGCTGCTGGCCTATGAGGTGACGCGCGAACTGGAGCTGACGACCCGTGCCATCGAAACCCCGATGCAGGAAATGGATGCCCCAGTGCTCAAGGGCAAGAAACTGGCGCTGGTGTCGATCCTACGGGCCGGTAACGGGCTGCTGGACGGGGTGCTGGAGCTGATTCCTTCGGCCCGTGTCGGCTTTGTCGGGCTGTACCGTGACGAGGTCACGCTGAAGCCTGTGCAATACTACTGCAAACTGCCCGAAGGGCTGGAGGATCGTCTGGTGATCGTGGTCGATCCGATGCTTGCCACCGGTAATTCCTCGGCTGCTGCGGTGGATCTTCTCAAGGCGGCAGGGGCGACCAATATCCGGTTTTTGTGTCTGTTGGCGGCCCCCGAAGGCGTCGCCCGAATGAAAGAGGCCCATCCCGATGTGCCGATTGTGACAGCATCGCTCGACAAGCGCCTGAATGACAAGGGTTATATCCTGCCGGGACTAGGTGATGCGGGTGACAGGATGTTTGGCACTAAATAAGCTGTCAGGACTTTACGGGCTGACGTGATTCATGCACAGTATCCCTACGCTATCTTGGGGAAGATTGTTATGTTTATACGGTTCGTGTCGTTTGCGGCATTGGTTGCCATCTCTTCATTAACTTGGGCTGCGCCTTCTGAGGCGCAGAGCCAGCGTTATCGTGAACCTGCCGAGTTTCCGCCTGCCGCATTCACCGGATCGCAGTACGTCGATAGTCGTGGCTGCATTTTTGTGCGCGCCGGGATTGCCGGTTCCACAACATGGGTGCCACGGGTATCGTCGGCCCGTCAGAACCTTTGCGGAGCGACGCCAACATTTGCAAATGGTGTCCCCGCTCAGGGCACAGCCACGGCGCAGGCAGTCCCGCCCGGCGCCATACTGATCACACGTCCGCAAACACCAACAGCAAGTGCGACCGCGCAAGCCATACCAGCAGCAGCACGACCCGTTGCGGCAGCCCCGTCACCTGTAGCGCCTGTTTCCACACGTATCGTGAATGCCCGCACCGCGCCGCGAGCGCCGGTTATGGTCGGCAGCCCCGGTCGACCAATGCAAACCATAGCCTCGATCACCACGCCGCCGACGATTGGCAGGGCGGCCCAATTGCGGCAACAAGCCGAAGCTGATGCGCGGCTGGCAACGCCCGTAAACCGCTGTGCCGCAGCAGGCGTGCGCTGCGGGCCGCAGACGCAGGACCCAACCGGCTATGCTGCAGGGACGGGTGTTACTGCGGGCAGGGGTCTTGCTGCAGCTACGGGATATGCAGCGGATACAGGACCAATTGTTGCAACACCCGGAATGGTGGTTCGCCGCAGCGACCTGCACAGGCTGGACCCGCAAACACGGATCGTTCCGCGCCATGTTGCGAATGCACAAGCGCAGGCCGCAAGCGCCAATATCGTGCCGAAAGGTTATCGGCCCGTCTGGGAAGATGACCGTCTGAACCCGCTTCGTGCGCAGGGAACAGTGGCAGGACAAATGGCGATGGAACTGGTCTGGACCGATACGGTGCCACGGCGCCTGATTGATCGGCAAACCGGTCGTGACATGACCGCCTATAATCCCAATGTGGTCTATCCCTACACCGATCTGGCCACGCAAACCCGCGCAGGCGTTCTGGCGGCGCGCAACGTTACGGTATCCACCAGTGGGCGTGTGCAGGCGCAGCCCAAAGCGCAACCCCAGCGGCAGGTCAGTGTGGCGCAGGTGTCGACACGTTCGGTGCCGCAACAAGCGCCTCAAACCCTCTCGGGTCGCTTCGTGCAGGTGGGTGCCTTTGCAAATCCGGCCAATGCAGATGGGGCCATCCGCAGACTGCAGGCCGCCGGCCTGCCGGTCAGCACATCCAGCGTAACCCGCAAGGGGACCGCGATGCGCGTTGTGATGGCGGGGCCGTTCTCGTCTTCTGCTGCCCTGTCACAAGGGTTGGGAATCGCAAGGTCCGCAGGCTTCGGGGACGCGTTCGCGCGCAACTAGGCCAGTCCCGTTGCAGGTGCACAGGATGCAAGGCTCGCCAAATTCGATGCATGGCGTTTTGTATAAATTTCTCCTGTGCGCTGGTTTCAGGAAATCCGATGCGGTCACTCTCGAATGAAAGAATGTGCATAAAGATTAACTTGACCTGCCGATGACCAAGATTGGTCAGAGCGTCATCCTGCCATCGCGCGATGCTCTGGGGCCAGCCGCTGCGACAAGATGCAAAGAATTGCAAAGGCGTATTCTGGCAAAGTAGAACTCTCACGACTGGATGTCGTGACAGATCAGACCCTGCCATTTCAACGACGTCAGTCCAAGCGCGGCCCGGATACCTTCACTGTCCAGTCACAGGTGGGAATGCCGTTGGCCAGTGTCCTCATTATGTCTTTAGTTAATATCCGGCGTCGTCGTTGCCGCCCTGATCATGTCGCGGGTCAGGCGCGCCTCGTCTCGCAACCAGTCACAGAAACGTTGAAGTTGTGGACGCACTGCCCCGTGAGCGGTCACGATGAGAACGTAAGGCAGGGGAGCGACCAAGCTTTGATCCACAGGATACGGCAAAACGACCCGACCTTCGCCTAGATCGGTTTCGACCAGTGACAGACCGCAGACAAGAAACCCGACATTCTGGCGCACTGCCTCAAGCGCAAGCCGTGCATGGCGGTAGTGCACGCCGCGCGAGGCACCCTCGCGCCGATATCCGAACCGTTCCACCCAATCAGCCCATCCGGGGCGTGTGGGATCGTCGCGTTGCGCCTCGAGGTGCAGGAATGGCATGCCTTCTAGTGGCATGTCCTTGTCCCAATCCGCCAGACGCCGGAGATTGTCTGGCCCGGACACAGGCAAAAGGCGGTCACGATAGAGTTCGTCGCCTTTGTCAGCTGTACGGTACTCGATCCGGCAGTCCGGCGCACCAAGACGCATAGGGACATCACCTGCGCCATTGACGCAAAACAGAATGTTCGGATTTTCTGCGCGAAACGCTGCGAGGCGCGGCATCAGCCAGAGTTCGGACCAATCCGGATCAGCGACGATGTGGATTTCGGTGACGCGCTGGAAATCAAGTGTTTCAGTCACGCGGTCCAGGGCCGCGAAGGCGAGCTTCAGATCAGATAGTGCGCGTTGCAGGTCTGCCGTAGGTTTCAGTCCTGAGCGTCCGCGCAGCAGTAAATCTGATCCAAGATACTCCTCCAATGTCCTGATGCGCTGTCCGACGGCGGCAGGTGTAATCCCCAGATGCACGGCGGCATCCTTCAACGATCCAAGCCGGATGGCTATTTCGAGGGCTTGAAGAGATTTGAGATGGGAAGCGGCACTTGCGGGTTTCGGTAAGTCCCGGACAGTGATTACGGTAAGTGCCGGACAGGCATTTCAGTAAGTCGCGGACAGCGATTTCAGTAAGTCCCGGACAGTTCCGGGCGGTTTGACGGTTGATCATTGCTAG
>Ga0163215_100235_pt1 | contig 127945 bp, 118 predicted proteins | sample SynspAceP_FD_185934 | JGI IMG/M metagenome (GOLD analysis project Ga0163215, IMG submission 185934) | Saline lake microbial communities from Ace Lake in Antarctica - Synechococcus sp. Ace-P (Hybrid Assembly) | ecosystem: Environmental > Aquatic > Non-marine Saline and Alkaline > Saline | place...
AAGGCTTCAATCGACACGCCTGAGTTTTCTTGCCAACCGTGAGTGGCAATAAACTTATTACCGCTTGCATCGATGTTAATATCAAGCGCCAAGACGATGGCTTCGCTCCCATATTGGCGCACCCATGATTTAACCAACTCAGGCTCTTTTACGGCTAATGAACCAATGACTACCCGTTTTACCCCGATATCGAGTAACTGGGCCACATCTTGCTCAGCACGAATACCGCCGCCAGCCTGAAAATCCATGCGCTTAGTGGCGACCATCTCAGCGATTAATTTTAGCTGACGTTTACTGGTGTCTTTGGCACCGGTCAAGTCAACTATGTGTAACCACTTAGCACCTTGATTGGCGTAATCATTAACTACATCTATCGGGTTTAACTTATATTCAGTTTTTTGCGCGTAATCACCTTGGTAGAGGCGGACTACATTTCCATCTATTAAATCTATGGCTGGGATAATCATGTTTACAACTCTATAAAATTCTTTAATAGCTGAGCACCGGCATCGCTTGAGCGCTCAGGGTGAAACTGCACACCAAAGAAATTGTCTTTGTGCAAGGCAGCAGAAAAGTCCATACCGTATTGGCAACTGGCCAGAGTGAACTCACTGAGCGCAACAGCAAAACTGTGAACAAAATAAAAGTAGGTTGCCGCTGGAATACCTTTAAAAAGAGAGGTGTTATCTATTGGAGTAACAGTATTCCAGCCCATGTGAGGTAAGCGTAAGTCGCCTACTTGCATGCGTTTTACTTCGCCGGGAATTAGATTTAAACAAGGGGTTGAACCGCTTAAGCTTTCAGCCGATTTTTCAACCATCAACTGCATGCCTAAACAAATTCCCAGTACCGGTTGTTGTAAACCTTGAATACAGTTAACCAAGTTCTTTTGTTCAATACTGGCCATAGCCGCATTAGCACTGCCAACACCGGGCAAAAAGACTTTGTCTGCACGCTTAATAATCGCCAAGTCGTCACTGACTTGTACTGTTACACCTAAACGCTCAACAGCAAATTTAACCGAAGAGATATTAGCGCAGCCAGTATTAACGATAACGATTTGCTGACTCATGCTTACAGCGCTCCTTTGCTGCTTGGCAGGGTTTCACCTTGTTTATGAATGGCTTGACGTAATGCACGGCCAAACACTTTAAATAAACTTTCTACTTGGTGATGGGCATTGCCTTCTGTGGTTGACAGATGTAGCGATAATCCCATGGCTTGGGCAATAGAATAAAAGAAATGCGGCACCATTTCGGTGGCCATTTCTCCTACTTGATCGCGGCTAAACTCCGCCTCAAATTTCAGGTGGGGACGATTTGAAATATCCATAATGCATTCTGCGCGGCATTCATCCATGGGTAAGGCAAAACCAAAACGGCCAATACCCCGTTTGTCGCCTAAGGCTTTTTTCAGCGCTTCACCTAAGGCAAGGGCAGTATCTTCAACACTGTGGTGATCATCAATGTGTAAATCACCGTCGGTTTTAAGGTTTAGCTCAAAACCACCGTGGGTCGCGATTTGATCGAGCATGTGATCAAAAAAGCCCATGCCAGTATGAATGCTTGATTTAGCGCTTGAATCCAAATCAACGGTGACTTCAATCTTGGTTTCAGAGGTCTTACGCACTACAGTGGCCACGCGGGTTGAAGCCAATAATTGTTTTTCGATGGCCAACCAATGATTATCAATGCGATCGTATTTGATGCCAACGATGCCCATATTCTCAGCTAGCTGAATATCAGTAGCTCTATCGCCAATCACGAAAGAGCGGGTAAAGTCGACCCTACCTTGTTGCAGATAGTCTTTAACCATGCCCAATTTAGGTTTGCGGCAACTGCAATTTTCATGTTCAAAATGCGGGCAAATCAAGACATCGTCAAATTTTACCCCTTGGCTGGCAAAGATGGCCATCATCATATTGTGTGGTGCATCAAAATCGGCTTGCGGAAAACTGTCGGTGCCTAAACCATCTTGGTTGGTCACCATCACTAAACGAAAACCAGCTTGCTGTAATTTAAGCAATACAGGGATTACCTGTGGTTCAAAAACCAGCTTAGCTAGGCTGTCCAATTGTTTATCAATGGCAGGCTCTTCGACTAATGTGCCATCACGGTCGATAAAAAGAATAGCTTGTTGACTCATGTTGGGGTTCCTAAGGTTTGGTAAAATTGATTAATTAGCGCTAGCAACTGCGCATTTTGTTGCGCACTGCCCACGGTAATACGCAGGCAGTTGGCCAAACTATATTGTTTACTTTGGTCACGAATAAACATCTTGTTGCTGACTAAAAAGTCCATTAAGGCTTGCTTTTGCGCGCAGCGAAATAGAATGAAATTAGCTTTGTCATCACCAACTAATTCTATCTCTGAGAAGGTTTTTAAAGCCTGCTTTAACTTGGTTTTTTCAAGCCCGATAATATTAACTTGTTCTGCCATGATGCTCACGCCTTTGCTACTTATCGCTTGGGCAGCAATTTGTGCCACTGGCTCTGGCATAGGATAAGGGGCTATCACTTTGAGCAAGGTATGAATAATGGCTTGGTTAGCTAAAGTAAAGCCACAACGGATACCTGCTAGTGCAAACGCTTTGGATAAGGTACGTAAGATAACCAGATTAGGATAGTCTGCTATGCGCCGAGCAAAGCTACTTTTTAAGTCAAATTCGATATAGGCTTCATCGACCACAACTAAAGCAGAGTCAGCAAAGTGAGTGAGTACTTGCTTTATTTGCTCTGGGGCAATACTCGTGCCTGTAGGATTATTGGGTGAACAAATAAAGACCACGTTGACCTTATCTTTAAAGGCTTTAATGGCTTCAAGGTCTAAAGTGAAATCAGCATTTAAGGGCGCGATATCCACACCCACATTACAGGTTTGAGCACTAATAGCATACATACCATAGGTAGGTGGACAAATTAAAATCCTATCCTTGCCTGGGGTACAAAAAGCACGAATAAGTAATTCTATGCCTTCATCCGCCCCGCGACTGACCAATAATTGTGTGTCATAGACCCGTGCATAAGCAGCATAAGGCTTAATAAGGCTGCTTGGTTGGCAATCAGGATAGCGGTTGAGACGCTCGCAATCCAAGACATAATCATTGGCAAAAGGTGATTCGTTAGCATTAAGCCATACTGGCATTTTTGCATCTTGGTTATTGTCGCTGGCGGCAAATAAGCGGCGTGCTGATTCATAGGGCACTAAGGCTTTTAGATTTTCGCACACTAGCTTGTCTACCAAACTATTTACTTGTTTGTTCAGTAACTCGCTCATTTGCGCACTCCTTGATTTAGGCGCAGTGCTACCGCTTGTCTGTGGGCATCGAGTCCTTCAGCATCGGCTAAGTCCATAATGGCATTGCCGATATAACGCAGTCCTTGATAGCTGAGTTCTTGCACCGTGTAGCGGCGCATAAAATCGGCTAAGCCTAAGCTAGAGTAATTGCGGGCATAGCCATAAGTTGGTAATACATGGTTAGTCCCACTGGCATAATCGCCCGCTGATTCAGGTGACCATTGACCGACAAATATAGAACCGGCATTTTTTAATTTTGGTAGTGCATCACGAGCTCGCTCTACTTGCACAATTAAGTGCTCAGGTGCATAGGCGTTACTGACTTCGTATGCTTCATCTATTGAATCGGTCAGAATGTAGCGGCTATGTTGCACGGCTTGCGCAGCAATGGTTTGGCGACTTAAAGTAGCTAGTTGTTGGCTGACTTGCAGTTTAACTGCGTCAATTAATGCAGCACTGTCTGAGACTAGCACTGCTTGAGAGTCAGCACCGTGCTCAGCTTGCGATAATAAATCTGCCGCAACAAAAATCGGATTAGCTTGCGCGTCTGCAATAACCAGTACTTCAGAAGGACCTGCGGGCATGTCAATAGCGGGACCGGCTGGAATGCGGCTGACCTGCTGTTTAGCTTCGGTAACAAAACTATTACCCGGACCAAAAATTTTATCAACTTTGGTCAGCGATTCAGTCCCTAAGGCAAGGGCGGCAATCGCTTGGGCGCCGCCTACTAGGTAGATTTCATCTATGCCACATAGTTTTGCTGCATAGCGAATTTCAAGGGCAATTTCCCCTTGTTTGTTGGGCGGCGTGCATAATACTTTGCGTTCGCAACCTGCTACTTGTGCTGTTACCCCTAACATTAATACGGTAGAAGGCAGGGGCGCACTGCCGCCTGGAATATACAAACCGACAGAGGATAATGGCGTGTGTTTGAGTTCACATAATACACCAGGCGAGGTTTCAACTTTGACGTCACTAGGATATTGGGCCTGATGAAAACGTTTAATATTGGCATAGGCCTGCTCAATGGCGCGCTTCACTTTGGGCTCAAGCTGAGCTTCAAGGTCTTGCATCGCCGATTCAGCAATCGCTAATTGGCTGAGCTTGGCTCCGTCAAAACGTTCAGTTAAAGCGAATAAGGCTTGATCGCCTTGTTCTTTTACTTGCTGGATAATATCCGCAACAATTTGACTTAACTTAGCCGTATCGGCCATGGCAGGTCGACTGAGTAAAGCTTGTTGTTGTTCGGTATTTAGCGCTGACCACTTTTGCATGACTACTTCGTGCTCCTAGTTCATCATCTTTTCAATGGGCATAACGAGTATAGAACTGCAGCCCAATGCTTTAAGTTTTTCCATGGTTTCCCAGAATAAGTTTTCTGGGCTCACTACATGGATTGCGACAATTTTATCGTTACCCGCAAGCGGCAATACGGTTGGGTTTTCAGAACCGGGCAACAAGGTCTTAACTTGCTCTAAGTAAGCTTTGGGCGCGTGTAACATGATGTATTTACTTTCTTTTGCTTGGATCACACCGTCGATACGTGGCAATAACTTATTGATCAAGGCTTGTTTCGCCTCGGTCAATTCACCTGAACGTTGGATAAAAATTGCTTTAGAGCGAAAAATGACTTCTTCTTCACGTAGGCCGTTGGCTTCTAACGTGGCACCCGTAGAGACCAAATCACAAATAGCGTCTGCAACACCGGCGCGTGGCGCGACTTCAACTGAACCCGTTAACATGACCGCTTGGGCATTAATGTTGTTTTCTTTGAAAAAACGCTCTAATAAAAAGGGGTAGGTGGTTGCTACCTTTTTACCAATCAATGATTGCACGCCTTGATAATTAAACTCATTGGGGACAGCGATAGACAAACGGCAGCCACCATAATCTAAACGACGTAATTCTTTATAGTCATGACGTTTACCCGCGGCTTGGCGCTCAAGCATTTTTTCTTCTAACTCGTTTTCGCCAATAAAGCCTAAATCAACCACGCCATCCATAACTAATCCAGGGATATCGTCATCGCGCACTAATAATAAGTCGATGGGCTGATTGGTTGAATGAGCAATCAACAAACGATCCCGTATTTGTAGTTTGATGCCAATGGCTTTTAACAAAGCAATACTGTCGTCGCTAAGGCGACCTGATTTTTGCACTGCAATACGAAGTCTGTTGTTATCACTCATGGTTTATCCCGTTTAGTTTTCTAATTTCATATTATGCTTGGCAACATTGCCGATGATTCATTGCTCGGGGTCTTTAAATGAAAAACCCCCGAAAGTTACCTTCCGAGGGTTGAGAAAAATTTCTGCGCCACTGGAAGGATAATTAAACCCTCCAGCCTAGACCTGAAAGGTTAAGCTTTATGGTGGTGATGGACGCCTTGCAATGAATTTTTCAAAATGTGTAATCCTGTTGTTAGGTGAGAAACGACTATACTCTGTTGTATTTTGTGCCCACTCAATCTTGGCGCATACATTATTCAATTGGCCTTGTTAATGCAAGTCTAAATAGCGCTTAATCTAGAGGTTTTTGCCTCTTACTTAAAACTAAATCGACTAAATAGGGTCTTATCGCTACAGTACTAATTCAATGCATCGAATAAAGACTTGTTAAAGAGTGACGATATAGTTCAGGATTGGTTAAAAAACAGGCTAAAAGCTTATGAGTAGCGATTTATTATTTTCAATTTTACCTCGCGAAGGTAAAGAGCCCATCAAGCATGATGAGCTAAAGGTACAGAAAGTGCTAAAAGAGTCGGCCTTGCGTGAACTGAGTGATGAAGAGCAAGAACTTCATCTAGAAGAGCGTGAAGCCCGTCAGCAGCAGCAATCTAAGTCTAAGAAAAAACCGCAGCATCAAGAGATTAAAAAAGTTGAAGAGGACTCGGAGCCAAGCACTGATAATGACAAAGATAAAGATGACAAAGATAAAAAAGGTTTTAAACACCTTGATATCTATGTTTAAAGTAAATGACATTTTGTAAAATAAAGTAGGCGACTAGTTGAGCTCACCTCAGCTTTAGTCGCTCAGGCTTGAACTGCCTATTTGACAGGCAGAAACAAAGCCGATATCAAATTGTCGATAAATTAGATTAGTCAGTGCTCAAGCTAACAATAGAGATTAAAAAAATCTGATATCGAGCTATGTGCCAGATGTCATTCAGGGATTAAATTCTCCCTACAATTTTCAGCGGCTCTGACCCCGCAGTTCAGGGAAGTCGACTCCGATAACGAAGAGCAGGTCGTAATGGAGGTCGTTTTAGCCGTGAACTAGAAAATACTGTCTTATAACCACGGTTTTCCGCCGTGTTGTTTTGTGTCTTAACAATTAAAGTCAAACCGATGCGAAGGAACTGCGGAACTGCGGGGTCAGAGCCGCTGAAATTTGCCGAGGGGATTTATTACCTGAATAACCGCTTTTGGCACACATGCGAAATTCGGCTTCGAGCTACGAGGGGATTTACACAAATAGAGCCTGTAACAGATTCTGTGTAACTGCCATTATTTAAGATGTTTCTCGAGGCGGTCCCCGAACTCGATAATAAAACGAACCATCGCCTGTCGCCAGTTATGAATTGGCATAGTCCATTTCTTTGATGCTTCGGTGATGGCTAAGTACACCATTTTCTTAGCTGAATCGTCGCTTGGAAATATCTTTCGTTTCTTAAGTGCCTTACGGATAACGCTGTTGAGAGACTCAATGGCATTGGTCGTATATATCGCTTTTCGGATGTCCGCAGGATAATTAAAAATAGTATTTAAGTTCTGCCAGTGTGCTCGCCATGACTTACTAATTTGCGGATATTGCTCGTCCCAGGTGTCGCTAAAACGCTCGAGTTCAAGCAGTGCTTCTTCCTCTGTACTTGAACGATACACACTCTTTAAATCAGTCGTGACAGCCTTGTAGTCTTTCCAAGAAACGTATTTAAGCGAATTACGCACCATGTGAACGATACACAGTTGAACATTGGTTTGTGGGAACACAGCATTAATTGCATCAGGAAAGCCTTTAAGGCCATCCACACAGGCAATAAGGATGTCTTCTACCCCACGATGTTGCAGCTCAGTCAGCACACTCAACCAGAACTTAGCGCCTTCGTTCTCGGCTACCCACATGCCCATTAGCTCTTTCTGACCTTCGGTATTAATACCAAGCGCAAGGAAGATGGATTTATTGATAACACGTTTATCTTGGCGAATTTTCACCACAAGACAATCGAGATAAATTATCGGATAAATGGGGTCTAGCGGTCGTGATTGCCATTCCACTACTTTGTCGATAACGGCGTTAGTCACTCTCGAGATAAGCGTGGGTGAGATGTCTGCCCCGTACCATTCATCAAAGGCTTGTACTATTTCCCTTGTGCTCATGCCTTGGGCATATAGCCAAAGAATCTTTTCATCCATGGATGTAAATCGAGACTGATTTTTTTTGATCAACTTAGGCTCAAAAGAGCCATCACGATCACGTGGTGTGTCGAGGTCGAACTCACCATCTTCCGTTTTTATTCGTTTAGACGTTCTGCCGTTACGACTATTTTTGACAACTGACTTAGCATGTTTCTCGTAGCCTAAATGCTCATCCATTTCAGCATTTAATGCAGCCTCAACGGTTATTTTCTTCAGCATTCGACTGAAATCATTTAGGTCTTCTGGGGTTTTAATGCCTTTAGCCGCTTCTTTAGCGAAAGCTTCAAGTTCTTTTCTATTCATTTGCATCTGCCTATCCTTAATTCTCAATAGAGTAATTTATGATAAGCAGTTACACAAAATTCGTTACAGCCTCCACAAATATCCCTATCTGCTTACATCAGCGTCTCTGACCCCGAAGATTTCGAAGATTTATTGCTTGTTTTCATAAGGGCTTAGCTGTCCAAATTTTTCAGCATGCCCTTGTTTATATGACTCATCGGCATCATTAAATTCCTCAAATAACGACGAAAAACTTGGGTTTTCATCTAACATCTTATTTATCGTTTTGAGAAGATCTTGTTTTCTTTCTCTTTGCTCTTTATTTCCTTGCAAAGCCACCGCATAAGCAGAGAAAAGGTTTCCATTTCTTATTTCTGTTTCGACTATTTCGTCGATGATTCGCCAATCAAACATATTTCGACAAACACTTTTAGAAATATGAGATCCTGTAGGTGTTTCTCTTCTGCATTCAAAATGAAGATCTTGATCAGCAACTAGATCATTAAATTCTTCCATGAATGCTTGTTTTTTCTCATTGCGTATTTTGAACAGCTGGTTTAATGGTCTTTTTCCAATCACTTCAATTTTTTCAATATCCATTTTTCTTATTGAATTGCTCACACTAGACTTATCTAAATCTAACGCATGAATAAAATGAGTATGAATGCAAAAGGTAAGGAATATTATGTATTTAAGATAAGCAAACTTGGTGTTCATTTTCAATCCTTGATTAGAGTATGTCCGTCAATTAGCGACAACCGTTGTAGACGAACTTTGTCTACTTATAGTAGAAGGGCACGATGGATAGTAATCATTCCCGACTAACGTATGTTCCACAGGCTCCGCAAATGTGCCCTGAGGCATGTATCCACAAACAGTCTCATAGACATTGGAATCACTAGTTTCGACGTTTGCAAAAGTTGAAGAAGATAGACCTACGAGAAGAGTAAAAGTGTAAACTATAACTTTGTTTTCATATCATTTTCTTTATGATTTAACGCACAACAAAGTGCGCAGTTAGCAAATCATACTCAGCAAACAAAGTCAAGTTCAACGCATCAAACATCTTTTAAATACTATTTTATATGATGTATATTGTTGCTGTGCATACCTTACTGCAAGCCGGAACTGCGGGGTCAGGAACTGCGGGGTCAGAGCCGCTGAAATTTGCCGAGGGGATTTATTACCTGAATAACCGCTTTTGGCACACATGCGAAATTCGGCTTCGAGCTACGAGGGGATTTACACAAATATCCCTATCTGCTTACATCAGCGTCTCTGACCCCGAATATTTATGACACTACCATAACTGCTTGCAGCAGAAGTGATATTATATATTGCCTAATATATAGCTCGAATTTAGTGTAATACTAAGTAGAGTATAATGAGAAGTTAAACGCTATGAAAAAGACCTTCCTGATAATTGGATCCATTGCAGTTTTCATTGCTGCACTTATCTGGTCATTACCGGCGCCAATCGATGACGATTTGAATCAAATTGGCAATGGCAAAAAGTCGGTGGTTTTTATTTACGATCTCAATCGAGTAGTGAGCAATCAACAGACGATTGAAATAAATAATGCCAAGGCGGAGCTTGGTGATACCGTGAACTATTTAGTATCACGCACAGGCTATCCAGCAACAGATAAATTTATGCAAAAGTACAAGGCAGAAATTGCCGAACTCTTGTTCTTCGATGAAAGGGGTGAACTTTTCAAGCGCAAATTTGCACTCGTCAATGCAGCGGACTTAACGATAATATTGGCTAGCGTCGACTAAAATGTCATTGGTATGCAGCTTTGCTCTTCCGCTTTCACTCTTTTTTGCCGTTCGCCAAAACGAATCACATTGTAAGATCACTAAATGGGGCTTGACTGGGAAGTTTGTGCCAAAAGCCGACATAAGGTTCTAGTCTAGAAAAGGCTTAAATCGACCTAAAGCTGACGTTAGAAAATTCGAACTATCAGACTATATTGAGCTAAGAATCATCATACGATTAATCAAACTTGGCCTCAGATAAGTCTGTTTAAATAAAAGTAATATTCAAAACTGGTTTGCACAACTTTAGGAGCGGCTTGTCTTGAATTCTTAATTACGTGGAAACAGTTGATTAATAGACGAAAAATAGCCGACTTTCACTCCCTTAAGAATATAAAATAGATGTCAATATGGAAAACATGAGGCATCATGTATTTTAATTTTAGGAAAAATGACGTTTTATTTTACCTATACTCTGAAGCCTAGGCGTTGCCACATTGTACTAAACAGGTTGTCGACTTGAATATCGGCGCGTGTGAGCAAATCTGTTGTTAAAAATAGAGGGGGGTTGTGTCAGGGTTCATTTTATAGCCCTTGAGTGGTTTCGTGTTTTGTCTAGATAACAAACATTTTACCATAATAAGGCTATTTTTATTTATATTATTCAGTTAGTTATGCTGAATTTGGCGTTCAAGTTGAACTCCGAAACTTGAGTCTCTAATACAAATCCATTTGATACCCATACAGAAATCTAGTGTACCATACCATCATGTTGATAAACTCATCAGCTCCATGATGAAGACGATGATGATGAAGACGATGATAGCACAACATCGCGTCGCTCGGCGGTGCTTCTCGACAGGCCCCGTGGCAGCGGCTTATGAACTCAAGGTGGACGCGGGGGAGGTGCGACGAGATGACGCGCAAGTCGCTCTGGCGGCAAAATTCGATGCCCTGCACGAGTCTCTTGCCTCGCTCCCACCAGTACCCGTACGCACCGACGATCCGACAGAGAGCAGCTGTACAAGCAGCAGTCCACTGTTACTGTTACTGGCGCGATCCCTAGCATCCGCCCAGTCCTTTCTTCGAAAGAAGTTCCATTTGTGGTCTTTTGGTCCACCACCGCGAGGCATGTACATTCATGGACCGGTCGGGGTCGGCAAGAGCTTTCTAATGGATCTCTTTTACGCGTCGGTTACTGTTCCTGATGATGATTCTTGCTGTCATAATGACAGCCACAGCCACAAACACGCAAAGATTACCAAACGCCGCGTCCACTTTCATGAATTCATGCTAGACGTCCATCAGCGAATCTTTGTCTACAAACAGAAGCACCCACGAGGTGATGCGATTCCCATCATTGCGCAACAATTGGCACAAGAAGCCCAACTCCTCTGTTTCGATGAATTTCAAGTGACAGACATTGCCGATGCCATGATTTTGAAGCGACTGTTTTTGCTATTATTGGATTGCAATGTCGTGGTGGTGGCCACCTCGAATCGCCCCCCCGATGCCTTGTATGAGGGAGGCATTAACCGATCCCTCTTTTTGCCATTCATCGACATGTTGAAACACACGTCCGACATTATTTCCATGGAGGATTCCCGCAAGGATTATCGACTCGAAACTCGAGCGGGTGGTCAATCCTATTTTTGGTCAAAGAAGGATGTTCATGGCGATAATAATATTAATAACAACATACAGGCGCAGTTGGAAGAAATATTCGGTGGCACTGCATCCGGAACTGAGGCCGAGATCATTCCCGTCCTTTTTGGTCGCACCGTCCAGGTCGCCCGATTGAATGACCGGTGCGCTTGGTTTGACTTTTCCGAGTTGTGCTACCAACCGCTCGGGGCGGCCGATTATATTTCCCTCTGCTGCCGATTCCCGGTCCTCATCATGGACCGCGTCCCCCAACTGGACGCCAATTACCTCAACGAAGCGCGACGATTCGTGACCCTCATTGACGCGTGTTATGAATCTCGCACCCGCTTGGTGCTGGCGGCAGAAGTCCCGCTCGACGAATTGTTTGTTGATTTTGAAGCGCAAGTGCAAAGCAGTGATGGAGATGAAGAATTGTTTGTCAGTGAGAAAGGGGGAAACTCGAGTTCCTTTGCGACGACCATGATTCGCACCAAAGAGGGGGAATATTTCGAGTGGTCGGCGACGGGTCTAATTGGCGTGTCACTGGCACAATTATCGTCCGCCAATGATCTCGCCTTTTCCTTTCGACGAGCCGCGTCTCGATTGGCAGAAATGGGTGGAAAGGAATGGGGACGGCAATGACGAAAGGTCTTTACCTTGCAAACCATTGCACCTATGGCAGAGCAAGGGCTTGCGTCAGGCTGTGCCGCAAAAGTGGCAGGCTTCAGTCTCCATGCAGGTGTCATGATGAGCAACGCACAGGATAGAAGTAAACTCGAAAGGCTGTGCCGTTATATTACCCGCTCTGGGGTATCGGAAAAAAGGTTGGCAATAACGACTTACGGTAAGGTGCCCTACCAACTAAAAAGTGCCTTACATCAGTTGCAGAGACATCATCCTAATTTGCTAAAACTTAGGCTTCTTGCTCCTGAATCGCTATGACCACGAACGTCTGCAATTGGCTCAGGTTGTGTAAAAACTTCAACAACCCAATTAATTACGCAATGCTACGTAAAATGTAAGTTTCCTTAGTTATCAAACTTGGTCAGATTTTAATGTAAAATACATATTTACATCTATTTTTGTTCAAATAATGGGCTGAAAATAGTTTTCACACAGCCTGCGCTCAAAGCAGCCTGTCAGATCGAATCTCAGCCACTACAGATGAACCATTATTTTCAATGGTTTAGAACGAGCATGTGGGGTACTTTCACAGGTTTTCCTGACCCCACAGATTTTCTCTCTTAATAATAACGACCATATGGCGTATATTCGTAAGGTTTTACTTTGTAAGTCGGTTGCAAGAAAGTGACTAAATCTACCAGTTCTGTGACAGTCATAACATCATTGTAATTACGCATTTTAGACTCACCTGATTCGCTAATCGAGTCTAGCTTATAACCCTGTGCAATCTTGTGTGAGGGATTAATTATGCTGGTCACTAGCTCAGCGTAAGTCGTCACTTTGGTTGTCTTGCCGCCTAATTGAACCAGAGTGGCTAACTCAGGTTCAATTGTCCCATCACTGACTCCCTCTAGAGTATGACAGGCTAAGCACTGGTGTTTGATTAGTGCCTGTTGACCTTTGACTGCATCGCCTTCGGGCAAACTAAACCCTCTAGGAGAGTTAGGACCATATTCACAGCCAGTTAGAGAAATAAAACCTATTGTTAGCAGTAAAACAGAATGTATGTTCATTGTTTTTCCTTTATCAAATAATGAGTCAATTAATTCGTTTCATAAACTTATGTCCCAATAAAGATAGCATTTGCACGTTTTCTGTTTGTTGACCCAGATCAAATTGCATGCAGCAGATGAGTTCAAACTGCCACTGATATTTTTTGCAAGTGGGTTGAAGGTGACGCTTTTGAGGTGTCGTAGCAGCTTTTCACTATTAACCACAGTACTTAAGCGGCTCAGTTAAGCATTATTAATTCGCTGTGATTTACTTTGAGGAACCATTTTGCAGCATAGTCGACTTATTCCTTGTCAACTATATATTAAGAAAACTACATTGTGCTTAAGGATAAACTAGTTTTTGTCAGATAAGTGAGGATGATAAGGCCTTGCGGCTTAATTGCGTTTTTGCTTAACGAACGGGATAAAGGATGTACAATTTTTTGTACATCCTTTTTGTTAATCTTTGGCAAAAAACTCGTTGCGGATCATGGGGTCGCTCTTGAATTTGCCGCCAAGTGCACTGGTCTTGGTCGAAGACGTATGGTCTCTGATGCCACGGGCTTTTACACAATAATGGGTTGCATTAATTGTCACCGCTACATCTTCAGTGCCCACAATAGTTTGGATGGCAACCAATACTTGCTGGGTTAAGCGTTCTTGTACCTGTGGCCTTTGCGCAAAAAAGTCAACGATACGGTTAATTTTCGACAGACCTAATACCCGGTCTTGCGGGATATAAGCCACAGTTGCCATGCCATCAATAGTGACAAAGTGATGTTCACAGGTACTGGTGAGGCTGATGTCGCTGACTTTAACCATTTCGCTAGTTTGCATTTTATTGTCGATAGCAGTGACTTTGGGAAAATGTCTATAGTCCAAACCAGAAAATATCTCATCTACATACATTTTAGCGATACGATGTGGAGTATCACATAAACTATCGTCGTTTAAATCTAAGCCTAAGGTTTGCATTATTTGTTGCATAGCGGCCTGGATGCGGGCACGCTTTTCAGAATCACCGAGGCCGTTTTCAACCATGGGTGTTTCCAGCCCTTGGTCAATCAATGCCTTACGGACCGCTATTGCTTGTTCAGAAAGTGAATCTCGTACTGACACCACTTTGGTTTTTAACATTTATAGTTCCTTCGGAATACGCCTGAGGCACGATTTGTGTTAGGCAAATTTAATTTTTGTGATTTATTTATGATCACCATAAGAGCCAAAACGTAAGTAAGCTGAATTCGGATTACTTTATAGTTAAAAAGAGGACACTCATTTGCATAATCCTATCATCATTACGGGCGGAACCCAGCGTCTGGGCTTGGCGATTGCTGAAAGTTTGCACAAAAATGGCCATGAAGTTGTTGTTACCTACAGAAAAGTCAAATCTTGCCATGAAGATTTAGCGAACAAGGGCATGGAATTAGTGCAAGCTGACTTTTCGACTCAGCAAGGTATCGACGGTTTTATCCAGCATATTAAGCAGCGTTACTCAAGTTTACGCGGCATTATTCATAATGCTTCTGACTGGGCGGCGGAAAGTGGCAACAGCGACCCATCTGAGCTTTTTATGCGCATGATGCAGATTCATGCCAGTGCTCCTTATCAGCTCAATTTAGCCTTTCAGTCTTTACTGACTCAAGATGATAGCGTCACTGACATCATCCATATGACGGATTACGTGCAAGAAAAAGGCAGTAAAAAACATATTGCCTATGCCGCCAGTAAAGCCGCCTTACATAGTTTAACTTTGTCTTTTGCCGCCTCACTTGCTCCCAAAGTGAAGGTTAATTCAATTGCCCCAGCTCTACTTATGTTCAACGACCACGACAGTGAAGATTACAAACAAAAAGCCTTGAAAAAGTCACTACTGGAGATTTGTCCCGGGGCACAAGAAGCAGTGAAAGCGGTTAACTTTTTGTTGGACAGTGATTATATTACCGGCCGTACCCTGCATTTAGATGGCGGAAGACAGCTTAAATAATTAAATACCATTTTGTTCAGCAAATTGTGCTCAAGGCAGAGGGTAACGCAGCATATCTTCAGATAAATCGACCCTGCCAGCATAGAACTGTTTGATCAGCCTAAGGGTGTCGGTTTGACTATCATTGGTGCGTTTCATGAAATGAGTGAGCAATATACTTTTAACCTTTGCTGCTTGGGCTATTTTGCCAATTTCTGAAGGGGGCATGTGTAAATTACGTGCCGCACCTTGAGCAAGTTCGGGAATCGCGTTGTTGATAACTAATAAATCTGCGTCTTGGGCTAACTGCCTAAGATGCTGGGTTTGATTATTCATATCGCCCGAAAAACTCACTATACAACCTGCGATATCTACTCGCCAAGCAACAGCGGCCACCGGGCCATGATGCACGGCTATGGCGCTAATGCTCAAGTCGGGTGCAAGTGAGTAAGTAAGGATCTGCTTGGGTTGTTCGGGCGCGGTTGTAACGTTAAACGCCTGTAAGAAAAAGTCATTGTCTGAGGGCACTAAATAATCAGCCAGATAAGGATAAACTCCCCCTTGAGCAAATAAGCGTTGCACAAAATCACTGGTAGAGGGCATTAAGTCGTTTTTATCTGGGCCATATATCGGCAATGCACGGGTCCGAGAATTAAAGTACGCACCTTTTACATAAGCGGGTAAGTCACTGCTGTGGTCAACATGTAGATGGGTTAAAAGAATCCCATCAAGCTCATTAAAATCGGCCCCTGCACGGCCAAAATTAACACTGCTGCCCGGACCAATATCGACTAATAATCTGCTGCGTTTGTTGTGCCAAATAACATAACTACTTGAAGCGCGGCCATCGTCCAATTCGGGGCCGCCAGAGCCTAACACTTGTAAACCGACCTCCTGCTTTTGACATAAAACAGGAGCCGATAAGACAAACTGGCTGAGCAATGACAAAGCTAAACTTGTAAATACCAGCAGAGGCCGGGACAGCAGGCCATGGTTAATCATCAATGACCTCAAAAGTTAGACCGGCATGCTCTTGCAAACGAGTGAGTAAGTGCTCTGCAAAAATACTCGCTGGGGTCCAAAAACCACCTGGTTTATCTTTTTTACTGATATCAAGTGCTAAACATAGGGCTGCTTGCGAGAGTATTTTAGCCGTAGAGCCATAACCCGGATCTTGGTCACCGGTTACTTTTGTTGTGATTTTTTCACCGCTAGCAGTAATACCGATAAAGCGTAAGTCATAGTGACCTTGTTGCTGTTGTTGCAAGGATGGGCCATCGCCGGGTTTAGGTAATATAGTTGATTCCATCAACCAACGGGTGGGCGCTAACATAGCGGCCATGGCAAAACCGGCCAATCCAGCGCCTATGCCATAGGCTTTAGAACCGCCAAGCAGTCCTTGACCCGTTAACATCGCCTCGTCATAGGTAAATTTCTCACTGTAGGGGGTGTTGAGCAGAGTATTGGTGCGCAGCACAATGCGGGTATTGATGCCTGCCATAATAAAAGGCGCTGTCCATGCAGCAAACAGGGGATCATACTGAGGGCGCTGTAAGCTATTTTGTCTTACTTTATATGCGTAATCTTCAGGACAGATGGCATAAGGATTGGATAATACTTTTCTCAATTGTTTATCGCTGGCTACTTCTTTAAATATGTTGGTCATACTGGCTACCGTGCCGCCAGAAGCTGCTCCTTTCATTTTAGCCACCCGCATGTGCACGGATTCACAGGTTTTGGCAAATTGGAGTTTGGCTTGTTGTTGCAAAAAATATACGCCCATGTCAGAGGGAATAGAGTCAAAACCACAGCAATTGACGATGCGTGCGCCTGTGATCTTGGCTATTTTCTCATAACGACTAAGCATTTTGGCAATCCACTGTACTTCGCCGGTTAAATCGCAATAATCTGTACCCGAGGTGACACAGGTTTTAACCAGTAACTCGCCAAAAAGCGCATAGGGCCCTACGGTCGATACCAATACTTTTGTTGATTCACATAATGTTTTTAGTTGCTGTTCATCTGCCGCATCAGCAATTAAGGTATCAAGATTGGGGGCGTTGATGGCTTCTTTAAGTTGCGCAAGCTTGCTGGCCGAACGCCCCGCGATTGCCCAGCGAACTTCACTGCTGTTGCCTAAGTGCTCAAATAAGTAGCGAGCGGTAATTTGTCCGACAAAGCTGGTGGCACCAAAAATTATAATGTCATATTGAGGCATGTCTGTTTCACCTTTTAGTGTTAATTGCTCTTATTATGCGTGTTTACTATACAGCTGTCGCCTCGAGTGTTTTTCGCGGTCTTTCTTGATAAGAAACTAGACTTTTTCCATGACATCGCTTTCAATCAGGGCTCAACTTTAAGCCATGTGGCTATTGGAATTCACTACAGAGGACATGACCGTGGTCACTATAAAATATATTCAGCTTATTTTGTGCAGTGTTATTTTGATTCTGATGACGCAAGCGTCGGTATTTGGCAAGCAACAAAATCTCGACGAGCAACAAATTAACCAAGTACTCGACAGTTTGCATGATGCAGCGAGTAAGGCACAAAAACAGCGTTATTTAGCTTTATTTACCCAAGAAGGTGTATTTATGGGCACTGATGATTGGGAGCGTTGGTCTCGCCCAATTGAATTTGATGCCTATGTTGACAAGGGTTTTAAAGACGGTGAGGGCTGGACCTATCACCCAGAAGAGCGTCATATTAATTACTCTGCCGACGGCAATACGGCCTGGTTTGATGAAATTACCGTATCACCTAAGTGGGGCCGTTTTCGTGGCACAGGGGTGCTTATTCGTCAGGCGGATGAGTGGAAAATAGCCCACTATGCCTTGTCATTTTTAGTGCCCAATGAAGCTTGGTCGCAAGTGTCAGCAATAAGCGCTAAAGCGTTTGAGGATAGAAAAGTAGTTTGGCAATAATTGCTGAATAATAAATGAGCGAATTTATTTTTTAGGTAAAGCTTGGATCTAATATCTCGGCATAGCTCAATCTTGATTAGTCTTTATTCAAGATAAACTGGGCGTCAAGGTAATCTTTGCCCCAGTGACCAAGAAGCCGTTAAGGCGCTTACCTTTTTACTAGACAGCGATTATGTGACCGACCGTACTTTACGTTCAGATGGGTGCGGCATTTAAAGTGAATAATTCTGTAATTGATTTTACTGAAGCTTATCTTATTGCAATTGAAAATAATCGTTGATAGATTCTAGAGTAGAAAAACAACCAACAGTAAGAGGGAACTTAAATGTATAAATTATCGGTTTTAGTGGCGCTAATCCTTATATTAGCGAGTTGTGGAGGTGCTTCTGGTTCAGGTTCTGGTGGAAGTTCAGGTGGTAATGGGGGCTCTGTTCAAAATACTCTGTCTATCAAGTTGCTGTATAGCGATGCATGCGGTCAATCTACACCAGCTAGCGATGCAGCCGTGATCATCCATAATCCTGACTTGTCAAATGAAAAAATTATCTTGGCCAATGCCAACGGCGAGATAAGTTATACTACTAACGATACTAAAAAGACCTTCTCAACAGTGTTTTTTAACAATGCAGGTAGTTCAGGTATTAAACCAGTGAACGTATCTACTTATGTTGACCAACTTGTAATGGATGTTGGTGAAATATTGCATTACAACAAAGATATTTCAAGCTGTGAATGTCAAACTTCAGATCTCAGAGTACAATTGCCAGCAATATCAGCAGGGATTGTCTCAATTAATATGTCTGGAAATCATTCTTTTGCTGATGTAAATAATGATGATGATGGCGTTGCTCACTTAAAAGGTATCGAGTATTGCAAAAAAAATAGCGGTGAGTGGCCAATAACTAGTGTTTTTATTGAAACTTCCGACGGGGCAAGTTATGGCGCTATTATACCTGACATATCAGCCACCAGTGAAGTTACCGCTGATTTATTAGGAGATAAAATAAGTATTAATACCAACCAAAATTTTGTGCAATCAATTGCTAAAATTAATGGTGTGTCACACTTTGCTAATTATAATACGTTATCTTCTGAAATTGTCGCTTTTACTTCTCCTCTTATAGATTTCACCCAAATTTTTAGTTATGACTATGAGGATATATACGGAATTGAAGATGTGGATACAGCCTATGTATTTACATTTTCCAGCATTGATACTAAAACACTAAATCAGACCTTTGATTTACTCAAACCACAGATTGATTATACTGAGCTGGCTGGCATTTTGGACTCGCCAGGTAATTATAACGTCCAGGACCAAGGAATCTTTGATTTGGTTCTATTTAGAATGTACGCAGTTTATAGGGGGGAGTTGTTATTATTTTGGACGGTTGAGGCCCCTTTATCCGGCGCTGCTTTGAATATAGAAAATTTAGATATAGAAACTTTTATATCTGAGTCTACCTTGGATGATCTTGTCGATTACGTGCAGATAGATTTAGCAGTTGATGGGTATGAAGGCATAAATGGTTATGCAGATTTTCAAAAGAAAAAGATTAGTAAAAATGCTATGCCACCTGGATTCAACTCAGATTGGGCTTATAGTGAATATGGCGCTTTAACTATTCAAACGTCTACTCTAAATTTCAGTAATCTGGGTAAGGCAATGTCTGCTAACGCACTCAAAAATGTAAAAGTCAAAAGGAGGGTAGGGGAAGCTTTACGATTACATTAATTGGCTTTAAGTTGTACAAAGTTGTTCACTGCTGCTTGACGATAGCAGGGAGTAGTGGTTTTTAAGAACTGTACTATGGTGTTGATGGATTAATCCTATTTATTTTCAGACCATATGTCAGCATATTACCACAAATTTAATAAATTACAGTTTGCCACCGTGGAGGGAATAGAGTCTAAGTCATAGTTCTCTATAATTTAGTCTTAGAGACATTAACTTAGTCTATATAAAATCAGTTCGGGTTATTTTACTCAGTAATATATTGAGTTTGATTTATCAACCGATGGTAATGGTAGGAATCAATAAAATTCAGATGAAATCCAGTTTGGCAATAATTGCTGAATAATAAAGGAGCGAATTTATTTTGTAGGTGAAAATTTGCTTACCGGTATGTAACTTCTAGAGCAAGACAGTGGTTCAGGTAATTCAAACAATATATAAGCAGATGCCGATTTGTTTTTGTGACCGATTAAGCGGCGTTGTTCCAAAAATAGTTGACTAGGCGCATAAAATATAAAGCGGTAATTTAACGTTGTTCTGACTCTTATAATTCCACTGGCCAATATTTCGAAAGGCAGGCCAAGCATATGGCCTGCCTCGGTTAAATGATGTTAGTCGGCGGTGGCTAAATTACGCAAAACATAGTGCAAAATGCCGCCATGTTGGTAATAACTGAACTCGTTGGGCGTATCAATACGAAGTTTCGCTTCAAATGAACGTTCACTGCCATCTTTGGTTTTAACCGATACTTTTACGGTTTTCTGCCCTGTGCTTACAGCAGGAATACTGAATTGTTCTTCACCGCTGAGCTTAAGTGAATCAGCACTGTCATCTGGCATAAATTGCAAGGGCAAAATTCCCATGCCAACCAAGTTGGAGCGATGAATGCGCTCGTAACTTTGGGCAATAACCGCCTTTACACCGAGTAAAGCGGGTCCTTTAGCCGCCCAATCACGTGAACTCCCAGTACCGTATTCTTTGCCGGCTAAGACAATCGAAGCAATCTTCTGTTGCTGATATTGCATCGCTGCATCAAATACACTCATTTTTTCACCTGATGGCATCATGCGAGTCCAACAGCCCTCGGTGCCAGGCGCTAATAAATTACGCAAGCGCACATTGGCAAAAGTGCCTCGCATCATTACTTCATGATTGCCCCGTCTGGAGCCATAAGAATTGAAATCTTTGGCGGTAACCCCTTCACTCTGCAAATAATCTGCAGCAGGGCTATCCAAGGCAATTGAACCCGCTGGTGAGATATGATCAGTGGTGACACTATCTCCCAATTTTAATAAACATCGCGCATTTTCAATATTGCTAATTTTCGGAATTTCAGCGCTGATATTATCAAAAAATGGTGGCAGTTTAACGTAGGTAGAGTCTGGCCAATCATATTTTTGGCTTTGTACCACATCCATATCTTGCCAATCTTTATTGCCGCTATACACATCCGCATAACGAGAAATAAACATCGAACTGTCGATGACTTTTTCAATAACTTGCTTAATTTCTTGGCTATCCGGCCAGATATCATGCAAATAAACCGGCTTACCCGATGCATCATTACCCAGAGATTCAGTAGTGATGTCTATCTTCATATTACCGGCCAAGGCATAAGCCACGACTAAGGGGGGCGAAGCTAAATAATTGGCTTGTACTTCTGGGTGAATACGTCCTTCAAAGTTACGGTTACCGGATAAAACCGAGGTAACAGCTAAATCACCTTGATGAATCGCTTCACTAATTTCACTGGGTAAAGGACCTGAATTACCAATACATGTGGTGCAACCGTAGCCCACTAGCTGGAAGCCAAGAGCATCTAAATCCTCATTTAAACCGGCTTTAAGCAGATAATCGGTCACCACCTGTGAACCGGGTGCAAAACTTGTTTTCACCCAAGGTTTAACATCCAAGCCCTTCTTTCTAGCATTCCTAGCTAACAGACCTGCGGCAATTAATACGGATGGATTGGAGGTATTTGTGCAGCTGGTGATCGCAGCAATCACTACCGCACCATGTTTTAAGATAAAATCTTTACCGGCATATTGGCAAGGTACACCGCTATCGCCATCACTGGCCGGTAATACGGCCGAGGTATGGCCGCCCTCACTTTCAAAACCACTTTCATCTAGGTTTGAATTAGCTGGTTTAAGGCCGTTTTGTAAATCGAGCCAGTCGCGATAGGCAACACCAGCTCGGTCTAAAGAAATTCTATCTTGTGGGCGTTTGGGGCCGGCAATAGAAGGCACTACGTCATCTAATTGCAAGGACAATCGACTATGATAAACCGCGTTCTGTTGAGACTCAGTCCCCCACATATCCATCGCTTTTAAATAAGTCTGAATACGTTCAATATGCTCACTGTCCCGCCCAGTCAATTGCAGATAGTCGGTGGTTTGATGATCGATGGGGAAAATACCGCAGGTCGCCCCATACTCCGGCGCCATATTGGCAATAGTGGCTCTGTCGGCCAAGGTTAGTTCATTTACTCCACTACCAAAAAACTCAACAAACTTACCCACCACACCGGCTGCGCGTAATTGTTCGGTCACGGTTAATACCAAGTCGGTAGCTGTGGTGCCGGCCGGTAACTTGCCCTTTAACTCAAAACCAACAATTTGTGGTAACAACATGGTGACCGGTTGGCCTAACATAGCCGCCTCTGCTTCTATGCCGCCAACTCCCCAGCCCAACACGCCTAGTCCATTAATCATGGTGGTATGTGAATCAGTGCCGACCAAGGTATCCGGATACAATAAATTATCTTCATCCGGCTTTTTGAATACCACTCGGGCTAAATATTCTAAATTAACCTGATGAACTATGCCGCGCCCAGGGGGGACCACTTTAAAGTTATCAAAACTTTGCTGGCCCCAGCGCAAAAACTGGTAACGTTCATGATTGCGTTGAAATTCAATTGCAGTATTTTGTTGCATTGCATCGGCTTGACCGAATACATCGACCATTACCGAGTGATCAATCACCAGTTCAACCGGATTTAAGGGATTGATTTTGTCGGCTCTGCCGCCCATTTTGACAATGGCATCGCGCATAGCGGCTAAATCAACTACGGCTGGCACTCCAGTGAAGTCTTGTAAAATTACACGGGAAGGAACAAAGGCAATTTCAGTATCCTGCCAGTTGTCTACATCCCATTTGGCTAGAGTCTCAATATCCTCTTGCTGAACAAATGCACTGCCTGCGTGCCGCAATAAGTTTTCCAGTAAAATTTTGGCGGCAAAAGGCAAACGTGAAAGATCATAGCTGTCTGCCAAACCATCAAAACTGTGGTAGTGGCAAGTTTCACCATTAATTTTAAGCTGCTTCAAACATTGTATCGAATTGGCCATTAGTCGTCCTCTCCATTAAAAAATGTTGTAATCATCATCCTAAACTTAGTGAGCCTACCCTAACATACTTGAGCCCTATATTTAATCGGACGCCAAAAGGCAGTGTTGAGTTGAGATATCACAGCATAGGTTATATAAACAAAAAACGTCGGAAGAGTTAGTTGGTGTTTGAATGCATAGAGGATAAAGGTTCGAGTTTAGGGCGTTACGGGGAAAAGCCAAAATACAAAAATAAGCCCTAGGTTTTTTTGGCATATTTGTTTACAAATTAGCCTAATCTAATATTTATTTTATACGTATTATTTAGCTAACTAACGAGGAAGTAGCATGAAAAATCTTAACGGAATTATTAGTGGCTTAAGTAAAAGCGGTTTAATGTCTGGCTTTGCTGGTGGTTTAGCTGGAGGTGCACTATCTGGTGCGCTGATGAGTAAAAAAGGCCGCAGTGTTGGAAAAAGTGCTTTAAAGCTGGGAGCATTGGCTGCCATAGGTGGTGTAGCTTATAAGGCTTACCAGTCTTACTCGCAGAAAAATGCTCAGCAAGTTGCCCATTCAGCACCTGTTTCGGCGCCGCCTAGTGTTTCTACTTATATTCCTTCTCAACCCAGTGCCAATTTAACGTATTCGCCTGCTAGCCTTTCAAGACAACAATTTGAAAACGTGGTGAACGATGACAACTCTGACAATGGTCAAATGTTGCTGCTGCGAGCGATGATTGCAGCAGCAAATGCCGACGGACATATCGATGAAAGTGAAAGGCAAGGTATCTACCAACAAGTAGATAACTTTGAGCTAAGTGTTACCGACAAGGCCAGTTTATTTGACGAACTGCGCAAACCGCTTTCGCTCGATGCCTTAGTGAATGCCGTGCCGAATTCTGAAACCGCGGTAGAAGTGTATGCCGCTTCTGTATTGGCGATTGATTTGCGCCAACCAGCGTCAGAACATTACTTAGGTAGGCTTGCCAGTTCGCTTATGATCCCCAGAGAATTGGTGAGTGCCATTCATCAACAAGCCTTAGACGCTGCTTAGTGAACAATTAGCGCCGCGGACAGTAAAGTCAGCGGCGCTAATTTTGCCAACTCAGGCTAGAGTTTAGCAACTCAACTAAGCTGCAATCCTTATTGTACGGCAGAGGCTGAGATAAACGTCTGGCAGTCAACTTTTGTCTATAATCAAATCGATTTATTTAACCCTATTCAAAAGGATGATGCCATTGCAAGCTGGATCATCTTACTATGGTCTTTTAGTTAAAAGAAAAGAGTACAGACGATGACAACACACCTGCTTGAAACTCAGCAAATATGGATCGATAAAAGCGACTTAAGCCAAACTAAAGCGGTAGACAAAGTAGTGGATCTTAATACTTTGGAAGACGGCGAGGTCTTACTCAAAATTGATACCTTTGGTTTTTCTGCTAACAACGTGACGTACGCTCTATTGGGCGATAAGTTTGGTTACTGGGGCTTTTTCCCAGCTGACAAGGGTTTTGGCATTGTGCCTATGTGGGGTTTTGCCACGGTTGCATATTCTAATTGCACAGGTGTCGAAGTAGGTGAGCGTTTATTTGGATATTTGCCTATGGCTTCGCATTGGATTGTGCGACCCAGCAAGGTATCGCCACACGGTTTTTATGATGCACATCCGGCGCGTAAGAGTATTTCACCGGTCTACGATAACTATTTACGCTGCGACCAAGATCCTGGTTATGATGCAAACAATGAAGCGGTACAAATGAATATTCGCCCTTTATTTATGACCTCCTTTGTACTTGATGACTACGTGGGCGAAAATCTTGATACGACAGTAAAAAACATTATTTTGACGAGTGCTTCCAGTAAAACCGCTTACGGTACTGCGCATTTGTTACATAAACACAAAGCGCAGCGGGGCGATAATTATCAAGTGATAGGCTTAACTTCAGCGGCCAATCTTAGTTTTACTGAGCAATTAGGCTGTTATGACAAAGTATTCACTTATGATGAACTTGAGCAACTCGCTGCCAACGAAACGAGTTATTTGCTTGATTTTGCTGGTAATAAGCAACTGTTATTAAGCATTCAACAGCAAATGACCACTAAGCTTGCCAAAGTAATCTTTATTGGGGTGACTGATGTTGAGGCTCAACGGGGAAAACCACAAGGTGCCGTTGATGGCGAGGTGTTTTTTGCACCTGCTCAAGTTAAGAAACGCAGCCAAGAATGGGGGCAGCAAGGTTTTGCTCAACAGTATGCCAAAGCATGGCAGAGCTTTATCGGTTTAGTCGAAAACACGGTGGAAGTAGAGCAATACCAAGGTGCGGGCGCTTTGCAAAACGTATATAAACAAGGCTTAGCGGGGCATTTGAGTAACGCAAAAATAAATGTATTGAGCTTTTAACAAGTTACAATTTATTTTCTTAGCCACCAACGGTCGCTCTGAATGTGCACGCCCGCCTGTTGCAAATAATCAAGGGTTAACAGGCGGTCATCTTGATTCAGAAACTGGCCAAAAGCTAAGTGGTGTTGTGCATCTTTAAAATGCAGCTCACTAAAGTCGAAAGGTAAGGTGGGCTCTTTAACATTTATACTGAGTTGCTTTAGGTCAAATTGGAATAAACACTTAGGATGATAAACACCCGCTTCGAATTTTAAAGTGTCTTGGTTGATTGTAATCACTTGTTTTCGATAAGTAGAGTACGATCCGCGGTAAAGTAAAAAAGCCAGTAAGCTTACTTCCAATCCTGCAAAGGGTAAAATAATCCAAACGCCCAATGCGGCCCATATCAGGGCAATACATAGCACAAATAGGCCAATAATCGTGATGAGGGTTTTGGTTTGTGTCCAATTTGCGGAGCGATTGGGACTCAAAGTGACGATGGCGATATTTTTATCAATCTTTCTTTCAACCATGGTTTTTCCCGTTGAACTTTAGCTCGCGTTGGTGCGTAATCTTGCTTAATACCTTAAAACTAAAAATAGCGGATCAAAGCAAAATTGCCAGTCAAAGAAACCACAAGCTTAGTTGTTAAACGTAACAAAAGGCTTTGCCTGCGAGCTGCAAATCTGGCAAAGTCCGCGCGCTGTTTTGTCTAGCCTATAGGAAGTTATTGGGAATGTTAGGGGCCATATCTGCACTACAAATCCGTGTATTGTTGGGCATAATCTGGTTGGTTGTATTTTTTTGTACAACTGATCCCATTGGTCTATTTGAAGAATATGCTGGTTTTACTCTCTTGGGTGTTGTCGGTGCTGTGTTTGCCAATGCCACGGGAGCAGGCGGGGGTGTAGTGTTTATGCCATTTTTTAGTCAACTGAATTTTTCAGCTGCGACTGCTGTTTCGACCAGCTTTGCTATTCAATGCTGCGGAATGACTGCCGGAGCGCTCACTTGGTGGGCGTTCTACCGAAAGTTAAACGCGGTAAATGGTGAGCTTGCTAAACAATGGCAAGGGATTGGCAAGGTATTACTGTTAACTGTGCCTGCCTCCATAATAGGCGTGGTTTTAGTACAATACTTACAAGATTCCCTGAGTATTGTGGCTGAACACAAAACTTTAGATTTGTTTTTTGGCTTATTTTCTATTGTCTTGGCCGTGGCTATTTTTATCACAGTACCACTGATGAAAGTCAGTCAATTTAGTCAGTTACTGAGCCAGCGTGATCATATTTTGTTGCCGCTCATTGCCTTGGTGGGCGGGATAATTACGGCGATATTATCCATCGGAGTGGGGGAGTTGGTGGCTGTATATTTAATATTACGGCGTTTTAATGTCACCTTTGCTATTGCCTGTGCCGTAATGCTCAGTGCGTTTACTGTTTGGGCTGGCATTGTTTATCACTTGTTGATTAGTCAGGCGGTTTACTGGCCCATCGTTTTGTTTGCCGGACCAGGGGCAATTATTGGCGGTATATTGGCAAAACGACTGGTACTGTTTTTTTCAGCGAGAAATTTAAAGCTGTTTTTTGCTGGTTGGATACTGATTATGGGCCTTAGCACTTTACCCTATTAAGTGGCTGAGTTAGCTTAGGCATATTATTAAAAAAATATAGTGTGTTACTTTGTCAATATTGCTCGCCGTCTCGTGCTCTTTGTTAATGCAGTGGATATTGCTACCCTAGGTTTTGTGGCTAGGAGAGGAAGTGGGTACACACAGCCAATGGCCTTTCGCGCAGTAACGCTGCAGTTTATTACCCTGAGACTATTACCCTGATCCCATTAAGTAGTCTGGTAGGCAAAAGTCATCCCCCTGCATATAAGTCAGTAGCGATGAGTTTATATAGAGGTAAGGTAAATATTTTAGGTGCTTAAAAACACTACGGAGGAATATCAATGGAAGAGACCCACCCCTATTCACCCAAAAAATTAGTCACTATTACACACCCAAAGTGGTGTAAAAATGCAGTGATGTATCAGATTAATATTCGTCAGTTTACCCCACAGGGCACCTTTAACGCGGCCCTGACTCACCTCCCCAGACTTAAAGAATTAGGCGTCGATATTATTTATTTAATGCCAATCAACCCCATTGGTCTTAAAAATCGCAAAGGCAGTTTAGGCAGTCCTTATGCGGTGCAAGATTATTGGGGCGTGAATCCTGAATTTGGTAATATTGACGACTTCAAAGCTTTCGTGCAGGCCATTCATGACCAAGGTATGTATGTGATCCTCGACTGGGTCGCGAATCATAGTGCATGGGATAATGTGCTAGTGGACAGTTACCCAGAGTGGTATTCGCAGGATTATAAAGGTGATTTTCATCCTACGCCTTGGTGGGACTGGGATGATATTATTGATTTTGATTATTCACACAGTGAGTTACGCAAATATATGGCGGCGGCCATGCTTTACTGGGTTAAAGATCTTGATATCGATGGCTATCGTTGCGATGTAGGCGGTATGGTGCCTACTGACTTTTGGGAACAAGTAAGGCACGACTTAGAGCAGATTAAACCGGTATTTATGCTCGCCGAGTGGGAAACCCGCGATATGCACTATGCCGCCTTTGACATGACTTACGCATGGACTTGGAATGAAGTTATGCATGCCATATGTATGGGCCATGGCAAAATTGAAAAGTTGTTTAAATACTATTCTTGGCACGAAAAGTCCTACCCACGTGAAGCCATCAAAATGACTTTTGTCAGTAATCACGACAAAAATGCTTGGGATGGTACCGAGTTTGAACAGTTTGGTCAGGGGCTGAAATGCGCTGTGGTGCTCTCTTTTACGGGTGATGGAATGCCGCTTATTTATAATGGGCAAGAAGCGGGTAATCCCAAACGTTTAGCTTTTTTTGAACGTGATCCGATTGATTGGCGTGAACATGGGATAGGGGATTTCTATCAAAAACTCATTGTACTTAAAAAAGCTAAAAGTGCTTTAGCCAATGGTCAGTGGGGAGCCATCATGCGCCATGTGCCTAATTCAGCGCCCAGTGCCATTTTGAGTTTTGTGCGCTTGGATGAGAATGGTGGGGTGTTTGTAATGCTTAATTTATCCGGACAACATTTAACAGTGAAGTTTTCAGGAAGCTTACAACATGGCTCTTATCACGATTATTTTAATCAACATGAGGTGGATGTTGACGCTGATTTTACAGTTGAAATAGCGCCTTGGGATTACCGAGTCTGGGTAAAATAAGTGATTATCGTTTTACATTATTTTGAGCAATAAAAAGCCGACATGAGCCGGCTTTAAAAATGGTTTTTTGTAAAATTATTAGTCAGCGCGGCTGATAAATTTACTTTCTTCAGTGTTCACTCGCACTTTTTCACCGCTAGAAATATATTCAGGGACTTGAATTATTAAGCCTGTGGTTAATTTAGCGGGTTTGGTGCGCGCGCTAGCAGAAGCACCTTTGATAGATGGGTCGGTCTCTTCAATCACTAAGTCTACAGCTGCAGGGAGTTCAATCCCTACAGGCCCACCTTCGACTAACAATACTTGTAAGCCTTTGGTTTCTTCTGTGATAAATAAAATTTCGTCAGCGATGGTTTCTTTGCCCAAGGGATAAGAGCTGTAATCTTCATTATCCATGAAGAAATATTCATCACCATCAATATAAGACAAAGTGACCTTACGACGACTGAAGTCGACAGTTGTTAGCATTTCATCGGCTTTAAAGCTTTCGTCAGCTTTAGCACCAGTGGCTACTTCGTACAAACGCATGCGATACAAGCTGGCACCGGCACGACCGCTGGGGGTTAATTTATTAATATCTTTAACTAAGTATATTTTGCCGTTGTATTCAACTGCGGCGTTCTTTTTAATTTCACTGGCTTTAGGCATAAGCGCTCTCCAAAAAAGGGTGCGCCAGAAAATAGCATGAAAACAGAAATTGGCAATACACAAAGCGAATTTTCATCGAAGGTTCAGCCTTTCTTTTACAAAATTGTAGCGTTCAATGCCAAAGTTTAGCGGCTAGCAATCAAGTATCGTTTAGTCAAACTGAGCTATTTGAGCAGGGAAGCTGATCTAAGCCTTTTAGAAAATGAGTTGCCACGAATAGCTTGTTTCTTGGTTTGCTCGACTATAGCGCTTTATCTGCAACATATAACAAATCATTTTTTATGCTGGCATCGTCAGGGAAACTGCAAGGTCACTCTTGCTACTGAGGTATATTTTTGTGATCTTCTATGATGTGCTAGTGTGGACAAGGCCGCAAAAACATAAAATCAGTTACCAATAACACCTACCCGTTTTGGGCTTCACTTTTCTCAAAATTTAGTCGGTATTTGTGTAATTAAATTCACTGCTGTCTTGATGATTGTGAAAATTAAACGAAAAGAATGTTTTGCACTTTTCCAAACACAGAGGTTCAGTGCAAAACAACAGTAAGACCCTTATACCCTGCCTTCTAGTTGAACAGGCCTTTGAGTTTTTCACTGGCTTTGTCTAACAACTTATCTTTTTGTTTATCCAGTTCTTCATTCACTTTTTTCTTGGCTTCTTCTGCCAAGCGTCTTTTGGCTTCAGATTTAGCCGCCGCAATGACGTTATCGAGCATGACGTTAACTATTGCAGCTCCTACTTGGTCTGCGGGCATGCCACTAGGCTGGCCAATAGGACCCGCATTGAAAGTGGGTAAGGTAACTTCATAAGCTTTTTTGTCTATCTTCAGATCGCCGGTAGACAATTGTTCAAAATTAAACTTAAGCCGCACATTACTGACCTTTACATTTTCGACAATTAATAAAGGGTTGCCTGCCTCTTTTTGTGCCGATTTCTCTTCGGTTTTTGGCAGATTGGCAACTAAGTTATTTTTCAGTACGAGCAAGTTACCTTGTCCCTCTGCGTCCACTTCATAAAGAATCTCCGGTCCATTGATGTTAATCGTCTGCACCACATAGGGTTCCTTGATAACCTCCCCTAAATCAAGGGTGATCGAATCGACACTAAAGGCGCTTGTATTACTGAAGCCTTGAGGATTTTTTATGTTCAGCCCACTAATGGTCATTCGCCCTTCAGTCAGAGCCAAGTCAACCTTGGTAACGGCTACACTGGAACCAAGTAATTGACTGCCTTGTTGTTCGATTTGGGTACGAATAAAATCACCCGCACCGCTCAACATATACCATGCTCCACCAGCAATAAGCAGTAATAGTAAAGTAAAAATCACCAGTCCTTTTTTCATCAAAATTTCCTTCGCGAGTTAGTTAATATGAGTATGCTAACAGTAAAGTTGAATTTCCAGTTTACTGCTAAATGAGGTCTGAGCTTCAATAATTTTAAGCTTTATCGATAAACGTGAATCAGCAATATAAGGCTGAAAACACAATATCCAAATGATGGTGTGTAGCCTTTATCTCGCCTTAACAAAACTAATCTTAATTAGCATTGTTAAGGGGAAATACAGTCAATATTACGGCTGCGATTTTTTTTATATCTTGCAACTCTTGCTCAGCCCAAGTTGCCCGTTTACCGGCGCTTTCACAACATATGATACCTATAGGTTTACCATCTTTATACACGATGCAATCGAGCAGTGAATGGATATGATAAGGAATGAAATAAGCATCGTGAAAATCTCGGGTTGCATGATGCTCTCGAGCATTGGCAGCGACTAATAAATCTTCATTTAATAGTGTAGCAAAATAGTGAGGAAAATCGCATCTAGCCAAGCGCAAACCTGATGAAATGGTAGCATCAATTTCATCATAGCTTTTTAAACACAGTATCGCATCTAATTGGGGGGAAAATTGCCACAAACTCACGCGATTGGCATGGGGCATGATCTGTAAAATAGTCATGCAAACCTGTGTCAGCCTTTCGTCAAGGTTTGGATCTTGTTGCTTAACGATAGCTTGTAAATGAACAATTGAATTCACTTAACACCATGATTAGTAGAGTTTAATTTATTTGAGTATAACAAGGTGTTTGTATTTTTCTGTGACAAAACATTGGATATTTACTTTATGTTACATGATTGACTTAATTCGCGTTTTTTCTCGTGTGTTGCCATAGTTTTTGGCATACTTGGGGCCGAAATTTTCAAGTCACTCCTCTTAATCAGGTCTTATGTCGCAATCTTCTCTTTTATTCGCTGCCGATGGTCGTCTTTCAACTGCCATTATGGGGTTTGTGCCTAGGCAAGCTCAGACCGACATGGCACAAGCTATTGAACAATGTATTGAAGACAAGGTGCCTCTAATTGTTGAGGCCGGTACTGGTACCGGTAAAACCTTTGCCTATTTAGTGCCTGCCATTGAGTCCAATAAAAAGACGATTATTTCTACGGGTACTAAAAACCTGCAAGAGCAGCTTTTTCATCGGGATTTACCTTTGATTAAAAAAGCCTTGGGTAGCCATACAAAAGTGGCTTTATTAAAGGGACGTTCAAACTATCTGTGTTTACATCGCCTGCGCCAACATGGTGGTAATAGTACTTTGCTGGATGTCAATATTCTAGGGGAGCTAAGCGAAGTTCGTCGTTGGTCCTCTAGCACTAAAACCGGGGATATGGGCGAAATGAAAGGTTTAGCAGAAGATGCCAAAGTCTTACCTTTTGTTACGTCCACTGCAGATAATTGTTTGGGCAAAGATTGTCCAGATTATGAAGATTGCTACATGGTGAAAGCACGACGTAAAGCCCTAGATGCTGATTTAGTGGTGGTTAATCATCATTTGTTTTTTGCCGATATGGCCCTGAAAGATACGGGCTTTGGTGAACTTATACCGGAAGCAGACCTTGTGGTATTTGATGAAGCTCATCAGATCCCTGATATTGCCAGTGAATATTTTGGCGAGACGTTTTCAAGTCGTCAGTTACATGATATTTGTCGCGATATAGACGTAGTGTATCGAACCGTATTAAAAGATGCCAAACAGCTCAGTGGCGCTGCAGATAAATGTAAGATGATCGTGGCAGATTTGCGTTTGTTTTTTCCGGAAAACCCGCAAAAAGGTAATTGGCGCCAAATGTTGTTGAATGAGGATATTCAGCAGCACATAAGCAAATTGACAGACAGTTTAACGGTTTTGTCTGAGGTGGCCAAATTACACCTAGGGCGCGACAAGGATCTAGATAATTTATATGAAAGGGTGCATGAAACAAAAGGCAAACTAGAGCGCTTAACCAATGTGGCACAACTGGGTGTTAGTTTGTGGTACGAAACGACCCAACGACATATTATTTTACATCTGACACCTCTAAGTATTGCCGCTAAGTTTGCCAAATTTATTGCTGAGCCTAAGCGCAGTTGGGTGTTTACTTCGGCCACCTTGATGGTTGATAACGCCTTTACCCATTTTCAGCGTCAAATGGGACTAAACGATGCAAAAACTCTCGCCTTAGAGAGCCCCTTTGATTACCCGACACAGGCGATGTTATGTGTACCGCGATTTTTGCCTGAACCCAATGCCAGAGAAATGCGCGAAACGCTGTTGGATATTTCTATTCAGTTGATCAAAGCCAGTCGCGGGCGTTGTTTTCTATTATTCACTAGCCACGCTACGCTCAAAGCCATCGCTGCGCAGTTAGAGGGGAAAGTCGATAATCCCTTATTAGTGCAAGGAACCACCACTAAACGCGCCTTATTAGATGAATATCTCAGTAACAAACAAGCCGTATTGCTTGGAACAGGTGCATTTTGGGAAGGTGTGGATGTACGCGGCGATGATCTTACCTGCGTACTTATCGATAAACTGCCCTTTGCCTCACCGGATGATCCCTTGTTACAGGCCCGTATTGAAGATTGTCGTAAGTCGGGAGGAAATCCCTTTGCGCAGATTCAAATTCCCCAAGCGGCTATTGCTCTAAAACAAGGTGCCGGCAGGTTAATTAGGGATGAAACTGATCGGGGGGTGTTAGTGATATGTGACAATCGTTTGGTGACCAAAGATTATGGCAAAATATTTTTGGGGAGCTTACCGAATATGCAGCGTACCCGTGATTTGGCCAAAGCGGTGGACTTTTTAAATAAACTTAATAGCACAGAGGAAAATCTATGAATTGTTTGTTGCTTGATACCGCAACTGAGGCGTGTTCGGTGGTATTAGAGTGCCAAGGGCAAGTACTTAGGCGCTTCGAAGTCTGTCCACAACAGCACAGTCAACGTATTTTACCTATGGTCGATGAGGTATTAAAAGAAGGGAGGGCGGTATTAAACCAACTTGATTTCTTAGGTTTTGGCCAGGGGCCTGGCAGTTTTACTGGCGTGCGTATCGCGACCGGCATATTACAGGGACTGGCCCTAGGTTCTGAATTACCGGTAGTTGGTGTTTCAACCTTAGCCGCGATGGCACAACAAGCTATAACGATGCACCAAGCACAAGATGTCTATTGCGCTATTGATGCACGTATGGGCGAGGTTTATTTTGCGCATTACCGCGCAATAGAGGGTTTGGCGACATTGCAGGGTATCGAACAAGTGATACCTCCCGACGTTGCTGCTGAGCTGATTGATTCAACTACAGACGTCTTTGGTGTTGGCACAGGTTGGGCGGCGTACCCACAAATTATCCCGCAACAAAATTTCACCCTAGCCACTGACATTTTGTACCCGAATGCAGAATTTATGTTGCCACTGGCTCATGCGCTTTTTGCCCAAGGAAAAGCCCAAACAGCCGAACAGATACAACCCGTTTATTTGCGCGATACAGTAACGTGGAAAAAGTTACCTGGCCGCGAGTAGCCAAGCTGGAACAAATTTTGCGTTAAATCCCATATTAATGGCGAATATGTGCCGGGAGTCTGGGTAATGTTATTCGTTTTAGGCAAAACGTTGCCACGCTGCAGTAATTAACCAAGTGAGGGAAAGTTGGCTATAGAGTCTTCTGGGTTGTCATCGATACGTTCTATTGGCGTGCCTGCTACAGGGAAGGAGATTGCTCGCACTGCACAAATATCACCAGAAAAAGAAAATGCCAAACCTAGTTCTGAACTTATTCTTGTCCGGCAAGGCAGTGAGCCGGTGTTTCAGCAAGCTGATGCCTTTAGGCAAACGGCCGGCATTCAAAGTGCGAGTGGTCAAAGAGAACGGGTAGCCATTGAAGCCTATGAATCCATTGCAAAAGAACAACAGCGTCAAAATATCCAACAATTACTCGGTGTTGATACTTTTGTTTGAACTTAAACCATTATTTTTCGTTCTTATATGATGAGACTGGCAGTTTTTACTTGCAAAAATATGCTAGCTTATAGCCTATATTAATGAGTCGAGGTTCCATATGTATAAAAGTATTTGCTTAGTGCTGGTATCACTATTGGTGACGGCCTGCTCTACTCTTCCTGAAAAAATTCAATTGCCTGAAGGCACTAACTTAGTCAGTTATCAAGACGCCGCGTCGCAATCAGAGCAAATGAGCGGACAAAAAGCCCGTTGGGGTGGTGTGATTGCAAAAATTGATAACAAAGCTCAAAACACACTTCTAGAAGTAGTTTACTATCCATTAAAAAGCTATGGCCGACCAATTGCTGGCGACGAAAGTATCGGGCGTTTCAGAGTTTATATCCCGGGCTTTATGGATCCGATGGTTTACAAAGTGGGTCGCTCAATGACTTTTACCGGGGAGTTTACTGGGGTAGAAGAGGGTTTAGTGGGTGAACATAAATATGTTTTTCCTACATTGCAAGGTAGCGGTTACTACTTATGGCAAGACATTCAACAAGTTGATGTGACTTCAGTGCACGTATGGCCCTATGATTATTGGTATGGTTGGTATCCGAGACCTTATTCTCGAAGCATTTATATTCGCAGTTCAGGGCACTCAAACTTACCAGCCGGTGCAGCAACTAAACCACTGCCGGTTAGAACAGAAAGGGTAAAGCAATAATAGGCGTCTTTCTGCCATACAGGTGGTGAAAAATAGTATAAAGCGGCAATATAGTGCCGCTTTTTTATTGCCGGTTGTTTGCCAAATACAATTTAGTTATCGAGAATTAATTTGAGCAAAGGACTAGATATGCAAGAACTGAGTTTTGAGTTGAGTCATTTGACCCTGCGAGGTTTGGGCTTGGGTGATCCTAGTAAACCCATGATATTGGCTCTACATGGCTGGTTAGATAACGCTGCTAGCTTTATTCCTTTGGCTAACTATTTACCAGACTATTACATAGTCGCTCTAGATATAACGGGACATGGTTTATCTGACCATAGGCCCCAGGGATGTCATTATCATCAATTGGATTTTGTGCATGACATCCATGAGCTGGTAGAAAGTCAACAATGGCAATCCTTTATCTTACTAGGCCACTCGATGGGCGGCATTATTGCCAGTCTTTACGCCAGTTGCTTTAGTGAAAGAGTTAGTAAGTTGATCTCTATTGAATCCTTTGGACCGATGAGTAAGGAGGCTGACAGCAGTCCTGTGCAGCTTAGAGAGTCAATTGAAAATCGCCTTAAGGCCAATTCATCAGCGGCCAAGCACCCCAGTAGCATTGAGTCTACTATTGAAGCTCGAGCGAAAGCCGGAGATATAAGCGTTGCGTCTGCTAGTTTATTGATTCATCGGAATATCGAACAGCGAGATGAGCAATATTTTTTCAAAACTGATCGCAGGCTTCGCACCTTTTCGTCGTTGCGTATCACTGATTCTCAGGCAGAAGCCTTTATGCGGGGTATTGTTTGTCCTATGTTAGTCATTATGGGCGACCAAGGTTTTGAATCGATGAAAAAGGCCTTGTCACATAGACTGAAATGGCTTGCAAACTTGCAAGTTATCGAGTGTGAAGGCCATCATCATTTACATATGGACGGACCGATACCGGTGGCAAAACAGATAAATGATTTTTTATTAGGCAAAATTGCATAATTGTTAATCAATTGTTTATTAGTTGATTTATCTTTGCGATTGCTTTGGTTAGACTTAACTGGTCGTACCCCTTATTAAGTTATCTTCGCTTTAGTTAATTTTGATGATGAAAAGTGATGTTTAAAGTGCCCGGAGGCAAAGTGGAAAAAATCTGGTTAAAAAATTATGATCCCAGAGTACCGGTAGAAATTGATCCGGATCGATATTCTTCCATTGTTGATATTTTTGAACAATCTGTTGAGACGTTTTCGTCAAATATTAGTTATATCAATATGGGCAAAAGCATCACCTTCGGTGAGCTAGACAAATTGTCCCGTGATTTTGCTGCCTACCTTCAGTATTCAGGTTTAAAAAAAGGTGATGCTGTTGCCATTATGATGCCTAATCTGATTCAATATCCGGTGGCTCTATTTGGAATATTACGGGCTGGTATGGTGGTGGTGAATGTCAACCCCCTTTACACAGCAAGAGAATTACAACATCAATTAAAAGACTCAAATGCACAAGCGATTGTGATTGTTGAAAACTTTGCCAAGACACTCGGTGACGTTATCGAAAATACCGAGGTTAAAACGGTATTGCTTACAAGTCTTGGTGACATGCTTTCTCCGCTTAAAAAGTTAATAACTAACTTTGCGGTGAAGTATGTTAAGAAGTTGGTGCCTGAGTATGTTTTACCCAAGGCCCAGAGTTTTACCCAAGCCTTGAAGCGTGGAGCCAAGAAAAACTATACCAGACCGCTAGTTGAAGGTTCAGACTTAGCTTTTTTACAATATACTGGCGGTACAACAGGGGTTTCTAAAGGGGCGATGTTAAGCCACAGAAATATTGTGGCCAATCTTGAACAGACGTCAAATATTTTAGAAACTATTATCGATCCTGGCAAAGAATTAGTGATAACCGCATTACCGCTTTATCACATCTTTGCTTTGCAAGGCAATTGCTTGACCTTTGTGAAGTTTGGTTGTCCTAACTTATTGATCACCAATCCTCGAGACATGCCTGGCTTTGTGGCTGAAATTGCCAAATATCCCTTTACGGTGATCACTGGGGTAAATACCTTATTTAATGGTTTACTCAATACCCCAGGGTTTAAGGATCTTGATTTTAGCAAGTTGAAGTTTGCCTTGGGCGGTGGCATGGCCGTGCAACGCTCGGTAGCCGAGCGTTGGGAGCAAGCGACCGGTAAAATTTTACTAGAGGGTTATGGCCTTACCGAATGCTGCCCAACAGTAACCGTAAACCCGCCACAGATAGAGGCTTATAAAGGTTCAATCGGTATGCCAGTGCCATCAACAGATATCAAACTGGTTGATGATGACGGTAAAGAGGTTGCCTTAGGCGAAGCGGGTGAAATGCTGGTTAAGGGCCCGCAAGTAATGGTGGGGTATCTCAACCGTCCAGATGCGACAGAAGAAATGATCGTCGATGGCTGGTTAGCCACGGGCGATATCGCCCGCTGTGATGAGGACGGTTACTTCTATATTGTTGATCGTAAAAAAGACATGATTTTAGTCTCCGGATTTAATGTTTTTCCCAATGAAATTGAAGAAGTTGCGGCAATGCACCCCGGTGTCGTGGAAGTTGCCGCCGTGGGTCAACCTCATGAAGCTACCGGCGAGCTGGTCAAATTATTTGTGGTTCGACGAGATGAATCATTAAGCGATAAAGACTTGATCGCCCATTGTCGATTACATCTAACTGGTTACAAGGTACCGAAAAAAGTTGAGTTTAGAGACGAGCTTCCTAAATCTAATGTTGGTAAGATACTGCGCAGAGAACTTCGTGATAAATCTTAAAGGCAAACACTCAGTAAAATAGCGGCATGCAGCCCAGCATGCCGTATCAATCGACATCAAAAAAATACAAATAAACCCATGTTTATTCATGCATACATACTGACACTGTTGAAGGCTAACAGTGTCAGTTATATGAGCACCTTTTCAGATAAAAAAAACAATCCTTAGAAGTAAAAAGCACCAAATACACAGTAAGCGAATCAACCGGTGAACGCGGGGAAGGGCGCTTGCAAGTTAACCTGAGATCTGGTTAAGCCAACATCAAGTTGATGCCATTTAATAGCTCAAATTCTTGGGCTGTTAAATCTAAAGAAGGCTTATCATTTTTCAAACAATAAGCGATTAGTCCACCAAGTAAATTGAGCATGAACCCATGAATACTGCGGTGTCTAGAGTGTTCAATGTAAGATATGTTTTTCAGTTGGTCATTGACCGTTTCGATAATAAACCGTTTTTTTAGAATGGCTCTATCCCAAAGCGAAATGAATTTTTTCTTCATGTTCTTGCGGATAGTCGTGATGAGTTCAACACCTTTATCAAGTAATTCCCCCGATAAGGCCTTACTGATATACCCTTTATCGCCATAAAGCTTACCGAACAATGAGTCTGCCATTTCTGGTAAGGGTTGGCGGTCATCTACATTACCTTTGGTCAATTTAAGAGAAACTATCTCACCCAAGTGATTGATGATTAAATGGAGTTTAAAGCCAAATGACCAACCCATGGTGCCTTTTCCATGTGTGGCTACATCAGCAAATACTAGGTTTCGCTTGGCGCGCATAATATGACACACCTCTCTTTTAGTTGAGTCGACAAACTGAATACCCGTCGGCTTCCCGAGCTTTGATGTTAGGTAGCTACACAGCGGCACGACCACACTCGATGATATGCCTAGAAATCGTGTGTAACTGAGTAATTCAGGGAAATAGGCTTTAAGTTGACGACTGACATAAAGCAGATAGTAATTTTTGAAATCGCGATAATGGGATTGGTGAAAATGGATGATTATCGTCATCACTTCAGCCGGGGATAACTTGCAATCCCTGCGGCGTTTTAGCTCGCCATTCTCAAGCAGTGTGCATTGCCACTGCTCAATAAACAATTCACAAAAATCATCGACATCACAATAGGTTTCTACTAATTTATCCATGCTCGTTCCTTTTTGAACTGATTACTCTTGGTCGAATGATCGGATCTTGGAACGAGCTATTAGTTCCTTTGAAATATCTATTTCTTATCCAGAACTGAGGTAAGTTAATGTTTATCCCTCCGGTGTAAAGAAATTTCAAATCCAATATTTCTTGCAAGGCACTCGAAAAAAATTCGAATTTGGCAAGTATGGCAAGCAGTTAGGCTTTTATTCGTTACCACAAGCAAGGGTGAAATTTGCTGAACTTGTCGCTTTATTCAAACAAGGTATCGATCCAAAACACTGAACAAGCCAAGCCAGAAAAGAAGGTTTAGTCATTATCGGAGAATTGAAGCAAGCCTGCCAATAGAATCAGCTGAAAGTGGGTTTTTTTTAAAGTAGATTTATGCATATACCAAGGTTAGGCAGCAGGACGGAGTAAAGTCGAGCCTTTACTCGCGGTGTTATAATTGCCGCCAATCAATCGCCACATAATAAATAAAATTATTATAAAGTACTGATATATAAGATTATTTAAGCGATAAAAAAACGCCCAAGCACCTTTTTTCTCTTTGAGGACACATAAATTCAGTTAAATTGAAAAAAATAGACCAAATTGACATCATAACGTTATAGCGTCATAATTCTGCTGTCTAATTGGAGGGCATATCTATGAGTCAGTTATCAAAACGTTCAACAGTCTATTTTGAGCCGTCAATACATCAAGCGTTGAGACTGAAAGCTGCGTCTACGCACCTTTCCCTTTCTGAATTAGTCCATGAAGCAGTGCAGTTGCTTATGCGTGATGATCAAGAAGATTTAAGTGCATTATCGGCACGGTCTAAAGAGTCTGAGATGAGTTATGAAGATTTACTTAATGATTTAAAGAAGCATGGCAAAATATAACATCACGTTCAAAAAGTCTGTTGCAAAAGACCTTCGTGTTATTCCTAATAAAGATGTCAGCCGTATTTTATCTCGTATAGATGATCTTGCAGTAAACCCAAGGGGGGAAGGTTGTATCAAGCTTTCTGGGCAAGACAGTTATAGAGTACGGCAAGGTATTTACAGGATTATTTACCAAATTATCGAAGATAGATTGATTGTTAATGTGGTTAAAGTTGCTCATCGGGCTGATGTTTATCAAAATAACTAATTAGTTCGACGTAGAATAAGCTAATTTTAATTAATCTTTCACTGTCGAACACACGAGAAATTCAGTTTGTTTTGAATATCAATCACTTTTAGATTATGGGACAATTACCACCAATTAGCGAATCTCTGAAATATTAGCAAGTGACTCTTTTACGCTTTTTAATTGCTGATATTATTTTTAAATTATTGATTTAACATTATTTATTATTTATCTCTCCATGCTGCTGAGAGATCTTCGCGATAAATAAGTTTTAACTTTATTAATCATGTAAAAAGCCGGCTATTGCCGGCTTTTTACTATTTTGGAATGATATGCAATATACCTTTATTACTGATACAAACGCCTTAGAGCAGTTTTGTGCAAAGGCGAGTCAGAGTGATACCTTGGCTGTCGATACTGAGTTTGTTAGAACTCGCACCCTTTATCCCCAATTGGGCTTGATTCAACTATACGATGGTCATGAGTTGGTATTAGTTGATCCCCTTAAAATAGAGGATTTTTCAAGTTTGATTGCCTTACTGACTAATCCCCAGGTTGTTAAAGTACTGCACTCCTGTTCGGAAGATTTAGAGACGTTTTGGCATGCCTTTAAAATTATGCCCAGCCCTATATTTGATAGCCAATTTGCCGCCAGTATTGTTGGTATGGGAACGTCTCTTGGATATGCAAAGCTAGTGGATACTATGCTTAATGTAACAGTGGATAAAGGGGAGTCTCGCACAGATTGGTTAGCTCGTCCTTTGCGGCCTGAACAATGTGCCTACGCGGCTAACGATGTATTATATCTTTATCAACTATATCCAGAATTGAAAGCAAAAGTCGTTGAGCAAAACAAGTTAGCTTGGATCTTTACAGAAATAGCAGGTTTGGCCGTTAAAAAAAGAACGACCATGCCCCTAGAATCAGTATATCTGGGCATTACGCATAATTGGCAGTTAACGGGCAAATCATTGCTGGTCTTGCAACGTTTAGCTGCATGGCGAATGGAAACGGCTAGGCAAAGAGATTTAGCGGTTAATTTTGTGGTAAAAGAGCAGAACTTACTTGAAATAGCTAAAAAGCAACCGACTAATAAAGCCGCATTAGCCAGTGTACCAGGTATTAATCATCATGAAATTCGGATCCATGGTGAGGCAATATTGTTGATTATACAAAACTGTCAAGAAACGCCTTCAAGCTCTTATCCACCGCGCGTTGAACGCCTGACTGAATATTCGCCATTTAAAAAAGTAAGCACTGCTATCCGTGAAGTGTGTAAACAGGTGGCAGATGAACTTGAAATTCCTATCGAAATAGTGGGGTCTAAAAAGCAAGTAAATCAACTGATTTCTTGGTGCTGGTTTAAACACGACGAATTACGAGCGATGGATTTGGAACCTGATTTAATTAGTGGCTGGCGCAGAGAATTCTTTTTGTCTAAATTGCTGGGTGTAGATGAGCTAAAGTTAGCTGAGAATGTCACATGAAAATGATAACTAGGAGGCCATTAAATGTTGTGCGCTGTATATAAAAGCAGTAAAAAAGATGAGACTTATTTGTTTGTGCCTGGACGAGATGACTTTAGTAAAGTACCTAAGGCTCTCATGCAAACCTTTGGTTTACCCATTTTTCTGATGATTATGCCTTTGAAAGATGGGCGAAAATTAGCCCGATTAGAGGTGGCTAAATTACGAAATGAACTCAGTAGCAAAGGATACTATTTACAGCTTCCACCGCCTCAAGAAAACCTACTAAAAACGCATTTAATCGCACAAGGGGGGTCGTAACTATGATGCTTAAAAGTACTATGTGGCTAGTTTCGATATTTTATATTGCATTGCCGTCACTTGCATGTGCTCAAGTGAGTTTTGAAGATTATATTAAGCAACTGAAAATAGAGGCCGTTCAACAAGGGTTTGCAAGTGAATTTATTGACTTACAATTTAGTGATGTGCAATTTCATCAAAAAGCCGTTGTAGCAGATAAGAATCAACCTGAAAGCAAAATAACCTTGGATAAATATTTAGCCACACGTGTACCTGATTGGAAAGTGAAACAGGCACTAGAGTTGGCGGAACAACACAAGGTAGTTTTGGCGCAGGTGGAGCGGCAATATGGTGTGCAGGCTCGTTTTATCGTAGCGCTGTGGGCCAATGAAAGTAACTTTGGCCGCTACATGGGAAAGTATCCAGTTATTTCGTCTCTAGCGACTATGGCTTACGAAGGTCGCAGAGAAGATTTCTTTAAAAAACAATTATTTGCAGCTTTGACTATTGTTGAACAAGGGCACATTAGCCATGATGATTTTTTAGGATCATGGGCAGGGGCTATGGGGCAAAGTCAATTTATGCCAACTACCTTTTTAGCCTATGCTGTGGATTTTGACGGTGATGGCAAGAAGGATATTTGGGCCAATACTGCCGACGTGTTTGCGTCGATTGCCAATTTTTTAAAATCAGAAGGTTGGGACGATACCCTGACCTGGGGACGTCAGGTGAGCCTGCCTAAAGAATTTGATATGACCTTGATTGGTCTGAGTAAACAAGATCGTAAGACTATGCTGAGTTGGCAAGAGTTGGGGGTGCGGCGTTATGATGGTGAAGATTTGCCTGCGCTTGATCTTATGTCTTCCCTCATTGCTCCTGACGGTCCAAACGGACGTATATACTTGGTGTATGAAAATTTTAATACCTTAATGAAATGGAACCGTTCGAGTTATTTTGGTGCGGCAATTGGGTACTTATCAGACAGAATTAAAAAAGGAAGTTAAGACTTGTTAGTTCCTTCGGAATTTCAATACCAGCATACAGACTTATCAGGGCAAAAAATCCCCTTGCCTGTAGGTAAAGTAGTGTGTGTCGGGCGCAATTATTTGATGCATATTAAAGAACTGAATAATGAGGTGCCCGATGCCCCCTTATTATTTATTAAGCCATCTACCAGTTTACTATACCTAAGTAACAATATAGATATACCAGAGGGGCAGGGTGAGTGTCACAATGAGCTTGAATTAGCGGTACTTATAGCTAAACCGCTCAAATGTGCCTCTCAAAATCAAGTGGTAGACGCCATTTGGGGGTATGGTTTAGCCTTAGATTTAACTTTAAGAGATGTGCAAGCCCAATTGAAAAAACAAGGTCATCCGTGGGAAAGAGCAAAGGGTTTTGATGGCAGTTGTCCTGTGTCACCTTTTGTAGAAAAGTCGGCTATCGACAATCATGATAAATTGAACTTTGAATTAAAAGTAAATGGGCAACAACGTCAGGTAGGTAATAGTGGGGATATGATTTTTAGTATTAATGCCTTATTAAGTGAAATTTCTCAGACATTCACCTTACTGCCCGGAGATATTGTATTAACCGGCACTCCAGAGGGTGTTGCGGCTTTACGTCAAAACGATATTCTTGATATTAGTTTCCAACACTTATTTCAGCTTTCCACTAAGGTTAATTAAATTGTGAATTTTTCTTTTACCTATGATGTAGACATACCCAATAAAATCCTCATTTGTGAGGCTATAGGCTCGGTGTCTAAGGTGTTAGATATTGAACATATGTTAAAAAATATTGTTAAATTAGCCGGTAAAAACCAAGTGAAAAATGTAGTACTTGACGTTACCCAACTGATTTTAACTTACTCTAAAATGAATATGACCAGATTGTTGATGACGATGAGCGAAGAAGACTGGTGTAATGACATTAGAATTGCACGCATCATTGATCCGCAAGATAACAATCAAAACTTAGTAGGTGAAATGGCAACAAGATATGAGTTACCGATTAAAAACTTCGATAATCGCAGTGATGCAATGATTTGGTTGTTATTTAACAAATGAGCCTGCCATATTGGGAAGTAAAAACCCTTGAGCAAATGACTCAAGAAGAATGGGAAGGGGTTTGTGATGGTTGCGCTAAGTGTTGCCTACATAAATTTATTGATGATGATAGTGTTGATGAAGCGACAGTTACCGACAAAATTAGGGATAATGAACAAGTACATTATACCAATATTGCCTGTGGTCTATTAAATACCAAAACCTGTGCCTGTACACAATATAGTCAAAGAACCAAATTGGTGCCTGAGTGTGTGAAACTGACAAAAGATAACTTGCAAGACATCTTTTTTATGCCAGCCAGTTGCAGCTACCGCCGCTTACAGGAAGGGCGGGGCTTACCGTCTTGGCATCCTTTGTTAAACAAGGGCAAGAAGACAGCCATGCATGTAGCTGGTATGTCAGTAAGAGGTAAAACAGTAGCAGACCACAATGTCAATTTAGAGGACTTTGAAGACTATATTGCCTTGTGGCCATTGCAGGACTTGGATTAACGACTATTTGCAAATGTAAAAAAGCGCTTATCGCGCTTTTTTATTTATCATTTTACTTAAAAGTACTATCGCTAAAATCCCAGTATAAATAGCAAAGATTACTACCATCCATTGCGGCATTGTCATACCTACAAAAGACCAATTAATATCGCCGCAATCCCCTGTGGCGGCAAATATACTAGGCAGCCATTCGTGTAAGGGGGCCCACGTAGGGAAATTGGGTACTATTTCGCATATAGCAAAAAGCGATTTAGCGGTTTGAATTTCAACATGCTCAAGGGCGATGATTAAGCCCCACACTGCTGAAATACCCACCCCTACGTAAGCCACCAGGCGAGTAAGAATATTATTGCTAATCAGCGGCACACAAGCCGAAAATAAAATACCAAATACAGCCGTACGTTGATAAATACACATAATACAAGGGCGTAATCCCAATATATATTGGAAGTACAGTGCCGCTATTTCTAAGGCTAAGGCGGATAAAAATAACAGCACCCAAGCGGCTGGTTGACGGCCAAGATTTGCAAGAAAATTAATCACTTAAACTTATCCTTCGACACTTAATGAGCTACAGGCATCGCCGAAGCAGCAGCTGCGGCAGCGGAATGATGTTCAATTAAACCCACACTGTATAACCAAGCTGTCAGATCTTCTAATCCAAAGTAAACGCCGGCCAAACCCACAAGGGTCAACACAATGGTGTAGGGTAATGCCATGTACACCATGGTGCCGTATGACAAACGTAATAACGGAGCAATTGCAGAAGTGAGCAAAAACAGAAAGGCAGCTTGGCCGTTAGGAGTCGCTACGCTGGGTAAATTCGTACCGGTATTAATGGCAACGGCTAACAAATCGAATTGATCACGAGTAATAGCGCCATTTTGCAGGGCTGCCGATACTTCAGTAATATAAACCGAGCCGACAAATACGTTATCACTGACCATGGATAACAAACCATTGGCTAAATAAAACAGAACTAACTGTGTTTTACCTTCATAACTGAGCACCCAATCGATGACGGGAGTAAACAAGCCTTGATCAATAATGACTGCCACGATACCAAAAAATACACATAATAAAGCGGTGAAAGGGAGTGACTCTTCAAACGCTTTACCGATTGAGTGTTCATCGATTATGCCGCTCATTGTGGTCGCTAATACAATAATTGATAAGCCGATTAGGCCCACAGCAGCAAAGTGCCCAGCGAGACCGATCACCAACCACACTGCAATTAGACCTTGCACACTTAGTTTGACTTTATCTTGAGTGCTTAAGTTTTCATCAACATTTTTGCTGTAACTGGTTAATATTTCACGAACAACAGGGGATAATTGCGCACCGTAAGTAAACAATTTAAATTTTTCGACAACATAAGTGGTTAATAAACCGGCGATAAAAACCGGTATAGTCACAGGTGCCATACGTATAAAAAATTCTACAAAATTCCAACCTGCTTTATCCGCAATTATTAAATTTTGTGGTTCGCCAACCATAGTCATTACTCCACCTAAGGCCGTACCGATAGCGGCATGCATCATTAAGTTTCTTAGGAAGGCTCTAAAATCTTCTAAATCTTGGCGACTGGGGTGAAGAACTTCCTCATCTTTAGAATGGTCGTGATCGGAATGGAAATCTTTGCCTGATGCCACTTTGTGATAAATAGAATAAAAACCCATTGACACTGTCATGATAACCGCTACCACGGTTAAAGCGTCTAGGAAGGCAGATAAAAATGCACAAGCCGACGCAAAAGCAATGGAAAGAGTGATTTTGTTCTTTAATTTCAGCAGCAATTTAGTGAATAAATATAACAACAAGCCTTTCATAAAATAAATGCCTGCTACCATAAACACCAGTAACAGTATTACCTCAACGTTGACCACCATTTCATGTTTCATATGCTCTGGTGTTGTCATACCAATAAATAACGCTTCCATGAGTAATATGCCCCCTGGTTGCAGGGGATAACATTTTAAGGCCATGGCTAGAGTAAAAATAAATTCTGCAACTAAGGCCCAGCCAGCAATAAATGGGTCCAGCATAAATAATAGTGGATTGATAACGAGAAAAGCCACAATTGTTTGTTTGTACCAATTTGGTGCCTTACCTAAAAAATTGGCGGCAATGGCCTGAGGTATCGACATTTGCATAAGTTGAGGTCCTTGTTGAAACTTGGAATTATTATATAACTGTTTTAAATAGTGTAACGTAAAAAAGCAAGGTAAATCTAAAGCTTAGATATTATTATGTGAATTAAATTACCAGAACATTACTTGATTGCTTATGGCATAAAACACTGGCTACAAAGAATGCTAAAAAGTTTAATTGTTCCGATTAAAAATCATCTGGTACAATCAGTTTACAAAAATAATAACAAATTCAACCAAGCGAGTAATACATGATTTATAAGGCCCAAAGCCCAGCTGGTTTTGCTGAAGAATACATCGTTGAATCAATATGGAGTGGTCGATTTCCCCCTGGTACTATTTTACCGGCAGAGCGTGAATTGTCTGAACTTATCGGTGTTACTCGTACAACGTTACGCGAAGTATTGCAAAGATTAGCCCGCGATGGATGGTTAACTATCCAGCACGGTAAACCAACCAAAGTAAATAATTTTTGGGAAACCTCCGGATTAAATATCCTTGAGACGCTGGCCCGACTTGATGAAGAGGGTATTCCTGAGCTAGTGGATAACTTATTGGCGGCAAGAACCAACTTAAGTGCCGTATTTATTCGTGGAGCGATTCGTAATAATCAGCAAAAAGCTATCGAAATCATTCAGAAATATTGTAACTCGCCAGATAATGGTCTTGATTTTGCCATTCACGACTATCAATTGACACATGACTTAGCTAATGCATCAGGCAACCCCGTGTATGTGTTAATGATGAATGGTTTTAAAGGACTATATTCTAGGATTGGGGGCTATTATTTTTCAAATATTAAGTCTCGTGAATTAACTAGGTCTTATTATCAGCAATTACTTGAGCTTGCCCAAGCAGGTGACTACAAACAGGTGCCGCTGGTTATTCGTACTTACGGTATTAAAAGTGGCAAAATTTGGCAGGAAATGCGCAATGACATGCCAAAAGGCTTAGTTGACTAGGTTTTTCTCTCCATTGTCAGTAAATGTGAGGTTAAAAATAGTTTTGGCCTCACCCCTCCTTTATTAAATTTAAAAATAAATCATTTAAAATCAATACATTATAATTTTTTTGAATAATATTGTTCATTTAGTATGCGATTTCTAATTCAAAGTTTTATTCTTGTTTCCAGTGAAGACAATCAATCTTAAACAAACGAGGAAAACCCCATGACTAAATTAGATACATTAAAAGGCAAAGTAACTGAAGCCGAAGAATTTGCGCGTAAAATCTGGTTAGCTGGTTTAGGTGCTTATGGTAAGAGCTATGATGAAGCCCAAGGTCGCTACGAAAAATTAAGTGTAGAAGCATCAAAATTGTTTGATGAGTTAGTCGACAAAGGTGCCAAAATTGAGACCGAAGCAAAAGACAAGTTTCAAGTTAAAGCAAATGTTGAAACACGCGTCGCTGACGTTCGCAAAAAGTTGGGCTTAGACAAAGTCAGTGCTGATGAGAAAGTTGAAGAATTATCTGCCAAAATTGATGCTTTGACTGATGCAGTTGCTAAGTTAGCAGCTAAAGGCTAATCGTTATCGATTAGGCTGAAAGTCAGTACAGATATTCTTAGAGTCTCAGTAACGATTTGTTGTTCAACGACTCAGTGAGTTGTTGAACAAATTTTCAAAAGGAGAATCAAATTGAAAAAAACACAATCCTTAGAAAAAATAGCACACAATGGTGTTTTGGCATCGGTAGGTGCTGTTGATTCCGGTAAAGATAAAGTTGTGCAAAAACTAGATCAGCTGTTCGAAGAAAGTACGTCAATTTTCAATAACTTACTTATTAAAGGTGAATCTGTTGAAGCTCAACTACAAGCAAAATTGAAGGTGGGGAAAATGATGGATGGAAAAATAGCAGCTGTTTTAGCTAAGTTTGGTTTTGGCCAGGCAAAGAGAGATGCGCAATTAGAAAGATTGTCTGATCGAGTCGACAATTTAATCGATGTTGTTGCAAAATTGGTGCAACAAAAATCACTAGACAAAAAAGCCCTGAGTAAACCGGCTGCAGTTGAAGCGGTGGCAGTGGCTAACAGCGCTTCGCATACAAAAACGTCAACTACGGTTGCAAATAAACCGGCTGCGAAAAAGTCAGCACCGAGAAAACCTCGAGCGACTAAGGCAGCGACAAAAACCAACGATTCTGCTGAAACAGCCAAGGTGACAAAACCTCGAGTACGCAAAACAGCAAGCAAACCAACCACACCGAGTGCTGAATAAGCACAACATCCTTAGGTTTGGTGATAATCAGATAAAATTTCATATGGTGCTTTTATAAAGCGCCATGTTTATCTATTACTAAGCCAAAAGCACTTATCACCTTGTGGTCTTTGCATGCGATTGAAGCGCTATTGAGTGAGGTTTTATTTTTATCTAACTGATAGAAAAATAAATTAGGCCGAGCCAGCAAATTACGGCAACCTAAATTACCTCAATCGCTTTTAGTGCAATAATCAAACAATGCTATCCAAAGCCGAGCTTAGTTATAAACTTTATGCAACACCAGACCAATAATATTAATATTGGCCTGCTGCTCTAAGATAGAGTGATGTTATTGGTTAACTACTCTAAGTCTAACTGGACTAGTCAGAATTTTTGCTTCTCTTTGTTTCAATAACTTAAGATAAATGCGTAAGGTTTTACTGATTTTGGTATTACGTTTAATTAAGTCTAATTGGGGCCAAGTGGCTCGTTCGCCGTTATGAATTAATTGCGTAATACTCTTCAAACTAGGATTAGCCGCAATATACTTGAGATTAGTAAAATTTGCCTCAGGTAGGATATTGATATCACCCACATATTGCTGATCTATAATTGAGCGTAACTTATGGATCCCCAATTTAGTCGGGGGGTGGCTTATTACGTTTTCTAATAAATCGAAAGCGAAGATACTATTGAGTTTTACCATTTTCGCCGAGTGACGCCAAGCAAGACCGAGGACTCCAGTGGTATCACGTTTGTCCCTTGCCAAAAACGGCACTGCAATGAGGTTGGTCTGACTGACAATACTATGGTTAACCCCATAGAGACGAGCGAGTCGTTCAAAGGGAAGGTCTGCCATGATGGACCCATCGGCAAAACGTCGATTGGGGATATATGGAACAATCTGGCCCCCTTGGTTTTTTGCTTTTAGTTGTACCGGCTCAAAGATAAAAGGTATGGCACAAGACGCCCTTACCGCTTGAGTAATAATGGCATTTGGTGAGGTTTTAGCGTTGAGAAGGCGTGAAAATTGATGCAAATCTGCCGCAGACACCGTCACTGTCATATGTCGTCCGGTATGTTTATAGGCTTCTTCAAAGGTCGTTAAATCAAATAATTCGATTAAGGCGTTTTCAAGATTGACGCTACTTAGTAAACTATCCTGACCAAAACCCTGCCACAAGCGCCATTCTTTGAATTTTTCATAAATAAGTTCTGGCTGTAAAGAGGTGATTAATTCCGCATCAGTGCGCGTACCCACTAAGGCTGCAATAATTGAACCTGCGCTGGCTCCGGAGATTACTTCTGGCAGGAGTTCATTTTCTACTAATGACTTGACCACGCCCCCGTGGAAAAAGCCCAAGCCTGCGCCGCCACTTAACATTAGGCAGGTCCGTCCAAATGCATGAGCGGTTTCATCAAAAAACGATAATTTTTCATAAAAATCAATTTCATTTTCATCAGCTGCATAGATAAATTCTAGGGCTTCACAAACCTGTTGAATAAACTCTTCAATTAAATGTTTTGTACCTATTTTGGCATGACCATTTAGCGCTGGAGCTGCAATTTTACCCAAGTTACCGTGTAAACCTTCATGCAATATATACATGAGACCCGCCGCATCGCCACGAGCTTTTGCCTGTTTTATACGTTGGACCCGCTTGCGTATTAGTCGATAGTCATAGTCACTGCTGGCATCTTGCGCCTTCCATTCTTGCGCCCCTGATAGTTGGTCATGCTCTTCACATGCTTGTTTATATTCCTGATAATTTGCGGCGTACTTGATGACATTCTGAAGTTCAGAAAGCCTTTTGTTTGACATGAGTCAGTCTCTTTTTACTACAATAGTGGGATATAATCGTAAAAAATTAGAAAATGCTACCCAAAATTAGCAATTTATTAACAACTTATCAGCGTGGATATTTTACTTTAATCTAATGTTTTGTTTTTAAACATAAAATTGTTTTATGAGCTGAACCTTGTTTAATTCGAAATATTCATATTTTAGATTGACCATTCTAAGCGCAATGGTTAGCCTCATTAAGAATTTACCCTTTTATCTTCAGACTCATATTGAATAGGCGTGTTTGCTTTATATGCAATTACTTGATCAACTCTTAACTAATCTTCCGTTGCTGTCTATTCCAATTATCAGTGCATTTGTTGGATGGTTTACTAATTTTCTTGCGGTCAAGATGATGTTTTATCCTATCGAGTTTATTGGCATTAAACCTTTTCTCGGTTGGCAAGGTTTGATTCCCGCTAAACGTCGTGAAATGGCTGAAATTGAAGTCGAATTAGTACTAGGTAAATTGCTTAGTGTGCAAGAGTTGGCGGCACGAATCGATCCCGTAGAATTAACTAAAGCGATTGAACGACGCTTAAAGCAAGTAATACGCAAAGTAGTTAACGAAGTAATGCAGGAAGCGGCACCACAATTATGGGCGTCCTTGCCGGTGCAAGCAAAGAATCTTGTTTATGCGCGAGTGGAGCATGATATCCCAAATGTTGTGAGTAAAATGGTCAGTGACTTTAAACACAACATTGAAGAAATTGTTGATATAAAAGAACTCGTTGTAACCCAATTAGTTAATGCCCCAGAATTAATTAATGAGATATTTTTAAAATCAGGTGCCAAAGAATTTCCATTTATTGAAAAATCGGGTGCCTATTTTGGCTTCTTATTTGGTTTGCCTACTATGGTTGCATGGATCTACTTTCCACAATGGTGGGTGCTGCCATTAGGGGGATTGATTGTAGGCTATTTGACCAATTGGATAGCCCTCAAAATTATTTTCGAACCCAAACATCCCATAAAGTTTTTGGGTATTACTTTTCAAGGTATGTTTTTAAAGCGTCAAAAAGAGGTGTCTCGGGTTTATGCCGATATCATCGAATCCAAATTAATGACCTCCAAGAATATCATGGAAATTGCCCTGCATGGTTCAGGCTCTCAGCAGTTACTTGAACTCATTGAGTTGCATGTTAATGATGCAATTGAGCGTTATGTGGCCTTGGCTCAACCATACTTTGGCTTAGGCGTTGGTTCAGAGCGATATTTCCAAATGAAACAACTTGCTGTCAAACGCATATTCGAAGATTCTGAAAAATATCTAGCGTACGCTTATGAGTATACTAATAAGGCCTTGCGTATTGGCGACGACTTATGTGAGCGAATGCAGGCCTTATCACCTGAAGAGTTTGAAGGTGTATTACGACCAGCTTATGAGGCAGATGAGTGGAAACTGATCGTAACTGGGGCGATATTGGGTATGGTCGCGGGTTTTATTCAGCTATATTTGGTCTTTATGTAGTGGATAGGGCTTGGCTAATCACTGGTTTGACAGCAAGGGTATAGATTAATGAAAACATCGGAACGAATATTGGTAACGGCGCTGGATATATTTAACCAGCAAGGTGAATCCAATGTGAGTAGTGTCGAAATTGCTATGGAACTCGATATCAGCCCCGGTAATCTCTATTATCATTTTAAGGGTAAGGAAGTCATAGTTGCTGCACTATTTGAGTTATACCAAGAGCAAATGCGCAGCATATTAGAGGCACCATTGCGCAGTGACTCCCACACCTTAACGATTGAAGAGTTTTTCTATTATCTATATTTGATCATTGAAAAAAATCATATTTTTCGGTTTTTATATAGAAATCCTTTGGATTTAACCGATAAATATCCTAGCGTTGCCAAGGGGTTTGCAAAATTAATGATGGCGCAAGAACGCTGTATAACAGAGTTACTGGCGCAATTTGTTGTACAAAAGAGTATAAATGCGACACTGGCGCAATGCGCTAATATGGTAGAGGTTATTGGCTTGGTGTTTAGTCAAGCAGCAAACTATTATTCCCTTAAAGGGCAAGATCTAAATGATGATGGCTATTTATATAAAAGTTTGTCGGCAATTTTATTTGCACTTCTTCCTCATATAAATATTGCAGAAGGCGAATTGCATAGTTTACAAGACGCACTGGCTAATCATCAATTTGTCCAAGAGTCTTAGCCTTAAAAAATAAGCAAGCTTAGTAATCGCAGCATCTAGCTGATGATTACAGTAGTCGTTATTTTGCATTAAAAGGAAGTAAGTCGTGAGTAAAAAAATTAGCTTTTTAGATAGAACATTTTGGATCACCGAAACAGAGGATAATCCAAAGCATGTAGCAAGTTTGCAAATATTACAGAAACCCGCTGATGCGACTAGTGATTATGTACCTCGTCTTTTTAGCGAGTTGCATGCCCACTCAAATGCTAAACCTCCTTTCAATTGCGCCGTACGCCGTTTTCTTGGTTTCCCTCTGAAGTTAGTTCCCGTTGCCCAACTAGACATGGATTATCATGTGCAAATGCATGTGATTGAAGATATCAATGACCGTCAAGCCTTACATAAATTTGTCGCAGAACTTCATCAAACGTGGTTAGAACGAGATAAACCGCTGTGGCAGTATCACTTAATTAGCGACAATAAAAGTGAGCAGTTTGCCATTTATGTCAAAGTTCACCATATGTATGGAGACGGCGCGACCCTGATCCGCTGGTTTCAAGCCGGTTATACCGAGAGTATAAAAACGGATGAATTTATTCCTGTATGGGCGGCAGATCGCAGCCAGCGTAGTAAAGTTAAAGTGAGTATGGTTAAACAAGTTGGATTGGGGCTTTGGGAGCTGTTTATAACCCTTAAAGATTTGGTTTGGATTATATTTCGCTTGATACTCAAGCTCCTGAGGATTAACTCAAATTATATGCCTCTACCGTTTTCTGGGACAAAAACGGTGCTTACAGGCCAAGTTAAAAAAGGTCGTGTTGTATCAACAGTAGATATTGATTTCGCCCGAATTAAGGCCTTGAGCCATCGAGTCCGAGCTTCCGCCAATGAGGTTATGTTGTGTGTTTTTGATATCGGCGTTCATCGTTTTTTAAAGGATTATGGGCATACTTTTAAACGCGCTTTACATACTAATATGCCGATTAATTTAAGAAAACCTGGCGAAACAACGGCAGGAAATAGAATTGCCATCGTACCAGTTCAGCTCGCACATGGGGAAAACGATCCATATTTACGCTTGCGCCAAATAATTGAAAATCATCGCGTAGTAAAACGCGCTGCGAGAGTTTCTCATCCGATGGCATTTAGTTATTACACTATATTGATCCAATCTTATTCCATGCTTTTTGAGCTACTACATTTATCTGACTGGGTTAAACCTATTGCTAATATTTTGATATCTAATTTGCCAGGACCGCCAAACACCTTGTATTTTAAAGATAGTCAGCTATTGGCTAATTATCCCATATCAGCGATGACGCCCGGCGGTGGAGTTAACATCACTATGGTAAGTTACGCCGGTAAAGCGCATATTGGACTCGTATGTTGCAATAAGAATATTCCTAGTTTAGAAATAATGAGTCAATATTTTCTTGAAGCGTTTACCATGTTAGAGGGCTGTATTGATGATCCGAGCTTAAATATCGATGATATTGGTGAGCAGATAGTTGAAGAGTATTCATCTATCGTTGATGAACATTATAGTGGGCAGAGCGTAGATAAATAAAAATGAAAATTGAGGTGGCTAATTAGCCACCTCTGTTATTGACATGTTTAGTATTTATGTTTTTATTAGTGGCTATGGCCACAACCCTCCTCTGAATGAGGGTGGCCATGCGCAATCTCTTCTTCAGTGGCAGCTCTAACCCCGAGTACTTCAACGTCAAAATTAAGGGTTAGCCCCGATAAGGGATGATTGCCATCGACGACTACTTCGTCGTCAGTCACATCTATTACCATCACTGATTGTTCACCGTCATCGGTGGTAGCCCGAAAGGTCATGCCTGGATTCACATCGATATCGGCAAACATTGACTTAGGTACAACTTGCACCAAGGCATCATGCCGCTCGCCATAAGCAAGTTCAGGTGGAACATCAATTACAAACTTATCTCCGGCTTGTTTGCCATCTAATTCATTTTCTAAACCTTGAATCAGATAGTGACTACCTTGCAAGTAGTCCATGGGCTTGCCTGTTCGTGAAGAGTCTATTTGCGTCCCATCTTGGGTACAAACAGTGAAGTGGATTGTCGCGACAGTTTCTTGTGTAATTTTCATTATTGTCCATATTTAGTTTGTGCTGATACTTGGCTAAGCATCAAAAGCGTGAGTTACCTTAAACTAACAAAAATTAGCTTAATTCGTATGGTTGTGGAAGAACGGTAAAACTTAATTCCGGTGTGTCTTTAAGTCGCATAACGCTGCCAATCTCAGTATCAGAGGCCAATGTGGCAAGTAGCCAAGTCTGTTCTTTTGTTGCAGCGCAGCGCAAGATAGTACCTGCAGGTCGCCAGTTTTCGCCCAATTGCCGCTCAAGTTTGTCTCCAACCTGAACTGACTTTACGCCATCAGCATGCAATCTAAAAGCCGCGCGCTTGTTTTTGCCTAGGTATTTGGTACGAGCAACAACCTCTTGCCCCATATAACATCCTTTGGAAAAACTAATGGCGTTTAATTGTTGTAAACTCATCATTTGCGGCACAAATTCATTACATGTTTGCGCACGAATATCAGCGATCCCCGCTTTTATGTCTTCCACTTCCCACATACTTTCACCGTCTTGGCTGGGTTCTATGTTAAGGATATTTTGAGCGTCTTGAGGTTGCAGAATAATGTAGCGATTAATGGACCCTGCAAGTAACAAAACCAGTCCATTTTCATTTTGGCAGTAGTCTTGATGTTTTTCTGGGAGATGGCCAAATACCCTAATGATCTCTGCTTCAATTGCTTTGCCCAAACCTGCAGTCACCCGCCAATCTTTGCTAGCATCAATAATATCTACCTTGGCAAAAACTCCGTATTTTTTGAGTTCGCCTAAGGATTTTTCCATGACTGATTGATGAGTTAATAATAAAAGTTGTTCTTGCCAACTCATTAAATAACTGACACTCCACGTTTTCCCTTTAAAGTCACAATGACAGGCCAGTAAGGCATTATTGCCGTTTAAAGCATTTACGTCAGCGGTAATCTGTCCTTGTAGATATTTTTGTCTTTCTGGTCCAGAGAGTTGAATCACACCTTTATCAGATAAGCCTGTGTAGAAATCGTTAGGAAGCATATTTTTCTCTATGTTGTTGAAGTTAATGAGTTTCGTTTGCAAGAATTGGGATCTTAATGCTTCAATACATCCATTAATGTCTTGTTTCGTATTAATGGTATCATGCTGCTAATTTTTCAATGAAATAAAATATATGAGCCAAACTAAAATGAGGAATAAAAATGTTTGATAAGCAACGATTGGGACGATTGAGATGGGCCTGTCGCCGTGGAATGTTGGAATTGGACGTATTGTTTATGCCTTTTGTTGAAAATGGTTTTGCCGAGCTTGATGAAAAACATCAGCTTATCTTTGAGCGCCTGCTTACCTGTGATGACCCCGATTTATATGCGTGGTTTATGGGCCACTTACCCTGTGCAGACCAAGAATTAAAGGCAATGATTGAGCACATACTGAAACGTGTCAAAGTATAGAATTGAACTAGTACCATCAAAGTATAAAGTCACTATACAGTTACTGTTTTGGGCAGTGGTTTTGCTTTCTCCCTTTCATTGGCAAAGCCAGATAGTGCCTTTTCAATGGCTACTGCAAACTCTTTTTTCAATTGTTATTTTATGGCTCGCACTGTTAAATCTGCGCGAGCATGTAAAGTCTCAACCACTGACAGTGGACTTGAGTTCAGATGGCGAGTGGCACGAACTCAGTCTTGTTGGTCAATATCATTGGAGGATTAGTCTTAAGTCCAGAATCTCGCCCTGGTTTTTGTGGATACACCTTGTTTCACCCATTAATCATCTACAAACACGCTGGCAAGTTGTGTATAAAGACCAAGTAAGTGAGTTGGATTATCGGCGAATTTGTCGTGCTATTCTATTGCAACAACAGAGCAAACAGTAGAACAACTATGTCTAAAGTTAATGCTGAGTATTTAACCAATTTACCTAAATTCAGTGGCTTAATTGCCCAAATATTATGTAAAAAAAATATCGGTTATCAGCCAGATATTGCTCTGCCCGCTACCTCTATTTGGGTAAATAATATAAAAATAGATGCACATCATGTGACTACCTTTAATCAGATTGTAGATTGGCAACAGCAAGGTATTTTGCATCCTGGTTATTTGCATACCTTGGCATTTCCCTTGCAGTTGAAACTGATGTTACACCAGTCATTTCCTTTTTCTATCATTGGACTGGTGCATATCCACAATAAAATCGAGCAAAGCACAGCGCTGAGGATAGATGACAAGGTAGATATATGTTGCAAGTTTGGCGAGATGGTAAAACGGCCGGCGGGAGTTTTTATTACCATAAATACGGCATTTTATGTAGGCAACATTTGTGTACTGAGTGCTCAACATCAATATTTAAAACGTGAAAGCACACAGCGTAAACCGAGTTCAACAGCCATAGCTGATAATAACGGGTCAAACCCCATTCAAAATCAAATTTGGTCTCTTCCGAATGCACTCGGAAGACAATATGCACGTTGCTCCGGCGACTATAATCCAATTCACTTACATCCACTAAGTGCAAAATTATTCGGTTTTAAACGGCATATTATTCATGGAATGTGGTTAAAGTCTCGGGTGATCTCTGCCTTATCTAATGGACAAGAAGCCATATTCACATCGTCATTTAGTTGCGAAGTGGAATTTAAAAAACCACTTTATTTGCCCAATATTGTGCGTTTTCAAAAGCAAAAAGTTGAACAGGGGCAAAAGCATCAAGGGTTTGAATTCAAGGTCATAAGTGACAAAAATAATCTGCCTGTTGAACATATGTCAGGCAGATTATTATTCTAAGCTGATGATAATGATGTCTCAGCTGGTTGAAAGTTTAAAAATCAACTGGATTTTCCGGCTAGGATGGTAGGACCTGGATTTTCTAATAATTGCGGATAATCAATATTATAATGCAGTCCGCGACTTTCTTTTCTGGCCTGAGCGCAACGCACAATTAAGTCGGCTACTGTCAGTAGGTTCCTTAGTTCCAACAGGTTATTACTCACTATAAAATGAGAATAATATTCGTCCACTTCTTGTTTCAACAAAGCAATTCGATGTTGGGCTCGTTCAAGACGTTTATTGGTTCTAACAATACCGACGTAATCCCACATAAATAACCTGAGTTCATGCCAATTATGTTGAATGATAACCTCTTCATCAGAATTACTAACCTGACTTTCATCCCACGAATTAATGGGTTCTATCGGCATGGTTTCATTGAGACGTTGCAGAATGTGGTCAGCCGCTGCATGGGCAAAAACAATACATTCCAACAATGAATTACTGGCCATACGATTTGCGCCATGCAAGCCAGTGTAGGCAACTTCGCCCACGGCATATAGATTATCGAGATCGGTTTTTGCATCAAAATCAGTGACTACGCCACCACAGCTATAATGCGCAGCCGGCACAACTGGTATCGCTTGTTGTGTGATATCAATGCCTAAGGAGCGACACTTACGATATATGTTAGGGAAGTGTTGCACGATAAAATCACTGGGTTTGTGGCTAATATCTAAATACATGCAGTCTGCACCTAGCCTTTTCATTTCGAAATCTATCGCTCTGGCGACAATGTCGCGGGGGGCTAAATCGCCTCTTTCATCAAAACGGTGCATAAAAGGTGTGCCATCTGCGTGGCATAATTTAGCTCCTTCCCCTCTTAGGGCTTCAGTAATTAAAAAGTTTCGAGCTTCCGGATGGTAAAGGCAGGTAGGGTGAAATTGATTGAATTCCATGTTGGCGACACGACATCCCGCACGCCATGCCATTGCAATACCATCGCCACTCGATACGTCAGGGTTAGAGGTATACTGATAAACTTTACTTGCACCTCCGGTGGCTAAAGCGACAAAACGACTGCGAATAACTTCGACACTTTCTCTCTTTCGGTTCCAAACGTAAGCCCCAATAATGGTACTTTTGCTACGATTACTTTTGATGAGATCGATGGCGTTGTAACGTTGAAATAGATGTATATTAGGATGGTGTTTGACTGCTTCTACTAAGGTAAGCTGTACAGCGGCCCCCGTTGCATCAGCAGAATGTAATATGCGTCGATGGCTGTGGCCACCTTCTCGTGTTAGGTGAAAACGAGTTTCAGTAGCAGCTGTATCGTGTTCTTTGGCTGTTATCTGATCGAATGGCATACCAAATTTAATGAGCCATTGCATACAAGTCTTTGCTCTAGAAGCGGTAAAATAAACGGCTTCTTTGTTACACAAACCTGCGCCCGCATTAAGGGTATCTTCCACATGGCTGTCAATGGAGTCACTTTCATCAAAAACCGCCGCAATACCACCTTGGGCGTATTTAGTTGAGCCCTCAGAGATATCACTTTTACTGAGCACTATAACTTGACAGTGTTCGGCAAGCTTAAGAGCTAGGCTGAGTCCTGCAGCACCACTCCCAATAATAAGCACATCACATTGATGTTCGACACTAGAGTGCATACACTACTCGAAGTTAAACTTAATAAGGTTAGTCATACTAATTAACAGCGTAAAAATTACAATCATTCCCATGGGTTTTAGGCAATAAATCTTTATAAAGCGCTCGAGTCGCAGATAGATTTCCCGAGTAAGCAAACTTTTTGCTAAAAAATTGAGGTAAAATCGAACTTTTATGACAAGTCACAGTCAATACTTGTGCTTGCATGAGTCGCAGTATTAATTCGTAAAGGAGTAAAGGCTCGAATGAGCGAGCAATTCACAGATCAACAAATAGTTGAAAAAGTGCAACGCGGGGATAAAAACGCTTTTGGTTTGCTGGTAATTAAATATCAGCACAAAGTGGCTTACTTAGTATCCCGTTATGTGAAAAATTCGGGTGATGTAGCTGATGTAGCGCAAGAAGCGTTTATCAAGGCCTACCGAGCCTTACCAAGTTTTAGAGGTGATAGTGCATTTTACACTTGGTTATACAGAATAGCGGTGAATAGCGCCAAAAACTATTTAGTGGCGCAAGGTAGAAAACCGCCAGCCAACGATGTTGACGCCGATGATGCAGATTTTTATGATGGTAGTGACGCACTAAAAGAGAATAATTCTCCAGAAAAATGTTTGATGTCAGATCAAATGGAGAAGTTGTTGTTTGATACGCTCGAACAACTGCCTGAAGACTTACGTATGGCGATCAGTCTGCGAGAGTTAGATGGAATGAGTTATGAAGATATAGCCAATGTCATGGATTGTCCTGTTGGTACGGTAAGATCGAGAATTTTCCGAGCCAGGGAAGCACTTGATAAAGTTATCCAGCCTATGCTTATGAATGATTAAGCCTTGGTTAGAAAAATTTTAGATATTTAATTTACATTGAGCGGGAAACAATTTGTATGTCGCAAAAGTTTGAAAATTTGTCAGCTTTAATTGATGGTGAAAACTCTCAGTTTGACTTGCAGGGTAATGATACCATTACCGCGATTAAACATGATAAGGAGCTGCAGCAAAAGTGGCACTCTTATCACGTTATTCGTTATGGCTTACGCAAAGAGTTACCAAGTCAATTACAATTTGATATTGCCGCGAAGGTTGCTTTGGCTTTGGAATCTGAACCGGCTATTTTAGCGCCTAAAAAGACGTTGCGTGACACCCGTCTTGTGAGTGCAGTGATTCCGTTTGTTAAGCAAGGTAGTCAGATGGCCATTGCAGCATCGGTCGCTGTGGCGATGATTATTGGTGTGCAGCAGTTTAACCAAACTGATGTTGAACAACCTTTCAATTCTGCTGCGCCTATATTGGGTATTCCTGGAGGCTTGTCACCAGTCAGTTTTGAGCAAACTCGTAGCTTGCCACAAAATGATATGGTGGAGCAAAAGCGCAGAATTAATGCATATATTGCTGATCATCAACAACAAATGCAGTTAAAATCTGTAGAATTAAACCCAATATCTAATGTGGAACAGCAAGTTGAAAAGAGTGATTTGCAATCTGAAGTCCTTGAACAAACCCCCTAAAAGCTTCACAGCCTTGGTCTCACTAGGGCTGTTTAGTTTGTATTTTGTTGCTCATATGGGCAACGCACAAGAGGATAGCAATAACTCCTCCAGCCCAGAACATTCCAGTGTGCAATACCCTGTAGATAGCGCAGAAGCGTGGTTAGTTAAACTATCCAGCGCGGTGAAGTCGCTTAATTATAGTATTTCCTTGGTGGTGTTAAAACCTGGTGTAGATTCACAACCCTATCTTTGGCGGCACGCTATTGATGATAATGGCGTGGAATTAGAGCAGCTGAATTTGCTTAATGGACCTGGGCGCGAAGTGGTTAGAATTGGTAATAAAGTCAGTTATTTTGAGCCGAATGTACCCCCTTATAGTCTGCAGTCGAAGACCATCAACGGACCGTTTCCAAGTGAACTTTTGTATGACCCTGAAAAGTTATTTGCCAGTTACGAGTTTGTACTGGTAGGAAAAAGCCGTGTTTCAGGCCGTGCAGCGCAACAAATTAGAGTTATTAGCAAAGATAAAAGCCGTTTTGGTTTGAACCTTTGGCTGGATCAACAAAGCGGTTTAATCTTAAAAATGAACATGGTTAATCTGGAAGGCCAGTTGCTAGAACAAATTCAAGTAACCGCCATTCAGGTAAGTGAAAAACCTGACCCTTTCTTTGCGCGAATTGAACAAGGCATGTTGCCGGATATCTTGGTCTTGCGAAATCAAGTCGACAACCCGCCTCGCTGGAAAATTACCAATCTCCCGGTGGGAATGCATATTATAAAACAAGATATCCATCGCTTACCGATGACAGGTGATGTGGTTGACTATATCTTATTGTCAGATGGCTTGGTGGATGTATCTATATATTTGCAGCCATTACCTAGTGCCAGTGCATCTCAGGATTTAATTGGCCGTCACGAATCAAATACCATACTGACTCGCCAGATAGGCGATGTAAGTGTCACAGTGGTAGGAAAGGTACCTGCTGTAACGGCTGATGCTATTTTAAAGTCTATCCAAGTAGTGCAGTAAGCAATGATTGAAGAAATTGGTACTATCGTTGCGATAGCGCATGAAAAAGGCAAGCAAAAAATTTGGGTTGAAACGGAAATCAAAACCACATGCAACTCTTGCCAAGTGCAAACAAATTGTGGCACCAGTGTGGTCGCTAAAGCCTTTGCACCCAAAAAGCAAAATATCGAACTATTCTATGCTCTACCGGTAAAAGTGGGACAGAAGGTAAAATTAGGCATACCCGAAGAAACCTTGTTGAGTGCGTCATTACAAGTCTATTTGTTCCCCATTTTTGGGCTAATAGTCGGTGCCATGCTTGCGAGCTGGCTAATGCCGTTTTTTGCATTGGAATCAGAATTGTGGGTGGTGTTGAGTGGTTTTATTGTGGCTATGTTAGTGTTCCTGCTGATAAGACATAGAATGACTTCTTCAGGCAATCAACAGTTTTGTCCTACATTGCTAGATGTATTTCCAAATGATGTTCAGACTATTTCTGTCACAAATCTGTGAGCAATTAATAGTGCTGAAAGCCTCGCTGAAACTAATCCTCAGATCCTTGTCGCAAAGTTAACTATAAAAATGTAAAATCCAGCCCTATTTAATCAATTGTTCCCATATTTCGCCTGAGCATGCTCGCATTGTTCTGACAAGCACTTGGGGGAAAGCAACAGCACTAGGTACTTTTCTAAATCGCTATGCAAATGAAGCACATACGTAACTTTTCAATAATCGCCCATATCGACCACGGTAAATCAACTCTTTCAGATAGGCTTATTCAGCATTGTGGGGGTTTACAAGCCCGCGAAATGTCTGAACAAGTTCTTGATTCAATGGACATTGAACGCGAACGCGGGATTACCATAAAGGCACAAAGTGTCACCTTAAACTATCTTGCAAAAGATGGGGAAACCTATCAATTGAACTTTATAGATACTCCGGGGCATGTTGACTTTACTTACGAAGTATCAAGGTCGTTAGCGGCTTGTGAAGGTGCTTTGTTAGTGGTTGATGCCGGACAAGGGGTTGAAGCTCAGACCTTGGCTAATTGCTACACGGCCATTGAGTTAGAAATGGAAGTCGTGCCGATTATCAATAAAATTGATCTTCCACAAGCTGAGCCCGATCGCGTTGCGGCCGAGATAGAGGATATCGTTGGCATACCGGCGATGAATGCTGTGCGTTGCTCAGCTAAAACCGGTGTGGGTATTGAAGACGTACTTGAAGTGATTGTTAAGCAGGTGCCTTGTCCAGAGGGCGACCCTAATAAACCATTAAAAGCGCTAATCGTTGACTCTTGGTTTGATAATTACCAAGGAGTTGTTTCATTGGTACGTATCATTGATGGCCAGTTACGTAAAAATGATAAAATGAAAATCATGTCAAATGGAGTTGTTCACCAAGTTGATAAGGTCGGTATTTTTACGCCAAAAGCGACCGATACCGGGGTGCTCAGTGCCGGTGAAGTCGGCTTTATTATTGCTGGCATAAAAGAAATTCACGGCGCCCCAGTGGGTGACACTATTACCCTGGCCAAAGATCCCGCTGCTGAAGCTCTGCCGGGTTTTAAGAAAATCAAACCACAAGTTTATGCCGGAATGTTTCCTATCAGCTCAGACGATTATGAAGACTTTCGTGACGCACTCAACAAACTGAGTCTGAACGACGCTTCACTGTTCTTTGAGCCTGAAAGTTCCTCTGCACTGGGTTTTGGTTTTCGTATCGGTTTCCTCGGCATGTTGCACATGGAAATCGTCCAAGAAAGATTGGAACGTGAGTATGATCTTGATTTGATTACCACGGCACCGACAGTTGTTTATGAAGTTGTAAATTCATCGGGTGAAATTGTCTACGTAGACAATCCTTCAAAACTGCCACCGATCAATGATATTGAAGAAATTCGTGAGCCGATAGTTGAAGCTAATATATTAGTTCCGCAAGAATATTTGGGTAACGTCATTACACTATGTATTGAGAAACGTGGTACCCAAAATAACATGACCTATCATGGTAAGCAGGTTGCGTTAAGTTATGACTTACCTATGGCTGAAGTGGTGGTGGATTTCTTCGATAAACTGAAGTCAACCAGCCGCGGATTTGCGTCATTAGATTACAATTTCAAACGCTTTCAAGCTGCCAATATGGTGCGTTTAGATATTCTGATAAACGCTGAAAAAGTTGATGCTTTGGCCATGATTACGCATCGTGACAATGCGCAGGGACGTGGCCGTGACATAGTTGAAAAATTACGGGAAATTATTCCAAGACAGATGTTTGATATTGCAATTCAAGCGGCAATTGGCAATCAAATTATTGCTAGAAGCACGATTAAGCAACTTCGTAAAAACGTAATAGCTAAATGTTATGGTGGTGATGTAAGCCGTAAGAAAAAATTGTTGCAGAAGCAAAAAGAGGGTAAAAAACGTATGAAACAAGTGGGTAACGTAGAACTCCCTCAAGATGCTTTTATGGCAATATTGAAGGTGGGTAAATAGATGGCAAATTATTTTTCTATTTTCTTGGTAGTACTAACTTTAGCTTCCGGTTTAATCTGGCTAGTTGACAGTTTGTTGTTTGCCACAAAACGACGTGAGCGCATGGCATTAGGCGGCACAATGCAAAAAGCACAAGCTGGCATTCAGGCCGATGAACAACTACCTTGGTTAGTGGACACGGCACAGCAAATATTTCCGGTTATCGCGTTTGTTTTGGTGCTACGCTCCTTTTTATATGAACCGTTTCAAATCCCTTCTGGCTCAATGATGCCAACCTTATTAGTGGGTGATTTTATCCTGGTTGAAAAATTTTCTTATGGCTTAAGGGATCCTGTTTTACGCAAAAAGTTTGTCGATATCGGTGAACCTGAACGCGGTGACGTTGTGGTGTTTAAATATCCTGTTGATACACGCTTAGACTATATTAAACGTGTTGTTGGTTTACCTGGAGACACTATTATATATCGTAATAAACAACTGCAAATTAAGGCTGCCTGTAATACCGTGGACAATTGTCCGCCCTTACAAACGGTCGAGCTCAAGTTTGAAAGTGTGGGCGAGGAGTTTCAAAACTTTGCTCCCTTAGAAAAATTGACTGAACAGTTGGGTGAGGCGAGTCATCAAATATATCGCACAACCAGTAAAAATAATCGCTCAGGTGAATATTATCAGCAACCTGGTACACAGGTAGATGAGTGGTTAGTGCCTGAAGGTCATTATTTTGTTATGGGCGATAACCGTGACAATAGTCTAGATGGTCGTTTTTGGGGCTTTGTACCGGAAGAAAACTTAGTCGGTAAAGCCGTGGCTATTTGGATCAGTTTTGAATTTGACCGGGTTCCCAGTAGTTGGGTACCAGGATGGATCCCTACCGGGGTTAGATTTGCCAGAGTGGGTGGCATTCACTAAATGCGACTTGTTGATCCTTATGTCAATTTGTATAAAAAAATTGGTTATACTTTTGTAGAACCGGCCAATCTGCAGATGGCACTGACACACCGTAGTGCCAATAAAAAGCATAATGAACGTTTAGAGTTTCTGGGTGATGCCATACTCGGTATGATTATCGCCAAAGAGCTTTTTGAGCGCTTCCCTTCTCAACCAGAAGGAAAGTTGACCAGGATGCGTTCAAACTTAGTTAAGGGCGACACACTTGCCATCTTAGCCAGAGAGTTTGACTTAGGTGACTTATTGCTACTCGGTCCTGGTGAGTTAAAAAGTGGCGGTTTTAGACGGGATTCGATTTTAGCTGATGCCTTAGAAGCCATTATAGGTGCTATTTATTTAGAGGGTGGCTTGTCACAGTGTGAACCCATTGTACTGCAATGGTTTGCCGCACGACTCGCAGAGCTTGATCCACTATTAGTGTCTAAGGATGATAAAACCCGTTTACAAGAATATTTGCAGGCCAGAAAATTACCCTTACCTATATATGAGGTGAGCGAAATTACTGGTCAATCCCATGAACAAATTTTTTACGTCGAATGCTCGGTGGAGGGTTTGGATAAACCTACCATAGGCAAGGGTAATAGTCGTAGAAAAGCAGAACAAAAGGCGGCAAGACAGGCCTTTGAGAAATTATCAAATGCAGGATAATACCTATTGCGGCATGATTGCTATTGTGGGGCGGCCCAATGTGGGTAAATCGACTTTACTCAATAAATTATTGGGACAAAAAGTCAGTATTACCTCACGCAAACCCCAAACCACCCGTCATAGAATAATGGGCATCGACAGCGAAGAGCAGTATCAAGCCGTCTATGTCGATACACCCGGTTTGCACATTGAAGAGAAACGCGCCATCAATCGTTATATGAATCGAGCGGCCGCAAGTTCAATCGGTGATGTGGGTTTGGTGTTATTTATTGTTGAAGGCACTAAATGGACAGACGATGACCAGATGGTTTTAACCAAGATTCAACAGAGTCATTCGCCTTGTTGGTTGATCGTTAATAAATCAGACAACGTTAAAGACAAAGAAACCATGTTACCCCATTTAAAATGGTTGGGTGAGCAACATAGTTTTGCCAAGATAATGCCAGTATCGGCTAAAACGGGTAAAAACGTGGAAGAGTTGCGTAAGTTAGTGCAACAAAGCTTACCACCCAGTGAGTTTTACTTTCCTGAAGATTATATTACCGACCGTTCCAGTCGTTTTATGGCTTCAGAAATTATACGTGAAAAACTCATGCGTTTTACTGGAGAAGAGTTACCGTATTCGGTCACAGTGGAAATCGAACAATTTCTATTAAGTGAAAACGGTATGTACCGGATTAATGGCTTGATATTAGTAGAACGAGATAGTCAAAAAAGCATGGTAATAGGCAAGGGTGGCCAGCGGCTTAAAACCATTGGTGCAGAAGCTCGAAAAGATATGGAAAACTTATTTGATGCCAAAGTCTTTTTAGAATTGTGGGTCAAAGTTAAGTCGGGCTGGGCTGATGATGAACGTGCTTTGCGCAGTCTTGGTTATGGTTTAGATAATTAAATTCCGTTCAAACAATGAGGTTAGGTATGCAATCTATTAGTGATATCAGACGAGACTATACCAAGTCCGGATTAGATACCGAAAATCTAAAAGACGATCCCTTAGAGTTGTTCGATATTTGGTTACAAAATGCAGTTGATGCAAAGTTAGACGATCCGACTGCGATGACAGTGGCAACTGTTGATGCTTCAGGGCAACCGTCGCAGCGTATCGTATTATTAAAAGATGTCAGCCAAGGCGGATTTGTTTTCTATACCAACTTAGGCAGCAAAAAAGCCGACGATCTGAAACATAATAATAAAATATCATTACATTTTCCTTGGCATATGCTCGACAGACAAGTGAAGATCAGTGGGACTGCACATCAGTTAAGTGTTGCTGAGGTCACCAAATACTTTTTTTCAAGACCCAAACCAAGCCAAATAGCTGCTTGGGTTTCTAAACAAAGCCGCCCCATTGCGACTAAACAGCTACTCATGTCACAGTTTAACGAAGCCAAACAAAAATTTATGCAAGGAGAAGTTCCCTTTCCTAGTTTTTGGGGTGGTTATCGGGTTGTACCCCATAAAATTGAATTTTGGCAAGGCGGAGAACATCGTATGCACGATAGATTTGTTTTTTCCTTAGATGAGAATAAACAATGGCAGCATCAACGCCTGATGCCATAGATGCCTGTGCCTCTTTTAAGGGGCTTAGGCCTATCCATGCCTTATTATGTTAATTGACTCCCATTGCCATCTAGATTTTGACTGCTTCGATCATGACCGCCAGCTTGTAATTGAGCACTGCGCGGATCTATCTATCCATACTCTAGTTATACCTGGCACACAGGCCTGTTCGTGGCAAAAAGTAATAGCATTAAGTCAACAGTATAAGGCCCTGAAACCAGCGCTGGGTTTGCATCCTTATTTTTTAGCCCAGTACCAAGCTAATGACCTGAGCCGCTTGTCTGAATATTTAGATAAATACCGCGATCAAATTGTTGCCCTAGGTGAAATTGGTCTTGATAAGGCAATTGATGTGGATGTTAATCTGCAAATGCAGGTTTTTAAATCACAATTAGCCATCGCTAGTGATTTTAACTTGCCTGTCATTGTGCATCACAGGCAATCACATAACGAAATTATTCAAACCCTAAAACAATGTCGCTTTTCTGGTGGGGGGATTATTCACGCATTTTCGGGCAGCTTGCACGAAGCTCTGACTTATCAGGAGATGGGGTTTAAATTGGGTATAGGAGGATTAATTACCTATTCTCGAGCCCACAAAACCCGACAAGTAGTCAGTCAAGTGCCTCTGGAATTATTAGTATTAGAAACCGATGCACCTGATATGCCCTTAGCGGGTAAGCAAGGTCAGCGTAATACGCCGGAAAATTTACCCCTTATATTGGCAGAATTAAGTAGCCTACGCGCTGAAAGTCAAGCTGAGATCGCTGCTCAGTGTTGTCAAAATGTCTATTCGGTCTTAAACAATATCGGCACTGTTTGAGTCTTCTTTGAGTTTACGTCGATATTGGCGATATCGAATAGTATAAAACGCTCTAGTGACAATTCCGCCAGCGAGTGCAGCAAGTAGTAACAAGACTTCAAATTTTTCAATCATTTGTTGTTGATAATCAAAATGAAATTGCATGACTTTAGTCTCGTCGAGCAGGACACGCAGATAACCGATGATGTCATTCTTGTCTGAGCGCACTTCTTGAATAAAGGTTAAGGTTGGCTTAGTCAACTTTTGGTCGCCAACAAAAATGACGCTTTCAGCATTCTCTTGCTGAATCAATTGTCCTTTTTGGTTGTAAAGTGCGACACCTAAAACATAATCATTGTTAGTTAAAAAGCTGATTTGTTGAATAAGACTTTGTTCATCTTGTTCTGTTATTCCTTTAACCATTGTTTGGGCACTGAGTTTGGCTAGACTGCGGCCCAATTGATTGGCCTGTTGGTGATACCATAGTGCTTCTTGTGTGTTATGCACTAACCAAAGCTTACTACAAATGATTACACCAATAATCACCAAACTTAAGTTGAGCAAGCGTTTAAAAATTGAAAAATTACTGGCGCGCCAAGTGTTGAGATAATTGGCGTCGGTATTTTGCTCTCGGTTAAGTGCAAAGAGCGGAATATTAAAGGGCGTTTTAGGAAAATTCATCGACCGACAATAATGTAATTTAGCTGACTTGCCAAGGCAAATAATGCGGTAAGCAACAAAGAAATGTTTGTAACAATCAATGACATTTAGTTTTTCTGATTGAACCTTAATGGTTAAATTTAGTCGATAAAGCGACTTGGCTTATGACTTTTACTCAATAGAAAATTTAGCCCAGTTAAATCAGATTACTAATCAAAGTTAAATTGCATATAAACCCATACTGGTGTTGAAAACCCTTGAGTCATCACTATATCTTGACCTAGTGTTTTCGATCATTTTTAGGATAGTTATGATCTCGGTAAAAAACTTGTATAAGTCGTTCGGCAATGTTGTCGCCGTTGACGATCTTAGTTTCGATATAAAGCCCGGTGAAGTAGTGGGCTTTTTGGGCCCAAATGGCGCGGGTAAATCCACAACGATGAAAATGCTGACGGGTTTTTTACCTCCAAGCAGTGGCGAAATATCCATATTTAATATGTCCCTCAAAAATCAAGCGAGGGCAATCAAACAAGGTATTGGCTATTTACCCGAAGGCGCGCCAGCTTATGGTGATATGACAACCTTGCAATTTTTAAATTTCATTGCTCAGATCAGAGGTTATTCCGGCAATGAAAAGAAAGAACGAGTAAAAGAGGTTATTGGTAAAGTTGAATTACAAGACGTCCTCGATAAGCCGATCGATAATCTGTCAAAAGGTTTTAAACGCCGTGTTGGCTTAGCCCAAGCATTGATTCACGACCCCCAGATCCTTATTTTAGATGAGCCTACTGATGGATTAGATCCAAATCAAAAACATCAGGTTAGAAGGTTAATCCAAAATCTGGCAAAAGATAAAATTGTCATTATTTCTACTCATATATTAGAAGAAGTAAGCGCTGTGTGTAATCGGGTGATGATTATTGCTAAGGGGAAATTATTGTTCAATGGCACCCCTGATGAGCTGAATCGACGATCTAAATATTACGGCGCAGTGACTTTGCGCTTTAGTTATAAAGCAGACATATCTGAATTAGCCGAATTAGACGGTGTTGCTGAGATGCAAGTTAATCCAGAAAACGGTGATGTCACTTTGTTTGCTGAACCCGATAAACAAATTTTGCATTTGGTTACTGCGCATATCCAACGCTGTAAATTACCGGTCGATAGCTTAAATATCGAACAAGGCCGCTTGGATGATGTTTTTAGAGAAATTACTCAATTGGAGACAAATAAATGAGTAATGTCATGATTTTATTAAAGCGTGAATTTGCCAGTTTTTTCGCGACACCTGTGGCCTTTGTTTTTATCGGTATCTTTTTGATCTTATCAGGGGTCTTTGCTTTTTTTGTTGGTAGCTTGTATGAACGTGGTCAAGCAGACTTATTACCCTTCTTCAATTTCCATCCATGGTTGTACCTATTTTTAGTGCCCGCAATGGCCATGCGAACTTGGTCAGAGGAACGTAAGAGTGGCAGCATTGAGTTGTTGATGACACTGCCTATCAGTACATGGCAAGCCATGATAGCTAAATATCTAGCTGCCTGGTTGGTACTGGGTTTGGCTTTACTATTAACCTTTCCTTTATGGCTAACAGTTAACTATTTGGGCCATCCCGATAACGGCATTATCTTAGCCGCTTATATTGGTAGTTGGTTTATGGCAGGGGCATTTTTAGCCATTGGCATTTGTATGTCGGCCATGACCAAAAACCAAGTTATTGCCTTTATTTTATCCGTAGTCGTGTGCTTCTTATTTGTTGTTAGTGGCAGCAATATTGTGTTGGATGCCTTCAAAAATTGGGCACCCAGCGTGGTGATGGACACTATTGCCTCTTTTAGTTTCCTAACGCATTTTGAAGCCTTAGCTAAGGGAGTCATTGCCCTAAATGACATCGCTTACTTTTTGTTGGTGACCCTAACATGGCTGTTTGTGGGTTTAATTATTATTGATCAAAAGAAGGCAGAGTAATTATGCAAAATAAATTTACTACATCAATCAGTCTGCTGCTTATTGCCATCGTATTTTTTGCCTTAGTGTTGATTAACAATCAGTTGTTGTCTCCCCTTCGTTTAGATTTGACCGAAAATCAGGTTTATTCTCTGTCTGATGGCAGTAAACAGGTGCTGGCAGAAATTGATGAGCCGATTAATTTATATTTTTTCTTTTCTGACAAAGTGTCTAAAAACATGACGAGTCTGCGTAACTATGCCAATCGTGTAGAAAGTCTATTGACAGAATATGAAACCATGGGAAAAGGTAAGTTGACCTTACAGGTTATTGATCCTCAGCCTTTTTCTGAACAAGAAGACCAAGCCAATCAGTATGGCTTAACAGCGGCCCCCATAGGCGCAGCTGGAGATTCAGTATACATGGGCCTGGCAGCGACTAATGCTATCGGTGAACATAAGGTCATTGCCTTTTTTGATCCTAAACAAGAGAGTTTTTTAGAATATGAAATAAGTAAGCTTATCCACCAACTCAGTTCAACAAAAACAGCAAAAGTGACCTTGTTGACTGACCTAAACATTGCGGGTGGGCAAAATCCGCTGACCGGACAAATGGATCCGCCTTGGACGTTTTACACTCAATTGCAGCAACTTAATGAAGTTGAACTGGTCGGCAGTGACATTAGCACTTTACCCTTAGATACGGACTTATTAGTCATCGTTCATCCCCAGTCTTTGAGCGATACTCTGCTGTATGCAATTGATCAATACGCCCTTAACGGCGGAAAATTATTAGCATTTGTCGACCCCCATAATGAATCCGATCAAATGGCAATAATGGCAGGGTCAATGGAGCCTAATAGCTCCTCATTGGACAAACTGCTTTCTGCTTGGGGCATAGAGTTTGATAATAAACATGTATTGCTAGATGCAATGGCGGGCTTAGATATTAGAACCCAAGCCGGTGGTGTCACTCGTCACTTTGGTTTTGTTGGACTTGGTGCTGAGCAATTAGACAGAGAAGACATTACTACATCGAATCTTGAAATAATTAATGGCGCTTCGTTTGGCACTTTTAATAAAAAGTCAGACCTTGAAGCACAGTGGTTACCTTTAATGACATCGACAGTTAATGCCGATTTAATGGATGCTAGTACTTATGCGATGACCAGAGATCCAGATGAATTGGCTAAAAAATATCAAAGTAAAAATCAACAATTTGTATTAGCAGGGCGTTTAATGGGCAAAGCAAAGTCCGCCTTTGAACAAGCCCCCGAGGAGCAAGATGCTGCCACTTATGTTGCCTCTACTAATGCTTTAAACCTAATCGTGGTTGGTGACACCGACTTACTTGCTGATCGTTTTTGGGTGCAACAAGCCAACTTTTTTGGACAAACTGTTTTTACCCCCTTCGCCAATAATGGCGATTTTGTGACTAATGCGGTAGAAAATTTAAGTGGCAGTGAAGCTTTAATCAGTATTCGCAGTAGAGGTACCTTTGCCCGTCCCTTTACTAAAGTTGATGAACTTACTGTTGCCGCGGAGAAAAAATTCAGAGAACAAGAGTTGATCCTAAAACAACAACTTGATGATACTGAGCAGCAATTAATGCAGCTACAAACAGAACAAGAAGAAGGTGTAGGAGCAGGTTTAGTTATCTCAGCTGAGCAACAGCAAACTATCGATAATTTCATGCAGAAAAAAATTGAAATTAGAAAAGCGTTACGGGAAGTGCGTCATCAATTAGATAAAGATATAGAACAATTAGGCAATTGGATTAAGTTTATCAATATCGCCGGCGCACCCCTTATTTTAGTCTTGTTGCTTATTCTAATGAGCGCGTTATTGCGAACACGTTCTACGTCTGCTGAGCGCGAAGTGAATAAGGGGGCTAAATGAATAAACAATTAGGCCTTTTATTGCTGCTTACTTGTTTGGCGGTTGGTGGTGGTGTTTGGCTAACTTATAACACTCAAGTTAGCAGTCCAGTTGAAGAAAATTTATTTAGTCTGGGCATAGAGCAAGCTGACAAAATTAGTGAAATTACCCTGCAAAATAGTCAAAAGACCCTTTTGCAGGCGAGTTTAGTGGATGATAAGTGGACTGCTCAGTTACCTGAGCTCTCTGGCCATTATCCACTAGATAAAAGTAAATTAGCCGGCTTTTTACAAAAAATAGTGCAAGCTAAATTGGTGGAGGCCAAAACGACAAAACAGGATAACTATCATCATCTTGGAGTGGAAACTATCGATAATATAGATAGTCTGGCGACTTTAGTGTCACTCAATATGGGTAATGTGGCCAAACAATGGCAAGTGTTAGTAGGTATGAAAGCGAATTTAGGGGAGGGCAGCTATGTGCGTTTACCTACTTCCTCACAAAGTTGGTTAATCGACCAAGTAATCGACCTACCCAGTGATGAGTTTGCATGGTTGCAGAGACCCCTATTACCCTTTAAATCAAGGGATATAGTGTCAATCAGTCGCAGTGATGGTAAAACGTGGAATATCACTCAGTCTGCCGATGATGAGGAATTTAGTCTGGAGACTTTACCAAAAGGTACAGAGCTGCGTTACCCTACTATTGTCAGCAATTACGTAGATAGTCTTATAGAACTTGATTTCGAACAACTACTGCCCTTGGATGCAGAGCTTTGGCAGAAAGCCAAAGTGATGGCAAAAATTAATGTCAACTTGTCTCAGAATCAAATATTGCAACTCAAAATAGGCAGTGTAGAGAATGACTATTATGTGCAATTTAGCTCCCCCACACTGAATGGATATTATTTAGATTGGATTTATAAAGTGAGTTCGTTTAGCGCGCAACAGTTGTTGAAGACTAAAGATGATTTCTTAACAGAGCTCACTGATACAAGCGGAGCAAAATCGCCGACCTTAAAAATTGATGAAGGTGATGCACCGAACTAAGTAAGCCCAACTTGGACTCCACCACTATAGCTCAGCTAAAGTGGTGGAGTCCAAAACCTGAGCTGAGGTTAATTGTTAAACATAGCTGTTTAAAGTAAAACGCTGCTGATGTGTAGCAGCTCAGTCTTGATATTATATTTGAAGTCTAAAGCGTTTGACCTCATCTAACAGTCAGTATTGTGCCTATCCCCGTCATGGGGTTATCTTTTAAGTCGAAATAGGTAAAAGAACAAATTGAACCACTGAGGACACAGAGTTCACAGAGAAAAATCAGTTTAAAAAGCCAGTTATTATTGGAGTAAAGAGCTAGAGCTGACTTGCTCTAATGCGCCAATTATAGTCATTCAGGGATTAAATTCTCTCTGCAATTTCAGCGGCTCTGACCCCGCAGTTCCGCACTAGAAAACCACATACGTCGATTAAAGCAGCTTTATGAGCAAAAAAAGCATCAACCAAACTGGAAGATGCTTCTTGATGATTATCGACAACGTTGGGTTACACGGGTTTATTCAGGCATACTGTCGTCGACACTTAAAAATGAAAGATATAAAAAAGTATTAAGCGTGATTCTTAAATCGACGTGATGCTAACCCCAGGAAACCTAATACTAAAATAGCAAACATAGGTGGGGCGGGGGCCGCAATTGTTGTATTCTCCACGTTCAAATCTAACAAACCGCTGTTAGCGTCCACAATATGACTCCATATGCGTAAGTTAATTATCTCAGTAAAGGATTTTGTAAGTATGAACTCGGCATATACTTGGTTATAGTGTTGGTAAACTAATGTGTATCCGTTAAACGAGTTAACACTTTCAATTGCGTGCCATTCATCCAAATACCGTATCAAGCTCAAGTCGACATCGTCATAAAGCAAGCTACCTGATCCCGCTGGTAATGACGGGCTGTCAAATAAATATGTGAATGTGCCGGCTCCAAAATCGGCCGTTATGCTAACTAAATCACTATTATCTGTTATTCCGTCTAGTGTGTCGTCGTTGTACACGAAGGTGACGAAACCACTTTTAGCTGGATCCGATAAATCCCACGTTAATAATGTTGCGTTTGCTAAATTACTAACCGCCAGTATCAATCCAACAGAAGCACATTTTAAAAATTTAAATGTCATATCTTAATCCTTTTATCCACTCCCAAAATTGAAAATGGTGTCCCAAAAGTGAAATCTCACCTTCGAAGGAATAGGAGCAAAAATCGAGCCGCAACATTTTAATTAATTAAAAACAATAGCTTAAATAAGGCAAGGTTATTTAAAAATATCAGTTGTGTAAATAAACCTGACACAATAATCACTAAATAATTGACTGAAATCAACACCGTATGATGATAAGTGTAACTGGCTTCGCAGGTTACAGCGTTAAACAGGTATGAATGATTTTACCAATTTGGTGATGAAATCTTGGGGAGCGCCCTACGTTGCTATTAGTTAGGTAATTCGAGTGTGCTAATCATCCAAGTAAAGTGAAAATTCGATAGCCCGCTATCGTTAGAACCAGTTAAAAGGTTCAAAAGACACTGACTGGCGGTTGATCGCTCATATGCAACTGTCAGGGGTTGTCGAAATCTAATTTAACACCAGTCAAATTGAGTTAGGTTTATTCAGTTGAAGACAGCGTTTACTTTAATAAATTTTGCAGATAACTGACGCCCAGTTCTCTAGCCTTATCGATATTTCTTTGTGGGATTAATTCTGGCTGAGGATAGAGTCTTAAGACTTTTTCTAGGCTTGATTCTCGCAAAATATGTAACATAGGGTAGGGCGAGCGATTAGTGAAGTTGGCAGGATCATCCAGCTCTTCTCCCTCAAAACAGTAATTTGGATGAAAACTTGCGACTTGGTAGATACCCCGATAAGCACTTTTTTCAACCAGTGAAGACGCTACCGCAAGCCAATCAAGATAATCGTCAAAGTGCTGATAGGCATGCTCATAAATAAGCAAGGTGGTTTCAATTTCTGCTTTAGTATCCAATAAACTCAATTCGTCTATCAGCGTATTTAAGGCCTCTTTTTGTGAGGCCGATGAATCTACGACATAGCGTATACTTTGACGCTCGAATTCTTTTTTGGCAAAAGGGCAAAAGTTGAGGCCAATAACCACATTTTCAAGCCATCGCTTCGATTGGCTAATGATGGCTTGATGCTGCTGGTTATCGCTCAAGACTATAACTCATTAAGAATGGTACTTCACATAAGCTTCTAGGGTGTTTTCAATTAGGCTAGCGACTGTCATTGGGCCCACACCACCGGGTACCGGTGTAATCCAGCCAGCGCGCTCTTGTGCCGTATCGAAGTCAACGTCACCGCCTAAGCTGCCGTCGGTCTGACGATTAATGCCTACATCAATAACAATGGCGCCGGGTTTAATCCAACTACCAGGAATAAAAGCCGCTTTGCCAACCGCCACCACGAGTAGGTCCGCTCGCTCAACATGAGATTGCAGATTTCGGGTAAATTTGTGACAGCTAGTTACCGTGCAGCCTGCTAGCAACAATTCCATAAACATGGGGCGGCCGACAATGTTCGACGCACCAATAATCACCGCGTCTAAGCCCTTTATAGGGCGCTTAGTTGATTCAATTAGCGTCATGATACCTTTGGGAGTACATGGCCTTAAAGCGGGAATACGCTGGGCTAAACGCCCGATATTGTAGGGGTGGAAACCGTCTACATCTTTATGGGGATGAATACGCTCCAGTACTTGCTCTTTGTCCAAACCAGCAGGTAAGGGTAATTGCACCAATATACCGTCAATCTCGTTATCTGCATTCAATTGGTCTATGACCGCCAGTAACTCTTCTTGTGACGTGGTTGATGGAAGGTCGAATGACTTAGATAAAAAGCCAACTTCGTCACAAGCTTTACGTTTATTATTGACATAAACATGGGACGCAGCGTCACTGCCAACTAGCACCACAGCTAATCCAGGTGGCCGTTTACCAGCGGATAGAATGGCGTCGACTTGAGTGGTGACATTTTGGCGAATATGTTTGGCGATAAGACCGCCATCGATTTTTTGTGCAGGCATAGTGGCTAACGTTTGGCTAATTAGACCGCTATTGTCACATAGGCGCTTGTTATCAAGCAATTAACTTGCGTTAAAAAAACAAAATCGCCACTATTCCGCTCTATATTGAATCAAAATAGTTTTATTAGGAGGTAAGGTGCAAATATCTGGTGTTGAGGTGTTTGGTTATTGTGCGTCGGCACTCATTGCGTTTTCGTTGACCAGAAGTTCTATTGTGAAATTGCGCTGGTATAATTTATTCGGTGCATCGTCTTTTTGCATTTATGGGATTATTATCAATGCCTACCCCGTTGCCATACTCAACGGTTTTATCGCTGTGACTAATATCTTCTTTTTAAGCCGTCTTTTACTCAACACCCAGCAGCATTTCAACATATTAAAAGTGGCGCGACCGTCAAACTATGTGGATTTTTTCTTGGACTATCATCAACAAGAAATTAAACAACTCTTTCCACGTTTTATGCGAGGTGCGATGAATGATAATCGCGAATACTTTTTTCTGACCGAACATACCGAGGTGATCGGTATGTTAAGTGGCTACATGAGCGAGGCTGATGTTTTTGTAGTCGATTTTGATTTTGTTATCCCTGCTTATAGGGATTGCCGATTAGGCCACTTTACTCTGGGGCATGGTCAAGAATTACACAAAAAGTTTGGTTTTAAGCAAGTCATTGCGCTAGCAGATAGCTATGAACATGAACATTATTTAACGAATATTGGATTTACGCCGAAAAAAAATGGACGATGGACTTATGATGGGCCAAACAACTAATTAGTTTTTTAAAATAATAGTTAATTTCAAGCTGGATTAATGGCCAAAATTAGCGCAATACGTGCTTAAAATAACCGTTTCGCCGTAAAAGTAAGCAACTAAAACTTTTGTTATAAAAAGTGTTTGACGAGGTCAGATCTACTATGTAATATGCGCCTCCCGTAACCGATGAGAATGAAGTTACGGATTAAGTCGGTGAGTAGCGCAGCTTGGTAGCGCACTTGGTTTGGGTCCAAGGGGTCGTAGGTTCGAATCCTATCTCACCGACCACTTTCTCTTTATTACTTAAGATTCGTCAAGCGTTCGTAGCTCAGCTGGATAGAGCAACGGCCTTCTAAGCCGTGGGTCGCAGGTTCGAGTCCTGCCGAGCGCGCCATGCGATTCGGAAGGACAAAGTAATAAATTTAACAGCATTGCATTTTATTGTGGTGAGCGTAGCTCAGTTGGTAGAGCCCCGGATTGTGATTCCGGTTGTCGCGGGTTCGAACCCCGTCGCCCACCCCACTCGCGGGAGTGGTGGAATTGGTAGACACGCTGGATTTAGGTTCCAGTGCTTTACGGCGTGAGAGTTCGAGTCTCTCCTTCCGCACCATATCATTTTAGTTCATCAAAAAACTTCCTATGTTAAACTTCTATAAATTCAAACATAAATACGTGTTTTTATTTTAGTTTGATAGCATCCCGTTGTAATTCATCATCATCTATTTATCAGACACAGACGTTAAAGATCGTGCTCTAGGCATGTTTCCTCTATTTTTGCTGAAATCATCTATACCTTTATGCTCAAAACTAATTCCTATGGCTAATTTAATCAGCCATGGTTTAAACTTGTTGAAAACCCCAGCCAAGGATTCGTCTTTGCTTAGGTCGTTCTAAGTGTTTTCAGTGGCCTTTTACTTGTTGTCAAACCACAGAAATCTGGGTGACTAAATCCGACGCTGAAAAATACCAAGTAGATTGTTATGAAACACTTGTTTTTAATGAACTTCCCCCTATAAGCGCCCTAAATTTAGTCAAAGTAAAAAATAGTTTAGGATGCAAGTACTAAAATTCCCTAGTTTATCAGTCCATATTCAAATATAAGCTGCGATAAGCAGGGGATCTCAATACCATTGCCGTTAACTAACTACACATAACATGCCAGTCGAGTTTACAGATTTTTAGCTTGGATCATTTTATTTATCTTTTACCCTCGACTTGCTATAAAGCTATCGCTATACTGCTGCGTCTTTTTTATCTGGCGACACTATGTTTATCGGTTAAATCCGCGTTTGAGTGGCAATAATATTATGTTTATTGCTTCACCAATATCCCGCCAGTAAAATTCCATCAGTTGTTATTAATAAATGAGCGCGAGTAAGCGCCTAATTGAGGTAGAAGAATGCAAGTTTCCGTTGAGACGACTACAGGTTTAGAGCGCCGTCTTACTATCACCCTTCCTGCAGTGTCTATTGATACTGCGGTTAAATCGCGCTTACAGCAATTGTCTAAAACCCAACGCATTAATGGCTTCCGTCCCGGCAAAGTGCCAGTAAACGTGATTCAAAAACGTTATGGCCAAGCGGTTCGTCAAGAGATTGCAAGCGAAGCAATGCAACGTAGTTTTTACCAAGCTATCACTCAGGAAAAAATCACCCCAGCGGGTGCACCAAATTTTGAATTAAAAACAGACTTGATGGGTAAAGACCTTGAGTTTGTTGCTTCATTTGAAGTTTATCCAGTGATAGAAGTTAAAGACATTAACAAGATTGAAGTTGAAAAAGCGGTAGTTGAAATTAACGACAAAGATCTGGATAACATGATGGATACCTTGCGTAAACAACATGCTAGCTGGAAAGAAGTTAAACGTAAATCTAAGAAAGATGACAAGTTGACTATGGACTTTGTTGGTACTATTGATGGTGAAGAATTTGACGGTGGTAAAGCCGAAGATTTCGCTTTAGAGATGGGTAAAGATCGCATGATCCCTGGCTTTGAAAAACCTTTAGTGGGTTCAAAAGCAGGGGAAGAAGTGATTGTTGATGTGACCTTTCCAGAAGACTATCATGCTGAGAAACTAAAAGGTAAGGCCGCTCAATTTAAGGTTACTGTTAAAAAAGTTGAAGCCTTAGATTTGCCTAAAGTTGATGAAGAGTTTGCTAAATTGTTTGGTATCGAAGACGGCAGCATTGACGCATTGAATAAAGAAGTGCGCAAAAATATGCAACGTGAACTTGATCAAACACTGAAAGCCAGTTTGAAAGAACAGGTCATTAACGGTTTGTTAGCCAATAACAGTGTTGACCTACCTAAAGCTTTAGTCGACCAAGAAATTAACGCCTTACGTGAGCAAGCTAAACAACGTTTTAGCCAGCAGCAAGGTGGAAATATTGATAACTTACCTGAATTACCTGCAGATTTATTTGCCGAGAATGCACGTAAACGCGTATCAATCGGTCTGTTGTTAGGTGAAGTTATTCGTACCAATGATTTGAAGGTAGACCAAGCTAAAGTTGATAGCTTGATCGAAACAGCTGCTTCAGCGTATGAAGACCCAGCAGAAGTGGTTGAATACTATAAATCCAATAAAGAACTAATGCAGCAAATGCAAAATGTAGCAATGGAAGAGCAAGCCGTTGAACTACTGTTAACTCAGGCTAAAGTGACTGATGTGAGCAAAGCATTTGATGAGATCATGAACAAACAGGCTTAAATTCCTTTTTGTTAATTGACTTGTCTAGTCTGCAACTGCTTAAATGCTCGGTATTCCCCGAGCATTTTTATTTGTGAAGAATTCAAAAATATGATTATAAATCCTAGTAGTCCCAGTAATGCCCTAGTCCCTATGGTGGTTGAACAAACCGCTAAAGGCGAGCGCTCGTATGACATCTATTCACGTTTACTTAAAGAAAACGTGATTTTTTTAGTTGGCCAAGTTGAAGATCACATGGCTAACCTGATTGTTGCGCAAATGTTGTTTTTAGAAGCAGAAAACCCTGAGAAAGATATTTTTCTCTATATAAATTCGCCAGGTGGTTCAGTTACGGCTGGTATGGCTATCTATGATACGATGAACTTCATTAAACCTGATGTTAGTACAGTATGTATCGGTCAAGCAGCGAGTATGGGCGCGTTCTTATTGTCAGCCGGTGCTAAAGGCAAACGTTATTGTCTGCCTAACTCTCGTGTGATGATTCACCAACCTCTTGGCGGATTCCAAGGTCAGGCATCTGATTTTGAAATTCATGCTAGAGAAATTCTGTCTATTAAAGAAAAGATGAATCGCTTGATGGCTCAACATACTGGCCAGGACTATAAAAAAGTTGCCAGAGATACAGATCGTGACAATTTCTTGTCGGCAACAGAAGCAACGGAATATGGTTTGGTTGATCAAGTATTAACAAGTCGACCAGACACAAATCAAAATGATGTTAAGTCAGACAAGTAAGCAATATTCTTGATATCGATCTAAAATTGACTCAAGTAAATCCTTTAGCAGAGGTCGTGTTTAGTTGAAGGATTGTCTCGAAATAGGAAAAGACATCAGATGAGTGAGAAAAAAAGCGGAAACGGCGATAGTAAACTTCTGTATTGTTCGTTCTGTGGCAAAAGCCAACATGAAGTTAGAAAACTGATCGCAGGTCCTTCAGTATTTATTTGTGATGAGTGTGTTGATTTATGTAACGACATTATTCGTGAAGAAATCAAAGAAATAGCGCCGAAGAAAAAGAAAGATCATTTACCTACACCCAAAGAAATACACAGTCATTTAGATGATTATGTAATTGGCCAAGAGCATGCTAAAAAAGTATTGGCTGTTGCAGTTTATAATCATTACAAACGTTTACGTAATGGTGATGTGCATGAGGGCGTAGAGTTAGGTAAGAGTAACATCTTGTTGATTGGGCCTACAGGTAGCGGCAAAACCTTGTTAGCTGAGACCTTGGCGCGTTTGTTAGATGTTCCTTTTACTATGGCTGATGCTACCACGTTAACCGAGGCCGGTTATGTGGGTGAAGATGTTGAAAACATTATCCAAAAGCTATTACAAAAGTGCGATTACGACGTCGAGAAAGCGCAACGTGGGATAGTCTATATCGATGAAATCGATAAAATTTCACGGAAGTCTGATAATCCTTCTATCACCCGCGATGTATCAGGTGAAGGGGTGCAACAGGCCTTATTGAAATTGATTGAAGGGACAGTAGCTTCTGTACCACCTCAAGGCGGACGCAAACATCCGCAACAAGAGTTTTTACAAGTCGATACCTCAAAAATCTTATTTATCTGTGGCGGTGCTTTTTCAGGCTTAGATAAAGTGATTGAGCGACGCGCGCACAAAGGCACCGGTATTGGCTTTGGTTCAGAGATAAAGGATATGAACAGCAAATCCAAAGAGAGTGAGCTGTTTAAAAAAGTTGAACCAGAAGATTTAGTTAAATATGGTTTAATTCCTGAGTTTATTGGTCGTTTGCCAGTGTTAACTAGCTTAGAAGAATTAAGCGAGGATGCCTTAGTCCAGATACTGCGTGAGCCTAAGAACGCCCTAACTAAGCAATATTCCGCTTTGTTTGGTATGGAAAACACAGAACTCGAATTTAGAGACGATGCCTTGCAAGCTATTGCTAAAAAGGCCATGAAACGTAAGACAGGGGCCCGTGGTTTACGTTCTATCGTTGAGGCTGTGTTACTCGATACTATGTATGATCTGCCATCTATGACTAACGTAAGTAAAGTCGTCATCGATGAGGCTGTTATCCGTGGTGAGTCAAAACCAATTTTAATTTATGATAATTCTGCAGACAAAAAAGCCGCGTCAGAATAAATTTATATAAGGCTCCTTTAGGAGCCTTTTTTATGGACTTATTTCACTAATTTAGTCTTTAACAACAGGCTTTCTTTTAATTTTTATTTGAACTTTATCTGACCATCCCCATATAGTCTTAAAAATACCCATCATTAATTAATTAGTACGAGATTAAATATGACAAAAACGCGAGAAAATACCATTGAAATGCCGGTGCTTGCATTACGCGATGTGGTTGTATACCCGCATATGGTGATCCCGCTATTTGTTGGTCGAGAAAAATCAATTCGTTGTTTAGAAGCGGCAATGGATAAAGGCAAACAAATTTTTTTAGTTGCTCAAAAGGATGCTGGTGTTGATGAACCGACTACCAATGACATCTATACCTTTGGCACTATAGCCACGATTTTACAATTGCTGAAGCTACCAGATGGCACGGTTAAAGTCTTAGTCGAAGGCAATTTGCGCGGTGAAATTGACGTATTTACCTCTACCGAAGACTTTTTTGTCGCAGAGGTGCTTAGCAAGGTCGATGAAGAACTGGCAGAAAACGAACAAGAAGTCTTGGTGCGTTCCGCCATATCGCAGTTTGAAGGTTATGTAAAACTTAACAAAAAAATTCCACCTGAAGTTTTGACTTCCTTAAGTGGGATTGAACAAGCCGCGCGTTTGGCCGATACCATGGCAGCACATATGCCGCTTAAACTGTTAGAAAAGCAAAAAGTATTAGAAATGCTCAGTGTCTCTGAGCGTTTAGAGTATTTAATGGCGCTAATGGAAAGCGAAATAGACTTACTGCAAGTTGAGCGAAAAATTCGCACTCGTGTTAAAAAGCAAATGGAAAAGAGCCAGCGCGAGTATTATCTGAACGAGCAAATGAAGGCCATTCAAAAAGAATTAGGTGAGTTAGATGACGCTCCTGACGAGTTTGAAACCTTAAGTCAAAAAATCACTGATGCTAAAATGCCGGAAGAAGCCAAGAAAAAGGCGACGGCAGAACTTAATAAACTCAAAATGATGTCGCCCATGTCGGCTGAAGCTACAGTAGTGCGTAGTTATATCGATTGGTTGACTAATGTGCCTTGGTCAAAACGCAGTGTGGTCAAAAAAGACTTGGCCTTGGCCGATGAAGTGTTAAATTCAGACCACTATGGCTTAGATAAAGTCAAAGAACGCATTATTGAATATTTGGCTGTGCAACAGCGCGTTAAAAAATTGAAAGGCCCCATATTGTGTTTAGTTGGACCGCCAGGGGTGGGTAAGACCTCACTGGGTCAGTCTATCGCTAAAGCAACGGGTCGAAAGTATGTGCGAATGGCCTTAGGAGGGGTGCGTGATGAAGCTGAAATTCGCGGTCATCGCCGTACCTATATTGGCTCAATGCCAGGTAAGATAATTCAAAAATTGGCTAAAGTTGGGGTTAAAAACCCACTGTTTTTGTTAGATGAAATTGACAAAATTTCATCAGATATGCGTGGAGACCCTTCATCTGCTCTGTTAGAAGTACTTGATCCTGAGCAAAACAGTGCGTTTAGTGATCACTACCTAGAAGTGGATTATGACCTTTCTGACGTTATGTTTGTGGCTACATCTAATAGTATGGACATACCTGGCCCCTTGCTTGATCGCATGGAAGTCATTCGTTTATCTGGGTATACCGAAGACGAAAAGCTCAATATTGCCAAAGGGCATTTGATAGACAAACAAATCTCCCGTAACGGTCTTAAACCCTCTGAATTGACCATCGAAGAAGATGCAATCGTGGGCATTATCCGCTATTACACCCGTGAAGCTGGGGTGCGTAGTTTAGAGCGTGAAATATCTAAAATCTGCCGCAAAGCAGTGAAAAAAATATTGCTTGAGAAAGGCATCAAGCAAGTTGTGGTTAATCAAAAGAACCTCAACCAATATTTAGGTGTACAACGTTTTGATTACGGAAAAGCGGATAAAGAAAATCAAATTGGCCAAGTTACTGGTTTAGCTTGGACACAGGTAGGTGGCGAGTTACTGACGATTGAAACTCAATCAGTAGTAGGTAAAGGTAAAACAACCTTTACTGGTTCTTTGGGTGAAGTGATGCAAGAGTCTATTCAGACCGCCATGACGGTAGTGCGTGCTCGTGCTGAAAAATTGCGTATCAATCCTGATTTTCATGAAAAACGCGATATTCATGTGCATGTACCGGAAGGTGCTACCCCTAAAGATGGCCCCAGTGCTGGCATAGCGATGTGTACGGCGTTGGTGTCTACTCTAACGGGCAATCCAGTGCGCTGTGATGTGGCGATGACCGGTGAGATTACTCTACGTGGTGAAGTATTAGCCATTGGTGGTTTAAAAGAGAAATTATTAGCGGCCCATCGTGGCGGGATCAAAACGGTTATCATTCCTAAAGATAATGAAAGGGACTTGGAAGAGATCCCAGAAAACGTAAAAAGAGACCTGTCAATTCATCCTGTGCGCTGGATTGATGAAGTTTTAGCCCTCGCTTTGGCGGAAGATCCGGAGAGATTTTCGCCAGTATCCACAGCAGAGGTTAAAAAATAACCATAAAAGACAAGTTTTTTGAATTTTTTTGGCTGAAAGGGCTTCACTATGTAAAAAGTTGTGGTAGCCTTTCAAACAGATTCGCTTTAAGCCTTATCACAAAAGGGATGGAGACGATTCATAAAAGTTAATTATTTGTAAATTTATGCTTGAAGTTAGAATTCAAGCTTGCTATAACACTTCGGCATCGTATTTTGCGAGCCAACAGTATAATAACAATTGAAGGGGTTCATATTGTGAATAAGTCTCAACTTATTGATTCTATCGCTGCAAGTGCAGACATTTCTAAAGCCGCAGCAGGACGTGCACTTGATGCATTAACTGATGCAATAACATCAGCACTTAAAGACGGTGACCAAGTTGCATTGGTTGGTTTCGGAACTTTCGCTGTTCGCGAGCGCGCTGCTCGCAGTGGTCGTAATCCGCAAACTGGTGAGACTATCCAGATTTCTGCTGCTAAAGTGCCTTCTTTCAAAGCTGGTAAAGCATTAAAAGACGCTTGTAACTAAGCCAAGTAAAAACTCTAGAAAGGCGATGATTTATCATCGCCTTTTGTTTATCTGCGGTTTGTAAGCAATAACATCTTATTTTTATCCTAAACGGTGTAATCCCGTGTTAATTAATCGAATTGATTGATATATAATCCCGCGCGTTTGTAACTGAGTTGATTGACGGATTGTTGCAATCCCAAGTATCAACCCCATGTTGGTAGCGTCTGCATAGAGAATCCGATTGGGGTAACCCTTTGGGTTAAAACGGTCTTCGTTACACCGCCTTATTAATAACAACTCATTTTGGAGTTTGGAACATATTATGTTGGAAAGAATCAGAGAAGGATCACAAGGCACTGGCGCCAAGGTTATCCTAGGATTAGTGATCTTTAGCTTCGTATTTGCCGGTGTCGGCAGCTATATCAATTCATCGATTAATTCTGCGGCCGCTACGGTTAACGGACAAGATATTAGTCGCGATGCCTTAGAGAAAGCTTATCAAAATAAACGAGCGCAAATGGAGTCACAATACGGCGAAGCATTTAGTGCATTAGCCGGCGACGCCGCATATCTTCAGGAATTTAGAAACGGTGTATTAGACCAATTAGTCAGCGAAAAATTGATCGACCAAGCTGCCCTTGAATTAGGTTTACGGGTTAGTGATGTACAAATCAAACAAGCTATTTTGCAGATGCAGGAATTTCAAATTGACGGTAAGTTTGATAACGATCGTTATTTAGTGGTCTTACGTTCAGCTGGATTCCAACCAAGTGGTTTCAGGGATTATATGCGCATCCGTATAACACGTGAGCAATTATCCAGGGCTTTAATTGGTACTGAATTCGCCTTACCTGGTGAGGCGAGACTGGCTTATGACTTGCAGGCTCAAACTCGCGATACAAAATATTTGACTGTAAATGCCGCTGATTTCGAACAGGAAGTTGAAGTGTCTACTCAACAGATCAACGATTATTATCAGGCGAACATTGCAAGTTTTGATACAGAACAAAAAGTCAGTGTGGCATATGTTGAATTAACGTTAGAAGACTTGTTACCCACTATCGATGTGACAGAACAAGAACTTGAAGATGAATATCAAGCTTCTTTAGCTGATTACAGAACAGATGAAGAACGCAGAGTGTCGCATATTCTCTTAGACTTTGGCGATGATGAAGCCGTCGCCCAAGGCAAAATAGCGGATATTCTTGCACAAGTACAAGCCGGTAAGGATTTTGCTGAACTAGCTAAGGAATTCTCTGTTGATACTTTTAGCGCCGAGAAGGGTGGAGACGTTGATTGGTTTGGCAAGGGCATGATGGACCCTGCATTTGAGGAAGCCGCCTATGCCCTTGCAAAGGTTGGGGATGTTAGTGATGTAGTTAAAAGTGATTTTGGCTTTCACATCATTAAATTGACCGATATTAAAGAACAGACAACCACAGCGTTTGCTGATGTCAAAGACGAAATTGCCACCAAAGTTAAGATGCGTAAAGGTGAGGAAGAGTTATACGCCTTACAACAGCGTATGGCTGAAGTTGCATTTGAGATCCCTGATCATTTAGATGAAGTCGCAGCGGTTGCAAATAAACCGATTATTACCACTGAGCTTTTTACTCGATCAGCGCCTCCTGAGGCACTATCTTCGGCTAAAGCCCTTAGTGCTGCGTTTGACGTTGATATTATCGATCAAGGTGTTAATAGTGACTTATTAGATTTGGGTGATAACCGCTTAATGGTATTGCGTGTGGTTAATAATGAGGCAGAGAGGACCAAAGATTTAACTGAAGTGTCTGAGAGCATTAAGCAGATTCTAGTTAAACAAACGGCACGCTCTGCAGCTCGAGAATGGGCGCAGACTTTATTGACGAATATCGGCAGTGGTGAAGATATTAGTGAGCAATTAACGAGCAAAAATATTGCTTGGCAAGAAAAACAAAATGTGGCTCGAACTGACTCAGAATTGGGGCAAAATGTGTTGACCGAGCTATTTAAATTGAGCGAAGACAGTGCTCACAATACAGCAGTGGTTGATACTTTGAGCGGTGACGTTACCTTAGTACAACTAACTAAAATTAATGTCGCTACTGCACCTGAGTCATTGCAAATTGATAATTTCCAGCGTCGTTTGGCGTCGAATAAAGCGCAACTTTTATATACCGAATGGCTGGAATCTTTAAAAGCTTCAGCTGAAATTGAAATTTATAAGTAGTTAAGCGTATCCACAACAGTAAAAAGGGAGCCATGGGCTCCCTTTTTATATTTTACAATCGGGTTAACCACATCATCACTATATAAAACATCGCCACAACCGAAGAAAAAATCAGAATATAAATAAAACCCTTGCGACCCTGCCCGAGGCTATAGCCTTTTATATTTAAGTAAGCAAACCACAAAATACACAGAGCGACAGGTAATAAAAATAAAAATTTGATCAATTTTTTTCTCCGATTTACAAAATAAGGAATTCAGGTCTTTTGCCACTATATTATCACTACCATTTTCAGAAACCTTGCAGGTAGATGACGTTTTCTATTATAAAGTACGCAGATAGTCTGCCAAGAGTAGATTAAATTATCATGTTATTGAGTGACTTATTAAAAATCCTAGGTATTCATTAGGCATTTAAGCACATATTGCATATAATCCGCGCGAAAAATTTGTCACACCCCACTTGGGGTACTTTAAATTAATATGGAGTCCAGAAAATGGCTTTAGAGCGCACTTTCTCAATTATCAAACCCGATGCTGTTGCAAAAAATGTTATCGGCGCAATTTACAACCGTTTTGAGTCTGCCGGCTTAAGAATCGTTGCAGCAAAAATGTTGCACTTAAGCAAAGAGCAAGCGGAAGGATTTTACGCTGAACACAGTGCTCGCCCTTTCTTTGGTGCACTTGTTAGTTTTATGACTTCTGGTCCTGTTATGATCCAAGTATTAGAAGGCGAAAACGCTGTACGTAAAAACCGTGAAATAATGGGCGCAACTAACCCTGCAGAAGCCTTTGCTGGCACTTTACGTGGTGATTATGCTGCTTCTATCGATGAAAATGCCTGTCACGGTTCTGACGCTGCAGAATCAGCAGCCCGTGAAATAAATTATTTTTTTACTGATGAAGAGTTGTGCCCGCGCACTCGTTAATCTTTTTTAGTTTTTAAGTTAAAAGGGAGCTTAGGCTCCCTTTTTTGTATTATGCATCGACCTATTTTGTGCCAGAAGCTGAGAATTTAAGTAGAAGTATTAAATGTGATTTACTTTCGCTATTTAAAGTTCTGTGTGCAAGCTGGTATACTATGTCGTTGGAACAAAATCATATAATTGAGGTTGCTTGTGTCTGCTCAAATACCGTTGGTTAATACCAACAAAACAAATCTGCTTGACTTTGATCGCGCAGGTCTACGCGCCTATTTCAATGAAATGGGTGAAAAGCCATTTCGTGCAGATCAATTGATGAAGTGGATCTACCAGCAAGGGATCGCTGATTTTGAGCAGATGACTAACCTCAATAAAGTGCTGCGCGCAAAATTAATCGCTAATTGTGAAGTACGAGCACCAGAAATTGCTTATCAACAAAATGCCTCTGATGGCACGATTAAATTCGCCTTGCGCTTAGATGGGGGACAAGAAGTAGAAACGGTTTGGATCCCAGACGGAGATAGAGCGACCTTGTGTGTGTCATCTCAGGTTGGTTGCGCTTTGGAATGTACGTTTTGCTCTACTGCCCAACAGGGCTTTAATCGTAATTTAACCGTGTCGGAAATCATTGGTCAAGTGTGGCGTGTGGCCACGACTATCGGTTTATCAAATGACACACAGCGCCGACCTATTACTAATGTAGTGATGATGGGTATGGGCGAGCCCCTGTTGAATTTAAAAAATGTTATTCCGGCAATGAGTTTAATGATGGATGATTTAGCCTTTGGTTTGTCCAAACGTCGGGTTACCTTAAGTACTTCTGGAGTGGTGCCGGCCCTGGATATATTGGGTGATAAAATTGATGTAGCATTGGCTATTTCCCTGCATGCACCAACTAACGAATTACGTGATGAAATTGTACCAGTCAATAAAAAATATCCTATCGAAGTGTTTTTAGCTGGTGTGCGCCGTTATTTAGCAAAATCAAATGCAAATCAGGGTAAAGTAACTGTCGAGTACGTTATGCTTAATGGGATCAACGATAGTACTGATCAGGCCCATCAGTTAGCTAAGGTCTTAGCTGAGACACCGAGTAAAATAAACCTGATCCCGTTTAACCCTTATCCTGGCTCTCCTTATACTTGTTCAAGTAATTCACGGATAGATCGTTTCGCTAAAGTCCTTATGAGCTATGGTTTTGTGGTGGTTGTGCGCAGAACACGAGGTGATGATATTGATGCCGCATGTGGGCAATTAGTGGGTGAAGTGGTGGATAGAACAAAAAGAATGTTGAAAAAACAACTTAAGGGCGAGAATATTCCGGTAAAGATGGCACAATAGCTTTTTTATAAATAGAACGAGCACAATGAAATATTCTATTATCTTACTCTGCGTTGTATTTGTGACACTTGTTGGGTGTACTAGCCAGACTAGTAATCCCAGTTTTGGTGATGATTTTGATCAGAAAAAGGCAGCTAAAACCCGTGTTTCTCTGGGCTTAACCTACCTAAAAAATGGTAATTTCAGTCAGGCTAAATATAATTTAGATAAAGCCTTGGAGTTTGCCCCGCGTTCGGCAGATGCGCATTATGGTTTAGCTTATTATTATCAGACCGTCGGCGAGATGAGTGCGGCAGAAAACGCTTACCAAACGGCCATGGATTTTGAGCCTAATAATGCCGATATCGCTAATAGTTACGGGGCTTTTTTGTGCCAGTCAGGCAAATACCCAAAAGCTAAAGAATATTTTTTAAAGGCGATAAACAACAGTAGCTATATTTCCAGTGCAGAAACCTATGAAAATTTAGCATTATGCAGCCAAAGTCAGGGCTATCAAGCAGACGCCTCTGAGTATTTGCGTAGTGCGGTAAATCACCAACCAGGCAGAGCCAAAAGTCTTTTTTTATTGACTCAATCTTTGGTCATTGAAAAGAAATGGTTAGAAGCCAGAGATGTTCTTCGAAAATATGAAAAAGTAGCGCAAATTAGTGCCGATACTTTGCTGCTATCTAGCCGCATTGAGCGAGAATTGGGTAATATATCCATTGCCGCTAGTTATGGCGATATGTTACTAAAAATTTACCCTGATTCTGCCGCCAGTAAGCGCTATAAAGAAGAATTGTTGGCACAAACTTCTGCTGCGCTGCCAGTGGCACGAAAATCAATAAAACTTGAAGTGCCAAAACAACCAGCACAGAGTCAGCCAGCACTAGTCCCTCAGAATGAGACAGTATTAGTGCTCGTACCTGCACCCCAGAATGAGACAGGGTCAGCGACCGTACCTGTACCCCAGAATGAAACAGTGTCAGCGCTCGTGCCGGCACCTCAGGGTGAGACAGAATCTGCACCTCAGAGTGAGACAGAATCAGCGCTTGTACCTGCACCTCAGAATGAGACAGAGTCAGAGCTCGTGCCTGTACCTCAGAATGAGAAAGTGTTAGCAGTCGTGCCAGCACCTCAGGATGAAACAGTGTCAGAGGTCGTGCCGCTAACCGTTGAGGAAGCCGAGACAGCAGAGAACAAACCAACTGCCAGTACTGAAACCTTAGCTGTTTTCCATGAAGTGAAATCTGGGGAAAATTTGTATCGAATTTCATTGCAATACAACATTAAAATGCAACGTCTGATAGAATGGAACGGATTAAATGATGCATCTGATATTTATGCGGGTAAAAAGTTGCGACTCGTGTCTCCTGATTCTGCCAGTCTTAAAGAGTAAAATAATAATATGAGTGAAGATTTACAAGAGCAACCACAGATTAGCCCAGGCTTATTGTTACAAACAGCCAGAGAAGGCCTACAGCTTAGTACCCAAAATATTGCGGACAGATTATGTTTAAAAAATAGTCTGATACAGGATATTGAAGCAGATACTTACGATCAGAATATTTCACTGACCTTTATTAGAGGCTACTTAAAGTCCTATGCCAAACAAGTGGGCGTGCAAGAAGCCTTGGTCATCAGTGCCTTTGATAATCTAAAAACGCAGAAAAAAGAACCCGCTAAATTGCAGAGTTTTTCTAAGCGTATAGCCCATCAAGCCCATGACGATAAGCTAATGTTGGTTACTTACTTAATTGTTGGCCTTGTTATCGCACTGGTGGTTATATGGTGGTTTCAACAAAGCGAAAGTACCACAAGCACGGTAAGCCAAGCCAATACATCACTTTCACAAAATATCGAAATACCGGCTCAATCCGAATCCTTGCAAACGACAGCCAATGAAGAACTACTTGCTGAAGACTCAGAGCTTGGCATGCCAGTAGACTCCGCAGAGACTGATATTACTACCCTGCTGCCAGACGGTACCACTGAGTTGCCTAGTGACCCTGTGGAACAAGAAACTCTTACTGATTTTGAATTATCGCCTAGTCGCCAACAAGGATTAGCACAAGAAACAGATTTGTCAGCGCCCGTTGAGGTGATTTTTACCTTTAAGAATGACTGTTGGATGAAATTAACTGACGGCACGGGCGAAGATGTTGCCTATGGCACTAAGGTTAAGGGCAGAGTCATGGCCGTTTCGGGTGTGCCGCCATTTTCCGTCATACTGTGTGCACCAGAGAGCGCTGAAATTAACTATGTGGGGCAAATTATTGATTTGTCTGGTTTCCCCGCTGGTAGTACAGCTAAGTTTACCTTACCTTTGTCTGAATAATTGAGGTTTTAGAAATCTAATTATGTTTGCTGAATCGCCAATCATACGTCGAAAATCCACCCGTATCTATGTGGGTAATGTGCCCATTGGTGATGGCGCGCCCATCGCCGTTCAATCAATGACAAATACCCCAACCACCGATGTTGCTGCGACTGTTGCGCAAATTAAACGAATTCAGGCTGTGGGTGGTGATATTGTCAGGGTATCAGTGCCAACGATGGACGCTGCTGAAGCCTTTAAACTGATTAAACAGCAGGTGAATATTCCCTTAATTGCCGATATTCATTTTGATTACCGTATCGCCTTAAAAGTGGCTGAGTACGGAGTGGATTGCTTGCGCATTAATCCAGGTAATATTGGTAGCATGGAGCGTGTTAGGTCGGTAGTTGATTGTGCTCGCGACATGGGCATTCCAATTCGTATTGGTGTCAATGGCGGCTCACTTGAAAAAGACTTGCAGGAAAAGTACGGTGAACCTACTCCGCAAGCTTTAGTAGAATCCGCCATGCGTCATGTAGATATTCTGGATAAACTTAATTTTTACCAATTTAAAGTCAGCGTTAAGGCTTCTGATGTGTTTTTAGCCGTCGGGGCCTATCGTGAATTAGCTAAACGTATTGATCAGCCCCTACATTTAGGGATTACTGAAGCGGGTGGCCTGCGTGCCGGCGCAGTAAAAAGTTCAGTAGGTTTAGGCATGTTATTAGCTGAAGGTATAGGCGATACGATTAGAATTTCATTGGCTGCTGATCCGGTTGAAGAGATTAAAGTCGGTTTTGATATACTTAAATCTTTAAGAATACGCTCTAGAGGGATTAATTTTATTGCTTGTCCGAGTTGTTCACGGCAAGAATTTGATGTGATTAGTACGGTAAATGCCCTAGAACAGCGGCTTGAAGATCTGTTGACCCCGATGGATGTATCGATTATCGGTTGTGTGGTTAATGGCCCTGGTGAAGCAGAAGTATCGGATATCGGTTTGACTGGTGCGCGTAATATGAGTGGTTATTATGTGGATGGTCAACGTCAAAAAGAGCGTTTATCTAACGATGATCTAGTTGATCAACTAGAAAAACGTATTCGAGCAAAAGCCGCACAAATAGACCAAAAAAATCAAATACAAATTAAACTGGTTAATTAAACCTTAATCCTTGTTAAATAAGAGCAATAACAACGTATTTTTGCCCTGCAATATTTTACGTTTGAGTACAAAGCCCCTATAATGCGGGGCTTTTTTAAATCAGATCAAAGAGATTATTGTCAGTGTCAAAACAAATCCAAGCAATTCGTGGAATGAATGATTGTCTACCGAGTCAATCCGGTCTATGGCAATTTGTAGAATCTGTTATCCGTCAAGTGGTAGCGAGCTACGGTTATCAAGAAATTCGTACCCCGATTGTTGAAAGTACCCATTTGTTTAAACGCTCAATTGGCGAAGTGACTGACATTGTTGAAAAAGAAATGTATACCTTTGCTGATCGCAATGATGAAAGTGTTACATTGCGTCCAGAAGGTACTGCCAGTGTTGTGCGTGCCGGCAACGAGCATGGTTTGCTATATAACCAACAACAACGTTTGTGGTATATGGGGCCGATGTTTCGCTATGAAAAGCCGCAAAAAGGTCGTTATCGCCAATTTCACCAATTCGGTCTAGAGGCCTTTGGTTTAGCTGGACCTGACATCGATGCGGAAGTGATTTTGTTAAGTCATCGTTTGTGGCAGCGTTTTGGTATTGCTGAACATGTTAGTTTAGAAATCAATTCCTTAGGCTCTAATCAGGCACGCGTAGATTACAAAGAAAAATTAGTGGCATTTTTACGTACTCGTCAAGATGAACTAGATGAAGACAGTTTGCGTCGCCTAGAAACTAATCCCTTGCGCGTTTTAGACAGTAAAAACCCACAAGTGCAAGCCGTGGTAAAAGACGCCCCTCAGTTAATTGATTGTCTTGATGAAGAGTCTGCCCAACATTTTACTGCCTTGTGTGAACGATTAGACAGTTTTGGCATCCAATATCGGGTTAATCCAAGTCTAGTGCGTGGTTTAGATTATTATAATCGCACGGTATTTGAGTGGGTGACCACGAGTTTGGGCGCTCAGGGCACTATTTGTGCCGGTGGACGTTATGATGGCTTGGTCGAACAATTAGGTGGTAAATCAACTCCTGGAGTTGGATTTGCGGTTGGACTAGAGCGTTTGGTGCTGATGCTGGAAACGCTTGAACTGGACAAAGAAGTAGCTACGTCCGTTGATATATACGTAACTGCATTGGATGCCTCAGTTGAAACGTACGCATGGCAAATAACAGAGAAAATTAGAGATGTACTCCCCGAGATACGAGTAATGAATCATTGCGGTGGAGGAAACATCAAAAAACAAATGAAAAAAGCTGATACAAGCGGAGCCAAACTTGTCTTCCTTATCGGCGGTGGTGAGTTGCAAGAACAAAGTGTTACGGTTAAATATTTGCGTGAACAACAAGAGCAGGTATCTATATCACGTGGCGACATTATCCAATTTTTACAGCAATCTTTCTAAGTAAGTTGTACAAAATTTAGGTTTAAAATAACAACGCTTAACCATGAGCGAGAGTAGTAAGAGGAATTTTTGATGGAACGTTACGAAACAGAAGAACAACAAGTCGAAGCTATTAAGCGTTTTTGGAAAGAAAATGGCATGGCATTGGCAATCGGTGCCGTTCTTGGCTTGGGTGGTTTGTATGGCTGGCGTTGGTATAACGAGCAACAAATTAATGCGCAAGAAAGCGCTTCTTTTGCCTATGAAAAAGCTTCTGGCGATCTGAGTGAAGATGAAAAAGGCTTCAGTCAAGCCCAAACCTATGTCACTGAGCACAGTGATACAGGTTATGCCTATTTGATGTCTCTAGAGCTGGCGCAAAAAGCCATAGAGCGCAAGGATTTGACCGAAGCAAGTAAACAATTGAGCTTTGTGGTCAATAACACTGAAATATCTGCGATTAAAGCCATTGCCAGTATTCGTTTAGCTCGAGTGCAAATCGAACAGAATCAATTAGACGAAGCCCTAAAAAGCGTAGATTCAGTGGTGGATGAAGCTTTTGCAGGTCAAGTTCATGAAGTAAAAGGTGATGTCTATTTAGCCCAACAGCTGTTTGACAAAGCCCGGGCTGCCTACAGTGCCGCTTTAGAGAAAAACAGTAATGATCAAATATTAAAAATGAAATTAGATAGTTTGACCAGTATGACTCCTGTTGCGGCGAATGGATAAGGTGAATACATTGAAATTGCGTTTTTATTCTTTGCTTGTTGTTTCTACCCTAGCGTTGTCAGGGTGTTCAACTATTGCTGATTGGTTTTCTGACGATGAAGAAATTGCTATCCGTCGCCTCCAGCCCATTCAAGCTTTATTCACCCCCAAGATAATTTGGCAAGAAGATATGGGCAGTGGTGTTGGTCATTACTACTCTAGACTTGAACCTGCTTTGGCCTATGGCAATATTTATGCGGCAAATCGTCAAGGTTTAGTGGCAGCCTACGATCAAAAAACCGGTAAAGAAGTGTGGAACCGTAATTTCGCTATCTACCCTGATACTGGATTAACCTCTGGCCTTAAAAAATTATGGTCAGATGGCTTGCCCGCGAAGATTTCGGGCGGTGTGAGTATCGCCTATGAAACGGTGTTTTTTGGTACCGAAAATGGTGAAGTGATTGCGCTTGACGCCAATAGCGGTGAGATTAAATGGCAGGTGAGTGTTAAAGGTGAAGTTATCGCTGCACCGGCTATCGATGAAGGTATTGTGGTACTTAATACCGGTTCGGGCATGGTCTTCGCATTAGACGCCAGTAGCGGCGAAACAGTTTGGACCTACGAATCAGAAGTTCCTCCCTTGTCTTTACGTGGTGTGTCTGCGCCTGCAGCTGTAGGTGGTGGGGCAATTATCGGCACTGCAACTGGTAAATTAGTCGTGAATATCCTTGAAAGTGGCCAAACTGCTTGGGAACAGGTTATCACTTCAGCTAGTGGTGTCACTGAATTGGAGCGTATTGTTGATATCGACAGCCAACCCTTAGTGTCTGCCGGTACTATTTATGTTATTACTTACGATGGCTCTTTAGCTGCGGTCGAAATGCGCAGTGGCCGCATCATTTGGAAACGCGACTATAAATCCTATCGTCGTCTAACGATTGCGGGTTCTAATTTATACGTGGTGGATTCTAATAGTAATCTTTATGCGCTAGATGCGCGCAATGGGGTTGAGTTATGGAGCCAAGGCAAGTTAAAACAAAGATTACTGACATCAGCGGTACCAGTGGGAGATTATTTGGTCGCGGGTGATAAATACGGCTTTTTACATTGGTTTAATCAGTCTGACGGCAAAATAGTCTCGAGAATTGCTGTCGGTAGTGATGATGAAGATGAGAGTATATATAGTGCCCCTGTGGTTGATGGTAATATGATTTATACTCAAACCCGAGACGGCAAGTTAGTGGCAGTGCAAACTCCCTAATCGCGTTGTTACTGCCGAAATTCGGCTAATAATTTTGAAATTTTTTAATTGGCTTGGATATGTATCCGAGCCTTTTTTGTCTATAGGATAGTCATTTATGTTACCGGTTGTTGCTCTTGTAGGTCGTCCAAATGTTGGTAAGTCGACGCTTTTTAATCGATTAACACGTACGCGTGATGCCTTAGTTGCTGATTTTCCGGGGCTGACTCGTGATCGCAAATATGGTCAGGCTAAATATGAAAGTCTGCAATTTATTGTGGTTGATACAGGGGGTATCAGCGGTAACGAGCAAGGTATCGATGTGGCCATGGCAGAGCAATCACTATTGGCGATTGTGGAAGCCGATGTTGTATTGTTTTTGGTGGATGCACGTAGTGGTATGACGGCGGCAGATCAAGCTATCGCGAATCATTTACGCAAACAAGACAAACCGGTTTATGTAGTGGCGAACAAGGTCGACGGTATCGATGGTGATAGTGAAAGTGCAGACTTTTATGCCTTAGGTTTAGGCAATGTCAGTCAGATTGCAGCGGCCCATGGTCGCGGGGTTTCTCAGTTACTTGAGTTAGCCTTGAAACCGCTGGAAACAGAGTTTCCAGAGATGGTGGTGCCAGAGGTTGAGGAAAACCAAGAAGAGTTAGATGCGGAAGCCCAGCTCGAAAAATTACAAAACTTACCGATAAAATTAGCTCTAGTGGGAAAACCGAATGTGGGTAAGTCAACCCTAACCAATCGTATCTTAGGTGAAGATAGGGTGGTGGTGTTTGATGAGCCAGGTACCACCCGTGACAGTATTTTTATTCCAATGGAGCGTGATGGTCGAGAATACATTCTGATTGATACAGCAGGTGTAAGACGGCGTAAAAATATTTCCGAAGCGGTGGAAAAATTCTCTATCGTTAAAACACTACAAGCCATTGAACAGGCAAATGTAGTGTTATTGGTGGTCGATGCACAAGAAGGCCTGACTGATCAGGATTTAAGTTTACTGGGTTTTGTACTGAACGCTGGACGCTCATTGGTGGTCGCGGTCAATAAATGGGATGGTTTAGGCAAGGACATAAAAGAAGAAATAAAACGCGAACTCGATCGCCGCTTAGGTTTTATTGATTTCGCCCGTATTCACTTTATATCCGCTTTGCATGGTACCGGTGTAGGCCACTTATTTGAATCAGTGCAAGAAGCGTATACATCAGCGACTCAACGTATCAACACAGCAATGTTGACTCGTATTATGGATATGGCGCAAGACGATCATCAACCCCCCATGGTACGTGGGCGTCGAGTGAAAATGAAATACGCCCATGCCGGAGGTTATAATCCACCTCTAATCGTGGTGCACGGCAATCAGGTTAAAGACTTGCCGGATTCTTATAAACGTTATTTGATCAACTACTTTCGCAAATCACTAAAAATAATGGGTACGCCTATTAAGGTCGAATTCCGTGAAGGGGCTAACCCATTTGAGAATAAACAAGACTTTATGACTGACTCACAACGGCGTAAACGTAATCTGTTAATGCGCATGCATAAAAAGAGTAAATAAGCCCTAAGTTATACCCAGAGCTGATTATTTTAAAACGAAAAGCCCGCAATAATATTGCGGGCTTTTGTGTTTGCGTTGGTACTATGCCGCGGATTGCTTGGCGCGATGTCGCTCAAGTTTGGTGGCCTCAACCATATTAGTTAAGGCCGGCAATACTTCCTGCCAATGCCGAGTTTTTAATCCACAATCTGGGTTGATCCATAAACGAGTCAAGGGGATCCTCTTGCTCGCGAGTTGAATTTGCTGTTGTATATCTTCAATACTCGGAATATTAGGTGAGTGAATATCATATACGCCTGGTCCCATTTGATTGGGGTATTGAAAGTCCTCAAATACATCAAGTAGTTGCATATTAGAGCGTGAGGTTTCAATGGTAATAACATCGGCGTCCATGGCTGCAATCTCATTGATAATGGTATTAAAATCGGAGTAGCACATATGAGTATGAATTTGCGTGCTATCACTCACGCCATTGCTACATAATCTAAATACATTGACCGCTAAGCTCAAGTAATCACCTTGCTTGTCAGGATGCAGGGGTAAACCTTCCCGAAATGCTGCCTCATCGATCTGAATGATTTGTGTCCCTACTTTTTCCAAATCGAGTACTTCGTCGCGAATGGCTAAGGCGAGTTGTAAACAGGTTTCATTGCGCGGTTGATCATCACGCACAAACGACCAATTTAACATGGTGATAGGACCCGTCAACATCCCCTTTACCGGTTTGTCGGTCAGTGATTGGGCATACTTGATCCATGCAACCGTCATGGGCACTGGTCGAGAAATATCACCAAAAAGAATCGGCGGTTTAACACAGCGAGAGCCATAACTCTGCACCCAGCCAAACTGACTAAAAGCAAAACCGTCTAATTGTTGAGCGAAATATTCAACCATGTCGTTGCGTTCTGCTTCACCGTGCACGAAGACATCGAGTCCGAGGCTCTGTTGTTTTTCAATACACTGTTTGATTTCAGCGCGAATAAGTTGTTCGTACTGTGCTTGGTCGATTTCTCCCTTTTTCCACTGTAAACGTGTTTGGCGTATCGCCGTGGTTTGAGGAAATGAACCAATGGTAGTCGTGGGCAATAGAGGTAAGTTCAACGCGGCTTGTTGTTTAGCTTCTCGTTGCACATAAGAACCGCGCTTAAGCTGCAATAGTTCAGTGATAGTGCGCATCTGCTTTGCTACTAATATATCATTTGTTAACAGGGAGTTTTTACGCTGCTGAATGCTGAGTTGATTAGCGTTTAATTGCTCGGCCACTGCATTACGACCCTGTATTAAGGCTGATTTCAATACTTTTAGTTCAGCCAGTTTTTGCACAGCAAAAGCCATCCAATCTTTTATTTCTGGTGCAATTTGTTGCTCAACATCGAGGTCAATGGGCACATGTAACAATGAACAAGAAGGCGCTATCCACAACTTAGAGCCACGGGCCTGATAAAGAGGCTCAAGAATAGCTAACTTCCCAAGCAAATCGCTTTTCCAAATATTACGACCATCGATAATGCCAACTGACAAAACTTTGCCACTGTCGAGTTGCTCATGCACCAAGTTAATTTCATCTGCCCCGCGTATACCATCAATATGTAAGCCTGCTACCGGCAGTTGACATGCTAAGTCCAGATTGTCTTTTAGTTCACCAAAATACGTTGTCAGCAAGAGCTTAACCTTACTTCGACTGAATGTTTGGTAAACGTACTTAAACGCCCACTGCCATTCTGCATCGAGTTGAGTCACTAAGATGGGTTCATCAATTTGCACCCATTCAACCCCAGCGCGGGCTAATAATGAAAATAGCTCTAAATATAAAGGCAGTAAACGTTCAACAAAAAATAGTTTGGCTGTTGAGTCACTGGATTTACACAGCCATAAATAGGTGAGGGGACCAATGATCACTGGTTTAGGCTCTTGCCCTTGTTGTCTAGCCGCTTTTACCTGTTCCAGCAGATGTTCAGCATTGAGCTGTAAGTCGTCATGGCGATGGAGCTCAGGCACAAGATAGTGGTAGTTGGTATCAAACCACTTGGTCAAGGTCGCTGCGTTTATTTGACAGCATTGCTGCTGCTCTGACTGTGCGCCGCGCGCCACTGCAAAGTATTGCTCAAGGCTGCTTTTTTCAGCCATATTTTTTTGTACTTTGTGGGGAATATTACCCAGCATAAAACTCGTATCAAGCACCTGATCATATAATGAAAAATCACCTACAGGCATAAAATCAAGGGCGGCTTGATGGCTTGCTCTTTGTTCTTTTACCAAGGAGACGGTATCAGCAAGTTGAGCTGCATTTATTTCTTTGCGCCAAAATTGCTCCAATGCAAATTTTAACTCACGTTTGTCACCAATGCGTGGAAACCCAAGGTTATGTAAAACGGCCATATTATTTTGTCCAAGTAAGATAATCGGCTGCCAGAATAATGCTGAAAATAAATTAAAAATAATGGTATATTTTCAATAATCAATGAATTTTGTTCATGTAACGATCTTTAGAAGCTGAATTTACCCTATGTTAGAACGCAATCATTTAGTCATAGTGCAAACTATTGCTCAGGTGGGCACAATGACAGCCGCCGCCAAGCAATTGTTTTTAACGCAATCGGCCTTAAGTCATGCCATCAAAAAATTAGAGACTCAATTAGGCGCTGCGGTATGGGTTAAGGATGGGCGCCGTTTGCGTTTAACCCAAGTCGGACAGGTTATCTTAAATTTGGCTGAGCGCGTCTTGCCACAAGTAGCTCATAGTGAACAACTGATAGCCAAAATGGCGGAGGGCAGTCAAGGGAGTTTGCGCATTGGGATGGAATGTCATCCTTGCTATCAATGGTTGTTGAATATTGTCGGCCCTTTTTTAAAAACCTTTCCAAAAGTGGAACTTGATGTTCGTCAACGTTTTCAGTTTGGTGGGGTCGGGGCCCTATTAGGCTTTGATATTGATGTTCTAGTGACACCGGATCCACTTTACGTCAGTGGTTTAGAGTATTTACCTGTCTTTGACTACGAACACGTACTGGTGGTGGCGCGATCCCACCCACTAGCGACTCAAGCCTATGTTGAGCCTCAACAACTCAGTGGTGAAAACATCATTACTTATCCCGTTGAGCCGTCGCGCTTAGATATATTTAGTCAGTTTTGCACTCCTGCTGGAGTCGCGGTAAAAAAGCACACACAAATAGAAACCACTGAAATTTTACTGCAAATGGTCGCCAGTGAGCGCGGTGTGGCTGCATTACCAAAATGGTTAGTGAAAGATAATCAACAGACTTTGGATATTGTGCCGCTTCGTCTGGGTAAAAAAGGCATATTTAAAACCATTAATTTAGGTACCAGAATAAATGAGGTACGCCCTGCCTATCTCACTCATTTTATTGAAATGGCACGAACTAAACCAATTGTGTGATATAAATCGGGTGGGGATGTTTTATGGTTGGGTGTTGGTAAATAATTTACAAGTTTAAAACGGAGCTGTTCTACGTGAAAAAGTGGTTTTTATGGCTTGGATTAGTCACGTACTCGTCATGGGCAAGTGCATTGACGTATACCGTCAATATATCGCAACAAGAATTGCAATCTAAGGTGGAAGCCTTAATGCCCATTGAAAAAACAAAACTATTTGTGACGGTAGTGCTTTCAAATCCCATCATTGATTTAGCAGAAAGTAGCAATGAAATTGGCTTATTCAGTCGTATATTAATTTCTGCCCCTGGTGGATTAGGCGGGCAGGGCGCGATTAAACTGACAGGCTCATTATTGTACGATGCTGACCAAGGGGCGTTTTTCTTGAATAATCCCCAAATACAATCCATAGAGTCAAAAGATGTGGCGGCTAAGCATTTAGATAAAGTGCAACAAATTGCACAATTAGCCCTTGAACAATATCTATCAGCCAAACCTATTTATCGCTTCAAAGACAACAATATGAAACACAAATTGGCTAAAGCCGTCTTGCAATCTGTCACGGTTGAAAATCAACAATTAGTGGTAGAACTGACTGTTTTTTAGTTTATTGCTTGCAATCTGTTCAACTCAGCCCCAAATGATATAAACCAACGTGAATGGATTAAACAAATTAATTATGCTGCCATACTCTCTACTCGACCTCGCTCCAATTAATCAGCAAGGCTCTATCGCCCAAGCATTAGATAACAGCCGCCAAATGGCAATTGCGGCCGAGAACGGCGGATATCAGCGGGTCTGGTTGGCAGAGCACCATGGTATGCAGGGGGTGGCAAGTTCGGCAACTGCCCTTGTTATTAGTCATATCGCTAGCGCGACTAAACACATCAGAGTGGGTTCGGGTGGGATTATGCTACCCAACCATTCACCATTGGTGATTGCCGAGCAATTTGGTACGCTTGAGGCCCTGTATCCGGGACGTGTTGATTTAGGCTTAGGCCGGGCACCGGGAAGTGATATGGCAACCGCCAGAGCACTGCGCCGAGACCTCAATTCACCCGTCGACGATTACCCTCAGAGTATTCGTGAGTTACAGGGCTTTTTAGGGCCTTCACCAAGTGAGGCGGGGATTCATGCCGTGCCGGGGCAAAATACTAATATTCCCCTGTGGCTGCTCGGTTCGAGCTTATACAGCGCCCAGCTGGCCGCGAGTATGGGTTTACCCTATTCCTTTGCCTCACATTTTGCGCCTGATCAACTGCATGATGCCCTAAGTATTTATCGACATTATTTTAAGCCTTCTAAGCAAAGCCAGAGTCCCTATGTTTCTGCGGGTTTAATGGCGGTTGTGGCGCAAAGTGACGAACAAGCCCAATACCTATTTAGTTCAGTACAACAGCAATTTATTAAGATGCGCCGCGGGGTAAATCAAGCTTTTTCGGCTCCCGTAGACTCTATTGTGGGTCTTTGTTCAGAGGCTGAAAGGCTGATGATTAACCATACTTTGCAATATGCACTGGTGGGCAGCCAAGCAACAGTGAAAGCAAAACTAGCGCGATTTTTAGCGGCCACACAAGTCGATGAAATTATTGTTTCAATGCCTATTTTTGATATTGAAGCTCGCTTGAAAAGCGTGGAATTATTCGCAGAATGTATGGCGTGAACAGTGGAATAGCAAACTTTAGATAAGTTGCAAAAAGACTGATTGGCAAAGCTAAGTCATAAAAAGAAAGATGTGCTAACAGCACCAAGGGTTGGTTATTAGCACACTTCTTTGAAAAGAGATTCATCAATAATGGTATTGTCTATTATGCTTTGCGCCATTTGAATGCAACGACCACATTGGCTACCCACACCCAAATGATGTTTTAACTGACGCATGTTACCAATGCCTTCCTCTCGAACGGCGTGCTTAATTGCTTTATCAGTAATACCGTGACACAAACAAACGTACATATGTGCTCCTCCAACTCCAGATGCAAATAATAATAATTGTCATTTAGATAAAGATCAAGCATTAAATTGTTGAATAAATAAACATAAAAATAATTGTGCTTAACGATCCCACACTTACTAAAATTAGTTTGCAGTAAATAATTGTTTTTTAAGCAAACGGACCAACATTATTACCTATGATTATTTCGCTAAACTTAAATAGCGAAAATTACCAGTTCGATAAAACCCAAAAGGAGAATGAAATGAGTGTATTAGTAAGTCGTCCAGCACCGGATTTTACTGCCGCGGCCGTATTAGGCAGTGGTGAAATTGTAGAAAACTTCACATTAAGCGAAGCCATCAAAGGTAAAAAAGCGGTTATCTTCTTTTACCCATTAGACTTTACCTTTGTTTGTCCGTCAGAATTAATTGCTTTTGACAAGCGTTACGCCGAATTCCAAAAGCGCGGAGTTGAAGTTATTGGTGTATCAATTGACTCACAATTTAGTCATAACGCATGGCGTAACACCGCCATCAATGACGGTGGCATTGGTCCAGTTAAATACACTTTGGTTGCCGATGTTAAACATGAAATCTGCCAAGCCTATGATGTTGAGCACCCAGATGCTGGTATCGCCTTTCGTGGTTCATTCTTAGTCGATGACAAAGGCGTTGTGCGTCACCAAGTAGTTAATGACTTACCGCTTGGTCGTAACATCGACGAAATGTTGCGCATGGTTGATGCCCTAAACTTTCACGAAGAGCACGGCGAAGTATGCCCAGCTGGTTGGACTGAAGGCAAAAAAGGTATGGTTGATAGCCCTGCTGGTGTGGCGAGTTACTTATCAGAAAACGCTGATAGTCTCTAAACACAGTGTTAATAAAAAAAACCGCTTAATAGCGGTTTTTTTATATCTAAACAAAGCGTTAAATTAATCTGACGCTAAGCCACCCAATACTTTCCATTTATTGACGATATAACAAAATAGCTCTGCGGTTTTGTGCGTATCGTAGAGGGCTGAATGCGCTTCTTTTTGATCAAATTCAATACCGGCTGCCATACACGCTTTTATTAATACGGTTTGGCCTAAAGCAAGTCCAGCCAGTGTGGTCGTATCGAAGCTCACAAAAGGGTGAAAAGGTGTGCGTTTTAATTGACTACGTTCTATGGCCGCATTAACAAAACTTAGATCAAAGGCGGCGTTGTGAGCCACAATAACAGAGCGTTGACAATCTGCGTCTTTTTGCTCTTTACGAATGTCTTTGCATAACTCTTTCATGGCTTCAGATTCATCGATTGCACCACGTAAGGCACAATAGGGATCGATACCATTAAAATCCAGCGCGGCTTGTTCCAAATTAGCCCCCGCAAAAGGCTCTACGTGATGGTGAAACGTTTTATCTGGATGCAGGAATCCGTTCTCATCCATTTTCAAGGTAACCGCTGCGATTTCTAATAAGGCATCGGTTTTTGCATTAAATCCTGCGGTCTCAACATCAACTACAACCGGGAAATATCCCCGAAAACGATTTTTTATTAAACAATGTGACTCAGACATGTAAACCTATGGACGTGTGAAGTGGCGAGATTATGTCAATTAACCGTCAAGGGTGCTAGTGTAAAAGTCTTTTACAAGTGATAAATACTCAGCCAATATGCAATTTAATACTCAACTCAACTTAATTATGGCTAAACAATTCGTTCTTTAGGTCGATAAAGAGGCATAGAAGTGAGGACGTGAATGACATGAAAACGAATACTCGAAAAGGCTTGTTGTGGCTTTGCGTCGCGCTAATGCCTTTGAATTCCTCGGCCGCCTTACGTCAATATTCAGCAAAAATTGAGTCATCTAGTTGGCAACTTAAAAATCCCAACCGACTGCAATGTTCCTTGGTGCACGGTTTACCGGGTTACGGTGAGGCCATCTTTACCAGTATGGCGTCAAAGCAACTTAATATGGAATTTGAGTTAGATATGCTGCAATTACCTAAAACCTTTGGCGTTGCTGCCGTGTATTCAGTCCCGCCTAAGTGGATGCCCGGCCAAGCGTCTAAAATCATCGCCGATATGACTATTCGTAAACAATATAATGGTGATTTACCAGAGCAAGCGGCGTGGACGATGTTGTCTGAACTCGAAAAGGGTTATTGGCCAACCCTCTACTACCAAGATTGGTATAATCAATATGATCAAGTGGCAGTAGGTTTGAACGCCAGTAACTTCTCCCTGGCTTATCTGCAATTTGGAGAGTGTGTGGCTAACTTGTTGCCCTATAGTTTCGATGATATTGCCTACACAGTATTGAATTTTGATTTCGGTACTACAGAACTGACTAAATATTCGAAACAGCGATTGAGCATGATTGCCGAATATTTAAAAGAGGATCAGGATTTAGAGTTAGTTTTAGTGGATGGCTACACCGACAGTTATGGTGCTTCAGGGATTAATCAAAAAGTATCCATAGAGCGTGCAGTAGAGGTTAAATCGTTTTTTAGTAACCTAGGTGTACCAGCCGAACGAATTGATGTCACTGGCCATGGGGAACGCCGACATATTTCGCCCAATACTAACGAGTCGACTCGGGCTTTGAACAGACGTGTCGTAGTACGCATGTCAAAACCCTAAATCAATCATAGTTTATTCTACAAAAAATCCCTTAGTTGGGATTTTTTGCTTTTTGCTCGGCTAAAAAGGTAACGACAGTGTCAGTAAAGTCACTGAACAAGCCATCTACTTTAACTTGATTAAACAGTACCGAGAGGATCTGCTGTGGCGTTACACCCGGCGGAAGGGCATCTTGTCTAAAGGTATAAGGATGCACCTGCAAACCCGCTTGATGGGCGTCGCCCACCAAAGAGGTGGCTTGACCTGCCTTTAGATCAAATACTTGAGGCAACCATGGACCAATGCCTTGTGCATATTTAGCCACTTCAGCTAGCATCGCTGGTGTTTGCAGAGCGGTATAATCAGTGGCGGCTTCGCCCCAACTATTATCGCCAATTAACTGGATAAGTTTGACCTTGGCGCCTAACTCGCTGCGTAATCGTTTTATTTCAGCAAAATCAAAACATTGTACATAAATCGCTTGGTTGGCATCGTCCAGTCCATATTCGCGCAACATTTTCAGCACAATAAGACTAATGTCTACGCCTTGTTGTTGATGCCACGCTGGCGATTTAATCTCTGGGTAATAACCTACTTGACGCTTAAATTGACGATTGAGCTGGGCAATCAGTTCGAGCTCTTCAGCAAAGGTCGCTATTTTAAAGGCGGCCTTACCCTGGTAGCGATGAGCAAAAACTTGGGTACCGTCTAGCTCTCGTCTTTCATGCACATCCAATGTTTTAAGTTCAGCAAGCGTAAAATCTAAGGCGTAAAAACGCCCGTCTTCGCGATGGCGTTGAGGATACTTGCTTGCCACGTCTGTCACGGTGTCTAAATGAATGTCATGCAGTACCACAGGGACTAAATCTTTACTTAGGACTAAATCTTGTTCAATAAAATCGGCACCTTGCGCAAACGCCAAGGTCACCGCTTCTAAAGTATGCTCTGGCAAATAACCGGAAGCACCGCGGTGGGCAATAACGATTGGCTTAGCTAAACATGTCGCCATAAAACTGCCGGCTAACAATAAACTTAATAGGCGTAACTTCATCATCTCAACCTTAATTGTTAGTCTGCAATTAATTCAATGGCGTAACCATCGGGATCGCGCACAAAAGCGATAACGGTGTTGCCACCCAATACGGGCCCTGGTTTGCGATAAACATCTGCACCCAACTTTTCAAGTTTGGCGCATAGGCCATAAATATCATCAACACCAATAGCAATATGACCATAAGCCTTACCCATATCGTAGGAAGCTGTATCCCAGTTATAGGTTAGCTCCAATACGGTAGTGCAACTTTCTTCACCGTAACCTATAAAGGCTAGCGTGTATTTATATTCGGCATTTTCGCTTTGGCGAAGCAACTTCATGCCTAACATTTCAGTGTAAAAATTGATTGAACGTTCAAGGTTGCCCACGCGCAACATAGTGTGAAGTAAACGCATAATGTGTCCTATGGTGTTAATTTAATAATCACTTAGCATCGCATTTTTAATACATTTTTGCGACCTAAGACTCATGTATAGAGTCATACTCTAGGTATTTTTACATTAGGTTTGTGACAATCAGAGGTCAGCGTTAATCAACGTTTTTATAAATATTCAGAAGACGCAGAGAGTAACCATGCTCTGCGTCAAATAGAGCCCAGAAACACCGATTAAAATGATAATACCGCCGCCAATAAACCAATTAAACCGCCAAACACGCCGCCCCATACCACTAACCAACCTAGGTGCTGTTGAATCATTTTTTGTACGATTTCTTTAACCATTTGTGGTGTCAGTTCGTTTAGGCGTTGCTCAACAATATTGCTAATTTTAACTTGCATTTCATCTTGTACATCGGCTTGTTTAAGTTCATCAGCAATTAAAGCCATAAAGGCCGGATCGTCGGCAATCTCTTGCAAAGACACCAGCATCTTATCCATAAAGGGTTGTTTAAGTGGTTCAAGGGCTTGTACGCCACCAAACATGCCGAGCATTTGACCAAATGAGGAGGCTTGGATCACCGACACCAATGAATCAAATGTGGGGGCTAAATCAACTTTCTCTAAAATAGGTTTTAAATTAAAACTTTTAGACTGGCCGCTATCAGCCATAAAACGCTGAATATTTTCGCTGGTAAAAAACTGCTCCATAATGAGATTACGGATGCCGTTTTTAAAATCTTCAAAGTGCTGCGGAATGACCCCCGAGCCATACAAACCAGGCACTTTTTCAAACAACATATGCACGGCTAACCAATTGGTGATCGCGCCCGACAAGGCAAACAAGCCCACTGTTTTTACCATGTCATTATTTAGCCCAAAGCCCAACAAGGTTAAGAACAAGGCTAATCCGTTGGTGATAATACTTTTATTCAACGCTCTTCTCCGTCTCCATTTTTTCAAACAGATATTAATTCAATTACAAGGATAAATTTTAGCCGCGAATGCTAGCGCAATTCGCTAACAAATAGCAGTCAACTCGACATATTATTTGTAGTAAAAAATTCAAGCTCTGATTAAAACTTATTTGTTGATTCAGGCTGTTAGTTAGCCTGCTGGGCGTAATTATGGCATCGATTTAGGTCTAGGCGTGAATGTTGGCAGCATAAACAGATGAAATGATGAGATATGGAAGGGGCAATTGCTGTTAGCAAAATAAGTTATAGGCTCAACGGGGGGGGAGTGAATTTAGTTGCGCAGGTCAGCCGCCATAGATACGAAGGCAAAGTTGATGTTACAGCTAGCCACCTCATCAGTAAAAACAGTCAATTTTTATTACACATAATATGGAAATGAACACGAATAAATTAGCGGGTGTAAAATTTGCTGCCACTTTTTAAGCATGAAATTTCATTAGTAGTAACACTCAAAGCAAGAAAATATTAGAAAAACGAACATGTATTCATTCTATGATTACCTTTAATTATCACGAGTAGTAACAAGGTATTTAGTACCCTGTTAAATCCTTCATATTAAAAATAATAAAATTTTATCATCGTCTATTAACTTACTTGAAGTAATAATATTACTCATAATAGATAGACACCCTGTTCTGTCGTATTTTGCACATGAATTTGGGAATATTTAATTTGCTCTTAGCGTGTTAATATTTTGAGCAAGGACGATATAAACGTATAAGGATAATTATGAACCCATACAATAACCTACCCTCTAAAGCATTTTGGAAATTAGCCGTTGCCAACAGATCCATGTTTGATATTTCGGAGCTTTGGGACCCCAAATTTCATATTAAACCGCATCAAAAAGTAGCCACCTTTGGTTCATGCTTTGCCCAGCATATTGGGAAAGCACTAAAGCATAGAGGGTTTAATTGGCTTATAACTGAGACAGCCCCAGAAGAAGCAAGCGATACGCTGCATGAGAAATATAATTACGGCATTTTCACTGCAAGAACAGGAAATATTTATACCACATCCCTATTAAAGCAATGGACACAATGGGCTCTGGGTAAAAAAGAAATTCCAGAGGAAGTTTGGGAAAAAAACGGACGATACTACGATCCATTTCGTCCGAGAGTTGAGCCACAAGGCTTCGCCTCTTTAGAGGAGCTCAGAGGCTCTCAGCAACAAACACTCAAGGCATTCAGAAGCAGTATTGAGGAGTCAGACTACTTTGTTTTCACTCTTGGCTTAACAGAGAGTTGGTTTAATAGTAGGTATGGTTACGAGTACCCAATGTGCCCTGGGGTAATTGCAGGCTCTTTTGACGAAAACCTTCATCAATTTGTAAATCAACAATTTTCTAAAGTGCTCGCCGACTTAGCAGAAGCCATGCGCTTAATGGTTCAAGTAAATTCAAAATTGAGATTTATCCTAACAGTATCTCCTGTTCCTTTGACTGCAACTAAGTCAGGGAAGCACGTCGCAGTCGCAACAATGGCCTCTAAATCAGTTTTAAGAGCAGTGGCAGACCAATTGATGACGAATCGTGGCAATGTTGATTACTTTCCGTCTTACGAAATTATTAACAGTCCAATATTCAAAGGTGCTTTTTTTGAGCCTAATCAGCGAAACGTAAATCCACATGGCGTTAACTTTGTCATGGACAACTTCTTTAATTGCCTAAACGAAAAATTCACTATTGTTTCTACCAAGCTAAAAACGAAAAAAATTACTACACAAGATAATGATGACGAATTCGTAGACCCAAATTGTGAAGAAGAATTTCTTGCTGCATTTGGCGAGAAAAGTAAATGAAGAAAGTATTGATTGTAGGTGACAGCCATGTTTTCCGGCTCATCGAAGCTAGAAACAATTACCAAGCAAGTCAATATGAATTTGATTTTGTTGTGGGTATAGGCCAAGTAACAAATATGTTTGTTATCAAAGGCGATTATCTAAAGTTAAAGCAACCGACAAATAAAATACCGATGGTTGCTCAGATGCAAGCCAAGAAATTTCAGTTGTGGTACGAGCAGTGTCTCGAACAAATAAATAACATTGAAAAATTGAGTGATTATGATGCGATAATCATTTTTGCTTGCGGCCTTGTCGATGGAACATGGTATAAATTTGATTCAAAAAGTATGTATAGCTCACAATTTATGGCTGATTTTCTTCTTGAGATGATAACGAAGAAAACTCATTACAAGTTGATTAATGAACTCAACAAAAGTGTCACTAAATCAAAACTTTTCTCGATTCCAACTCCCTTAGTAAATGAATTGATTTATAGTCCGGAAAACCGAAAAATTCTGCAGGAAGTAAGCGATAGAACAAGACTACCCAACAGCAGTTTTAAAGCATTACTTCCACTTTACAAAACTATTCTAAAATCTATCGGCAGTGAGCTAATCCCTCTGCCGGACCGTCTCTACAATGATGAATACAATGCAACGGCTTCGTCATTCAAGATTTCATCTCGCGATGACTTCGGACACTTAAATAGCAAAGGGGCTGAAATTGTATTCTCAGCAATAAATGAAGCGCTAAATGCGCATTTTTAGTATTGAATAAGCCGAATAAAATTTAACCTGTTTAAACAATGAATAATAGAGCGTAAGCAGACCTGACAGATAGCTATGTGCCATTTACTGTTCGTCGCTTACAAGCCCCTGAACGATCACTTTTTACTGTTTGAAGGCTTTCAGTTTAGCGTATATCAATCTTTTGCTGGTTAGCAGTCGAGTGAGAGTGACTTGTGTCAAACTTCTAAGATATTAATCAATTATCCGAAAATGAAACAGATATACAAAACAACTTATTTGCGGCAAATAAAATGTATTGGAAAACTTGCCTATGAGAGTTTTAGGTATTTTGCTATTCCAGTTAAAAAGACTGTCTCTGTAATTCTGTACTCTATGTTGATGATGTATTAATTGCTCATGAATCAAAAGCTTATAGAGCCAAAAGAAAGTCGGGCCCTAAAGCCATTGGGGTGGGCTGCGCTGCGCCATGCTGTGATCCTCACCCTGTTACAGTAAGAACCAACATAACCGAAGCGGCATTTTTGAATGACTATTGACCGAACAAATTATTGAAGGGATCAATCGTTGCGGCAAAGCGCCAAAACCCTGATCCCGCCTTGCGTACCCAAAGCGCAAAAAACATCAGCTTTTTGAGGCGCATTGAGTCTTAGCCAAAGCATGATAGTTGGTTACATGGGTATGTTATTATTTGCTCGAACTGCACTCATTTGTTTGTTAATGCCCTAGTTATACTTGTTAGTATAATCACCAAGCCTTAGACCATTCGTTTTGCATAGCACCTTAATAATAAAAAACCGACTAGGGACTATAAACCCAGTTGCGTCAATCCGGGATGATCGTCAGGGCGACGACCTGTTGGCCACAGAAATTTACGTTCATTGGGCTTAATGGCTACATCGTTAATACTGGCGTGGCGCTGGGTCATTAAACCTTTGTCATTAAACTGCCAGTTTTCGTTGCCGTGTGAGCGAAACCAGTTGCCCTTAATGTCGTGCCATTCGTAAACAAATCGCACGGCAATTCTGTTATCAGCTTGCGCCCAAAGCTCTTTGATCAAGCGATAATCCAATTCTTTTTGCCACTTGGCTGTGAGGAAGGCAACAATTTGCTCACGACCCACAATAAAGTTATCGCGATTGCGCCATTGGCTATCAAGACTGTAAGCCGTGGCTATTTTGGCGGGATCTTTGTTGTTCCACGCATCTTCTGCTAAGCGGGTTTTGATAATAGCTGTTTCGTTGCTAAATGGTGGCAAGGGTTGTCGTACATCTTCAATACTGATATCAAAATTCATGATTTTTCCTTTTGGCTTATTCAAGTGAACGCTTAGGACACCGTGCCATCTTCTAGCGATTCAGCTGTGGTAGCAAGCACTTGTTTGCTGGCTGCGTCAAGTTGGGCTTTGAGTGCTTTATTTTGCTCAATTAAGGGCGCTATTAGCTGCTGTACTTCTAGCTCAGTATAACGCGGCGTTATGTGTTGTGGGCAATTCCAATCGAAGGCTTCAATGTGGATGACAAAACCTCGCTCCACGGTCGCTCGGTAGCCGTCTGTTTCTAAACGGGCCAGTAATTCCCAATTATCATTTGCCACGGGTTGGATGCGGCCCATTAACTTTAAACGTCGACGATTGGGATAATCCATAAAAAATAAGGCTACACGGTCGTTACCGCGAAAATTGCCCATGCTCACATATTGTCGATTGCCTTTAAAATCAGCAAAGCCAATCGTCGATTCGTCCAATACTCGCATAAATCCTTTGGGGCCACCTCGATGTTGAATATAGGGCCAGTCAGTTTCGCTGACACTGGCCATATAAAAACTATCTCGATCCTGAATAAATGCTGCTTCATTGTCACTGAGCAAATAATTGTAGTCTGCGCCCTGATCCATGCGGGCATAAGCAGAGCGACTGTTCTGTTCAGTTTGAACTTGCCTTACCTGCTCGGTGAAAGCAATTTGTGCATATTTATGGGCCATTATTGATACCTCAGAATCGAATTAGAGTTGCCGTAAAATTTATAGTTAAGCGTAAATCCTCAACAAGGGTAATTACGACACACGTTTTAATTCAACCTTGGGAAAGTCAATTTCTACGCGGCTAGCCTTACCTAAAATGTTAGTCAATAGGTTCATGCCTACGTGAGTAATAATCTCGACAATCTCAGCATCGTTATAACCGGCAGTGCGCACGGCAAGTAATTCGGCGGTGCTTACTTCACCACTATTGGCCGCTAACGAACGGGCAAATTTAACCGCCACAGCGGCTTTTTCGTCTTGACTGCTACCAGCACGATTGGCGTCGATCTCAGCATTAGATAAACCCGCTTTACGACCAATGGCGGTATGGGCGGATACACAATATTCACAGGCGTTTTGTTCAGCTAAACCTAAGGCAATACGCTCACGAGTTTGTGGATCGAGTTGGCCTTCATTGGCTATACCATGTAAACCTAAAAATGCGCGCAGTGCGGCCGGTGAATTGGCAAACACTTTTAAAAAATTGGGTACCACGCCAAGTTGACCTTTAATTGCAGCATAAAGGGCTTGTTGTTCTGGATTGGCTTGGGTGTCGGTGACAACATTAATACGGCTCATAATAGTTCCTCAATAGTTAGTGGATTTAGCAGCTTGATTAAGAATTTGCTTAATCAATGCCACTAGTCTGCCTAATTCCACTTGCAATAAGAATATGCACAAATCACAATTGATTATTCCATTTTACGAAATAGTGCTGGTCGGTGTGGATCAATTACATTTAATGCAGGTATTTATCGCGGTAGCCGAAGAACAAGGTTTTGCCTCGGCGGCACGCCGTTTACTTATGTCGCCACCCGCTGTTACTCGAGCCATTGCAAGCTTAGAAGAAAGGCTAGGGGTCAAGTTGCTCAATCGCACCACCCGCTATGTGCGCACCACTGAAGCAGGCGCACGCTACTTAGACGATGTTCGACGAATTGTGCAAGACGTTGACATGGCTAATGAAGCGGCAATAGGCATCAACGCCCAGCCTAAAGGCCCTTTAGTGATCACGGCACCTGTATTGTTTGGGCAAAAATATGTGATGCCGAGCATAGTCGACTACCTCAATACCTATCCCGACACCCAAGTCGAGGCGGTGTTTTTGGATAGAGTGGTAAATCTCTTAGAAGAAGGCTTTGATTTAGGGGTGCGCATCGGCCATTTACCCGATTCGAGCATGCACGCAAAAACCGTCGGCTCAGTGCGCCTGATGCTGGTGGCTGCGCCAGAATACCTAGCACAAAAAGGCACACCACAGATGCCAAGTGACCTGTTAAACCATACTCTGATTTCATCCAGTGCTGGTAATATGGCCCATGACTGGCATTTTGAATATCAGAAAAAGAAGCAGAGTTTGCGTATTCACCCCAGACTCACCGCTACTGCTAATCAAGGTGTGATCAATGCAGCCAAAGCTGGCTTAGGTATTACGCGAGTTATTTCTTATCAGGTAACGCAAGAACTGAATGAAGGCAGCTTAATAAGCATATTGCAAGACCATGAATTACCACCACTTCCTATCCACATTATTCACCGCGAAGGCCGTTTGGTTTCAAGTAAACTTAGGTGTTTTATCGATTTGCTGGCAGGGCAACTTAAAGCGAATAGAGAGCTAAATTAAGCAATTCGGTTTTCGCACTGTTGAAGTTCTAAAACTGTCTTGCCTGGTATTGATATGCAACACAATTACGCCCTCACAAGTCTATTTTTTTAGATGTCTGACAACATATTTTATCGTCTCTGTTGGCTTGCGCTTAGTCCAACAGAGACAAGTCAGCACCTTGCTGGTGTTTAAAATAACCAGCTTGTAGGGTTTTCAACAGCACGTTCTTCATCAAGTGCTTTCATACCTTTGACCGCACGAACAATCAGCCAAATCGCCCAAAACAAGAAGATAAACCAACCGATCAAGATGACAAATAAAAGCGTTCCTAAAAACATATATAACGCACCTATCCAAAATGTTCTAATTTGGAATTGGTAATGGGTTTTTAGCCATTCAGGTGCATCATCTTTGTTAATGTAAGCCATGACCACACCAACTATCCCTGTGATGCCAAAAACCAAACCAACTAAATAAAGTATATAAACAAGTTTAGCGGTGTCTTTAGCTGGTTTTCTGCTTTGTGTTACTTCATTCATCTGTTAATTCTCCTTTAGTTTGATGAATTTTAATTTTCCCTCCATAGCTTAAGGGATAAATGGCCGACTTTCTAACAACATGACGATATGTTTGATTTGAATATGTCTTTTTTGACTATGTTTGTTTTGGATAGACCAAGACTGGGTGACCAGCAGCATCCAAATAAACGCAGTCACTCCATGCAAGTACATGTCTATGCTGGCCGCAGGCAGCTTCGACAAATAGGGGGGCCACAATGCATAGCCCGTCCATACCAGTATAACGAAAGGGCATTAGGCATTATCTAACGTCAATAAGTGGTTTAAAACACCATTTAGGCTTAAATGACAACCGAGGCTCAGCTAATTATGAATCGCTTTGAACATAGCCAAACAAATTCTTAAACGAGCAATAATCGTGAAGTTTTTGTCAGCGTATCGCAAGGTTTAAGGTATTTTTTGGTAGCAGTGGCGTCCTTGCCTAACTGCGCCAAAAATCAATCACTCTATGGTTGTAGCGCTGGGGTAGAATACTTGGGTGGCGCAACTGCTTTAGTTTTGATTTTTTTCAATTGTTTTAGCAATTCATCTACCGCCCTAAGTAACTGCGGATCCTCACCTTTGGCCAATGACTTGGCATCTTGATACACCTCAATATCAGGTGCTACACCACTGTTTTCAGCAACCCATTGATTGTTTATTGGGTCAAATACCGCGTTGTCAGGGGCGGTTAAGGCGCCGCCATCAACTAAGGCATAGTGCACTGATGATTTAACTAAACCTCCCCAGGTGCGTGCACCAATTAGTTTGCCGACGTTTTGCTGACGAAACGCCCAAGGGAAGTAATCCCCACCCGAGCCCGCTAATTCGTTAATCAGCAACACTTTTGGCCCCATTATTCCGGCCGGTAATAATAAAGGTTTTCCATTGGGTACTTCGTTAGTGAGGGCGGCACGCAAAGCCCGATTCATCAAGTCAACCATGTAGTCATCTAACAAACCACCACCATTAAAGCGCTCATCAATTACCGCACCTAACTTATCCTGCTGGGCAAAGAAATAGCGATTAAAGGAGACAAATCCTGGCGTACTGGTATTGGGTATCCACACATAGGCTAATTTACGGTCAGATAACTTATCAACTAAGCGGCGGTTGTCTTCAACCCAAGCTCTTTGCCTGAGTGAAGTTTCATTGCCAAGCGGTTTAACCACAATTTGCCAAGCCCCGGCAAAACTCGGTTTGTCGTTAATTTGCAATACGGTTTGTTGGTCGAGTGTGCCATCCAGATATTCGTAAGGATTATCATTACTGGTGAGTTCTCTGCCATTGATACCCACTAAATACTGACCTTGTTTGACCTTTAAGCCCAGTTGATCTAAAGGCCCCGTTAACTGTGGATTCCAACTTTCAGCCGTAAAAATTTTGCTTAATTGCCAGCGCCCTTGGTTTATCGTTAGGTCGGCACCCAACAAACCTGCTCTGGTTTTTTCGGTATCTGGATAATCGCCACCAAATACAAAACTATGGCCAACGGATAATTCGCCGTTAACCATGTCTAGTACATAAGTTAGATCATTGCGGTGTTTGATGTGTTTAACCAGCGGTTCGTAGCGGCTAAATACCTCGTTCCAATCTCGACCGTGCATGTTTTTGTCATAAAAATAATCGCGCTGATAGCGCCATGCCTCAACAAACATTTGGCGCCATTCTTGTGAGCGGTCAAGGTTCATCATTAACTGCACAGTGATTGGTTTTTCAGTGCTTGCTGTGGGTTTTTCTGCATCTAATACAAACCACTGTTTACCTTTTTTCACTAATAGCTTTTTACTGTCAGCCGAGATGCTGGCCGACTGAATACCCGAAATATAGGGTTTAGCTTCTCGCGCTTCTAAGTCAAATTTCAGTAACTCAAGATTTTCATCTTCTTCTTCTTCATCGAGTCTTTTAGCAAAAAAAACCGAGCCTGCAGGCGCTGTGCGGGTAAAGGCATAGTTGGCGGCTGGCATAGGCAGAGGCAAAATACGTCTCTCAATTTGATTGAAATCTATTTTGATTATTTCAATTTTTTCTTTTTTGCTTTCGTCTTTGTCATCTTGGTCTTTTTTATCCGCTTCAGCGCCTTCATCTTTTTTGTCTTTGTCTTTGTCTTCAGGCTTATTTTCTTCATCGCTACGGGGCGCAAAAGGCGAACTTTCATCAGCCAATAAACTGACTAAATAAGGCGCATATTCAGGCTTTGCCCCCATCGAGCTGGTATTAGCCCAGCCGCTATTTAAGCCGTAGTCGGTGCTGGCCAAAAAATACAGATATTGACTGTTTTGATCCCAAGTAGGCGACAATGAATTGGCAAAACTATTGGTTAAAAAATGCGTTTTGTTTTGATCAACTAAATAAATTTTAATTTGTTGAAAACCATTCTCGGCAGTTTTTACATAGGCAAGGGCATTAGAATCCGGTGCCCATGCAAGATCGTTATAGCCGCGCTCTAAGTTAGTGCCGCCTATATCCACCGTTTTAATCGTGCCCGAGGCCAACTCCAGTAAACGAATACGCACATCGTCATCAACAAACGCAATGTATTTACCGTCTGGCGACCATGTAGGCTCCCAGGCCATTTTTGATTCACCAATAGAGATTGCCTTGGCCTCAGATAAACCATCTTGCGCCTGCAACATCAACTGATAACCTTGTTCCCCTTTATCAGAAAACCAAGCAATTTGATCACCTTTAGGCGACCAAATTGGCGCACGGTCTGCTGCATCAGAACTCTGGGTGATATTACGTACACTGCCGTGTTCAACGGGCACGGTAAAAATCTCGCCACGTGAGGCCATAAGCGCTCGTTTGCCAGTAGGTGACAATGACGCAGATTCAGCCTTTTCACTCACATCTTGCCATTTGGTTTCTGCCCACGGAAAGTCACCGGTAACTTCTATACTTAATTGTTGCAGCTGCTTAGAGGCGATATCGTAAATATGCAAATAGCCGTTTTGTTCAAAGGCTAATTGCTTGCCATTAGTGGCCAATTGTTTGATATCCGAATTTTTGAATTGGGTGATTTGAGCAAGCTTTTTTTGTTTAACTGAATAAGCCCAAATATTCGAGACCCAATCGCGGTCTGAAATAAAATACACCGTATCACCCGCCCAAACCGGTTCAATATCAAAAGTTGAGTTGTTATCGATCATGGTTTCATTCAGGCTAGCTAAGTCTAGAATGACCAAAGGCGTATTTTGCCCTCCGCGATAATTGCGCCACTCACCATCCCAGCGCGACATGCGGTCAATCACCAACTGCTTGCCATTCGGTGAATACTTGCCGTTGAATGCCCACTGATCGACTACCAACTCAGCAGGGCCACCATTAAGCGCAATGCTCCACAAACGATTTATCGGCCTTGGGGCGGTATCACGGCCAGAGGCAAACAATACCTTTTGCCCATCAGGTGACCATCCACGGGCAATACCGCCACTGGCATGCCAGGTTAGTCTTTTAGGCTCACCGCCACTAAGAGGCATAACATACACCGAATTAGTACCCGAACGGTTTGACGAAAAAGCCAACGTTTGGCCATCAGGCGAAATATGCGGGTTGCTCTCTACCGCTGCAGTACTGGTTAATCGCTGTACATTTTTACCGGCTAAATCACTTAGCCAAAGATCACCACCATAAGTAAAAGCAAGGTGACTATCGCTAATGCTGGGTTGCCTTAATAAACGACTTTCTTGGCTGTAGGAATTAAATGAAATTAACGCGGAGCTGATTATGATTACGCAAACTAACGATTTGAACATTCAGGCTTTCCTTATGTGAAGTTTGACTGTTTCTTTGAAGCAATAGGAGACATCAAAAGTTTAAAAGTAACTGTACATTTATTGTGCGAGTAGGTCATTTTTAAATTTTGTAATAGGTAGGAGGCTGAGTAAATATGTGGCCGAAACGACTAAATTTGAATTGTGTGCCTTATAGTCAGTGGTGTAACTAGCTCACCCAATAGATGCTGAAAACACCAAAGTGAGAGCATATTTAAAAATGATTATTGATAATGATCTCGTTACTTTTGGTACTTTATTTGATGAGGTGTTTTGGGTTTTGATATTTACATTGAGCCTAATTCTGATCAGTGGAGAAGCGGGTTTGGTTGATTGATTAGTAAAGATGGTTAAGAGCTTGTAGCAGGTTTGGAGTTTGACTTTGATGAAGTGAGCAAAGTTATCTCGTAGTTAGGCGCTGATAAAAAGGCTAGAGAATTTACGGACGGCTCAATAGAATCCTAGTTCCTAGGACATTGTATTGTTATTTCTTGGATAAATACGGTATTTCATCGGCTTTGACCCCGCAGTTCCGGACGACTCAATAGAATCCTAGTTCCTAGGACACTGTATTGTTATTTCTTGGATAAATACGGTATTTCATCGGCTTTGACCCCGCAGTTCATGAATCGCTTTGATCGTAGCCAAACCACTTTTTCAAGTGTTTGCGCACTAAAAACAGGATGACGCCAAACAGTAAAACTAATAACGCGGCCCAGAATTCAGTGGCTTTGGCCCAAAAAATATCGATAAAACCTTGCTTACGCTGCTCATCTATTAAGGCTTTGTTTACTACAACATTAACACTTAGGGTATTCGCCGTTTTGGGAATGGCCGGGCCTGAACAATCTTGTGTGTTGTATAAATTAACGGTGGCGCTAACGATAAAGTTACCCGCATTTTTAGCTGTTAAATAAAATTTCACATCAACCCCAGATGGGTGCAGCAATAAACATTTTGATGTGACAGGTGATACCTCAAAATCCGGTGCGTTGGCCTCTACTAAGGCGTATGCACCGGCTGCAATAATGTCAGACTCAGCAATGTTCATGGTACTGACTGGCGCAGGTTTAAATGCCTCATTGCCAATCCAAACGTTGAGCAAACCTTTGTTGCCCGGTAGTTGCAGATGTTTAGAGCCCGATACAACAACGTGGTAAAACTCAAGTTGTTCATTAGGTTCATTCGCTTTAGTTTGAGGTAAAGGCGTTGCTGGATAGTTCGCAATGACGTGAGGCTGCAATATAATAGGTTCTGGCTTACTTGATGCTGGTGGTGGCGGAGACATGATAGGTTCGGGCATTGGCTGCGAGGGTTCTACAGGGGCGGGTGTCATCGGTTCTGAGGGTGATTTCTCTGCAACTGGTTCATGTTTTCCGCAGGCAACAAGAGTCACTAGTATTAACAGCAAACCAATAACTCTAAGTCCACTTATAGATATATAACTTAGAGGCATGTCAACTCCCTATGATTTATCTTAACCAAGTGCTTTGATGCTAGTTTAATTTTTGTACAGAAACAAGCTTGTGACACTTCTCTTTGTCTCAAAATAAGTTGTTATTGTTGTGACCAAACAGTCGATTTTTCATGGGGAATTTTTCGTACTTGGGTTCATTAGTTTTGATTTAGTTTAGAGTGATCATCGAGTTCATGTAGCCTATCTAAACTCCAGCCCAAACAAATCAGTTTTGTATTACTCAGTAGCGGTAGGATAGCTAAGCAAAGCATCAATGGTTTAGCTTAATTTAAGTAGTGTGTAACATTCTGATATTGAGAAACTATTTGATAATGTGAACCCTTCGATCAGACCCTTTTGTTGGTCAATTCAAGACTTTGTATTAGCAACAAAAAATGAAATAAGTTAACCTGGCTAAAAATAAAATTGAGTTCAAGGATCGCTTCTCACTAATGCAATCTACTATTGATGTTTCAGCTGGAATAATAGTCAAAGATAAAAAAGTCCTTGTTGCTCGCAGAAAGTCAGGGCTTCATCTAGCCGGATTTTGGGAATTCCCCGGCGGCAAAGTTGAGCTAGGTGAATCTCCAGAAGATTGTCTTACACGTGAATTAAAAGAAGAGTTCGGGATTGAAACTATTGTCACCCAATATGTCGGTGAAAATATTCATGCATACGGTGATAAGGTCATTCGTTTAATTGCCTATCGAGTACAGCATTTAAGTGGAGAATTTCAGCTTATTGACCATGATGAAATAAAGTGGCTGTCAATATCCAACCTTGATGATCTTCAGTGGGCACCGGCCGATATTCCATTAGTCCAAGCCTTCAAGGCAACTATCAGTATTAATGAATTTTATCAAAAACAAGCAAAGGCTTACGCCCAAGAAACTATTAGCATTGAACTCGACCATTTGTATGAGCGGTTTCTAAAATTTATCCCTGATGGTGCACATATCCTTGATTTGGGTTGTGGCTCTGGCCGTGATTCTAGATACTTTTTAGATAATAATTACACAGTTGTTGCATTGGACGGCAGTGCAGCGCTTGCAAGTGTTGCTGAAAAGTTGATTAAGCAACCTGTTGTAGTGAGTCTTTTTCAAAATATGTCCTTTAATGACGAGTTCGACGGTGTTTGGGCATGTGCGAGTTTGCTTCATTGCCCAAAAAGTCAGATCGAAGATGTGCTTCTTAAAATTCAAAAGGCTCTAAAAGTGGATGGTATTTTTTATGCTTCATTTAAATGGGGTGAACAAGAAACAAGTGATGACTTAGGACGGTTTTTTAATAACTACACATTAAATCAATTAGTTGCTTTATTCGATAGCGTAAGTGGTTTTGATATTTTAGTGAGTTGGGAAGAGGTAAAACCCCTCAGGAACTCCACGCAAAAATGGGTAAATATTATCACTCGTAAAGCCGGTAACTAAGATGAGTTCTTTTCCAACAACGCATCTTACTGTTGGTGGTAACGACCCATTTCTACCTAGTTTATTGCAAGCAATAAACCACGCTACATCAATTAGTATTGCTGCTGCTTTCATTCGTCAAACCGGTTTGAAATTAATATTTTCCGCATTAGAAGATGCGCTATTTCGAGGTGCAAAAGTTCGCATCCTCACTGGCGACTATATGGGAATAACTGAGCCAACTGCTTTACGTCATCTGCTATTACTTGGTGCGAGAGGTGCTGAAGTGAAAGTGTTTGAATCGAAAGCTAGGCAAAGTTTTCACATGAAAGCTTATATATTTTTAGAAAATAAAACAATTGACCACACAGATGGTTGCGCTTTTATAGGGTCGAGTAATATTTCTAAAGCAGCCTTGCTCGACGGTCTTGAATGGAATTTAAGCGTTGATCTAAAAAACGAGCCTGAAAAATTCAACACTGTACTGAGTAAATATAAAGAACTTTATAGTGAACCCAGGTGCATTGAATTAAATCATGATTGGATCGATGAATACGAAAAACGTATTCCGAAAACCATACCAGTAAGGCTTATAAGCAATAATGAAGATGGTGACTTTGAACCAACGCCAGAACCCAACATTATTCAAAAGCAGGCATTAACCGCTCTACATAGAACGAGGTTAGATGGCTATCAACGTGGCTTAGTGGTTATGGCTACAGGTACAGGTAAGACATGGTTGTCTGCATTTGATTCAATAAATCTCAGCGTCAAGCGCATATTATTTGTTGCTCACCGAGAAGAAATTCTCGAACAAGCAGAAAAGACTTTCATAAGAATGTATCCTCATAGCAGAATGGGGCGCTTTGCTGGCAGCATCAAACAAACTGATGTCGACTTGCTATTCGCATCCATCCAGACATTGGGTAAAAAACAGCATCTAAACGAATTTACGCCAGCCCATTTTGATTACATTGTGGTGGATGAATTTCATCATGCTGCTGCTAGCAGTTATCAAAAACTTCTGTCTTACTTCAGTCCTAAATTCATGCTTGGTTTAACTGCCACGCCAGAACGTACAGATCAATCTGATATTTTATCTCTTTGCGATGATAATTTAGTCTTTGATTTTGGATTATTTGATGGGATTGAAGCTGACATTTTGTGCCCATTTGAGTATCAAGGCATTGCTGATACAGTTGACTATACAGAGATTAGTTGGCGCAATGGAAAGTTCGATCCAGAGCAGTTAGAAAACAAATTAGCCACTGTATCGCGTGCCAAACACAACTTAAGTCACTGGAAAAAGCACAAACTGAGCAGAACATTGGGCTTTTGTGTTTCTACTAAACACGCTGATTTTATGGCCAAGTATTTTAGTGATAATGGTATTAAAGCGGTATCAGTGCACAGTAAATCAAATGTTCCTAGAAACGTGGCACTTAGTGAGCTTTCGATTGGTAATATCGAGATAATTTTTTCGGTAGATTTGTTCAATGAAGGTGTGGATTTACCATCTATTGATACAGTGATGATGCTAAGGCCTACTGACTCCAAAATTGTATTTTTACAGCAGCTTGGCAGAGGCTTACGAACTAGTGAAATAACGAATAAGAAGCGACTTGTGATTCTAGATTTTATAGGGAATCATATTAGCTTTTTTCGTAAAGCTGACTCGTTATTTCGGTTTGGTGTGACGAATAACGCGCGTAAAACTTTTTTATCAAATGCTAAAAATGGCAACTTAACGCTACCAAAAAATTGTTTCGCAAATTTTGAGTTAAGCGCCATAGACATTTTGCAGCAACTCATTGATACGAATATAGACAAACAAACTGATTTATATATTGGGCTCAAAGACTCTCTTGATAGGCGACCAACACTTGCTGAGTTTTATCATGCCGGTGGCGCTGTTGATACTGTTCGTAAAGAGAGTGGCAGTTGGTTTGGCTTTGTTCTGCAGCAAGAAGATTTAAATGATGATGAAGCACTAGTTTTCAGAACACTAGTCGATTTTTTAACTGAGGTTGAAACCACTCAATTAGCTAAGTGTTTTAAGCTCATTTTGTTGGAAGCAATGCTTGAACTTGATGGATTTAGTGAAGTCGCAACTATAGCTGAATTAGCCTTGCGTTCATTTAAAATATTCCAACGTCATCGTTCGCTATTAAAAGACATTCCTCCGGAATTTCGCGATGTATCCGAGAATGATGTATTAAACATAAAGGAATGGGTGAGCTACTGGAAACGAAATCCAGTTAATGCATGGATTGGCGGAAATACTAAGAATACACAACCCTATTTTAAAATAGATAACGACATATTTATGCCGCAATTTACTGTCCATTCTGAATTGCTAGCTCCTTTTGCTAACATGCTGCAAGAAATTGTAAATTACCGTTTTCTACAATACGAAAACCGCCTATCCTCAAAATCTGAAGAAAAGGATTTGCCGCCACTAAATATCATTGAATTTAGTTCTGAAACTAAACAAGCCATTCCATTTTTCACCGATCTTAAGATTGCTTGTGGTCACTTTAAATCAAGTGAACACGAAGAAAGTGAAATGCTCGAAGTACCCGAATATTATGGAAAGCTAGATCCCAAACGGCATTTTGTTGCTAAGGCCTCTGGTAATTCAATGAATGGAGGCAAACATCCGATTAAACACGGTGATTTGTTGTTGCTGGAACATTTAAGTGCCGACCACGCTGGCAGTATCAGCGGAAAAACCATGGTAGTTGAGCGCTTCGGTGCCGCAGGTGATGATCAATATTTACTACGAAATGTAGAAAAAGTAGGTGACCAGCAGTACAAACTTATTGCTCAAAATCAAGACTATGAGCCGATGGATGCAAATGAAGAGATGCGAACATTAGCGTTTCTCAAATCAGTAATCGACCCTGCAGATGTATATATCCATAAAGAATTTATGCGCCAAGAAATACCACCGTTATTCGGAATGGAATTTAATAAAGGCTCGTGGGAATCCGGTCATATAAAACCAAAAAACTCTGATGATCAATTTTTACTTGTCACGCTAAATAAGCAGGGTAGAGCAAGCGAGCATCAGTATCACGATTATTTTATTGATCCAACTACATTCCATTGGCAAAGTCAGGCAAGCACGCGCAGTGATAGCTCAAAAGGGCGAATGATACAACAACATGACAATGTTCATCTTTTTGTTAGAAAGAACAAGTTAGGCGCTAATAAGACAGCTTCTCCTTTTTATTACCTGGGTAAGGTTGATTACAAAAGTCATCAAGGCGAAGCGCCAATGAGCGTTATTTGGCAACTCCAAACGCCGCTGCCTGCAGCGCTCTTAAACTATTTAAAAATCTAATTTCCTCAAAAGTTATTATAGATCAGGATACTCAAGACAATTTTGGGTCCAGATTTTCTGTTCATTTAGTCAAATGTAAATACCTAATATTTTTGTTAATACGTGAATTTTAAAATTTATTTGTTAGCATTAATGGTAATTAAATACACCGAAGGACAATTCCAATGCGCAATGGACAGCTAAAACTCTTTGACCTCTTAATTGATGTCCCTTGGTGGCTATCTGTATTATTTGCTGGTATTGCATATAGTTTATTTGTTTATGTATTCCCACTTATTGAAAGCAGCAATCCTTTTATCAACATGTTCAAAGGTGCATTAACTTCTGTAGGGCCATTTTTGAGTGGATTATTGTTGTTGCCTGCCCCTTTTGCATTTTTTAATCGCAGACGAAAAAAGCAGTTATTGGATGTGCAAAGTGATATCGACTCAATCAAAGCATTAAGCTGGAAAGCGTTTGAAGAACTGGTAGCAGAAGCCTATCGCAGACAAGGCTATCGAGTGATAGAGAATGGCTTCGGACCTGATGGCGGTATTGATGTAAAGTTGATTAAAGACAACAAAGTATCGTTGGTGCAATGCAAGCAGTGGCGCTCAAAAAACGTTGGTGTTAGGGTTATACGAGAGATGTTTGGTGTAATGACTGCAGAGCAGGCGCATAAAGTTATCGTCATTTGTTGTGGTGAATTTACTAATGATGCAATTGATTTTGCTAAGCACAAACCAATAGAATTGTTGGGAGCAATCAAACTCTTGGATTTAGTTCGGAGTGTGCAAACATACCCTCAAACCAGCTCAGTAATTTTAAATCAAGAGAATTCAAATGACCTCAAAAGTATCAGAAATTCTAGTCAATCTGTTAAATTTTCAAAAAAACTAAGTTGGATAAAGAAGGCCATTTTGTTGGCACTTTCTTTTTTTGCAAGCTTTGAATTGGCCTATTTCTTAGATGGTAAGAAGCTGTATTTACCTGATTTTTTTGTTCAGAACCTACATGTCAAAAGCGACTTGCCTCCAGCTAAATTAGCTGTCTCGGAATACCAAGATGAAGTGTTATTGCTTGAAAGGAAAGTGCAATTTCCTCACCTGGATGACCAAAATAAAATTGTTGAATTGTACGAAGTTAACCAAACACAATCAGTCTGTGTAGACCATTCTTTGGGTGATTTAAAGGTACAAAGCAAAAATGGTTTGTATTACTGGACAGATGATAAGGGTGTAAAACACATTAGTGATAAAAAACCGAAGGAGATTGAGTATCAAGCATTTGTCTTGGCTGGTGAGCAAGTATTAGATTATTTCTCGCTCAACATTACTGGATCTGACGTGCCATTTGAATTCAAGGAAAAACTGACGCGCTCAATTACCGCACTGTTCAAAGTGTATGGGCAGTTGTTGAGTAAAGCAGAACTTAAAAAAGTACAAGTGAATCTTAAATTCATTGCATCGGCAACAGAATTTGCACGATACAAAGCAAAACACGCGCCAGGGCTTAAAAACATTGCAGGTTTTTACAACAACGGTTCAAATCAAGCAGTAATATTTTTTAGTAATTATGAACAAGCGTTTTCTACTGCCCTACATGAAACTACTCATGCCATTAATCGTGCAGTGCTTGGCACTTCGCCAAAATGGCTAAACGAGGGACTGGCGGAATATCTTGAAAATATTGAAGTGAATTTAGACAGCGTCAATATCAAATCTAGCTCTGACTGGGAGCGCAATGGCAAACTAAAATATCCAATCCTGCAGTTAAATAACTTGTTAGCGACAACCGCAAATGATTGGAACATCGACAAAAATCAAAATCTTTATGCTTCTAGTTGGGCCTTTGTGTATTTTTTAATGGATGATCCAAAGCGAAAAAATGACTTTGCTCGCGTTATCAGGCATGAACAAGAAAATTTATGTAATCAACTATCGGTCTTACAAACCTTCCAAGATCTTGGTGGGAGTATAAATTCATTACAAAACGAATTTAACCTTTGGTTAAAACAGGCAAAAATTACGGGCCATTTTATTTAGTAATATTCGGGACCAGAAAGGAATTGAATTTTCTGGTGGATTTGTCATTGGATTGTTAAGGGCTTCTCGACTGACAACTCCGTTGGGGGAGATCGGTCCTATGAGTCCTACGAAAGAATAATTTGGGGTAGAGCGATAGTAAAATTAATGGTGATAATGTCCTTGGGTTTAAAAATAAACTCTGCATGCAATATTCTGAATTCAGTCGTCGTTTGCTTACTTTTGCATTTATTTAATCAGGCTGTTTGGCAGCATTTGTATTAGATGGGGGTTGTTAAACTGGTATATGAGCCGATTAGGAGATATTATTCGGCTCATATTATGAGCCGAATAGGTGGTGTTAATCGGCTCATGTCAATTAAACAGACATCAAACCCACTTATTAAGAAGTACGAAATGTATATTTGGCAACGTGCTAATTGGA
>Ga0163215_100237_pt1 | contig 126586 bp, 106 predicted proteins | sample SynspAceP_FD_185934 | JGI IMG/M metagenome (GOLD analysis project Ga0163215, IMG submission 185934) | Saline lake microbial communities from Ace Lake in Antarctica - Synechococcus sp. Ace-P (Hybrid Assembly) | ecosystem: Environmental > Aquatic > Non-marine Saline and Alkaline > Saline | place...
AAATCGCTGAAGGGCTGGACAAGCGCAGCGATGATATCCGCACTGAGCTTGAAGAAGCTCGGCGCTTGCGTGAAGAGGCACAGGCATTGCTGGCTGAATATCAGCGCAAGCAACGTGAAGCCGAGCGCGAGGCAGAAGATATTATCAGCCAGGCGCAGCGTGAAGCCAAAGCGATGGCCGCGGAGGCCAAAGCAAAGCTGGAAGCTTATGTCACCCGACGCCAGAAGCAGGCGGAAGATAAAATTGCTCAGGCTGAAGCTCAGGCAATTCAGGATGTGCGCACACGTTCAGTTGATGTTGCCATACAGGCAGCTGAAATCATTATCGCAGACAAGGTCAGCGGCAAATTGGCTGATGAGTTGATTGGCAAGAGCATCAAGGATGTCGCTGCCAAGCTGAATTGATCTGACTGCTATATGAATTTTTAAAGGCCGGGTTTGCCCGGCCTTTTTTATGGCCGAATTGGTCCTCACAAATCCCTTAGAGGCCTGAAACTGGTTCGGTGATGTCGCGTGCCGCCCTTGGCTGTAATGGCTGCCCTGTGTTGCTCTGTGCCATAGCCCATATGGGTCTCAAGACCATATCCGGGTGCGTCGCGTCCACAATTCTGCATCATCCGGTCGCGCATCACCTTTGCGATAATTGAAGCTGCCGCGATGGATTGAGACAGGCCGTCCCCCTTGATCACCGCACCGCCGGGGCAGGGAAGCCCATCGGGAACATCACGCCCGTCGATGAGAACGCCGTCAGGCTGTCTTGGCAGTGCCTTGACAGCCTGCACCATGGCCCAGAGGGTGGCTGCTCGAATATTGATGTCATCAATGCGTTGGGGCGTTGCAGAGGCAATGCCAATATCGTGTGAGGTAATCAGGCTCTCAAACAGAACCTCGCGTTGGTTCGCTGTTAGTTTTTTGGAATCATTGAGAGCATCGGGAATATGCGCCGGGTTTAAAATGACTGCGGCTGTGACAACAGGGCCAGCCAACGGTCCACGTCCGGCTTCATCGACACCGGCAATGGAAAACAGCTTCGGTGCAGCTTCCAAATCATCCTTGGGCAAATCTTTGAAAAGCGGCAGGCTGAATGCCGCGCCGTTGCGCTTAAACGACAGCAGCTGACAGCACGCCATAGCCTCGATAGCCATATCGGGCTTTGCAGAGATCAGCCGGTTTGAAGGGGCTCTATAGGGAGAATCGAAAAGACGCATCATCATGCGTGCAACTGTGTTGAAAAATCCCGACTGCCGCAAGATGAAGGCGCTGATATGTGCCAATTCGATCTTGAGTTATCCAGAGTAAAGCCAGACCTTGCTGTCAGCAGGCAATATCAAACAATGACATCTGATCATCCGCTTTTGAGGGAGGTGAAAACAAGTCCGTACGCAGCTCAACGCGCTTTGTGCCTATTTTCAGCCGCTGGCAGGCTTTTTCAAACCGCCGGCCAATCATCCACGCATATGGACCACTGCCACGCATGCGCCGCCCCCATGTCGCATCATAGTCTTTACCGTCCCGCATGGATTTGACCAACGACATCACATGGCGGTACCGATCAGGGTAGTGGGCCAGTAGCCATTCACGGAAGATATCACGCACTTCCAATGGCAGGCGCAGCATCACATAGCCCGCCTGATCAATGCCCACGGCCTTGCCAGCTTCCAATATGCGTTCAATCTCACTGTCATTCAGGCCGGGAATAATGGGCGCGACCATCATGGTCGTTGGAATGCCCGCATCATGCAGTGCCTGAAGAGCCTCCAGACGCTTGCTGGGGCTGGTCGCTCTTGGCTCCATGGCCCGCGACAGCTTCTTGTCCATTGTCGTCACCGACAAGGCCACCTTCACCAGACCCTTCTCAGCCATTCGGGAAAGAATATCGATATCGCGGGTGACCATGGCGGATTTGGTGACAATCCCAACTGGATGATTGGTCCGTTCCAACACTTCCAGAATGGATCGGGTTATGCGCCAGCTTTTTTCAATCGGCTGATAGGGATCAGTATTTGTGCCAATAGCGATGACTTTTGGCACATATTTGGGATCAGCCAGTTCCTGTTCCAGCAAAACAGCCGCATCAGGTTTGGCAAACAAACGCGATTCAAAATCCTGTCCCGGAGACAGGCCCATATAAGCATGGCTTGGCCTTGCAAAACAGTAGGAACACCCATGCTCACAACCACGATAGGGGTTGATTGAGCGATCAAACGAAATGTCTGGTGACTGATTGCGCGTGATGATGCGCTTTGGATGCTCAACCTGGACATGGGTTTTCAGTTTTTCCGGCTGCTCGTCCAGATCCCAGCCATCATCAACGGCTTCCCGCTGTACAGCTTCAAACCGGCCACTGGCATTTGTCAGTGCACCTCGACCCTTTTGCGGATCAAACTGCACACCAATGCGGGCAGTGTCGATACCAATGATTTGTGTTCTGTTCTCCATATCCTCAAGATATAGCAAAAACAGAACAAAACAAGAACAAAATTGATGCAGAACCTACGATGCGGAAAAACGTCGTAAAATCAGGTGCTTTGAAGCTTGCTGCGTTTCAAATGTTCGTCCAGCCGCGGCAGAATTTCTACGAAATTGCAGGGCTGATGCCGATAATCGAGTTGATAAATCAGAATTTCGTCCCAGGCATCCTTGCAGGCACCTAATGAACCGGGCAGGGCAAAAATATATGTGCTGTTGGCAACGCCGGCTGTCGCGCGGGACTGGATGGTAGACGTGCCGATTTTCTCAAAACTTACACGATGAAAAACATGGGAAAATCCATCCATATGTTTCTCAAACAATGGCGTCAGAGCCTCCGGAGTGACATCACGACCGGTAAAACCGGTTCCGCCAGTGGTTATGATGACGTCAATATCGCGATCAGCAATCCATTTGGACGCCTGCTTCTGGATTTGACCGATGTCATCTTTGCAGATCGCTCTGTCAGCTAATTTGTGCCCGGCGGCCTGTAGCCGCTCAACCAGCACTGTGCCTGAGCGGTCTTCGGCAAGTGAACGCGTATCTGACATGGTCAGCACGGCGATCTTGAGAGGAATGAACTCTTTCGACAAATCGAGTCGGGACATAATGATTCCTGATTTAAGCGGTGTCAGACGGCAGAATGCCTTTTTCGACAGCGGCTTTCCTGAGATTCAGAAAATCCCGCCAGACCAATCGCTTCTGAGCTGGCTGACGCAGCAAATAAGCCGGGTGCAGCGTGGGTAACACGGGGATTTCAGCTTTGGAGTAGCTGCGCCATTTGCCGCGCAGTTTTAAGATGCCATCTGTGGTTTCCAACAGGTTTTTCGCAGAGGATGCACCGAGAAATACCAGAAGATCAGGGTTCATAAGCTCAATCTGGCGTGTGATGAATGGCTTGCACAGTTCCATTTCAGCATTGGTCGGGGTGCGATTGCCGGGTGGTCGCCAGGGCAGGACGTTGCCAATATAGACGTTTGTTCGATCAAGGCCGACAGCCGCCAGTATTTTATCCAGAAGTTGTCCGGAGCGCCCCACAAATGGTTTGCCTTGCAGATCCTCATCGCGTCCGGGCGCTTCGCTAACCAACATGATACGAGCATCCCGGTTGCCATCTTCGAAAACGGTATTGGTTGCTGTTTTTTTCAAGCCGCAGCCCTCATATTCGGTCAGAAGTGCCCTCAATTCATCAAGCGATGCAGCCGAAGCTGCCCGTGCTTTGGCTTCCTGAATATTCGCGTCATGCGATTTGGTTTCAGCCGCGGGCGGAGTGAAAGCAGGGGAGGGTGTCGCAGCAGCAGACGGTTGCACCGGGTCTGGCTGCATGACCACAGCAACAGGGTCAGCTTTTTGATTGGGGGCCACAAGACGATTATGCGGGGTTTCATCCAGCGCCATATCCACACCGGCATCGGCGTAGAATTGCAGAACCTCTTTAAGCGTTTCAGTGTGTTGCATCTGCCTGTTTCTGCAAAAAGCCGGAAAACCAAGTTCATTCTATACACCAACTGAAAACCCGTGTCCTGCGCTTGGCGACAGATGTCGCTGGAAATTAGCGTGGATTCTGGGTAGATGGTGCTCTAACTGGACTCAATTGAGATTTGACCCTGGAACTGACACTCATTTGAAAATGCGTGAAGAATGGCATTTTGAAAGGCGGCAAGCATGACTGAGAACACTGATGCAATGACGGAACCGCGCGAAAGCATGGATTTTGACGTCGTGATTGTCGGTGCTGGGCCGGCAGGTCTGTCGGCCGCCATCCGTCTGCGACAATTGGCGCTTGAAGCAGGTAATGATGATTTTTCAGTGGTGGTGCTGGAAAAAGGTGCCGAAGTTGGTGCCCACATTCTCTCTGGAGCCGTGATAGATCCGATTGGTCTGGATGCTTTGCTGCCAGAATGGCGCAATGAGGAAACCCCTTTAAAAACGCCCGTTACAGAAGATCGTTTCATGTTCATGGGACCGTCGGGATGCATTCGCCTGCCAAATTTCCTGATGCCACCTCTGATGAACAATCACGGCAATTTTGTAGCCTCGCTCGGAAATGTCACACGCTGGCTTGGCGAGAAAGCTGAAGCGCTCGGCGTGGAAGTATACCCGGGATTTGCGGCTTCTGAAATTCTCTATGACGAAAATGGCGCAATGCGTGGAGTGGCCACCGGAGATATGGGGATTGGTAAGGACGGCTCACCAAAACCATCTCACGAGCGCGGTATGGAACTGCTTGGCAAATATGTCTTGATCGCAGAAGGCGTGCGCGGATCTCTGGCAAAGCAATTGATTGCAAAATTTGAATTGGATAAGGGCAAGGAACCGCAGAAATTCGGCATTGGCCTTAAGGAATTGTGGGAAGTAAAACCGGAACATCACAAGCCCGGCCTGGTGCAGCATTCCTTCGGTTGGCCGCTCAACAACCGCACAGGCGGAGGTTCTTTCCTGTACCATCTGGAAGACAATCAGGTGGCAGTCGGCTTCGTTGTCCATCTGAATTATAAAAACCCATACCTTTCGCCATTTGAAGAATTCCAGCGCTTCAAGACACATCTGGCCATTGCACCCACTTTTGAAGGTGCCAAACGGCTGTCCTATGGCGCACGCGCCATCACGGAAGGTGGCTGGCAAAGCGTACCAAAATTATGCTTCCCCGGCGGCGCGCTTATTGGATGCTCTGCAGGTTTTGTAAATGTGGCCCGCATCAAAGGCTCTCACAATGCGGTTCTGTCTGGTAAAATGGCGGCAGAGCATGCTTTTGAGGCCATTGCAGCAGGCCGCAGTCAGGATGAACTGACAGGCTATGAAGAAGCCTGGCGCGGTTCCGATATCGGCAAAGATTTAAAGCGGGTCCGCAATGTCAAACCGCTCTGGTCTCGTTTTGGCACCATGCTGGGCATAGCCATTGGCGGCCTTGATATGTGGACCAATACATTGGGATTCTCCTTTTTCGGCACACGTAGCCATGGAAAGCCCGACCATGCCACTTTGGAGCCCGCATCAAAGCACAAGAAAATTGTGTACCCAAAACCGGATGGTGTGATCAGCTTTGACCGCCTTTCATCTGTGTTTTTGTCAAACACCAATCATGAGGAAGATCAGCCAAGCCATTTGAAGGTCAAAGACTTGCCGTTGCAGAAAACCAGTGAGCATGATGTGTATGCTGGACCGTCAAACCTCTATTGCCCGGCAGGCGTTTATGAATGGGTGGAAGAGGGTGGAGAACCAAGCTTTGTGATCAGTGCTCAAAACTGCGTTCATTGCAAAACCTGTGATATCAAAGATCCAAATCAGAACATCAACTGGACAGTACCAGAGGGTGGAGGCGGCCCTGTTTATCCAAATATGTAGCCCAAGCATTTGTCATTGCAGCGATATCCCGGTTGGTCGTACTAGTGCGAAACAGCGATGTTGACTTGATGCCATCCCTAAACATAGATTTCGCCATGATTACAATAAACAAATCTGATGCGTTCATCGCGTGCGTGCCTTGGTACGTCGCTTTTGCACGCCCATGAACTCTTTGAACTCTGATCTTGAAAATTGGGGCTGGAACAGGTTTTTTGCAGAACAGTTGGCAGAAAACCCTGCGGGCCTCCCAGTCAGAGTTGTTGAGGTTCATCGCAGCGGCATTCGCATTGTCGGCCCATCAATTGATGAACAGATTCCGCGTTTCAGCACCACTCAGGATGACGAAGAAAGTGTTGCCACAGTAGGAGACTGGCTGCTCCTTGAGGAAGCAACGCATCGACCCATAAAGCTGCTGACGAGACGCAGCCTGTTTCATCGTCGAGCACCGGGGAAAGCACGAAAGCTGCAATTGATCGCAGCGAATATCGACACCTTGTTCATTGTCACATCCTGCAATCAGGATTTCAACATAGCACGCCTGGAACGCTATCTGGCGCTGGCAGGTGAAGCCGACGTGCTGCCTGTCATTATCTTGACCAAAGCCGATCTGGCACCATCACCTGAGGAGTACCTGCTCGCTGCCGCCAATCTTGGCGACGATCTGCAGATTGAAATTGTAGATGCACGCAGCGCCGAAAGCGTTGCCCGCTTGGAAAAATGGTGTGGCCGTGGGCAAACAGTCGCTCTGGTTGGGTCCTCCGGGGTCGGTAAATCGACCCTCGTAAACGCACTATGCGGGAATGATCGCGCTGCAACAGGTGCTGTGCGTGAAGGGGATGACAAGGGCCGGCATACGACTTCCGTTCGGACATTTTATCAATTGCCAAGCGGTGGTTGGTTGCTTGATACGCCGGGCATAAGGGAATTGCAGTTGGCGGAGGTGAAAGAAGGGCTGGAACAGGTCTTTTCAGACATTCTGGAACTCGCAACCGAGTGTCGCTTCAACGACTGCAAACATGACACCGAGCCAGGCTGCCAGGTACAGGCTGCGTTAAAAGACGGAAGTTTGACACGAGATCGGTTAAACAACTGGCGGAAACTGGCCGCAGAAGAAGTCCAAAACACTGAAAGCCTGTCAGAGCGTCACACCAAGAACCGTGCCTTCACCAAAATGGAGAAACGGGCAGTCAAGCACAAGAAAGACCACGAAGAGCTTTAGCTGGACAACCCATTCAAGGTCGCTGCACCCAGAATGGCGCCCGGATTTCCCTTGATTGTTGATTGCACGATGACGGCGCAATTATCATAGCCGCTTTTTGAAAGCTCGCTTAGCGGCAAAACCATTTCGGTTTTGGTTCCCTTCCACATGCCAATCGGGCGCATGTCACGCACTACATTGTGATAAGTGACCTTCTGTCCGCGGTTTTCGCCCCGGTTGATATTTACGGTGTGCTCGTCATCATAAAACACCAGCCAGATTGTTGTGTTCTTGCCAGCTTCACTCGACCCATCAACGCTGATTGTCAGTGCCTCGCTCGATTTTACCAGTGTAACATCCAGGGGCAAAGACGAGGATGCATCGGAACTTTCGTCTTGCAACTTAGCTATGGAATTGTCGATGCGGGCACGTCGGCTGCCAACCACATGAACCTGTCCGTTTACGACGGCTTGCGGTGTATAGACATTGCGGTCGTGTCGGCCTTTGGCATAGGCGCGCTGACGCTCGGTATGTTCCGGTTTGCCAAGTGTATCGCGCCAGCCCAGATAGTCCCAGTAGTCAACAGGCAGGGTCAAGGCCAGAACCTCGCCTTCCGCGACCAGATCACCAACGACCTTGTCAGCAGGGGGGCATGACGAGCAGCCCTGACTGGTGAACAGCTCCACAACAGCTTTGGGTTTGCCTGCAATCTCGGCATGCGCGGATTGGGTTGTCAGCGGCAAAGCCATCATCAGACTGGTACCGAGGGCAAAAGACATCAAAAGCGTTGAGCGTGCGACCATGTTATTGGTTCCTTTTCTTCTCACATACTGATGTAGCGCCTTACATCATAACGCTCCAGTCACATCTCAGTGAGGCGATCCGTACCAAAGGTGTTGTGGTTCGCAATAAAAATGATTGCCGCAGTGCGATATATGTCGACTAAAATCTGATAAGATTTTGAATTAAAAAACAAAAACACTCTTAAGCTGAATCATTCGTTCAAGGAATTGAATCAGTTTTTCAGCGTTTTGCACTAGTGGTCTGAAATGACTCGCAAAAACTCGCCGCCATAGCGTTCGAGCTTTTTCGCTCCCACGCCGTTTATTTCAACCATATCCGAAAGTGTGCCTGGGCGGTGTTGCGCCATTTCGATCAATGTACGGTCAGGAAAAATGACATAGGCGGGCACATTTTGCTGCCGTGCAAGATCGGTCCGGCAGACCTTGAGTGCTTTCAGCAATTCCTGATCTGCAACATTGCTCAATTCAATAGGGGCTGATCTGGCGCTGGCACGTTTGCGCTCGGCCTGCTTATCGGGAAAGCGCAGCTTCAGAACTTCTTCACCGCGCAACACGGGACGTGCTTTTTCGCACACCTGCCATGAGCCTTGGGCGATGGACACATTGGCATAGCCCGCAGCATAGAGTTGGCGAAAGAGACTGCGCCATTGGGATTTGTCAAACTCGGTTCCAACACCAAATGTGGGTAGCTGATTGTGCTTTTGTGATGTGATGCGGTCGGTTTCCTCGCCCACAAGCACACTAACCAGATGTTCTAATCCGTATATCTGCCCGGTGCGCAACATGGCGGACAACGCCTTTTGGGAGGCCTGCGTGGCATCAAACATCTGCCGGGGGTTTTTGCAAAGATCGCAATGCCCGCACGGGTCAGCTATTTCATCGAAATAGCCAAGCAGCGTTTGCCGTCGGCATAATGCAGCCTCAGCCAGTGTGAGAAGCGCATTGAGGCGCTGATGATCGGCTCGCTTTCGCAAATCAGGTGCGTCACCTTCATCAATCTGTCGGCGGCGCAGCTTGATGTCGTCAACGCCATAGAGACACAAGGTATCTGCTGGCAGACCATCGCGGCCGGCCCGGCCGATTTCCTGATAATAGCTTTCCATGGTTTTCGGTAAATCCGCATGAACGACGAAGCGCACATCCGGTTTGTCTACGCCCATGCCAAACGCGATTGTTGCTGTCATGACCACGGCATCTTCTTGGGAAAACCGTTTCTGATTGGTATGCCGCTGTGCAGCCTCAAGACCTGCATGATAGGGCAGAGCGTTCACACCCTTGCTACGCAGATGGTCTGCCAAATCCTCGGTTTTGCGCCGTGACGAGCAATAGACGATGCCAGCCTGATCAGGCCTTGCTGCAACAAACTCAGTGATCTGGCGCTTCGGATTGTTTTTGGGCTCGAAGGCAAGAAACAGATTGGGCCGGTCAAAGCCGCGCAGAAACTGCCTTGGCTCTGAAGAGAACAGTTTTGAGATGATTTCGCTGCGGGTTTCTTCATCCGCAGTTGCGGTGAAGGCCGCAGTCTGAACACCGCCCAGAGCCTCACGCAATCTGCCGATTTCCAGATAATCCGGGCGAAAATCATGCCCCCACTGACTGACGCAATGGGCTTCATCGACAGCAAGCAAGTTGATTTTCAGGCGGTTCAGCAGTCCCGGAGATGTCGCAATCCGCTCAGGCGCCATATAAAGCAGCTTCAGCGATCCATCATCAAGCGCTGCAAACACGCGCTCATTCTCTTCGGCATCATTGTTGGACGTAAGAGCCCCGGCCTCCACGCCGTTTTGCCGCAACTGTGCCACCTGGTCATTCATCAAGGCAACCAGCGGCGAAACCACCAGCGTAACCCCGTCGCCACATAGCGCAGGCAATTGATAGCAAAGAGATTTTCCGCCACCGGTCGGCATAATCGCCAACACATCATCGCCGCCCAGTACGCTGGCAACAATTTCTTCCTGGCCAGGACGGAAATCATCATGTCCGAACACGGTTTTGAGCAGATCGCGAGCTTGCTGCATCACGACGGTTTTTGCTTGTGTTGGATGGTCTGAACCAAACAACCGCCGTCCCCGGGGGACAAAGCCGGTTTTCTCGAAAAGTCGATCTGGATAATCCGATGGGTCAACGTCAACAAGATGTGCTCTTTAGTTCGGGAATCGCTTTGGTTATGTCCCCATTGGCTACCATGAACCGCGACTTGACGGCGTGAAAATTATTCGCCGAAACGGGATCGAACCATTCCCGTACGGGTCATTTTGATCCATGGCCCATAACGATTTTTGTTTTGGCACTTCTCAACTGTCGCAATTTCCGACAATGGGTGTCGGGCTGGCGATGAGCACGGGAGCATATTTTGTTATCCTTTCGCCATGAACATCAATCTGGGATTGCGGTATGTCGGTTACGTTGATTGAAAATACGCCTGAGTCCAATACGCAAAACCGCATCCATCCCGGCTCGGGGCGTCGCAAAGCGCATGCTTACAACAAGGGCCGTCAGTTGGACCCTGAGGCGTTCGAGCAGGTCAACGGCCTGCTCCAAGGCACTCCGCAGCGGGATATGCTGATTGAGTACCTCCACACCATTCAGGACGAATTTGGCTGCCTCAATGCCCGACATTTGCGCGCTTTGTCACAATGGATGCACCTCTCCATGTCGGAGATTTATGAGGTCGCAACTTTCTATGCCCATTTCACGGTGCTGGAAGATGATGAGGCACCGCTACCGGATATCACACTGCGTGTCTGCGACAGCCTGACATGTGCCTTGCATGGAGCCGAAGAGTTGCTGGAAGAAGTTTCCGAGCGCTTTGGAGATCAGGTCCGTGTGTTGCGCGCACCCTGCATGGGGCGCTGCGATGTGGCACCAGTTGTTGAGGTTGGTCACAATCACGCGGTTCACGCCACGCCTGAAATGATTGCTCTTATGATCGAGCAGGAAGACATTCACGCCTCTGCGCCAGACTTCATATCCTTCGACGCTTATCAGGCTGACAATGGCTACGCACTGCTGAAGTCCATGCGCGATGGTGATGTGACCTATGAACAGCTTGCAGATGTGATTGAGCAATCCGGTCTGCGCGGTTTGGGCGGAGCGGGATTTCCGGCAGCAAAAAAATGGGGCTTCGTCCGCGCAGCCCCGGCACCGCGTTTAATGTGCATCAATGGTGATGAAGGCGAGCCAGGAACGTTCAAGGACAAGTTCTATCTGGACCGTGATCCGCACCGCTTTCTGGAAGGCACCCTGCTTGCAATGGAAGCCGTAGAGGCAGAGCGCTGCTATATCTACATGCGCGATGAGTATCCGGCAGTGGTTGACATGCTGCGCGCGGAAGTCGACAGGCTTGAGAGGGAAGGCATCATCAGGCCCGGCCAGTTGGACGTGCGCCGTGGGGCAGGCGCCTATATCTGCGGCGAGGAATCGGCTCTCATTGAATCGGTGGAAGGCAAGCGCGGGCTCCCACGCCATCGGCCACCCTATGTCGCCCAAAACGGCGTCTTTGGTCGCCCGACGCTGGTTCATAATGTGGAGACGGTCTATTGGGTCCGCGAAATTTTTGAAAAAGGCGCAGACTGGTTCACATCCCATGGTCGTCATGGAAGAACCGGATTGCGCTCCTTCTCTGTCTCCGGTCATGTCAATGAACCAGGCGTGAAGCTCGCTCCTGCCGGCATAACTTTAACAGAGTTGGTGGATGAATATTGCGGCGGCATGTTGGATGGCCACACTTTGAAGGCCTATCTGCCGGGTGGTGCCTCTAGCGGCGTATTGCCGGCCTCGCTGGCAAATGTACCACTCGATTTTGACACCCTTCAGGAACACGACACCTTTATTGGTTCGGCCGCAATTGTCGTCATGTCCGATCAGACAGATATGCGCGGCGTTGCACTCAATTTGATGAAGTTTTTCGAAGACGAAAGCTGTGGGCAATGCACGCCGTGTCGCAATGGCACATCGATGGCGGTCAAACTGATGCAGGAAGACAAATGGGACGCGGTCCTGTTGCAGGAGCTTTCAACCGTCATGATAGACGCGTCGATTTGTGGTCTGGGGCAGGCGGCACCCAATCCGCTTCTGTCCGTTATGAAGCATTTTCCGCAAGAGGTGTTGGCACCATGAAAAACGTCAAGACAGTCGGTTTTGTGTTGGATGGCGAGGAGGTAACGGCTCTGGAAGGCGAAAGCATCTGGCAGGTTGCCAAACGGCTTGGAACCTCCATCCCACATTTGTGTCACAGCGAGCAGAAGGGTTACCGCTCGGACGGCAATTGCCGCGCCTGTATGGTGGAAGTCGAGGGAGAACGCGTTTTGGCGGCTTCCTGCATACGAATGCCCGCCAAGGGCATGGTCGTGAACACAGCATCGGCACGTTCGGAAAGTGCCCGCAAAATGGTGTTTGAGCTTCTGGCCGCCGATCAGCCGTCACGCGACGTGCACCCGGATCCGGATGCCAGCTTCTGGAAGTGGACTGACAGCATTGGGGCAGATCCGACACGCATGCCGAAGCTCAAGGATGTCCCGCGCGATATCAGCCATAGCGCCATTCACGTTAATCTGGATGCCTGCATCAACTGCAATCTGTGCGTCCGGGCTTGCCGTGAAGTTCAAAGCAACGATGTGATCGGCATGTCCTATCGTGGTCATGGCTCACAGATCACATTCGACTTTGATGATCCGATGGGCGACAGCACCTGCGTTGCCTGTGGTGAGTGTGTGCAGATATGTCCGACGGGCGCTTTGATTGAAAACAGTCTGGTGAATCAGCAGGGAATTCGTACCGAGTATGCTGATACCAGCGTCGATACTTTGTGTCCCTTTTGCGGCGTTGGCTGCCAGACCGAAGTTCATGTGAAGGACAATAAAATTCTGCATGTGGATGGGCGCGATGGCCCGGCCAATGACAGCCGTCTCTGCGTCAAAGGCCGTTTTGGCTATGATTACATCCACCATGATGGCCGGCTCACTCAGCCATTGATCCGTCGCGATGACGCGCCCAAACAGGGTGAGATGCAGATTTCGCCAGATGAGATCGATCAGTATTTTCGCGTGGCAACATGGGAAGAGGCGCTTGAACGGGCAGCCAAAGGGTTCCGCAAGACACTGGATGAAGACGGTCCGGATGCGACCTGTGGATTTGGCTCGGCAAAAGGCTCCAACGAGGAAGCCTATCTGGTGCAAAAACTGGTCCGTGCAGGCTTTGGCACCAACAATGTCGATCACTGCACGCGGCTGTGCCATGCCTCATCTGTCGCGGCTCTTCTGGAAGGCGTCGGCTCAGGCGCGGTCAGTGCACCCTTCAATGCTGCCAATGATGCGGACTGCATAATTGTCATTGGCGCTCGTCCCACCGTGAATCATCCGGTCGCTGCGACTTATTTCAAGGCGGCAGCAAAGCGTGGCGCAAAACTCGTGATCATGGACCCGCGCAAGAACGAAATGAGCCGTCTGGCCTGGAAACATCTGGCCTTCAAACCGGGTCGTGATGTCGCGCTCCTCAACGCAATGCTGCACGTCATCATCGAAGAAAAACTATATGATCAGCAATATGTGCAGTCCATGACTCAGGGCTTTGAAGAGCTGTGTGAGCGCACAAAGGACTACACGCCTGAAAAGATGCAGGAAATTTGCGGAATTGCCGCCGAGGACATCCGCGAAACAGCAAGGGCCTATGCCTCATCGCCCCGGTCCATCATTTTCTGGGGTATGGGTATCTCCCAGCATGTCCATGGTACGGACAATGCCAGATGCCTGATCGCACTGGCCCTGTTAACGGGCCAGATTGGTCGGACAGGAACCGGACTGCATCCATTACGTGGCCAGAACAATGTGCAAGGTGCTTCTGATGCGGGGCTCATTCCCATGTTTTATCCCGACTATACGTCAGTCGAGAACGCTGAAACAAAGGCCAAGATGGAACAATTCTGGGGCGCGAAACTGAGCGGGGAACGGGGCCTGACGGTTGTGGAAATCGTCAATGATATCCATGCAGATGGCATCAACTCCATGTATGTGATGGGCGAGAATCCGGCCATGTCTGACCCGGATCAGCATCATACTCGTGCCGCTCTGGCCAAGCTGAAGCACATGGTTGTGCAGGACATATTCTTCACCGAAACCGCATGGTTTGCAGATGTTATTCTGCCAGCAACTGCGCATGCGGAAAAAGAGGGCACATTCACCAACACCAATCGTCAGGTGCAACTGGGTCGTCCTGCTGTCACGCCACCGGGTGAAGCGCGGCAGGATTGGAAGATCATTGTCGATCTGGCAAATGCACTTGGACTGGATTGGCAGTATAATTCCGTCAGCGATGTCTTTGATGAGATGGCGCAGATCATGCCCAGCCTGAACAATATCACCTGGCAGCGTCTGCAGGCCGAGGGCAGCGTGACGTATCCTTGCCTCAGCCCTGACGAAGAGGGCGAGGACATTGTGTTTGCAGACAGTTTCCCCACCCAAAGTGGTAGAGGCCGTATCGTCCCGGCTGATCTGGTTCCACCGGATGAGTTGCCCGATGATGCCTATCCCATGGTGCTGACAACAGGCCGTGTATTGGAGCATTGGCACACCGGTTCAATGACCCGCCGATCCAAAATTCTGGATTTGTTGGAGCCGGAAGCGGTGGCAAGTATGAATGGCACCGACATTCGTCACATGAACCTCACCGCGGGCGACATGGTGCGTGTCACTACACGCCGGGGCAGCATCACCCTGAAGCTGCGGGAAGACTGGGAGTTGCCGCAAGGACTGATCTTCATTCCATTCTGCTACGCAGAAGCACCAGCCAACGCATTGACCAATCCACAACTTGACCCATTTGGTAAAATTCCGGAATTCAAATTCTGTGCAGTCAGGGTAGAAGCCCTTGTTCAGGAGGCCGCAGAATAGGCTTTCTCACTAAAGGTAATATAGGAAAGCCATGCCCGAAGGACACACCATTCACCGCGCAGCCCGCGATCAGCAACCACTGTTTGCAGGCAGACAACTGGCCGTTTCATCGCCACAAGGCCGGTTTCTGGAAGGTGCGGAGCATCTTGATGGACAGATTTGCCGGAACGTGGAAGCGCTTGGAAAACACCTTCTTTATGGCTTTGAAAGCGGTGATACGCTCCACATCCATCTGGGCCTTTATGGCAAGATCCGGAAACAGACCCAGCCCATGGCAGAGCCAAAGGGTGCCGTTCGGGTTCGTTTGGAAGCGGTTGAATATGGTGTCGATATCAACGGCCCGAACACGTGCAAAATACTTGATCCGGAAGGGCGGGCAGCCTTGTTCAACCGGATTGGACCGGATGTGCTGCGGTCTGATGCTGATCCAGATCGTGCTTATGCCCGCATCGTCAAAAGCCGCTCGCCAATTGGCGTTCTGATCATGAATCAGGAAATCATGGCTGGTATTGGCAATATTTACCGCACTGAAGTCCTGTGGCGACAAGGCATCCATCCGGAATTGCCAGGTACTGCGCTCACACGAGATGCGTTTGATGCAATCTGGTCAGACAGTTGTGCACTGCTTGAAATCGGTGTGCAGAAGAACGCCATAATCACGGTTGATGGCGGCACGCGCTCGGGCAAACGCTATGGCGAAAAGGTCAATATTTTCAACCTGGAGACCTGTCCGAAATGTGAGGGACCGGTACGTAAATTCGAAATGGCAACACGCCGCGCCTTCGCCTGTGATACGTGTCAGAAACTGAGCTAGAGCTTTTCTTGTTTATACGGAAACGTTTGACCGGATTTGCACGTTTGCTGGCAAGGCACAGACCACGTGGTGGTCTTTATGACCACAAGTGGGCTGTAACGATGTCCAGCGAGCGCGCAAATCCGGCCTTCGGTGACCCAGAACAGCCCACCAGCAGCGTTAGCCAGCTTGCCCGATGCCGCGCATCGCGCTTCACTGACTGCCTTGCCGGATAAACTGTTCTGGATCATCAAACGTGTCCGTATGAACAAGAAAGGCTCTAGGTCAACAGGAAAAGCAGCAGTGTAATGGTAAACACGGCCACGACTGTCGATAGCAATATGGCCGCAGAACTGCGTCTGGCCATCACACCATAGTGCTCTGCCATGACATAGACATTCTGCGCCACTGGCATGGCCGCAATGATGGTTCCCATGGTCACGATACTTGCTGGCAGGCCAAGCAAATAGAGCGTGAGGGCAACGACGAGCGGGTGGACCACCAATTTCAGAAAACTCATACTGATAACTGGCGTCAAATTCTCCCCGACGCTGCGCTGCGACAATGACATGCCCAGCGCAAACAGGGCCGCTGGGGCTGCAGCACCGCCTAGAAAATTGCTGAAGGAGCCAGCAGCTCCTGGCAGTCCTATGCCGCTGGCAGACAGAGCCACCCCTACCATTATTGCCACTGCGAACGGATTGCGGATGGCTCCGATCAGGGAGCGCTTCACCGCAGCTCCGGGCGTTCCGCCGCCCGCAGATTCAATTATCATGATCGAGAGCGGTATCATCACCATCAGATCAATAATCAGGGCCGCTGCAGACAGACGCACACCTTCCGGCCCGAAAGTGGCACCGACAATCGGGATGGCCAGAAAACCAATGTTTGCGATGGAGGCGCCCTGACCAAACAGCGCCATTTCCTGCCTTGTGGCCTTAAAAAAGCTCCTGGCGAAAAACATGCCCAATACAAACAGGATCAATGCTGCGGCCAGCCAACCGCCAAGAAAGCGCCAGTCCAGGATTGCGGCGATATCCTGTCTCGCCAATGCCCCGATAACGAGGGCAGGCATAGCAAAATAGAAAACAAACACATTGATCGAGCCCGCGCTTTTCGGGTTGATCATATTCGTTCGCCCGGCAGCGTAACCCAGGGCGACAACGGCAAAAAACGGCAGTGTAAGTTCCAGAATACTGAGGAAGTTGGTCATGTTTCCGGGGCAACACGATGATACAGTTGGATGGTTTTTTCATCCACCATCGCTTCTGATTCGGCCGAAAATTTCAGGAAGTGATCCGAGGCAAGATGGGCATCAAAATCCGACGGAGCGCGATAGACTTCATAGAGGAAGTAGCATGTCGGATCATCTGGATCCGCCGCCACATCGAACTGAAGACAATTTGGCTCATTTGCCAAAGAATTGTGAGCCTGCAAAATCAAACGTTCAGCAAAAGCCGACGCGTGATCCGGCTTTGCTTTCCATATCACTGTTACGACGAACATCGGGCATGGCCTTCATTAATCGAGGAGGAGCCTTGGCAGCCATAGGGCCAGCTCGGGAAACAGCATGACCAAAGACAGTCCCGTCAGTTGCAGCAACACAAAGGGAATAATCCCCGCATAGATGTGCTGAATCTTGATCTGCGGAGGCGCCACGGCTTTCAGGTAGAACAATGCAAAGCCAAATGGCGGTGTCAGGAAAGATGTCTGCAGATTGATCGCCATGAGAATAGCAAACCAATAAACTGTATCGATTGCAGCCACATGGTCGCCAAAATCAAGTTTTGCGATGATGGGTGCAAAAACCGGCAGGACAATGAGGGTGATTTCGATCCAGTCAAAAAAGAACCCCAATATGAACACAAGTACCATCAGTGCAAACAGAATGCCCCATGATCCCAGTCCCCAACTGTCAAAAATATGGATGACAACTTCCTCACCGCCAATCTGACGGAAGACATAGGAAAACAGGGTCGCACCAATGAAAATACCAAAGATCATTGCATTGGTCAGAGCTGAGCGCATGACCACATCTTTGAAGATGCGCCAGAACCGGCCCAAAAGGCCTTCGCCTTCCTTGAAATTGTCGTCTTCCAGCTGCGCTTGCCCTTCAAACTCCATATCCGGAATTTTGAGTGCTGGCAGCAGGATCAGGTTGAAAATGGCCAGAAGTATTGCGCCGAAGGCACCGACAGAGGCGGCCTCAGTCGGAGTGGCAAAGCCACCAAGAATGGAACCCAGAACCATGATGATCAGAATAACAGGCGGGACAAATGACCGGATGATCATACCGATATATCCGGTCATGGTTTCAGGGCCGATATTGCCCTGTGGTTTCGGTGCCAGGGTCGGATTAATGGAGCAGCGGATAACGATGTAAATCAGATAGAAGCAGGCCAGCATGAAGCCTGGTATGATCGCAGCGACAAACAGATTGCCAACAGATTTACTGAGCAAATCGGCCATGATCACAAGCATGATGGAGGGCGGTATCAGAATGCCGAGCGTCCCGGATGCCGCTACTGTTCCAGATGCAAGCGCAGGTGAGTAGTTTCTCTCCATCATGACCGGCAGGGCCAGAAGGGACATCATGATAACCGATGCACCGATAATGCCGGTAGTCGCCGCCAGAATGGTGCCCATAATCACCACAGACAGCGCAAGACCGCCCGGCACACGGCGCAAAATGACTTGCAGGCAATTCAAAAGATCGCGCGCAATGCCGGATTTTTCCAGCATGGTCCCCATAAATATGAACATGGGAATGGCGGTCAGGATCAAATTAGTCGAGATACTGCCATAAACCCGGGCAGGGATGGCGTTAAATTGTGGCCAGTCAAACAGCCATGGATCAACTTGAATTGCGATAAAGGCAAAGCTCAGGCCAACACCACCCAGAACAAAGGCAACGGGAAAGCCTGAAAAAAGGAAGACGGCAAGGGCTGCAAACATCAGCAGCGGAAGTGCTTCAGCGAGGGTCATCAGTGACCACCTCCCAACACGCGCGCTTCATTTTCAGCACTCAAATTACCAAGCAGTCCATCGACCGCTTTTAGAAACTGCGAAACCCCTGCCAGCACCAATAGGCCGAACATCATTACCAGTGTTGATTTGAGGAGCCAGATATTGGTCAGCCCGACCGTAGAGGGCGAAACTTCACCATCTACAAAGGATTTTACTGCATAGGTGTAGCAGTAAATCGTTCCGATATAGGCAAAGGGAATAAGGAAGATCAGTATTCCGAACATCTCCATGGCATATTGGACTTTCCGGGGCATGATATCCCGCAAAAGGTCGATCCGAACATGAACCTGCTTCGTCAGCCCGTAACCCATCACCAGCGCAAACAGTATGCCATGTGCCCAATATTCTGATTCCTGAACCATGGTTGAATTCAGTCCGGCAAATTTGGGGATGCTGAAATAGCGGGTCAAAACGTCATACATGGTAATTGCGATCAGAGCGACCATTGCAACAGCGCCGAAGCGTGCTGCCCATGCCAACACCCAGTCCAAGGTATTGTAGATGGGGGAAAGGGCTGTTTTGTTCATATGATTTGCCGATCAGAAGAATGGGCTGCAAAATTAGGGTGGCGACTAAAATAGAAATTCAAATTAAGTTCAAACCCTAACAGAAGCAAAGAAACCGCGCCATTTCTGGCGCGGTCTTTTATGCGTTTTATGCGGATCTTATTTCAGATACGCGTTTTCTTTCCAGACATTGTATCCGGCCTGAAATTCTTGCAAAGCAGCCCATGCTTCAGTGAAAATTTCAGACTCAGCTTTCAGCTCTTCTACAACAACGCCCCAGTTTTCTTCGTAAACCGCCAATTGCTCGGCATTCCAATTACGAATGTTGACGCCTTTTTCATCACGCAGACGCGTAAGAGCAGCACCGTTAATGGCTTCGCCCTCAGTCAGCATGTTGGTGTATGTCGCACGGCAGGCTGTGCGGATTGTCAGACGTTGCGCATCTGTCATGCCATTCCAGGTATCAAGATTGATCAAGAGATCCTGCAATGTGGATTGCTGATGCCAGCCAGGGAAATAGTTGAATTTTGCAAGTTGATAGAAACCGGCAGCTTCATCCACAACAGGCATGGAATACTCTGTTGCATCAATCGTACCACGCTCGAGGGCTGGGTAGATTTCTCCGCCTGGCAGCAACTGTGTGTCAACACCGAGCTTCTGCATGACCCGTGCACCAAGACCAAAGAAGCGCATTTTCATGCCCTTCATATCGTCAAGAGATTTGATTTCCTGGCGGAACCAACCGGATGTTTCTGGTGGTGAAACACCACAGATTTCAGAATGCACATTGAATGTGTTGTAAAGCTTTTCATTCATCAGTTCCTGGCCACCGCCATAGAACATCCATGCGCCGTATTCGCCAGCACCTGGTCCAAATGGAATGGCTGAGAACATGGCAAATGCGATGTCCTTGGAAGTGTGATAGCCTGGGTTTGACCAAGCTGCATCAGCAGTACCATTGCCAACAGCATCCAGAACTTCAAACGCGGGAACCAGTGCGCCTGGCTCAAAGAAACGCATTTCAATGTCGCCACCGGAAATGGCAGTTACCGTTTTAGTAAGTTCTACACCAGCAGAACCAATCAAAGGCTGTGAAGATGGATAAGATGACGCGACTTTCATGCGTACTTTTTCCGCCATAGCGGGTGCGGCCATCAGGCCGATTGCGCTGACAGTCGCCAACGCGATTTTCGTGAACTTTTTCATATAGTCCTCCCAGACTGTTGTGTTGTTAGATTAACACCGCGTCTCAAGCGACGCTGATATGTGTTGAGTTTTGATACCAGAGTTTCCAATTATCTGCTGAATTATTCATATTACGCAATAGACACGACGTCTATTCGTACAATGTATAAGCCGAAATTCTCCTCCGACACTCAATTGGCACTGCGTAGATTTTACGGTTTTGGCCTGCTTGCATCAACGCATTAATTAATGTATGCATTAAATTACAGCAACGTCAATACCCCAGTGCAAGTGAAGTCCAAATCGCCGTTAGATTGCGATGCGAGGCCTCATTACGAAAGTATCCATGCCAGTTTTACAGGCTCTGGAATGCAAATGGGGGTCAAACATATTGGAGAGTGAATTGGGTCAAATGCCGAAGGTCTATGCAATCACGGTTTTCGCTGGAGACGGGATTGGTCCTGAGATTATGGCGCCAACGCTGGACTTGCTACAACGTGTCGCGAGTCTATTCGGTTCATTCTCCTTTGAATTCAAACATGTGCCGGCCGGGGCAGGGCATTTCCGGGATACAGGCGAAGCGTTGCCCAAAGCCTCCATAGATGCAGCACGCGCCGCTGATGCCGTCTTGTTGTCTGCAATGGGCCTGCCCTCTATTCGAAAGCCGGATGGTACCGAAATCACCCCGCAGATTGATCTGCGCTTTGAATTAGACCTGTATGCAGGTGTCAGACCCGTACGAGTTTATCCGGGGCAGTCCACACCTCTTGCTGATCCTCGTGCGGACCAGATTGATTTTGTTCTTATCCGCGAATCCACCGAAGGTCTGTTTGCCCACATGCATGAAGGACAGATTCACGGCGATCAGGAGGCAACGGAAACTCTGCGCATTACGCGTCCAGTGAGTGAAAAGCTGTTCGATTTTGCCTTTCGGTTGGCACAGCAGCGTGCAATCAAGTTAGATCGCACAGCACGTGTGACATGTGTCGACAAAGCCAATGTGTTCCGTGCCTTCTGGTTCTTCCGCTCAATTTTCATGGAACGCGCAAAGGCATTCCCCGAAATTGAGGCCGATACGGCCTATGTCGATGCTTTGGCCATGTGGATGGTTCAAAAGCCGTGGGAATTTGACGTTCTGGTCACAGAAAACATGTTTGGTGACATTTTGTCCGATCTGGGTGCCGGAATCATGGGCACACTTGGACTGGCGCCGTCTGCTGATATTGGAGATGACGCTGCTGTTTTTCAGCCGTGTCACGGTAGCGCGCCCGATATTGCAGGCAAGGGCATAGCAAATCCACTGGCAATGATCCTGTCAGCGGCGATGATGCTGGAATGGTTGGCCGTAGAGCATGATGATCAGGGTTTGGCAAAGGCGGCGCGCATTGTTGACGACGCCGTTGGTGAAAATGTCGTTGCACAGCGTCATCTCACCGGTGATCTGGGCGGCACAGCCAACACGATCGAGTGTGCGGCTTCCGTGATCGCGAATATCGAAAAACGGGCAGCATCAATCGGCGTTTCCGACAAGGTGGCTTGACCCATGGCAGTGCCTGCATTGCGCGTCGGGATGGTGGGATATGGCTATTTTGCGGAATTCCATCTGAATGCTTGGCAGCGATTGGCCGGAGCGTCTTTGAACGCCTTGGCGGATCCCAGGGCAGAGCGAAGATCCGCAGCGTTGAAGGTCGCGCCACATATTGAGGTATTTGAGAGCGTGGAAGAAATGCTCTCTTCCGGTGAATTTGATATTCTGGATGTTGCAACGCCGCCAACCACTCATCTCGATTTGATCCGTCCTGTGCTGGGGCGGGTACAAGCCGTAATTTGCCAAAAGCCGTTTTGTGAAAACCTGTCCCAGGCTCAGGAACTTGCGTCCGCGAGTGACAACAGCTCGACACTGTTGGTTGTTCATGAAAATTTTCGGTTTCAACCCTGGTACCGCGAGATTAACAACATTCTGGCAGATGGGCGGTTGGGGCGTGTCGTCCAGGCCCAATTCAGATTGAGGCCGGGCGATGGTGCGACTGACAACGCATACATGGATCGTCAACCGTATTTCAGAGACATGAAACAATTTCTGATTCGTGAAACAGGCGTCCACTGGATTGATGTTTTTCGCTTTCTATTTGGAGAGCCGATTGCGGTGAGCGCAGATCTGTTTCGTACAAATCCGGTCATTGCCGGCGAAGACAGCGGCACGTTCACATTTCAGATGGCGGATGGTGCTCGCATTGGTTTCGATGGCAATAGAACGCTGGACCATGTGGCGCAGAATAGACGGCTGACCATGGGTGAATTCCTGATTGAGGGAAGTCAGGCCTGTTTGCGGCTCTCCGGTGACGGCGTTATCGAGTTGCGCAATTTTGGTGAAAATCAGTGGCAATCCCATGCATATGTTTTTGAAGACAGAGACTTTGGTGGGGATTGTGTCTACCATCTGCAACATCATGTTGTGGAGCATTTGAGAGCCGGAAAAACACTCGAAAACGCTGCTACAAACTACCTGAAAAATCTTGAAATCCAGACATTGGTTTACCGGGCTTCAGATGAAGGCGTAAGATTGTCACTGGGTGAGGGGGACAGCAGTTAGTGACAGGCTCTGCACGAAAGACCGACACACGGACGCAACAGGCCTATCAAACGCTGAAAGGCCTGATTATGGACAATGCGCTCAAACCCTCCGCGTCCTATCTTGAAACGGAACTTGCCGAGATGTTGGGGATGAGCCGCACACCGGTGCGCGAGGCGACGCTTCAACTCGAAAGTGAAGGGTTTTTGAGCATCCGGCCAAGGCACGGCATAACTATCCTGCCAATTTCGATAGAAGACATGCAGGACATCTACGATCTTTTGACCGAACTGGAGCCGTATGCCGCCGAAAAGGTTGCGCGTGATGGGCTTAGCGAGCACGGCCATACTCTTCTGATGTCCCATGTAAGCGCTATGGATGCTGCGCTGCAGGCGAATGATCTGATTGCCTGGGCGTATGCAGATGAGGCATTTCACATGGATTTGGTGCGTCTTGCAGGAAATGCCCGCTTGTCAAAAATAGTCTCCACATTCTGGGGGCAAGTTCACCGCGCCCGTATGGCTACTTTGACGCTGCGCCCAAAGCCCGTGCGGTCCAACGAAGATCACCGACGATTGGTGAGTTTTGTACAGTCGGGTGACTGGCAAGCGGCGCGGAACCTTCATCGCGAGCATCGGAAAAATGCAAAGACCATGCTGGTTGATCTGATCACACATCACAATTTGAATCACCTTTAGGAGCTTAATGTGAGTGATATTTGGGACGTTTTTGCGCTGAAATATGCCGAACGCAACACAAGAACGCGCGCAGATTCCTTTCTGGCAGACCCGCATCACGATTTGCCGCACGCCATGGATTATTTTGTGTGGGTGCTGCGGCAGGGATCAAAGACCATCGTGGTGGATACAGGGTACGATGCAGAAGAGGGACAGGCCAGAAACCGGGAAATCCAGATCAATCCGGCAGATAAGCTGCGGCAGTTTGGTGTTGATCCCGATTCGGTTGAGACGGTCATCATCACCCACCTGCATTATGACCATGCTGGCTGTCTGGCTGCTTTTCCAAAAGCTAACCTTCATGTTCAAGCCATTGAAATGGCGTATGCGACGGGTCCTTGCATGTGTCATGATCATTTGCGCGCGCCCTTCACAGGCGAACATGTCTGCGACATGGTGCGGGCATTGTTTGCAGGCCGTGTCCAGTTTTCATCAGGCAGCGCAAGCATAGCGGACGGCGTAGAAACCCATCTCATTGGTGGTCACAGCAGGGGGCTGCAATGCGTGCGCGTCAAAACCGCCCGTGGCTGGGTCGTTCTGGCCTCAGATGCAAGCCACTATTTCGAGAATTATCGTCTTGAGAAGCCCTTTCCCATTGTAGTGGATGTTGAGGACATGTTGACCGGGTTTCACACCCTTAAGAGGCTTGCCGAAAGCGACGACCACATCATTCCCGGACATGACCCGATGGTCCGATCCATCTACGAACCTGTCTTCTCAGGTGATGACAGCATTGTTGCCCTGCATGTGCCGCCAAGAGGTAAAGTATTATGAGCCGAAATAAAGTAGTCTTGGGTGCCGTCGCCGACGATTTTACTGGTGCAACGGATCTTGCAGCTCTGATGGCGCGCGCTGGCCTGTCAGTATCGCTACGCATTGGAATTCCTGAACCGGGAACAGCTTCTGATGCCGATTGTGAGGTTGTGGCCCTCAAAATCAGGACTGAACCAGTTGATGATGCTGTTGCCGAGGCGTTGAAGGCGTTGGCTTGGCTTCAGGAGATAGGCGCAGGGACTTTTTTCTGGAAGTACTGCTCGACATTCGATTGCACGGCAAAAGGCAATATTGGTCCTGTCGCAGAGGCTATCATGCAGCAACTGGGCTGTGACCAGACCGTCTATTGCCCTTCATTTCCGGAAAACGGGCGCACGGTGTTTCAGGGTCATATGTTTGTTGGCGAAGAGTTGTTGAGCGACAGTCCCATGCGCGCTCACCCCCTGACACCGATGACAGATTCCAATCTGCTGCGTCTGCTGAGACCGCAGGTAACAAAGCCTGTTGGTTTGATTAACCGCAAAACGCTATCTGGCGGCGTGGCAGCAGTTCAATCCAGACTGGCGCAGCTTGATGCAGACGGCGTGTCACATATCGTTCTGGATGCGATCAATGATGAGGACCTTTCAATTCTGGGACCAGCCATAGCGTCAATGAAGTTTGTCACAGGCGGAAGTGCGATTGCGCTGCCCCTGGTTCGGGCACTTTCTGGCACCGACCAAGATGACAGCGCTGCTCAGGAAACGCCAAACACGACAAACGTACCATTGGTCCTGAGCGGCAGTTGCTCTGCCATGACACAGAAACAAGTGGCACGATTTGCTGCTGGCAATCCTTCTTTCAAATTGGACCCGCTGGAACTTGCGCTGGAAAGTGACGCGTTGGAAAAGGCAAAAAACTGGCTGAAATCACAACCGGTCAACGCGCCAAAACTGATTTACGCGACAGCTGATCCCGATGCGGTAAAACAGGCTCAATCTACTTTGGGTCGGGACCGGGCGGGACAGGTAGTAGAAGATGCCCTGGCAGAACTCGCCCAATTTGCCCTGCAGATCGGCCATCGTCGTTTTGTCGTGGCGGGTGGTGAAAGCTCTGGTGCTGTCACAAAAGCCCTGTCTGTTAAGCAATTGAAAATAGGCCGGGAAATAGCGCCGGGCGTGCCCTGGACCTATACCAGAAGCGGTGCATTCGATATTGCACTTGCCTTGAAATCGGGAAACTTTGGTGACGAAAATTTCTTTCAACACGCACTGGAATGTCTGCAATGAGCAGTGAAACAAAACAACGGGACGAAATGGTGTTGCTGGCACGGTCCCTTTTTGAGCGCGGCTTGACGCCCGGTTCGAGCGGAAACCTGTCCTGTCGTCTGGAAGCTGGCGGTTTCCTGATGACGCCCACAAATTCCAGCTTTGGGTTTCTTGAGCCTGAGACTTTGTCGAAACTGGATGACGATGGACACCATGTTTCGGGCGACAAACCCACCAAGGAAGATTTTCTGCATCTGGCCATGTATCACGGGCGGCCAGAGGCCAAAGCCGTCACCCATCTTCATTCCACTTATTGCGTCTGTTTGTCCTGCATGAAGGATACTGATGATACCAATATGCTGCCGCCGGCAACGCCTTATGTTCATATGCGCGTTGGTCCGATCGCTGCAGCCCCTTACAAAAGACCAGGAGACAAATCACTCGGGCCGGAAATTCAGAAGCTTGCCAAAAAACATTCTGGAATTATCATCCGCAATCACGGGCCTGTTGTGGCTGCCAAATCCATACGAGACAGCGTTTTCGCCATGGAGGAGCTGGAAGAAGCAGCTCGCATCTTTCTGCTGACACGCGGCATGGACCTCAATTTGCTGACAGACAACGATCTGGCAGAACTCGATGCCATAAAACTAGGTCGGTAACGGGCCAGGAATTGCTAAGATGAGTGAGCATATCTGACCGAAAGGACCAGTATGATGGCTGGAGAGCTTATGAAACGCGCAAAGCCGGAAGCCTGGTGGCGAGTGACAAAACTCTCTGACGAGGTTTCGCGCATCGACGAGCCGCATATCAAGGAATTCTACCGTTGCAATTGCTGGCACATTCGCGGTGAGGATGAGGATCTTTTGATCGATAGTGGCATGGGCGTCGTCAGCCTGCGGAAATGGGTGCCTTTGGTCTCAGAACGACCAACACTCGCGGTCGCGAGCCACACACATTTCGATCACATCGGGTGTCATCACGAGTTTGAGAAGCGCGCAGTTCATCGTGCCGAAGCGCATCTTCTGGCGGCACCGACACGCAGCGCCACTCTTGCCGATCCTTACGTTACGGATGATCTTTTTGATATATTGCCACCGGAGCCTTATCGCTCGGAAACTTATGCGGTGAGCGCAGCCAAGGCGACCAGAATTCTGGAAGACGGGGATTGCCTCTCGCTAGGCGCCCGGTGCTTTGAAGTGATCCACACGCCGGGACATTCCCCGGGTGGAATTGCGTTGTTCGAAGCCAAAACCGGCATTCTGTTTGCAGGTGATATTGTCTATGATGGATCCCTTGTTGAGGATCTTTATCACTCTGACGCGCATGATTATATCGCGTCCATGAAGCGCCTTGCGCAACTATCGGTTCGAACAGTCCATGGCGGCCATTTCCCAAGTTTCAGCGGAGATCATTTGCGCCAATTGATCAGTCAATGGCTGAAGGACCATGACGCCTGAGGGTCAGACCCCGCGATCTTTAACCGATTCCATTGCCACATGCGTGCTGGTATGCGCCACATGCGGTAAACCGGAGATGGTTTCGCCCAGAACGCGGCGATATTCGGAAATGTGTTTGGTTCTGACTTTCAGAAGATAGTCAAAGCTGCCCGCAATCATATGGCACTCTTCGATTTCACCCACCTTGTGGGCAGCCAGATTGAACGCCTGCAACGCGGGCTCGCGTGTGTCCTTCAACTTGACCTCAACAAATGCAATGTGCGCTCGGTCAAGTTTCTGCGCATTCAGGACAGCACGATAGCCAAGTATATAACCTTCTGATTCCAAACGCTTTAGTCGCACCTGACAGGGAGACTTTGACAGGCCGATTGTCTCTGCCAATTGGGTAACAGTTATTCGGCCATTGCGGGCCAGAACCCTGAGAATTTTTTCATCAAAACCATCAAGGTCGTTTGCAAAAAGCTCTGTTTCATCCACGGGCAAAAATCCTGAAAAATATCGAATTATCAGGAGATAATACGTCTTGAATCACGTTTGCGGGAAAAAAAACGAATTTGATGCTTATAATATGTTCCCAGCAGACAAAGTGACTGAGTGCTTTCTAAGCCAACATCGACGTCGGGCTTAATTTTGAGCGCACAACAAGGGCTCATGACATGAACACGCTGAATGATGCTTCTGCCGATCTTTCTCAACTAAGAGAAAAAATTCGCGACCATGTGTTGTCAGACGAGGCGGCCGCTCTGGGGCAATTGATTGAGCTTGCAGAACAAACGCCCGCTATGACTGCTTCGGTAAAACTGGAAGCTGCAAAGCTGGTGGAAGACGTTCGTAAGGCTCGGAACCCGGGTTTGATGGAATCTTTTCTGTCTGAGTATGGTCTTTCGACAAAGGAAGGCGTTGCACTTATGTGCCTGGCCGAAGCCTTGTTACGTGTTCCGGACAGCGACACAATTGACGCGTTGATCGAAGATAAAATCTCGCCATCCAATTGGGGGGCACATCTAGGGAAGTCCAACTCCTCTTTGGTAAACGCATCCACATGGGCGCTGATGCTGACTGGCACGGTTCTGCGCGAGGACGAAGGAATTGCCGGAACTTTGCGTTCGCTGCTCAAGCGGGTCGGCGAGCCGGTAATCCGGACTGCGGTGGCGCAGGCGATGCGTGAACTGGGCCAGCAATTCGTTCTGGGGCGTAACATTGACGACGCAATGATACGCGCTGCCAAACAGGAAGAGCGTGGATTCACCTATTCATATGACATGTTGGGGGAGGCGGCCCGCACTCAGGCAGATGCAAAGCGCTATCATCTCTCTTATTCCGACGCCATCAGCACTATCGCCAGAAGCTGCGAAAGCAGTGACATTCGCGAAAACCCGGGCATTTCCGTAAAGCTATCCGCCCTGCATCCACGATATGAGGCAACTCAGAAAGATCGGATTGTACCTGAACTGATCAACCGGACCTTGGCTCTGGCAAGCCTGGCAAAATCAGCCAATATGGGATTCAATATTGATGCAGAAGAGCAGGACCGGCTTGATCTGTCTTTGGATGTGATTGAAAGCATTCTGTCAAACCCGGCTCTGGCTGACTGGGATGGATTTGGCGTTGTGGTTCAAGCCTATGGGCCGCGGGCTGCCTTTGTCATCGACTGGTTGCACGCATTGGCGGTTAAATTGGACCGACGCATCATGGTGCGCCTCGTAAAAGGGGCCTATTGGGACACTGAAATCAAACGGGCTCAGGTTCTCGGGTTGGATGGGTTTCCTGTCTTCACGCGCAAAGCCTCCACCGATGTCAGCTACATCGCATGTGCGCGAAAGCTGCTGCGCTGCGCCGATCGTATCTACCCGCAATTTGCGACCCACAATGCGCACACCATAGCTGCTGTGCAGGCCGTTGCCGTTGATGAAGGAGATCCTGAATTTGAATTCCAGCGGCTGCACGGCATGGGGGAGGTTTTGCACAATGCGGTAATGGCAGGCCATCAGTCGCGCTGTCGCATCTATGCGCCTGTTGGCGCGCATGAGGATTTGCTGGCCTATCTGGTTCGGAGGCTTCTGGAAAACGGAGCGAACAGCTCCTTCGTCAATCAGATTGTGGACAAGCAAGTGTCTGTCGCAACCATTGTGGCCGATCCCTTTGTGGCCGTGTCGAACTATCTGAACGATGCGCCAAACCCCGGAATTGCTCACCCGAGCGAGCTTTTTGGTGATGTGCGCGGAAATGCCAAAGGCTGGGACATCACTGATTGCCGAGATCAGGCGTTTGTGGCGCAGGCCATGGTGACAGCGTTGCCGAAAGAGAACACAGGACCAATGCTTGCTGTGGTTGAGAGACACCAACCGCTGGCCGTGGCTTCAACATACAATCCTGCAAGACCCCATCAAATCATTGGCCATGCAGCTGATACACCATTGGGTGCGGTGAATGATGCAATCACGGCGGCAGTGGATGGCGCGGCCCATTGGTCGGCAACATCGGTTTCAGTGCGGGCAAATTACCTGCGCAAAGCTGCTGAACTTTATGAGGCAGACGCAGAGCGGTTTTTTGCACTGGCGTGTCAGGAGGCAGGCAAGACAGCAACTGATGCCATTGCAGAGCTGCGCGAAGCCGTCGATTTTCTGAGATATTATGCAGCTGAAGCGGAGCGCATGGCGGTGAAAGGCCCCCTTGAGGGTAGGGGTGTGTTCGTCTGCATCTCTCCCTGGAATTTTCCGTTGGCAATTTTCAGCGGTCAGATTTCAGCGGCGCTGGCTGCCGGCAATGCGGTGCTTGCCAAACCTGCGGAACAAACCCCTTTGATTGCAGCTCATGCCGTTTCCTTGTTGCACAAGGCAGGTATCCCCAAAGCTGCTCTTCAATTGCTTCCCGGGGCAGGCGCTGAAATTGGGCATGCATTGGTGTCCGATCCGCGTATTAGTGGCGTATGCTTCACCGGCTCCACGCTTACAGCCATGCGCATCAACCGCGCGATGGCCCAACATGCAGCGCCCGACGCGCCGCTCATTGCGGAAACCGGTGGTATCAACGCCATGATCGTGGATAGTTCCGCCCTGCCGGAACAGGCCGTGCGAGACATTGTTGCCTCAGCCTTTCAAAGTGCCGGTCAACGCTGCTCAGCTCTGCGGGTTCTGTATGTGCAGGAAGACATCGCGCCAAAACTTTTGAAAATGCTGCAAGGTGCCATGGATGCGCTGGTGGTTGGCAATCCGGCAGACTTGCAGACCGATATTGGCCCGGTGATTGATCAGCCTGCCAAAGCGAAGATAGAGAACCACATTCGCGAAGCTGCGCAGGAAGGCCGTCTGTTGAAACAACTGGAAGCGCCTCAAGAAGGTATATTTGTCGGGCCGGCACTTATATCCATCAATGGGATCGAGGGTTTGGACGAAGAGGTTTTCGGACCCGTTCTGCACGTCGCCACTTTCAAGGCCAATCAATTGCCGGCAGTCATAAAAGCCATAAACAACAAGGGCTTTGGCCTGACTTTCGGATTGCATACCCGCATTGATGACCGCGTTCAGACCATTATCGACAGCATTAAATGTGGAAACATATACATCAACCGCAACCAGATTGGTGCTGTGGTCGCATCCCAGCCTTTCGGCGGCGAGGGCCTGTCAGGCACGGGCCCAAAATCCGGGGGGCCGCACTATCTGAAACGATTTACGAAATCGCCACATATCGAAGTTCAGTGCCCCCCAAAGGCACAGCAGATTTCACACGCAACGGCACAGGCGGCTCTGGACACATATCAGCCATCCTCAAATCAGCTTGGCCCGAAACTGATCGAAATCACTGGCATGCCCGGCCCAACAGGCGAATCCAACCGACTAAGCGTATTTTCCAAAGGTGTCATCCTGTGTCTCGGCCCGACTGTAGACGCGGCCAAGGCCCAAATATACAAAGCTGCCAGTCTTGGCTGTGCAACACTTGGCATCGCACCTGGTCTGTTACGGGAGGGGACTCTGAATGGCGTGCTGGAGCTAGGGGCGTTGAAAACCCTGTCAGGCTTTGACGGTGTCGCCTGCTGGGGCGACACAGAATTCCAATGCTCTGTACGACTGGCCTTGGCCGATCGTGACGGGCCAATATTGCCTTTGATCAGCAGCGATGATTTTTCGCCCTGCCTTCTGGAACGACATGTCTGCATCGATACAACAGCTGCTGGCGGCAACGCATCGTTGCTCGCCTCAGCGTGATTGAGAAAAACGGATTGTCTTTAAAAAGCAAAAGCCTAAAACGGCAATCCCATTTCCAGAACCCGGATCAATGGCTGCAACTGGGTCTCATATTTACGCCACTTCTCCACCGACCCCGTATAAATCGGCTGACGCACCTGCGTTACGCTGGCGGTTCGAATTGCACGGTCAGCCTCGTGGAAATTCAGGCAATTCGGATCCCACTCCAATCCACAGAAATCCAGCACCGTCCGGGTCTGCTTTTCCAGATCAGCGACCATATCCTCATAACGATTCTCCAGAATTTGATCTGGAAAAATGGCGTTCCAGTGAGCCATCAACTCGCGGTATTTGTTGTGATATTGGCCCAGCTCGACCAGATCATAGCCATATTGATGACCATCATTGCCGAAAATTTGCTTGAAAATCGCAAAGGCATTATCAATCGGGTTGCGATAGCTGTGGATGATCTTTGCGTTGGGCAGTGCCAGCTTGATAAAGCCAACCTGCAGGAAATTATGCGGCATTTTGTCGGTGATAAACGGGCTGTCCGTTTCAATCTCTCTGACTTTTTCAAGATAAGCAGCACCCATATCCCGGAAGGTCTCGTTAGTCACCTTACCAGCTTTCAGTCTGTCCTCAAAAGTATGCATATCTTTGAACTCGCTGCGCACTAATTGAGACATGAATGCTAATTCACCTGCGCCAAACACATCGCGATGCGAATGAAAGACTTGCTCCAGTAAAGTCGTGCCGGAGCGCGGCATGCCAACGATGAAAATCGGCGTTTTGTCGGGATATCCTGCGCCCTTGAACTCCGCCAGCAACGCAGGCGTGAAGAGTTGCCTGCGCAGATCAAATTCGCGAAAAGCATCAGCTTGATGATAAAAATAGGATTTGCGCTTCAGGCGATTGCCTTCTTTGTAATAGAAGAAGGATTTTTCATATTCCTTGATCGCCTCAAATGCTTTGGCCAGCGCCATGGCAAGGTTCATCTTTGGGTCTTCATGCCCTTCTTTTTCTTTTTCACCTTGGAGCACTTTAGAATAGTCGACATCGGGAATCGTCTTGTAAAGACGCTCCATGTTCTTCATGTCGTCATCATAGGTTTCAAATTTCTTGGTCCGCGCAATCGCATTGTAAGAGTTTATGCTGCCTGGCGCATGATCGAGAATTTTGCGATGAATTGCTTCTGCTTCCTGAAGTTTTCCGAACGTGGTCAAAAGGCTAGCCTTTTGGTTTAAAAGACGTCCGCTGGTCGGAAGCACTTTGAGTGCCTCATCAAGTGATGCAAGTGCTTCATCAATCTGCCCCAATTCGCCATGCGCGCTTGCCAGCTCCACATAGGCATCAAGAAAGTCCGGTGTGATGGAAATCGCTTTTTTTAGCACTGGGATGGTTTCCGAGTAGCTTCCCTGAGCATTATGGCCCTTGCCGAGATTGACCATGGCAGGAACGAAATCCGGATCGGCATCCAGCGAGGCTTTGAAACAATCAACCGCTTCCTTGCTGCGCTTCAATTCCATCAGCGCCAGGCCACGATTGTTGTGGAATGTTGGCCTTGTGGGCTCTGCTTTTGCAGCTTTTTCAAACCAGCGTTCGGCTAGGTCATGTTTTCCGGCTTCAACATCGATGATCCCTAAAGAGTTATTGGCGTCTGGAAAGGAACTGTCGAGTTGCAAAATGGCATGATAGGCAAGCTTCGCCTGTTCCGGTTGTCCTGCTGCATAAATCTTATGCGCCGCCTCCAGCATTGCCATTAATTGCTGCGGATCACCCTTGGTTCGGTAGACACCGTTTCGCTTGTTCCTGCGTGCTGGCTTGGTAGCGGAAGGAGCTGCCTGTGTAGCCTGTGCCTGTTTAGCTAGGCGTCGTTTTTCTGCGCGATTCATGTATCGTACCAATTCAATTGGAAGTGCAATCTTTGTGGCGTTTTATCATTTTGTACGGGACCGTCCAACGGAAACATAAGTCAGACCGGCATCTTCGACGGCATCGACCGGATAGATGTTTCGCAGATCAATCACCACGTCACCGCGCATCAGGTTTTTTACAGTTTGCATATCAAGGGCACGATAGACGTTCCACTCCGTCATTATCACGGCCACATCTACGTCTGTGATGGCGTCTTCTGCGCTGTCGCAAAATTGGGTGTTCGGCAAAAAGGACTTGGCTTCCCCCATAGCTTGCGGATCATGGGCTTTTACATCCACACCTGCCGCTTCCAGAACAGGAATAACCGCAAGACTGGGCGCTTCGCGCATGTCATCTGTATTAGGCTTGAAAGCCAGCCCAAGAATACCAACAGTTTTTCCTCTCGGCGCGTCACCGAGTTCGGACAAAATTTTCTGAGCCATTGATTTTTTGCGTGTCTCATTAACGCGCACCACGGATTCAATCAGATTTTGCGCTGCCCCGTATTTACGCCCCGTTGCAGCAAAGGCCCTTGTATCCTTGGGAAAACATGAACCACCAAAGCCTGGCCCGGCATGCAGGAATTTGCCGCCAATTCTGTTATCCAGGCCGATGGCCTTGGCAACTTCCTGAACATTGCCACCGGTTTGCTCACACAAATCCGCTACTTCATTGATGAAGGTGATTTTCATCGCAAGAAATGCGTTGGCTGCATATTTGATCAGTTCCGCATTTTCAGGTGTTGTCACAACAATCGGAGCGTCTCTTAAATAGAGCGGGCGATACAATTGCTGCAAAACATCTTCAGCGCGTTTGTCTCTTACGCCAACGACGACACGATCTGGGCGCATGAAATCTTCAATAGCCGACCCCTCTCTCAAAAACTCAGGATTGGAGGCGAGGGAAAATGGCACGCCGGGCCGCTCAGCTTCAATGATCTTTTGTACCTCGGCATTTGTGCCGACCACCACCGTTGATTTCAGGACAATCACTGTCTCTGGTTTCATGGAACCAGCAATCTGTTTTGCCGCAGCATGAACGTATTGCAGATCCGCCTCACCATCTCCCCGCCGCGATGGTGTGCCAACTGCAACAAACACAACATCAGCCTGCGCAACAGCAGCGTTAAAATCAGTCGTAAACGTCAGGCGCTGCCGGTTCTGTTCCATGAGACGATCAAGGCCCGGCTCATAAATCGGCAAATCACCTTCATTCAATGCCTCAATCTTGTCGGCATCCAGATCAACGCAGGTAACCTCGAAACCAAATTCGGAAAAACAGATGCCCGACACAAGGCCAACATAGCCGGTACCGATAATAGTGACTTGCATGGAAACTCCTATGAAGAGGCAATCTTGCTGCTGATGGTCTGCGCATCTCTTATTGCGGCATGGCGATGAAGTCACGGCAAAATACGGTGTAGTGGTATCGTGTCGTAGGACCGCGACTATAGAGTCACGAATGGCCTTTTACCCTCGAGGCTGTCGTCCTCGGATTTATTCCGTGGATCCATCGCGCCGACCGCAGTCTCAAGCAGGGATGGATTTTTTGAATGCTTTGCCAAAGAATCATCGTCGGATATGAGCTTGAGGGCCAAAACCTGCCGAAATTCCGCCATTCACCAGCTGCGGTCACACTCGCACATTATAAAGACTCTAGTCACACATCAGAACAAAATCTTAAAATGCCCGCCAAATATGTGTTCAGAATGCAACACTCACACTCCAAGACGCACCACACGGGCCTGGATGCCGATTTAACCGTTGATGAAACCGGCTCGATCCGTAATTGTCCAATTGCGTTAGGGGCGATTCATCCGGCGGCATGGCCTTCCAGAAAAAATCGCCTCAGCATTGGGGGGTTTGATCCCAGTTCATTAAACCAAGTCCATTTGGACCAGTTAACTGAACTAGATTATATCAGGCCCGATAATTGAAATGACTTTGGAGGTCATATTATGAAAAAGAGCATTTTGCTCGGCTCTGCCGCCGCTCTTGTCGCCGTTTCTGGCGCACAGGCTGCTGATTTGCCAATCGTAGAACCAGTTGATTACGTTCGTGTGTGTGATGCATTTGGCGCTGGTTTCCATTACATCCCAGGCACAGAAACCTGTCTTAGATTCTCTGGCCGTGTACGGACAGAAATCGGCATTGGTTCAATTGACGACGAGGGCAGCGATGACGACGAACTCGATTCATCCTTCTTGAATTCAAACTTCGAGTTGATTGTAAATGCATCTTCCATGACTGAAGTCGGCATGCTGGTTGGTCAGTTCGCTATCTCCGCTTCTAACGAAGGCGATGTTGAACTCGGCGATGCGTGGATCACAATCGGTGAGAACATCTTGGTTGGTCGTGAAGTCTCCCGTTACGATTTCGGCGGTGGTTACGGCATATATGATGGTCTGTATGGTGATGAAGGCCTGAACCAGTTCACTTTCATCATGCCGTTCGGCAATGGCCTGTCCATGACACTGGGTCTTGAGGATGGCCGTGATCGTCGCGCCAATATCGCTCAGTACAACGGTAATGACGCTAGTACCGTTCTGACCGTGCTTTCTGCGTTTGATGTTAGTGCGCCTGGTACTGTTGGCGGCACCGTATCTGCTACCACGACCGTAGCAACGGGTGCTTATATTGGTCAGGATGCGACCTATGCTGGTATGGAAATTCCTGAAGTAGTCGCAAGTCTTCGAATTTCACAAGGTTGGGGTTCTGCTCAGATTTCTGGTGCTCTACATCAGATTCGCTCTATCACAACATTTGATGCAACTGCGCCCTTTACCGTAGCAGGTATTGGGACTGCTCCATCGGTGGCCGATAATGCGGCGGCCAATGGAATAATTATCGCAAGTGACATAAACCCTGGTGTGCTTGATGAAGATTACGGTTGGGCAATTCAGGCTGGTGTCGAGTTAAATGTCGGTTCCATGACCAAAGTGAAGGTCGTTGGTGCTTATGCTGATGGTGCCATGCACTACATCGGCGGCGGCGACTACTATGAAGCTGCAGTTGACTACACCACTGGCAATATTACTGACACAATGAGTGGTTGGTATGTCCTGGCTGGTTTGAGCCATGACTTCTCCAGTGCTCTGCAGGTTGCTGTCACTGGTGCTTACCATGACTTTGACGATCAGGCTGAACTCTGGTTAGTTAGTGCTAACCTCGAGTATGAAGTTGTCGAAAACCTTACTGTTAGCTTGGCTGGCCAGTATACAGACACAGAAAACGAAGCAAATGCAATGCTTGGTTCGACTGCCTCAGATACTGAGAACTGGGAAGCTAAACTGCGTATTCAACGCGACTTCTAAGCTTCTAAATTGATCTGATAGCATCTTTGCTGTTAGTTATTAAAGGCCCGGCTATTTGCCGGGCCTTTTTTGGTGGGGTGTTCTTGGGCTGCCATTGCTTTCACGCGGTTTTGGAAGTGGCAAAGTAGCTCTGTCAATCTGAAAGCTGAAACACCTCGGCCAAATCGTGTGCTTACGACAATACGGATGATGCCTATGTCGGTTTCCAAGTTTAAAGACGCTCAAGAGGTCTATGATATGGGCCACTTTGCGGCTGCAATAACATATGCAAAAGAAGCGCTGAAAGCTGATAAGAAAAACTGGCAGATATTGAACTTTATCGGATCGGCTTTTGCCAATCTTGGCGAATACGATGAATGTGTAAAATACTGCAAGAGAGCATTAAAAATCTCACCGCGGAATGCTCATGTACTCTCGAATACTGCTGTAGCGTATCAGGAGAAAGGACAGCATGAACGTGCAATACAATATTTCAACCAAGCTGTTGCTATCGAACCTGAGACTCCGGTCTTTAAGCACAATTTGGCACATCTAAATTTCTTGTTGGGAGATTTTGAAGAATTCGTGAAAAATTATCCCTACAGACATTTTGTTGACAAAAGTTTTGTGACCACACAAGAGCCACTACTTGGTTTTTCACAGGAACAACGTTTTGAGGGGAAAAGCATTCTCGTATATCAGGAGCAAGGATTGGGTGACGAGATTTTTTTCATCAGGTTATTACCCGAATTTCTAAGGAACCACCCGTCTGAATTGTCAGTGATATGCGATCCGAGATTGAAGAAAATTTGCTCAAGAAGCTTCGATAACATCAAATTCTATTCAAGTGTTGAGGACATACATGAAGATAACGAAATCGAATGTAAAATTCCGATGGGAGACCTGTTGCTTTTCTCGAAGCACGATAATTCGCGGGTTACATGTCCTCCCTGGCAGCCGGATAAAGCCAAATTTGATGCTTGGAAGAACAGACTTTCCTCGTTGAGAAAACAATATCCCGCAATCGGAATAAGTTGGTCGGGAGGCCGTCACCTGCGCTCCAAAAAGAAACGCAGCATCAGTTTGCCAGATTTGATTATGAGTCTTCCAACCAATGTGCATTTAGTAAATGTTCAGTATGACTATGATCCAAACGAGATACGCGATGCAGAGATAAAATGCGAGAGGAAGATTTGGAATTGGGATTTTTTTGACCCAAAATATGATATTGAAAACCTTGCAGGATTAGTGGCAAATTTGGATGCTGTTGTATCTGTTGACAATACAACTGTCCATTTGGCTGGCGCATTGGGTGTTTCAACTATAGTGCTTCTGCCAGTCGATCCTGACTTCCGGTGGGGCCTGAGCAATGAAACCTCACCATTTTATCCCTCGGTTTCCTGCATTCGCCAGAAGTCATTTGACAGTTGGGATGTCCTTGAAGAAATAGATATTACACTACATAGATTACTCAAATTTTAAAGGTCTCACGTTTGATCAAGGGGCAGTAAATGAGTTTTAATATATAAAATAGATAAATTTACCTGAGAATCATGTGTTTGAAATTGTGGAATAGAAATACGGCGGACGGATGTCATGAAACAGAGTGAGCGGAGTGTCGCCGTGATATTCGCGAATTTGAAGGGAAACGTTGGAGACCTTGCTATTCTGGAAGCAATGTTGCTGGATTTGTCCAAAAGGTTCCCATCACACTCCATCGATGTTTATCCTCACCCTATTACAAAAGTTGATGGCCCTCGCTTTGCTGAGTTCCAGCGTTTTAGCCCTTCCTTCAACTTGAAGCGCAAGACCGTATTCGATACAAAGACGCACTATTGGCAAAGTGTTGGTAAAAAGAGGCTCCATCGACTAGATTCTTCACGTGAGATATTCTCATTCGCTGAGAGGTTTATGCCTTTTTTTTCCAAGTTCACCGACTACGAATGGATTTGCGTAGCTGGCGGTGAACAGTTTGTTGGTCCGAAGTTAAGTGTTTGCATGTTTTCGACATTGCTTTGCATACAACAATTCAACAAAAATATTTGCGCCTATCCGTTTTCGGTCCGGCCGGGAATTCTTGGGATCTACCCAAAAGAAAATCTGTCCGAGTATTTTGGGCTTCTGTCCAAGCCAATCGTTGTTCGGGACGGGATTACGAAAGGGATGTTTGATCAGTTAAGCAAAGATTCAGTGGTAGGATTGGATTGTGTTTATGGTCTCCGGCACTTGGCGCGTTTGATTGCGCCCGAAGCAGGAAGGGAGGTAGAGCGCGTCATTTATGCAGTGACCGGACAGAACAATTTTTCTGAGTTGTGCGCAGGTGTTAAGCAGGTGATCGACGGCGGCAGGCGAGTTGAACTCCTAACCACATGTTATCCTGAAGATGGCGCACAAATACGTAAGATTTCTGAAATATTTGACATTGAATGGCACGCACCAATGAGTTGGCAGGCGACGGTCGCTGAATTCAAAGCAAGTAGCCTGGTGATTACAAATCGACTGCACGGCCTGATATTAGGGTCTCTCGCAGAAACACCGTTGTTGCCAGTTGCGGACAGAAAGAAACCTGAAGCTTTTGTAGCTGATGCGGGAATTCCTCATCATGCAAAATTGCCGGAAGAGATTACTTCTGATTTACTTCAGAAAGTAGATGCGGATAGTGCCCTTATTCTCCAGAGAATGACGGACTATTGCTGCAACGCATCCAGACTACCTACTGGGCCTTTCGCTCTCTCATAACAGAGAAGCGCATACCCATCTTTCCTTTTTCGACGTCAGAGTGGACTTGTCCTGATTTAATTCCGCATTCATCACTGGGCAACATTACGCCCATCGAATTCGCCATGAAAATGGCACTGGAAAAACAGGCCGCATAAGGTAATCCCCCCATTTTTAATTGGGTCCAGCCGTAGAATTTACGCGGCCATTTTCAGTTTCATGGCGGGTGTGATGCCGCCGATGCCCATGTTGGGACGCTCGTTGTTGTATGTCCAGAGCCATTCTGTGGCCTGATCCTGTGCCTCCTCAATCGTTTCAAAGATATATTGTCCCAGCCACTCGCCACGAACTGTGCGGTTGTAACGTTCGATATAGGCGTTTTGCTGGGGTTTTCCGGGCTGGATGTATTCAAGCCGAACCGCTTGTTGTTCGGCCCAGGCCATCAACTTGCCACTGACGTATTCTGGCCCATTATCGACACGAATTGCTTGCGGCTTGCCACGCCATTCGATGATCTGATTCAGGCTGCGCACAACGCGTTCGGCGGGCAATGAGAAGTCCACCTCAATGGCCAGTCCCTCACGGTTAAAGTCATCCAGGACATTCAGTGTTCGGATCGAACGACCATCAGCCAACTGATCTGCCATAAAATCCATAGACCAAGTATCGTTGGGCTTGTCAGGCACCGCCAGCGGTTCTGGCTTGTCCCGCTTCAACCGTTTCTTCGGCTTAATCCGCAAGTTCAGCTCCAACTCGCAGTAAATCCGGTAGACCCGTTTGTGGTTCCAGCTATAGCCCTGCACGTTGCGCAGATACAGAAAACACAGACCAAAGCCCCAAGTGCGCTTGTTCGCCGTTATACGTTCCAGCCAATCGGCAATATCTTCATTCTCATCGCTTAATACGGGGCTGTATCGATAGCATGTCTCGCTGATTTGGAACGCCCGGCAGGCCAGCGCGATACTGACCCCATGCTGTGTGACCGCATTCATGGCCATCTCTCGCCTGCGAGACGGCCTCAACGCTTTTTTCCAAGGGCTTCCTTCAGCAGCTCGTTCTGCATGCTCATCTCGGCATACATCTTCTTCAGACGTCGGTTCTGATCCGCCATGTCCTTCATCTCACAAATCAAGGAGGCGTCCATACCGCCAAACTTGGCCCGCCACTTGTAGAAGCTTGCGTTGCTCATCCCATGTTCTCGGCAGAGCTCTGAGACCGGCACACCGCCCTCCGCCTGCTTCAAAATGCCCATGATCTGCGCGTCGCTGTATCGTGCTGTCTTCATCAAAAATCTCCTCAGATATCTTGCCGAGAAAATTCTACTTTTGAACACCACTAATTTTAGGGGGGATTACCCGCCCACATAGCGCTATTGACAATCGGGTCCCAATGGACTTGATGAAATCAGATCACGTATCCAGCCCGTATTCTTGATTTAGTCCAGAAAGCTCTAACCTCGAATGAGGGAAAGTTTGGGAGCGGAGCAATAAACCGACGAATTCTCCAAATGGCTGGAGGAGAGTTGGGTCTCAGGTCAAGATGAAAATAGGGTGCTAGTTTAAATGCCGATATATAGCCTGTTAGCAAACGGAAGGCGGTTCAACATGCTTTCTGTGCAAATCCCCAAAACCGGCGGAACATCCGTCGCACAATTCCTCAGGCATGCAGGCTTCAGTGAACATTTTGGAATAGATCATAAAGCTGTTCGTCCAGCGATGATATGCCCTCCACAACATTATGATTATGACCTCATAAGTAAATTCGTAAGATTTGAACGATTGGGCTATAGCTTCGCGATTGTACGCCACCCGATTTCCAGAATCATATCTGATTACAAATGGGCAACTACGAAAACGATGATGAAAGCTAGCAACTTCTCATTCGACGAATGGGTGCAACGCTGTTTCAACGAATTTGATCGCAACGAATATTTTTTAGCAAATCATATCAAACCACAACACAAATTTGTCGGCCCGAAAATTTCTCGCGTCTTTAAATATGAGGACGGATTGAACTCTATAATGAGCGAAATATTCAATCACTGTAATTTTTCAATGATCAGGCCAATTGAACTACCAACACTAAACAAAACGACACCTAAGGAAATTCACATGAAACAAGAAACAGAAACTCTAATTAGGTCGTTTTATGCGAAAGACTTTGAACAATTCGGCTACGATTAGATGTAGAAGTTCATCCTTTATTCGATACACCCTTATTCGCCCGAAACTTTGAACGCGCTTTCAAAGAGATGAATCGACGCAGCCTGACTGGTGAGCCACACACCAGTTTCCATGTATCTGAGTGTAAACCCTGATCTCAGCCGAAATTCCGCTACATTAAGGTAACATCTGCCCGCAAGGGGATGAGAACTTCCGACGTGAATGCATGTCATACCTAAGGTTTATTGGGAAAACGAACCACGGGTCGCAAAAGTTTCCAAATTGTTAACCATACGCGTTTACCGCTGGTTCATATCCTGAGAGGCTTGATGGCTCTGGCCTTGGCGTTGGTAGGGCGCAATCCCACCAAATTTTTCTGCTAGTAGAGCCTGAAATCCGGTGGAGCATGATACACGCAAGGGTGGATAGCGATCTGTGAGACATTCAACCAGCGTCCTGACCATCTCAGCCTGTGCCATTGTCGTAGCATCCAGTCCGGTCGTGGCCAGCAGCAACATTCCTTCAGCAGTACCAATCAACTATGTTCGCATCTGTGACAGTTTCGGACGTGGCTACCACTACATTCCCGGTACTGAAACCTGCCTTAAATTCTCAGGCTACGTCCGTGCAGAAATTGGCCTGAAGGACACAAGCGACAATGATTCGGAAGATCTGAGTTTCTTCGACCGCGAAATCGAATTGGTCATTGATGCAGCTTCCATGACCGAGATCGGCATGGTGATCGGCCACTTCGTGCTCAACAACAACAAGAATGACACTGTATCGGTTCGTGACGCCTGGATAAAAATTGGCGAGTCGCTTCTGGTTGGACGCGAGCGCTCTCAATACGACTTTAGCGGCGGCTATGGCATGTATGACGGCTATTACGCCGACGAAGCGCTGAACCAATTCACATTTTTTGCGCCCTTGGGTGATGATATTCGCTTCAGCCTTGGCGTTGAGGACGGACGCAACCGGGAAGCGAATATCGCTCAGACAAGCGCAGGCACAGGCTTTTCCAAAAATGTATCCTACGCCGGCATGAAAATACCGGATGTCGTTGCCAGCCTTCGTATTTCCCAGGCTTGGGGAAGTGCGCAGGTTTCCGGTGCTGTCCATCAAATCAGGGCAAATGCCGATGCAGGTGTTTTTGAAGATTTTGGTTTTGCGGCGCAAGCGGGGGCCGAATTCAGGCCCAATCGGCAGACGCGGTTCAAGTTTGTTGCGGCCTACGCCGATGGCGCGATGCACTATGTTGGTGGCGATGATTTTTATGAAGCACAACTCAGCGATACATCCACCGACATCGATGAAACACTCAATGGATGGTATGTTCTTGCAGGTTTGAACCAGAGACTGACAAAAACCGTATCTTTGGAAACCACTGCCTCCTTCCACGACTTTGTCGATCAGGCTGAAGTCTGGCAGTTGGGCGCGACACTGTTCTACCAGCCTACGCGAGAACTCCGCATTCGCTTTGGCGCGATGTATGGAGGGTTCGACTATGACAATACCATTCTGGGCAACGAACTAAATGATGGTGACGACGATAATTGGGAAGTAAAACTGCGCGTCCAACGGAACTTTTGAAAATTGAAGCCCCTTGAGGCGCTTTGTATCGAACGAAGGCCTCCTTCAGACGCTATGACTTGTCGTTGGCCGTTCAGACAGAATTGATGTTTCAGATTGTCTGAACACACATTTCCCGCCTCAATTTCCCCAAATTGTGCCGACAATAGAAATACATATCTGGCAAACCCTCTCCACACTTGCTATTTCAGCGTTAAACCTAAAAAGCGTGGTCAAATGTCCCAGCAACTGTCTCATCTTAAACGCCTCGAAGCCGAGGCCATTCACATTTTTCGCGAGGTCGCTGCCTCGTTCGAAAAACCGGTGATGCTCTATTCAATCGGCAAGGATTCCTCAGTCCTGCTGCATCTCGCCATAAAAGCGTTTTATCCGGCTAAGCCGCCATTTCCATTCCTGCATGTGGATACCACCTGGAAATTCCAGGAAATGATCCAGTTTCGTGATGACACCGCAAAACGCCTCGGCATTGATCTGATTGTGCATATCAATCAGGAGGGGGTGGCTCAGGGCATCAACCCGTTTGATCATGGCTCCAATACGCACACCCATATTATGAAGACGGCTTCGTTGCGTCAGGCGCTGGACAAATACGGCTTTGATGCTGCCTTTGGCGGCGCACGCCGGGATGAAGAGAAGAGCCGCGCCAAAGAGCGTATTTTTTCATTCCGCGATGCCCAACATGGCTGGGACCCGAAAAATCAACGCCCGGAAATGTGGAAGATTTACAACACGCGCGTTGCCAAGGGCGAGTCCATTCGCGTCTTTCCCATCTCCAACTGGACCGAACTGGATATCTGGCAGTATATTTTGCTGGAAGATATTCCCATCGTACCGCTCTATTTTGCTAAAAAGCGCCCAGTGGTCGAGCGCGACGGTATGCTGATCATGAAAGATGATGATCGCATGAAGTTGAACTCGGGGGAGACGACCAGTGACCAGATGGTGCGCTTCCGCACATTGGGTTGCTATCCGCTGACCGCGGCCATTGAATCAGACGCAGATACGTTGGAAGCCATTGTCAGCGAAATGCTGATTGCCCGCACATCCGAGCGACAGGGTCGATTGATCGACCGGGATGAAGCAGGCTCCATGGAGAAGAAGAAGCGCGAGGGGTACTTCTGATGAACAGTCTTGATACACCCGCAGCGCTGAAATCCTTTCTGGCTGAGCAGGAACAGAAAACCCTCTTGCGGTTTCTCACCTGCGGCTCCGTCGATGATGGTAAATCCACGTTGATTGGCCGTCTGCTCTTCGACACCAAGCTTATCTATGAGGACCAACTGGCGGCTCTCGAAAACGAAAGTCGCAAATGGGGCACAGTCGGTGAGGACATCGATCTGGCGCTTTTGGTCGATGGGCTGGAAGCCGAGCGCGAGCAGGGCATCACAATTGATGTCGCCTACCGGTTTTTCTCCACATCACGCCGCAAATTCATCGTCGCCGATACGCCCGGCCACGAGCAATACACAAGAAATATGGCGACCGGGGCTTCAACAGCTGATCTGGCGGTGGTTCTGGTTGATGCGCGCAAAGGGCTTTTGACACAAACACGTCGACACACTTTCATTGCGTCCCTGCTAGGCATTCGGCACATCATCGTCGCCATCAACAAGATCGATCTGGTCAATTATGATCGCTCGATTTTTGAGAAAATTGACGAGGATTTCAGAGCCATGTCGGCAGATATGGGCTTTGCCAGCATTACGCCGATCCCATTGTCTGCGCGTTTTGGTGATAATGTCACGGCACCGTCTCCCAATATGGAGTGGTACAATGGCCCAACACTGCTCGGGCATCTTGAGACTGTGGAATTCGAAGATGAACGTCTGGACAGTCCGTTCCGGTTCCCGGTGCAATATGTATTGCGTCCCGATTTGAATTTCCGTGGTTTTGCCGGAACGCTGGCTGCTGGCACTGTGAAGCCGGGTCATCCGGTTGTGGTTGCCAAATCCGGCAAGCCCAGCACCGTCAAGCGCATCGTCACCATGGATGGTGATCTTGATAGGGCCGTTGAAGGGCAGGCGGTCACGCTTGTGCTGGAAGATGAGATTGAGGTCTCGCGTGGCAATATGCTGGTTGCGCCAGAGGATCGGCCAGAGGTCGCCGATCAGTTTGCCGCCAATATCGTCTGGTTTTCAGAAGACGCTATGCTGCCCGGACGACAATTCATTTTGCGCACCGAAACAGATCGCGCCACGGTTTCAGTAAACGATTTGCGTCACCGTATCGATGTGAACAGCTTTGCCCATGAGGCAGCCAAAAGCCTGGAATTGAACGAAGTTGGTTATTGTCACCTGTCAGCCCAATCGCCCATTGCCTTTGACCCCTATTCAGACAACCGTGCGACAGGCGCATTCATTCTGATTGATCGCCTGACCAATGCAACAGTCGGGGCAGGCATGATCGTACATGCACTGCGCAGGGCATCCAACGTCCACTGGCAAGCCATAGATGTGGACAAGAAAACCCGAGCTGACCAAAAGGGGCAGAAGGCTGCCGTTCTGTGGTTTACCGGCCTGTCCGGCTCTGGCAAATCCACCATTGCCAACCTTCTTGAAAAGAAGCTTCTGGCAGAGGGACGGCACAGTAGCATTCTGGACGGCGACAATGTGCGTCACGGCCTTAACCGCGATCTCGGCTTTACCGATGAAGACAGGGTGGAAAACATTCGCCGCGTTGGCGAGGTTTCCAAACTCATGGTCGAGGCTGGTCTCATCACATTGGTGTCTTTCATTTCGCCATTCCGGGCGGAGCGTCAACTGGTGCGCGATATGCTGGACGAGGGTGAGTTTGTTGAGATTTTTGTCGACACCCCGTTTGAAGAATGTGCAAAGCGCGATCCCAAGGGGCTTTATGCAAAAGCCTTGAGGGGTGAAATAAAGAATTTCACTGGCGTTGATTCACCCTACGAAGCACCGACGGCACCGGACATTCATTTGCAGACATCGGGCAAGTCCCCGGAAGAACTGCTGGATGTTCTGGAAGACGCATTACGCGCAAAAGGGATCTTGTGATGGACAATTCGCAGTCTGAAAAATTGCCGGAAGAGGTTCTGGCACCCATGATCGCGCATTTTGAAGACCTGGCAATCAAAGCCGGCGCTGTGATCATGCCGTTTTACGAAAATGGCTGCGAGACAATGATCAAGGATGATGAATCCCCGGTCACAGCTGCAGATCACGCGGCTGAAGCAATTATTCTTGCCGGATTGCGTGCGACCTATCCTGATATTCCGGTCGTTGCGGAAGAAGAAATCTGTGCAGGCCATATGCCTGAAGCGTTGGGACGGCGTTTCTTTTTGGTAGACCCCCTGGACGGCACCAGAGAATTCATCAATCAACGCTCTGACTTCACAGTCAATATCGCGCTTATCGAAGATGGCTGCCCGGTTGCCGGTACCGTCTATGCACCGGTGCGTGGCGAGTTGTTCTCAGGATTCGGTAACACCGCAAGCTATCTTGAGGTGGCGCAGGAAAACCTCGGCGAACGCGTCGCGCTGAAAGTGAGCGGCAAGACCAAAGCCGAAGTGGCTGTCGCCAGCAGATCCCATAGAACGCCGGAAACCGATGCATTCCTGGAAACCCACAATATCACCGATTGTGTGTCAGTCGGTTCGTCCCTTAAGTTTTGCCTGCTGGCCAAGGGAGACGCCGATATTTACCCAAGATTTGGCCGCACCATGGAATGGGACACAGCCGCAGGAGATGCGGTGTTACGCGCGGCAGGCGGTCTGACAACCTGCTCAGACGGGTCTGTCTTTGCTTATGGCAAACAGAATCAGACCCATGATGCTCCTTTCGCCAACCCGTTCTTTATCTCCTGGGCAACCCAAATTATTCCTGATTTGGAAACGGAAGGTGCCGGGTAGGGCACGCCATCTGGCAAGAGCTTATGTTATAAGTGCTGGGGATCACTGAAGATTTGGCGTTGATCACGAAAATCATGCTGCCGCACCGGATATTGTAAGCGAATTTCATTTGAGTTTTAGTTTTTGAATTCAGATGCTATGCTTACGGCGGACTTTCAACAGTTGAAGGGATTGAGCTGCCATGGGATTTACATTCGGAACCTGGATTCTGGCGCTGATCTTTCTAGCGATCGGATACTACGTTGGTTGGACGACGCGTCCCCAAAAAGCTGACGGCAAGGAGTAGCGGCCATGTTCTCCATTCCAGCAATATTGCTTTACGTTCTGTTCTTCGTAGTCGGTTGGTTGTTTGCGCGTTGGCGTGGCGCACAGGAACAATCCAGAAAAGTGATGACGCCTGCCGTCAGCACACCACAACCGCAAGCAAAGGCGCCAGAGGTTGCCGCGAAACCAGATACGGTTTCGACAATCGAAAAAGAGCCAGCCAAGCCGCCTAAGGCAACGCCAAAGCCGAAACCAAAGGTCGAGGCCGAGCCAAAGGAAACTGCTTTGAAGGCTGATAGTCAGCCGACTGTCAAAAAAGACGTGCCCAAGGAAAAGAAAAAAGCCGCAAAGGCAGCTTCGAAGCCGATCGTTTCCTCCGATCCGGACAAGCCAGAACGTCTGTCAGCTCCACGTGATGGCGATGCGGACGATCTCAAGCGGGTGAAGGGAATCGGACCGGCGAATGAGAAAAAGCTGAATGCATTCGGCGTCTATCATTTTGACCAGATCGCCAATTGGAGTGCTGATCAGGCCGAGTGGATTGGCAAGGAATTGTCCTTTCCCGGACGAATTGAACGGGAAGAATGGATCGAACAGGCCAAGGTTCTGGCATCTGGTGGCGATACCGAGTTTTCAAAACGTTCTGATAAGCGCTAGAACGTTTACTGTCGTTGACAGAAAAGGAGGGCGTCTATCCGATGCCTTCCGCCTTGTTGCAATGCTCAAGAATGACATCCTGTGTGCTGCGGTCCCACAACAGTGGCGCATGCCCTTCGTCTTTGATGGTTTTGGCAACCATCTCTGGATGAACCTCTTTCATCTGGTCGACCGTAGACTTCGCCAGAATATCTGAACGCTCACCGCGCAAAACCAAAGTTGGCACCTGTTTCAAAGCCGCAAATTGCGGCCACACAGTAGGCAGGGGTTGGCTGAGATCGAGATAGTCAAAGCTTTTGAGCAGCTTCTTGTCGTAGTCTGGTTCGGCACGCTTTTTGCCCTGCACATACAATTGACGCGCCAGTTTCAACCATCCGTCCGAATCGAGACGCGGAAATTGCTGATTGTGTACCGTTTGCATATAGGCTGCAGCGTCCTCAATCGTATTCTGCGGCCGCATATTATTTGAATATGATTTGATTCGTGCCAGTCCGCCGGCTTCCACAACCGGGCCGATATCATTCAGGACAACAGACTTCATTATGCCGGGCCGTATCGCCGTAAGCGCGAATAAAATGAGCCCACCGCGTGACGTTCCGATAAAATGGGCATGCTCAATGTTTAACCGAGCAAGCGTTGTCAGCAGGTCGTTTGCCTCCTGAAGGATTGTATAGTTCTGCCAATCCGGATCTGCTCCCGACAGGCCGCGCCCGCGATAATCAACGCAAACCACTTTTCGCGCAGGGTTGGCCTCCTGGCTGAGATAAGTGGCGATATCATCAAAGTCTTTTCCATTTCGGGTCAGACCGGGCAAACACACCACTGGAATGGCATGTTGATGCTCTTCTCCATAAACCCTTGCATGAAGTCTGACGCCGTCCTGCGCATGCAGGAACACGTCTCTTGCACCGGGGGGAGCCGCAGGGATATCTGGAGTTGCGGCCTCATCTATGGTTTCGGCTGGGCTTTCAACCTCATCAGTCATGTTTCTAGCCGCCCCGACGCAAATCTGTGCTCATGGTCAGGCCACCTTCACTGAGTCTTGCACGATAGACCTGATTATTCTCCATGATCTTCTGCACATAGGAACGGGTCTCGGTAAACGGAATGCTTTCCACCCAGTCGACAATGCCATCGACATTCATTTTGCGTGGATCACCATAGGTCTTGATCCATCGGCGGACCCGACTTCCGCCAGCATTGTAGCCAGCAAATGTCATGATCATGGATCCGTTATATTCCGCCAGTAATTGCTCAAGATACGCCGCCCCAAGTGTTGCATTGTAGGTAGGGTCACTTGTTAGCCGGGCCTTGGAGTATTTCAGCTTCAGGCCACGAGAAACTTCCTTGGCGGTCGCTGGCATCAATTGCAGCAATCCGCGCGCGCCAGCACCACTGACAGCTTGCGGGTTGAAGCCGCTCTCTTGTCGGGCGATAGAATAGACCAGTGCTTTGCCAACCGAGCGTGGCACGCGGGCCTTGCCTGGAATGGCGGCGACCGGGAATGACAGCAGATGAAGGGCATGGCCTTCGGCTTCTGCCAATCGACCAATCTGCAGTGCCAGCCGGTGTTGGTTTGTCTTTTCCGCGAACTGCGCAAGCAGAACAATCTCTGCAGGATCCTTCAGGGTTTGTGACAAGGCACGCGCAAACGTACCGGCAAGATCATCGCGTCCAATCTTCATCAACCGATCGATTGCCTGGACAGGAATGCGTGCCTCGTGCCGTTTTCGAATGTCTCTGGTTACGTTCGGGTTGCCAGCCAGTTGAAGGGAGCGCCGTCCAACTTTTTCATTGGCAAGTTGACCATAAAAGACGGTGGGATATTGTGCTGCACGCTGAAAGTTCTGTTTCGCGTCGCCTCGGTTTCCCATGGCTTCATCGGCACGTCCCATCCAGTAATAGGCCCTGGCAATACTTCTGGGTTTGGTTGCAATGCGTGCAATATTTTCAAAGTGCGGCTTGGCCAGTTTGGGTTTGTCTAAAAACCGCAATGCAAACCAGCCGGCGTGAAACTCCGCATCGGCTATGGTTGCTGGTGAACCGCCACGATGGGCCGCTGCAATATCGTAGGCCTGCTGATTGCGGCCAAGTTCCATCATCTCGCGAGAGGCCAGTTTGCGTTCAATCCACCATTCATCGGGATCGACCAGAAGGGCCGGATCGGTTGGCGCAGTCTGCAAGAGAGCAGCAGAATCACGCGGATTCTTGGTGCGTCGCAAATGCTGAACTTTGCCAAAAATGTAACTCGGTTCCTTACGCAGCGAGGCGGGAACCTTTTTCAGGGCCGACGCGGCTTTGGATCGACGAATGACGGCCTGACGTGCCTTTGCAAGCTTCAGATAGTCCTTGCTGACAAGACCTGCGATGCGCACGGCTTCAGATGTCCGTTCGCGATAGAGCAGCATTTCCGCGCGCCATTTATGATCGCTTTTGCGCAAAACGGATTTGAATTTCGATTTGATTTCATTCTCATATGACCGTGACAGGCGACTGGTCCGCCAAAGATCCCCTATAAGCTTGGCGGCTTCGTCTTTCCGCCCGGCAGCCAGAAGCGCTTCTGACTTTTGAATAATACCGCGAATTGAAACCGGGTCGGTATCTCCATAAACTGAAAGCACCATGCTGCTTCCGATTTTCTGCCGTGCCAGCGCTTCTTCAGCACGCCGTTTCATCGTCGTTTGCATCGGAAAATCGGGATGTTGAGCCCGGAACTCGGAAATCATGCCATACGGAATGAGTGGGTCACCTGTTCTTATCAGCCGCCAGGTCAATATGGCTTTGTCCACTGGGTCTTTCATCGCGGCACGAAAGGCAAGTGCGTCCAGAATCTTGTTGTTCTCCACAGCTACCAATGCCGTCTTCAAGCTTCCTTTACGCGCCTCCACGTTGGGCATATCTGCCGTCATTTTCGGCAGGAAAGACATCAGCGTTTTTGGCGCTTCTGCGGGACGGGGCGTTGGAATCGGGATTTTCGCACCTTCAATGAGCTTGGCGATACCATCTGCTGGTGCGTTTGCTTGCGCACCAAAAGGCGTCAACAGGCATGCGCCGACAACCGCGATCACAGTCATCGGGGTGGTAAACAGGCGTTTGTAAGCCGGGTTCCCCGGCAAGTCAGAAGCCTTTTGGACATGCATTGGCGAGGGCCCTTTTTAGAGAAAGAATCTGTAAATTTTATTTTAGGTGATAAATCGTTAACCGAGGCTTTGAATTCTTGGAATTAGGTCTTTTTTTTGAATTTTCCAGCAGATCGGTAACCATGTGTGTCGTCTTTGTGACGGTTTTCGTGGACCTGCCTTCATTAATTGGTCCTGAACCTAATGGCTTGAAGAAATGCAGAGGCCCCTCTATGGTCCCGCTCACTTCGAAATCACGATAAATGGCCTCGTAGAGAGGCGCATATTAACAACGGAAATGACCATGTTTAAAGGCTCGCTAACCGCTCTCGTTACTCCCTTTCTGTCGGGTGGCGCATTGGACGAAAAGGGGCTGGAGCGATTGGTGAACTGGCAGATTGATGAAGGCTCTCACGGCCTTGTTCCTGTCGGTACAACTGGCGAGTCGCCCACGCTTAGTCATGAAGAGCACAAGCGCGTCGTCACCCAGTGTGTGGCGATAACAAATCGCAGGGTGCCAATTATTGCTGGAGCCGGCTCGAACAATACGGTTGAGGCGATTGATTTTGCTCAGCACGCCCAACACGCCGGCGCGGACGCTGTGCTTGTGGTCACGCCCTATTACAACAAGCCCAGCCAGGAAGGCCTGTAACAGCATTTCAAGGCCGTCAATGACGCAATTGACATTCCGATTATCATTTACAACATCCCGCCACGCAGCGTTGTGGACATGTCTGTGGAAACCATGCAGCGCCTGTTTGACGATTGCGCAAATATCGTAGGCGTCAAGGATGCCACGGCAAATGTCACGCGTGTCAGTGACCAGCGCTTGGCGATGGGTGACAAATTCCTTCAATTGTCGGGCGAAGACGGGTCTGCAATCGGCTACATGGCCCATGGCGGACATGGCTGCATTTCCGTTGCCTCAAATGTTGCGCCCGCTTTGTGCGCCAAATTTCAGGAAGCCTGTCTTGCGGGCGATTATGCCACAGCGCTTGAATTGCAGGACAAATTGTACCCGCTTCACAAGGCGCTTTTCATCGATCCCAATCCAGCACCTAGCAAATACGCCTTGTCGCTCTTAAATATCTGTGGCGAGGAGTTGCGTCTGCCAATGGTGCCAGCGTCAGATTCAACCCGCGCCGAGGTTCGCTCAGCGATGGAACATGCTGGGCTGTTGTAACGTTAAATAATAAGCGAGTTCATCGTGAGTGCCAAACAGGCTGAAAAGCCAAAGCGACAAATCATTGCCGACAACCGCCGTGCGCGGTTCGACTATGAGATTGGGGATGTGGTTGAAGCTGGCATCATGCTGGTCGGAACCGAGGTCAAGGCTTTGCGCAATGGTCGCGCAAACCTGCAGGAATCTTATGCCGGTCCTGACGGAAATGAACTGTATTTGTTCAACTTCCATATCCCGGAATACACGGAAGGCAATCGTAACAATCACGAGCCAAGGCGTCCCCGAAAACTGCTGATGAGCAGACGTGAAATTGATCGGATGCTCAATGGCATCCAACGCGGTGGCATGACCATCGTGCCTCTAAAGACCTATTTCAATGATCGTGGTCTGGTGAAGGTGGAACTGGCGCTGGCGAAGGGTAAGAAAAGCCACGACAAGCGCGAAACTGAAAAGCAGCGTGACTGGAATCGTGAAAAAAGCCGCTTGATGAAAAATCTGAGTTAGAGCGTTTCAATTGGTTTCATCTACCATTTTGCGAATGTCCTGAAATACACTTTCAAACATGTCGGTTGTCAGCCGTCTGGTATTCGTGTTGTAGCGCGAACAATGATAGCTATCCACCAGCGTAAATGACCGGCCTTCCCATTCCGGGAGGGCATGGATGGCACCGTGCCCAAAGGGAAATGTTGCCAGACGCAGACCCAGCGTGCGCAGGAATGTCTCATGAGCAATACGCCCAAGTGCCAGGACAATCTGCATGGAAGCATTGGCGTGCAAAGTGTTTTGCAGAAATGGCCTGCACGTATTGATCTCGGCGCCAACAGGTTTGTTGTCAGGAGGGACGCAGCGCACAGCATTTGTAATTGCTGTATCGATAAGCTTCAGCCCATCATCCGGACGGGCTTGATAAGTCCCGCTGGCAAAACCGAATTTTGTCAAAGTGGCATAAAGTAAATCACCCGCATAATCGCCAGTGAAAGGTCTTCCCGTAGCATTTGCGCCTCGAATGCCCGGCGCGAGGCCAAGCACCAGCAATCTTGGATCGGGCGCGCTGAATGTCGAAACCGGCGCATTGTGCCATTCGGGATATTCTGAACGCCACTTTTCGCGAAACGCCACCAGACGTGGACAGAAGGGACAGTCCGTTTCGGGGTCCGTTGCAGTTATTGTATCATTGGTCATGGTTTGGGCCGCGCCCCTTTTCTGCAACGCATTTATGAAATAACCGGTGTTCCGGGCGGTTTCTAAGTCTGGCTCTCATCATCATTTTGACTATCAGCGTCATCGAAAGTCTTCGCCGGTGGTCGTTCTGAAGGAACACGGCCCAACTCTTCCATGAGTTTGGATAATTCCAGAAAATGGTCAGCCTGCCTGCGAAGTTCATCAGCGATCATGGGTGGTTGGCTGTTCACAGTGGAAACAACGGTCACCTTTACGCCCTTGCGCTGAACAGCTTCCACAAGGGAGCGAAAATCACCGTCACCGGAGAAGAGAACAATATGGTCAACACGCTCAGCAATTTCCAAGGCACCGACAGCCAGTTCAATATCCATATTGCCTTTGATTTTCCGACGTCCGGATGCATCAACGAATTCCTTGGCTGGCTTGGTAACGACCGAATAGCCATTATAGGCAAGCCAATCTACGAGTGGCCGAATGGATGAGTGTTCCTGATCTTCCACAATTGCCGTATAATAATAGGCTCTCAGAAGATAGCCATCGGTTTGAAACCGTTTCAATAGACGCCGATAGTCAATATCAAAGCCCAGTGCTTTGCCCGCGGCATGCAGATTTGCGCCGTCGATAAACAGAGCAATCCGCTCTTTCGGCTGAAACATAAACAGGTCCTCGATAGTAAAGGTTCATCGCCGAGTGATATGAAAATACATAAAATCTAACGCCGTGAAGAGTGACGAGAGATACTATCGGGCCATCTGGCATGCAAGAAATTTGATGGAAACAGCCTTGGCTCACGTTTGTTTGCGGCGTCCCAATTCTAACATTATCCAAAATCCCGGATGCGCAGGGTAAGGACAGGAGCCAGCGTTATCATGATGCCTGCGAGGCAGAAATTTTAAGTGATCACAGACGCCTGATTTCCCGCAAGAATCCTTGCAATTGCAGAGGATGGCGCGTATATCCACGGCAAATTCCCATACAAGGAGACTGATATGGCACGCGTAACCGTTGAGGATTGCGTCGATAAGGTCGAAAACCGTTTCAATCTGGTGCTTTTGGCAGCCCATCGCGCGCGGATGATTTCGACCGGTTCTGAGCTGACAGTTGATCGCGACAACGATAAAAACCCGGTTGTATCACTGCGTGAAATCGCAGACGAGACGATTTCACCGGATGATTTGAATGAAGAACTGATCCATTCACTGCAGAAATATGTTGAGGTTGATGAACCTGAATCTGCAGCTGTTCCACTGCTGGAACACACCGCTGCAACTGTTCCCGGTGATCAGCCGGATGTCACATTCGATCAGATGTCCGAAGACGATCTTCTGGCAGGACTGGAAGGGCTCGTCCCACCAGAGCGTTCGGACGACTAACCGACCCGAAAGCAATGAATTCAGGCCGCCTCAGGATTTAGTTCTGAGGCGGCTTTTTTGTGTAATGATTTCGCAATTGCAAAATGATAGCGTGCTTAGCTCGGTACCTACATAGTGGGCATCAGCCAAAATCAGTCGAATTGAAAAGGTAAGTAGACGCCGATGATGCGTCAATTTGAACTGCTTGAACGCATTCAGCGCTACAATCCAGCCGCCGACGAGGTGCTGCTGAACAAAGCGTATATCTACGCCATGACGAAGCACGGCAAGCAGACCCGTGCGTCCGGTGATCCCTATTTTTCACACCCGCTGGAAGTCGCTGCCATTCTCACCGACCTCCAAATGGATGATGCGACGGTGGCCGTCGCCCTGTTGCACGATACGATTGAGGATACTGACGCCACGCGCGATGAAATTGATGCGCTGTTTGGTCGGGAAATTGGACACCTCGTTGATGGCCTGACGAAAATCAGACAACTCAATCTCGACTCGCGGCAGGAAGTTTCGCAAAAGGCCAAGCAGGCTGAAAACCTGCGTAAACTTCTTCTGGCCATTTCAGACGATGTGCGTGTCTTGCTCGTCAAACTGGCCGACCGCCTGCACAATATGCGCACACTGGATCATATGGCACCGGAAAAACGTGTGCGCATTGGTCAGGAAACGCTGGACATCTATGCACCATTGGCCGGACGCATGGGCATGCAGGACATGCGGGAAGAGCTGGAAGATCTTGCTTTCTTCCACAGCAATCCGGAAGCGCATAATGCCGTTAGCAAGAAGCTGAAAAAGCTTCTGGAGCAGAGCGAAACCGCCAAACAGAAAATTGAGGAAGAGCTTCATCAGAGACTTCAAAAGGCCGGTATCAGCGCAAAGGTCACAAGCCGTCACAAAAAACCGTACTCTGTGTTCAAGAAGATGGAACGCAAATCCATAAGCTTTGAACAACTGCCTGATATTCTGGGCTTTCGGATCATCACGGAAGATGAGCCGAGCTGTTACGTTGTGTTGGGAATTATCCACACCACATGGCCCCAGGTACCCGGTCGTTTCAAAGATTACATCTCGGTTCCAAAACAAAATGACTACCGGTCAATACACACCACCGTCGTGGGCCCGGCACGGGAACGGGTGGAATTGCAGATCCGGTCGGAAGAAATGCAGCAGATTGCGGAATACGGGATCGCCGCCCACAGTCTCTACAAGGATCCTGCGGTCGCAAAGGATCAGATTGGTGAAGTGGCTGCTGAATCCAATGCCTATGCTTGGTTGCGGAAAACAATTGAGTCTCTGTCGACTGGTGGAACGGCAGAAGAGTTTCTGGAAAACACGAAGCTGGAATTGTTTCACGATCAGGTTTTCTGTTTCACGCCAAAAGGACGACTGATCGCGTTGCCCACGGGTGCGACCCCGCTGGATTTTGCCTATGCTGTGCATACAGATGTCGGCAACACATGCGTTGGCTGCAAGGTCAATGGACGTATCATCGGTTTGGCCAGTACGCTGAAAAATGGTGATGAGGTCGAAATTATGACCTCAACCGGACAGACACCGCCGATAGCCTGGGAAAAAATTGCGGTGACCGGCCGCGCTCGCTCTGCCATCCGTCGCGCCAACAGGGCGCTGGAACGAGAAAGGTTCATTTCACTGGGTCGCCAGATGCTGGATTGGGGCTTTCGCGCAGTAGATCATCCTTATAATGCCGAACTGGTTGACAAGGCTGTAAGCATTTTGAAGCACGCGAACCGTGAAGATTTGATGGAAGCCCTTGGAGCGGGCGATCTGGGGGTCGATACGGCCATGAAGACTATTTTCCCCGACTTCCAGAAGAGCCGGGCCATGGTAAAGCCACTTCCAGAAAGTGAAGGTTGGTTCAGCCTTGCATCCAACAGATCAATGCGCTTCCGGTTTCCCAATGAGCCCATCTCAAATGAGCCTGGCGAGCGCCTTGATCACAATATGATGAATATAAAGCAGCTTGCCGGAAACTCGACCGTTCGTTTTGCACCTGGCGGCGGCGCTGTTCCCGGTGATCGCATTGTTGGCATTGTGACAGCCGGAGAGGGGATTGCGGTTTACCCGATCCACTCGGAAAGCCTTATGCGGTTTGATGAGGAACCTGATCGGTGGTTGGATGTCCAGTGGGATGTGGACCCAGCCAGCAATGAGCGATTTCCAGCAAATTTGTTTGTTTCAATGATCAATGAACCGGGCTCGCTTGCTGGTATTGCAAACATTATTGCTCAGACTGACGGCAATATCGACAACATCAAGATGACCAAACGGGCTGATGATTTTACAGAAATGGCGATTGATTTGGAAGTTTGGGATTTAAAACACCTGATGCGTATCATAAATGAAGTGCGTGCCCTCAAAATTGTGTCGCATGTTGAGCGTATAAGTGAATAGGAAGCCAGAACAACAATGCAGGTGAGGAGTGGTGATGTTTGATGATAGCGGCAGTTTATTGAGACGATTTTCGTGAACAATTCACGTTCTTAGGTTAAACCACCCTCATTAGTATCCATTTTAAATCAAGTCATCGCGTTGAAATTTTAGTCTATGCTCTTCAGACGCAAACACCCTGAACAATTCTGGCAAAAGCTCAGGGTAGCTTTGTGGCCGCGCAGGAATTGGTGGCGCTCCGCGCAATACATCTCCAAGCGCGTTTTGCGATTGTCGGCATCGCCTCATGTGGTGGCAATGGGCTTTGCAGCGGGCGTGTTTGCGTCCTTTACCCCGTTTATCGGCTTTCACTTCGTGATCTGCTTTGCAATCGCCTACATCATGGGCGGCAATATGATTGCAGCGGCTCTGGGAACCTGGGTCGGGAATCCCATTACTTTTCCCTTCATCTGGTTCTATACATACAAATTCGGCAATCTGCTCCTGCACGGCCATGAGGGTGCCTTGTCCATGAGAGAGGTGTCTGGCCAATTGCTGCATCTGTCATTTGGCAATCTGGTTGAGCTGCTAAAGCCCATGACGCTTGGCGGATTCATGGCTGGCGTTCCCATGGCCATCATATCCTATTTCGTCATCAGACGACTTGTCTTTGTCTATCAACGATCTAGATTGGCCATAATAGCACGGCGTACAGAAAAACGAGTTCTGGACAAGGTGCTGCATCGTGGAGAAAGTCATGGCGAATAAAGCAAACACTCCGGGCAACAGTGTCAAAGACGATTCGGTCTTGCGACTGGGAATAAACATCGACCACGTAGCTACAGTGCGAAACGCACGAGGCGGTCCGCATCCCGATCCTGTTCGGGCAGCGCTTTTGGCGGAAAAAGCAGGGGCTGACGGAATCACGGCCCACCTCAGGGAAGACCGTCGGCACATTACTGACCGCGATATTGAGCGTTTGCGTCGGGACATCAGTGTTCCGTTGAACTTTGAAATGGCCGCCACGTCGGAAATGCTGGACATTGCGCTGCGCGAAAAACCACATGCCGCCTGTATTGTTCCCGAAAAGCGCGAAGAGCGCACGACGGAAGGTGGACTTGATGCAGCGTCCGCTCACAACCGGCTTGCGCCGCTGGCCAGACAATTGAGCGAAGCTGGCATTCGTGTCTCGCTGTTTATCGAAGCTGATGAGACCCAATTGGACGCCGCTGTATTGCTCGGTGCACCGGTGGTGGAACTACATACCGGCACTTATTGTGATGCATTCTTGGCTGGCGATATGGAGACCTTCGAGCGTGAGCGTGTACGCCTTGAAGCCATGGCAAATGCAGGCCTGGAACGTGGCCTGGAAGTGCATGCCGGTCATGGTCTGACTTATGACACGGTACAGCCGGTCGCCGCCATTCTGGGGTTCCGGGAGCTTAACATCGGTCACTTTCTGATGGGGGAAGCCCTGTTTGTTGGTCTGGAGCAATCCATCGCAAAAATGCGACGTTTGATGGAACAGGCGCGGCAGTCTGCACTGCAAAAGGCCACATCGTGATCATCGGCCTTGGCAATGATCTATGTGATATCAGGCGTATCGAGCGCACCCTTGAAAAGTTTGACCGTCGCTTCATCGAGCGTATTTTCACGCCAATAGAGATTGCAAAATCCGAACGCCGGCATCAGCGCGCTGCGTCTTATGCCAAACGATTTGCAGCAAAGGAAGCGTGCTCAAAGGCATTGGGCACAGGGTTCCGCCGAGGCGTCTTCTGGCGAGATCTGGGGGTTGCCAATCTTCCGTCGGGCAAACCGACCATGGTTATGACCGGGGGGGCACTGGCACGTCTTGAAGAAATCACACCAGAAGGCATGAGCGCACAAATTGATGTGACTATTACGGACGACTACCCGCTGGCCCAGGCAATCGTAATCATTACAGCCGTCACTCTATCGTCCTGACCACGTTCCTGACCACACATCTGAATTGTGCCTATATGTAACCCATTTCACGTTGCGAAAGGGCAGGTGAGGGAGTACATACCCCATAATAGCGTCTGTGTTCGTTTTGCAGGCAGTTGGACGCTGCCACTTATTCAGCAATATGGACCGATTAATTCTTTGAATTGCGAGTTTTCATGAGCATGGCACATTCCAAGGCGGGTAAAAAAGACGGCGGCATTCGCGAAATGATCGTGGTGATCGTTCAGGCATTGCTGATTGCGGTCGTGTTCCGCACGTTTTTCTTTCAGCCTTTCAACATCCCTTCTGGCTCGATGATGCCGTCATTGCTGATAGGGGATTACGTATTTGTTTCAAAATTCTCTTATGGCTACAGCAATTATTCCCTGCCATTCGCGCCTGATTTGTTTGAGGGCCGTATTCTGGAAGATTCGCCTGAGCGTGGCGATGTTGCGGTCTTCCGTGTGCCAACTGACGGAAACAAGGATTATATCAAGCGGGTGATTGGACTACCCGGTGAGAAGATCCAGATGAAAGATGCGGTGCTCTATATTAATGGTGAAGCGGTTCCAAAGGAGCTTCTGGACGAAGTTACTATGAAACGTGCTGACGGAGGCGAGTTCAAGTCCCGGCGTTATGTAGAAACTCTCCCAAATGGTGTGACACATTATACTTTGGACAGTCCACTCAGTCCGGCAGGTGAAAACACACCGGTTTTCACCGTCCCTGAAGGGCACTATTTCATGATGGGTGACAATCGTGATGGATCCAGTGACAGCCGGTTCGGACTTGGTGCAGTGCCGCTGGAGTTGTTTGTCGGCAAAGCTCAGATCATTTTCTTCTCGATTGAACCACCCGCGCGCGCACGACACATCTGGCGCTGGCCAAGTGATGTTCGCTTTGATCGGTTGATGGACTCACTTTGAGTGAACGCCTGACCAAATCGGAAATTGCACGGTTGGAAGATGTTGCCAGCCGTCTGGGATACAAATTTGACGATCTCAGCCTGCTGAAGCGCGCCATGACGCATATGAGCATCATTGGCGACAAGCAATCCGGCCAGAGCTATCAGCGCCTCGAGTTTCAGGGTGACCGCGTTCTGGCGCTGGTTGTCACTGATATGCTGATGGCCGAGTTTCTGTATGCCAATGAGGGAGAGCTTGCGCGGAGGTTGACGGCGCTGGTGCGCAATGAGACCTGCGTGGAAGTAGCGCGTGAGCTTAATCTGGGGCCTGCTATTTATTTGGGGTCCGGGGAAGCCGGGTCCGGAGGACGCCGCAAGAAAGCTATTTTGGGCGATGTATGCGAAGCCGTTATAGCCGCGATTTATCAAGATGGCGGTTTTGAAGCGGCTCGCGACTTTATTGTGCGCAACTGGAAGCCCAAAATGCACCGCTATAATCAGGCCCATAGAGATTCCAAAACCGAATTACAGGAATGGGTCCAGGGTAAGGGACATGATGTTCCAGAATATGCAATTGCGCGACGCAGCGGTCCTGACCATGCACCTGAGTTTCTGGTCAGTGTGACTGTTGAAGGCTTGGAGCCAATGGTGGCCGCAGGTGCGTCAAAGCGATCCGCAGAACATGCCGCAGCCTATCGGTTGCTGCTGCGTGAAGGTGTGATCGAAGAAGAAGATGAAGGCGGAACCAATAATGAGTGATGACCAGACGCGGTGTGGCTATGTCACTTTTCTCGGGGCCACCAATGCCGGAAAGTCGACCCTTTTAAACCAGATGGTCGGTTCAAAAGTATCGATTGTCACCCACAAGGTGCAGACCACACGTGCCCTGATCAGGGGCATTGGAATTCATGATCAGACCCAGATAGTCTATATCGATACGCCTGGTATTTTTGATCCCAGGCGCAGGCTTGACCGGGCGATGATCAAAACCGCTTGGGGTGGGACCCAGGATGCCGATGTTGTGTGTCTGTTGGTTGACGCCAAGCGCGGATTTACCGAAGCTATCGGCGAAATTCTTGAGCGTTTGAAGAGTGTTCGCCAGCCAAAATTGCTGATCCTCAACAAAATCGATCTGGTGCCGCGCAGCGAGTTGCTGGAATTGACCGAAAAAGCCAACGCCCTGTGCAATTTTGACGAGACTTTCATGGTGTCGGCTCTGAATGGCGACGGCATTGCTGATTTGCTGAGCTATCTGTGTGCCAAGATGCCAAATGGACCATGGCTTTATCCCGAAGATCAAGCCTCGGACCTGCCCATGCGCCAGCTTGCAGCCGAGATCACCAGGGAAAAACTGTTCCTGCGTCTACACGAAGAGTTGCCTTACGCCTCGACAGTGGAAACGGAAGACTGGAAAACCCTGAAGGACGGCAGCGCACGGGTGGAACAGACCATCTATGTGCAACGCGCGAGCCAGAAGAAAATTGTTATTGGGAAGGGCGGCCAGACCATACGCGGCATCTCAAGCGATGCGCGCCGCGAAATGGCGGAGATTTATGGCCAGAAAGTACATCTTTTCCTGTTTGTGAAGGTGCGAGAGAACTGGATTGATGATCCGGAACGCTATCGGGAAATCGGAATTGATTTCATACAATAGGGCCTGCGTCTTAAGCTCCACGCCCTGAGGGCTTTGTTTCATGGAATGGACGGATCGCGGAACAGTGCTGGGCGTCAGACGTCATGGCGAAACCAGCATCATTCTGGAATTGATGACCGAAAAGCGCGGCCGTCATCTGGGTCTGGTGCGCGGTGGTCGCTCCAGAAAGCTGCAGCCCGTACTGCAACCGGGAAATGATGTTGCCGTAACCTGGCGTGCGCGTCTTGATGAGCATCTGGGGACTATGAACGTTGAGCCGCTCAAGTCACGCGCAGCCGATATTATGCAGGATCGCCTGGCACTGAGCGCATTGCAGATGCAGACGGAATTGCTGCGCCTGTTGCCTGAAAGAGAGCCCAACACACAATTATTCACCGCGCTGCAGGTGTGTCTGGAGCATCTGAATGCACCTTTATTGCTTGCCGAATTGCTTATCCGCCTGGAACTGGCCATCCTGGAAGAACTCGGATTTGGGCTGGATCTTCAGCAGTGTGTGCAGTCGGGTTCAAATTCCGGTTTGATTTATGTCTCACCAAAATCAGGCAGGGCTGTGGGTGCCGCAGCAGGTGAACCGTATAAAGATCTTCTTTTGCCACTGCCGCAATATTTGACACGGCAGCATGCAGCAACGGCCGAACGGTCTCAAGAGACTTTGTCGCAGGGCTTTGCCTTGTCGCAATTCTTCCTGCAACGGCATGTTTATAGGCCGCGGGGCATTCAAATCTCTGTACAACGTGAAGAAGCGGTGCGTCTGATCCTTGCCGCCGTGCAGCGTTCCGGCTAATTCTAACTCATGGGCGAAGAACTGATTCCCGACGGCGAGATTGAACTCATTAATTTGCGCTCCGCATTGGAGGAGCGCTATCTTGCCTATGCGCTATCGACAATCATGCATCGTGCCCTGCCGGATGTTCGCGACGGGCTGAAACCAGTGCATCGTCGCCTGCTGTTCGCCATGCGCCAGTTGAAGCTGGATCCCAAATCGTCATTCAAGAAGTCCGCGCGTGTCGTGGGTGATGTGATTGGTAAATACCATCCGCACGGTGATCAGTCAGTTTATGACGCATTGGTGCGTCTGGCACAGGATTTCGCTGTGCGTTATCCGCTTGTGGATGGCCAGGGCAATTTTGGCAATGTCGACGGCGATAATGCAGCTGCCATGCGCTACACCGAAGCGCGGATGACAGAGGTCGCTAGCCGTCTGCTCGAAGGGTTGGATGAGGACGCGGTTGATTTTCGCGAGACTTATGATGGCGAAGAGGAGGAACCGATTGTCCTTCCCGCCAATTTCCCCAATCTTCTGGCGAATGGCTCTTCAGGCATTGCCGTGGGAATGGCAACGTCCATTCCGCCGCATAATATTGTCGAATTATGTGATGCATCGCTGCATTTGATAAAATTTCCCAATGCCGGAATTGAGAAGCTCTGCGAGTTTGTAAAAGGACCTGATTTTCCGACCGGTGGTATTATCGTTGAAAATGAGGCGTCAATCCGCACGTCTTACGAAACCGGGCGCGGTGGTTTCCGTGTTCGGGCGCGCTGGCACGCCGAAACCCTGTCGCGGGGTACGTATGTAGTGGTTGTCACTGAAATTCCTTATCAGGTCCAAAAATCAAAACTGATAGAGAAAATCGCAGAACTGCTTCACGCCAAACGCCTGCCATTGCTGGCCGATATTCGAGATGAATCCGCTGAGGACATCCGCGTTGTATTGGAGCCAAAAAGCCGCACGGTTGACCCCGCTCTCTTGATGGAGTCGCTGTTCAAGCTCACTGACTTTGAAAACCGCATTTCGCTCAACATGAATGTGCTGTCCCATGGAACGGTCCCCAGAGTTCTCAGTCTGCGCGGCGTTTTGCGGGAGTGGTTGGAACACCGCAAGGATGTATTGGTTCGCCGCACCAATTTCCGTGTGGGCAAGATTGATCACCGCCTGGAAATTCTGGTCGGGTATCTGGTTGCCTTCCTCAATCTTGATGAAGTTATCCGGATTATCCGCGAAGAAGATCATCCAAAGGCCGATTTGATAAAAGCCTTCGCGCTGACCGACATACAGGCTGAAGCGATTCTGAATATGCGGCTGCGGTCCCTGCGCAAACTTGAAGAGATGGAGTTGCGTCAGGAACATGAGGATCTAACGGCAGAGCGCGCTGAACTGGCCAAACTTCTGGCCTCAGAGGATCTGCAATGGGCGCGGATCACAGAGCAGATTCGGGATCTCAAGAAATCATTCGGCCCCGATACGCCTCTGGGTAAGCGGCGTACCGATTTTGCGGTGGCACCGGAACATAATCTTGATGACATCCACCAGGCCATGATTGAACGTGAGCCAGTGACAATCATCCTGTCTCAAAAGGGTTGGATTCGTGCCCTTAAAGGGCATTTGGCTGATGCCGAGACATTGACGTTCAAGCAGGATGACAGCCTAAAACTAATGTTCCATGCCGAGACCACCGACAAATTGCTGGTGGCAACAACCGGCGGTAAATTTTACACAATTGGTGCTGACAAGCTGCCCGGCGGGCGCGGCCATGGTGAGCCGGTCCGCATTATTGTGGATATGGAGGCGGACCAGGGTATTCTGACCGTCTTCACACATAAGACGGGCCGCAAACGACTTGTCTCAAGCACAGAAGGACGTGGGTTCATCGTGTCAGAGGACGACCTTCTTGCAAATACACGAAAAGGCAAGCAAGTCCTGAACATGTCTGCACCACATGAAATGGTGCTTTGCCCTCCCGCAGTCGGTGACCGTGTTGCGATCGTGGGGCAGAACCGCAAACTCCTTGTGTTCCCGATGGATCAGATTGCCGAAATGGGCCGTGGCAAGGGCGTGCGCCTGCAGCGTTACAAGGACGGCACCGTGTCTGACATCAAGGTTTTCGCTGCAGACGAAGGTCTCACCTGGAGCGACAGCTCAGGTCGTCAACACAACCGCAGCATGGAAGAGTTGGCCGAATGGGTAGGTGAGCGCGCCCAGGCTGGCCGCATGGCACCGCAAGGCTTCCCAAGAACCAATAAGTTTACCGGTTCAACAGGTCTCTAAATGAGCGCTCAGCTATGATTTAGTGGATGACACAGGCTTGGTTTGCAGAAAACCTGGTTAAACTATTCCCAAAAACAATAAATGCTTTGGGCTAACCGCGAACCCAGCCGCGGTTGCCAAGTCGTTCTTGCGGTTGAAAGCGGCCTTTATAAGCCATTTTTGGAGAACCTTCGACCAAATATCCAAGATACAAATAGGGTAATCCCATTCGCCGGGCGCGTTCCAGATGTTCAAGGATCATAAAGGTTCCAAGACTGCGAGCGGATTCGGACGGGTCAAAATAGCTATACACCATCGACAGGCCATCGCTGAGAACATCACTGAGCGCCACCGCAATAAGGGGCTTGCGGCTGCGTCCGGTTATTCCGCTGTCAGCATCACGTTGGCGAAGCTCAAAGACACGGGTCTCAACTTCGCTTTCTTCCACCATGGACGCATAGTCCAGAACACTCATATCAGACATGCCCCCGCCGGGATGACGCGTATCCAGATAGGTGCGGAAAAGATCATATTGTTCGGAACTGGCTTCCGCCGGACGTTCCTGAACTAAGAGGTCATTGTTCTTGCGCACAATGCGCTGCATCGATTTGTTGGCCTCAAACTCAGACACAACCACGCGCACAGACGTGCAGGCGCGGCAGCGTTCGCAGGCCGGGCGATAGGCGATGTTCTGACTGCGCCGGAAACCGCCCTGGGTTAGAATGTCATTCAATTCCGAAGCGCGCTCACCACCCAGATGGGTGAAGACTTTCCGCTCTTCCTGGCCACGCAAATACGGGCAAGGTGAGGGGGCCGTCAGATAGAATTGTGAGGTATGAGAGGGCCGTTCTGTCATAAGCTCACGATAGTCCCTCGACGTTCTCAAGCAGTTTCAGCTTTATTTGTGCCCTGAGCTACAGATAGTCGCTTCGAACGATGTAGGTGCCCAGAATGAGATCATGCAGCAGACGACCCCGCTCTGTAAACAGCCCAACCAGAACAACAAATGGTGTAAGAAACGAGATTGACAAGTAGAACAGCAGGCCGTGCAGCATGGCACCGAATGGTCCGGTGCGGCTACCATCATGCAAGCGCATCTGGATACTTGCCAGTTTCATACCCGGAGTTGCCGAACTCGGTCCACCAAGTGTGAAGGCCAGATAACCGGCAATAACCAATGGCATGAAGATCAGATAGAGCAGCCACCCAAGTCCAAATGTGGCGATGCCAAGCAGGAGCACGGCAAATCCGGCCACCAATGAGACCATAGTGATCATGATGAAATCGAAAATAAATGCGACGACTCTACGTGACACAATGCCATCGTAAAGCTCCTTCCGGGTCAATATGTCGCTCTCATCTATTACAGACATCGAGATCAATCCTTATCTTTTCCACTGATTTGTCTTCCTGACACCGATATAGGGATCAAACACCCAGACCCAAGAGTAAATCAGTCTGCAAGCATTTCGGCCACTTCTGCAGCAAAGTAGGTCAAAATGCCATCGCAGCCTGCGCGTTTGAAGGCCAACAGACTTTCCAGTATGGCTTTCTCACGGTCAATCCAGCCATTGGCCGCAGCAGCTTCGATCATCGCGAATTCCCCAGAGACCTGATAAGCGAAGGTCGGCATCTGAAAAGTATCTTTCAGGCGCCGAACGATGTCGAGATAGGGCATGCCGGGCTTGACCATCAGCATATCGGCACCTTCCGCAATATCGAGTTCCGCCTCACGCAAAGCTTCATCCGTATTAGCCGGGTCCATCTGGTAAGTACGTTTATCACCCTTCAGCGTTCCGCTGCTGCCCACAGCATCACGAAACGGGCCATAAAAGGCCGACGCATATTTCGCCGAATAAGCCAGTATCTGAATATGCTGGAAGCCGTTTTGATCAAGACCATGACGGATGGCACCAACGCGCCCATCCATCATGTCAGAGGGGGCAATTACGTCTGCGCCTGCAGCCGCCTGATTGAGCGCCTGACGGACCAGCACATCCACTGTTGGATCATTGATGATCTCGTCTCCCTCCAGCAACCCGTCATGCCCGTGAGATGTATAGGGATCAAGGGCGACATCCGTGATGATACCCACGCCACTGACAGCTGCCTTGACCGCACGACAGGCCGTGCATACGAGGTTTGCACTATTGAGCGCTTCGCTGCCTGTCTCATCGCGCAATGCCGGATCTGTATAGGGAAACAACGCGACAGCTGGAATTCCCAGACGAGCAGCACGCTCAACTTCTTTAACGGCTTTGTCGACGCTATGGCGAAAAACACCAGGCATCGATGGAATCGCTTCGCTGTCACCCTGTCCATCCTTGATAAAAATGGGCCAGATCAGATCGCTCACGGAAACGCTGTTTTCCTGAACCAGCCGACGTGACCAGTTTGTCCGTCGGTTGCGCCGCATGCGGATAGGGCCAACCACATCGGCTGCATTAAGGCTGAGCGGCAATGTATCGGAGATCTGATGTGTTTCATTCGTCATGGGGCAACTCCAAAAAAACTTATCCGCCCATAGCATGACCCATTCAACATGATAAGCGGCTTGGCAGCGCCCGCAGCTTCTGGCATGGATGCAAACATGTTTGAACAATTTCTTGATGGCGATCTTTCTGCGCGGCGGTATCTCATATCGGCGTTGGAAAATTTTATGCGGGTGCTGGGAGTGTTTCTGCTTCTGGCTGGCCTTGCGCGGGCTATGATCATTTTCGGCATGGTCCCCAACCCGGAAGATGCTTTTTTGGCGCTATCCGCAGAACGGCGAGTGCTACTGGTGTTTTTCACCGTGTTCAATCTGACTGCTGCTGTGGGACTGTGGAACAAAATGTCCTGGGGCATTGTGGTGTGGCTGATTTCGGTCGGCGCAGACTTTTTTTCACAGATTTTCTTTTCTGGAACATTTGGCATATCACCGCTGACACTGATCTTTCACGTCATCATGATCATCATATACGTCACACTGACCATGCTGGTTCGCAGGACAAGACTGAACTGACTACACTCAGGCGCATCAGGAAAAGTACAGTTTTTCACGCTGTCAGCGCGGAACCGATACAAGATGATTCAAATCGTCAGATAAGTTGGTTAAGTTTCAGTAATATAAATGAAATCTGAATCCGGCATACATAAATCTTAAACCATCAAATCAAGCATTTGCCGGTAAGATTTCCTTAAGCGTGAAACTTAAGTGCTTTTTGACGAGCCCGGCCTAGTTTGTGTTCATCAACGAGGGAATATCCCTCTTACATGTGCAAAGCAGTATTGGCTGGATGACAATGAAACAGACAACACAATTGGCCCCGATCGACGAAGGCAACGACAAGGACGTGGAAGCTGGGCTTCCGCTCTATCTGGAATCCGTCACACTTGTAGAGCGGCTACACCGCCGACTGCTTGATGTTGTCAAAGACGAGTTCGAGCGAAACGGGGAAGGCGACATCAATGCCGTTCAGGCATTGCTGCTCTTCAACCTGGGAGACGCAGAGTTGACCGCAGGCGAATTGCGCAGTCGCGGTTACTATCTTGGCTCAAATGTTTCTTATAATCTTAAGAAGCTGGTCGACATGGGCTATGTCCATCACCAGCGATCACGTACAGACCGTCGATCGGTTCGTGTGCGCTTGACTGAAAAGGGCAAGGAAATTGCTGCCGTGGTGGATGGGCTTTACAAGCGCCATATGCGGTCCATCGAAAAAGTCGGTGGTCTTGCTACAGCGGATTTTGAAAATCTCAACAGATCGCTTCAGCGCCTTGAGCGTTTCTGGACCGACCAGATCCTCTATCGGCTCTGAGTTTCAACAAAAAAGCTTTGCGCATATAATACCGTCCTGTCTTAAGTGGCAGGACGGCTTTTTTTTGTGATCTGTTGATAGAGTTTCGGCGGCAGCGGCAAAATCGCGCTGGTCTCCAGTTTGTACTGTGAAAATGTCGCCCCTCGGCTGTTCTTCATATGATCGTCGGTCAAGCGGCCAGTGACACCAACCAGAACAATCGTCAGCACCAACGGCCCCAGCAGAGAAACAAACGATCCTGTCAAGGCAAGGGCATAAAGCCCCAAACCCCACCAAAGCAGAGCCTCGCCGAAATAATTTGGATGACGGCTCCACGCCCACAAACCTGACCGTAGCAGCTTGGTTGGAGCCGGATTGGCAGATTTGAAGCGTGCCAATTGATGATCAGCGACTGCTTCAAACACAAGACCAATACAAAACAGAAAAACTCCAAATCCCAGCAATGCACCACCAAGCGGTTCAACTGACGGAAGGATCAGGGCCGTATGGAGGGGAGTGGCAATAATCCACATGACCAGTGCCTGCAGAAGGAAGATTTTTGGCAGGCTTGCCCACCAGAAAGTCGAACCACCGCTCGTGCGCATGGCAGCATAGCGCTGATCTTCACTGGTATGGGCTGCAAACCGGGCGATCAGATAAAAGCTAAGCCGAACCGCCCAAACCGCAATCATGCCAAAAAACGCCAATTGGTAGAGGTTCAGCTGATCAATTCGCAGCGCATAGACAGCGCCAATCACTAAAAATCCGACTCCCCAATAAAAATCCACAATACCTGCATTTTTCAAGGGCAGGTGGAGCGCCCAAAGCGCCGAAAACGCGGCCATGGTCACCATCAGGCTTGCGAAAAAGTCCATACTTGCAATTGATCCGTATTTGTTGGGTTTGGTTCGGCACTAGTGGATACGAAGCCGGAAGCAATTTGGGTCTCACCTTGTACGTTTTGATTTTATTAACCATATCCAGACGAATTGGCATTAGGATTTAAGAGTATTCGCCGTAAACTTGCCCCCTTTGCATGGCATCAAATGAAGATTCAAATTGGCAACAACAGAGCAGACATGAAAAAAACAACACTTGAGAACATGATTGCCCCAACCCGTCGTGCTGTCCTTGGGGGATTGGCATCGACAGTTGCAATGCCCGCAATATTAACACCAGCTTTTGCTCAGACTGAGTGGGGCGAAAGTTTTGATAATCAGCAGGCCAACGTTCAGGCTGTGCGTACCAATCGACCTGTTCTGAACCCACAGGCATCTGTGGAAGCAGAGTGGGCGCTTCAACAATATTCGTCGATTATGTCGCGTGGCGGTTGGAATGCCGTTCCCGCAGACACAACACTGAAGCTGGGCCTCAGCAGTCCCAATGTTGCAGCTTTGCGCCAGCGTTTGATTGTTTCCGGAGATCTGCAGCAGAGCATCGGCATCTCAAATTCGTTTGATTCCTATGTTGATGCGGCCGTGAAACGGTTTCAGGCACGTCATGGCATAGAGCCGGACGGCGTGGCCGGAAAGATTTCTCTGGCTGCCTTGAATGTGCCCGTGCAGGTACGCGTGATGCAGCTTCAGACGAACATGGTGCGGTTGCAGTCCCTTTCAGGTGATAAGGGCAGGCGATTCATCAACGTCAACTTGCCTGCCGCGCGGATTGAAGCCGTGGAAGCCGGTCAGGTCGTATCCAGGCACACCGCCGTAGTGGGAAAAGTCGATCGGCAGTCACCTGTTTTGAATTCAAAGGTCTATCAGATCAATTTCAACCCTTATTGGACAGTACCGGTTTCCATCATCCGCAAAGATATGATTCCGCATATGCAGAAGGATCCTGCATATCTTACAAATAACCGCATTCGGATTTACGATAAGGGGGGCAGTGAACTGCAACCCACTCAGATCAACTGGTTGACTGACGAGGCTGTGAATTATCGTTTTCGTCAGGATCCCGGCGAAGGCAATTCCCTTGGCTCCATCCGCATCAACTTTCACAACCAACATGCAGTTTATTTGCACGACACGCCCGCAAAGGGTCTCTTTGGTGAGGAATACCGCTTCAACTCCTCCGGCTGCGTGCGTGTTCAGAACATCAAGGAACTGGCTGCCTGGATTTTGAATGAAAATGATGAGGGCTGGACGTTTTCTTCTGTAAACGACACTATTCTCACCGGCGAACGGCGGGATGAGAATGTCAAGAATCAGGTTCCAATCTATTTCACCTACATCACAGCTTGGGCTATGGACGGCGTCGTGCACTTCCGCGATGATATCTATACGCAGGATGGGGTAGGACCTCTGGCGCTTAGGTAATAATTTTTGCCAAACTACAGGGAAGAGAACGATCGGACATGGCCGGAAATTCGGATCGCAAAGTTTATTTTGAATACGTACCGATTGGCCCACAAATCAAAGTAAGCGCCATTGATTCGGTCACCAAAGCCGAGGTGAGTATCATCGCACCTCGGTCTGCCATGCGAAAAGACATGGAGACATTGGCCTTGCGTAAATTAAAACGTGCTCTTGAGCGACTTGAGGCCAAGTAATACGGCAATTGCACCCAAACACCCCTTCCTGCACACTGGGCCAAATATCCGGCGACTGAATCGCCCGGATAACCATTGCATGGGCGGTGTTTATGACTCTTCTAATTCTATTTGTTGCGCTGGCTATCGGCGTTTCGTTTCTCTGTTCCATTCTGGAAGCTGTTCTGCTGAGCGTCACGCCGTCTTACATGGCTGTTCTGGAGAATGACCGACCAACTCTTGCGGCGCGTTTGAGGCGTTTGAAAGAGGATATTGACCGGCCATTGGCGGCGATCCTCACATTGAACACCATTGCCCATACCGTCGGGGCTGCTGGAGCAGGGGCGCAGGCAGCCGTGGTTTTCGGTGATGCCTCTCTCGGTGTGTTTTCAGCTGTGCTGACTTTTCTGATTCTCGTCCTGTCCGAAATCATTCCCAAAACCATCGGTGCCACCTACTGGCGTTCGTTGGTGCCGATAGTCTCCCGCATATTGCCGCCACTGATTCTGCTTCTATGGCCGTTGGTGAAAATGTCTCAAATGCTGACAAAGATTTTGTCCGGCGGAGAAAAAAAGAACCAGATCAGCCGAGAGGAATTGTCAGCTTTGGCGACCGTCGGGCAGCGGGAAGGCGTTGTAGAGGCAAGCGAATCCCGGATTTTACAGAATTTACTGCGCCTCAATGTGTTGACCGTTTCCGACATCATGACTCCGCGAACTGTGGTCTATGCTTTGCCGCAGGACGCCACCATTGGATCATTAATCGATGATCTTGAAGCCATGCGTTTCTCTCGCATTCCAATTTATGAAGACACAATAGATCGGGTGTCCGGCTTTGTGCTGAAAACTGAAATCCTGATCAAAGCCGTGAAGGATGAGGAGAGCACACCCATTTCTGAATTAAGCCGTGAATTGACCCACGTCACTGCGAACATGCATTTGCGTGAACTCTTTGATCATCTTTTGCAATTTGATCGGCATATTGCGCTCGTGGTTGATGATTTCGGTGGCACTGCCGGCATTGTTACTTTGGAAGATGTGGTCGAAACCCTGCTTGGTCTGGAGATTGTTGACGAAGCCGATACAATTGAGGATTTGCAGGCTCAGGCGCGCAAACAATGGGAAGAGCGTGCAGAGCGTCTTGGCCTCTTCACAAAATCGCCTGACAATAGTTTAGAGTCCGAGATTGAGGAAAAGACATGAAATGGAGATCCGCTGATATGCCCGTAACCATAAGAACCAAAACTGCTCTGCGCTGCAGCGTCATTGGCATGGCTTTGCTTGTGTCAAATAATGCCATTGCTGCCGGAGAAGGGCCCACAATCGTGGATCGCTGGGTTGAGGAATCAAAGTCCTATTCATTCTTTGATCTGACCCATCAAGGTGTAAGCTATGACGAAGCAACCGATGTTACGTCAGTCAGTGGTTTCAAAGCGGTCTTTACGCCGGATTTCACATCTCTGGTGCCCGATGGCGAAGAAGTTCCCACAATCTCTTATTTGATCGAGGTGCCATCGCTGCGCTATTTTGCGCTGAGCGAGAATGCGGACCGTTACTTTGTGGACTCAATCGAGGCAGCCGAAGTCAATGTCACCTATTCGGTTAAGGGTGGCACGACTGATGTTCAAAATACAGAAGCCAATGGCACCTATGATGGCTTGGTTGTAGCGGCAGCCGATTGGTCAAAATTGCCAGATATAGCTGATGATCCAGCCAAACCAATTTCGAAATATTATCCATTGGTTGCTGCATTTTTCGATATGAATATGGCTTCTTTTAATGTTGCCAGCTCCGAGCTTTCCCAAACGCTGGATGCAAAAACGGTCTTGAACACGACATATGGCGCCATCGTATTCAATGATATGAAGAGAGGTGATTATTCATCCTTCTCAATTGATGGCATGAAAATGGCCAGTGCGCCGCAGTCAAGCACAGACACAGGCGAAACAGCATTCGAATTGTTGCTGGATATCGCTCGTTTGGACGGTGGCGCATATAATGGTGGCACCATGGTGCGCCAGTTTGATCCGTCCCTTCCGAGCAGCCAGCGAAACACACCATTCAAGACGTTGTTGAGCTCGCTGGCCGTTACCGGAACCAAACTCGCTGTTGATGATATTGCCAGCATGTCATTGGACGAAATGTCTTATTCCGACTGGGGCGTCCGTCCGCCAAGCATCCCCTTGCTGTCACTTGCAGACGAATTGTATCTGGAAGCCAAAGAAGCCGGGTCTGAGCCGGATGAAATGACCATTCTTCGCCTTGTGTCCTCTTTCTATTCAATGTTCCGCATTGGCTCTTTCGAAATGGTGGGCTTCGACATTGACGTGAATGACACGGAAAATGGGACGCAGTTTGCTGCACAATTGGACAGTTTCCGATTGGCCGATTTGTGGTCGGTCGGTCTGGGAGAGCTATCCTTCAAGGGCTTCTTTTCTGAAGGTGAGGGCAACCGCATCCAGATGGACCTGTTTCAATTGAAGGATATTGGTTTTCCAACTCTAGCCGCTTTGATGGATGCTGAGCGTGCATCTGATGAGATGGATATTAAAGCGATCATCGCAGCGTTGCCGACGCTTGGCCTCATTGAAGCTTCCGGCATTGATGTAAACATCAAAGACGAGCCGGGCTTCAAATTGGGTTTGAGTCGCCTCGAAATGGGGGACTTTATCGGGCGCCTTCCGACCCGTGTGTCCTCCACTCTTGAAAATCTGGAATTCAATGTGGCTGATCTGGAGGCGGAAGGCAGAGAGGTCTTCGAAAAGATGGGGTATGAGCGCATCATTCTGTCTTATGTGCTGTCACTTATCTGGGATGAAGCCAGCGAAATTCTGTCATTGGAAAGCCGCAACGCCCTTGATGATGGCGGCACATTGAATGCTGCGGTGGAGATCGGCAGTGTTCCGCGCAGCGTTTTTGAAGATCCGGAAACAGCTCAGAATGCTCTGGCTTTCCTCACATTCAACGCAGCATCCATGGTGTTCGATGACAACTCAATTGTCGACCGGGCCATTGAAGCAACAGCAAGTGATCAGGGGAAATCGGCAGATCAGCTGAAGCAGGAATTGCTCGGCGCGCTGCCCTTCGTGATGGGCGCACTGAACAAACCGGATTTCGTCGATGAGGTTGCAAAGGCGGTTTCAAAACTACTATCGGAGGGCGGATCTCTCACAGCAACAGCTCAGCCCGATCAACCCGTTTCAGTGATGCAGGTCATTGCTGGCGGCGCTGCAGCACCAGGAACTCTGGTTGATCTTCTGAAAGTCGAAGTGATCGCCGAGTAACCGCTTCCATCTATCATCGCTGACCAATTATGCCCGCTCCGGAGATGCCGGGGCGGGCATTAGTGTTTTACTCAGTCGGCTTGTGTTGTGGCTTGCGCTGCCCGCTGCTTGCGTTTGGATTTTCGGGACAGCATGTTCAGCCCTTCAACCGCACCTGAGAAGGCCATGGCTGCGTAGATGTAGCCTTTGGGCACATGCACACCAAATCCTTCAGCAACAAGGGTCATGCCGATCATCAGCAGAAAGCCAAGGGCCAACATTACGATGGTCGGGTTTATTTCGATAAACCGTGCCAGGGGATTGGCTGCCAGAAGCATGACCGTCACGGCCACAATGACGGCAATCACCATGATTGGAACATGTGGTGTCATGCCCACTGCCGTGATGATGCTATCAATGGAAAACACCAGGTCGAGTAACAAAATCTGACTGATCGCGGCAGTAAAGGTCAGGCTGACAGCCTGCGAATCAAACAAATCGGGCGTCGGTTCCGGATCAACCGTGTGGTGAATTTCCTTCGTTGCTTTCCAGATCAGGAACGTACCGCCTGCGATAAGGATGAGATCCTTCCAAGAGAATCCGTGATCGAACAGCGTAAAAATCGGCGTGGTCAGTTGCACAATCCAGGCCACAGCGCTGAGCAGCAGCAAACGTAGTATGAGGGCGAGCCCAATACCAATTCGTCTGGCGCGCGCGCGTTGGTGTTCCGGTAGCTTGTTCGTCAGGATTGAGATGAACAAGAGATTATCGATCCCCAATACCACTTCCATCACAATCAATGTGAGAAGCGCAATCCAGACGGCTGGATCTTGAAACAGGGTAATGAGATTTTCCATAGAGGTTTCCAATAATTGTTCTGGCCATGCGGCGCGTGACACCCCACTCATAGAGCTTAGGGTGCGGACCCTTTATGGGTGATGAAATAGCAGAACAAATGGCAAAGAGATGCAAGGAAATGCGCGCAGAGCGGGCTTTCTGCCCGGTCAAGCGCTTTGACGCGGCAGGTCGCAGCCATTTTTCTGTCCATCAAGGATCGGGCCTGTTTGCCCGCAGCCCGCGTCGCAAAGACTTGAAAGTCCTCAGACTTCCTGCTTCTTTGCTCCTAGTCTGCAAACAAACCGATCTCGACTATTTCACCACCCATAAAGGGTCCGCACCCTAGGTCCCAGAGGTTAGCCAATGAAAATCGCGCTTATTTGTGGTGGTGGTGTCCTGCCAAAGGATGTTGCACAGGCGCTGTTGAAGAAGCAGGCGGACTTTGCGGTCATACGGCTGGCAGGTGAAGCAGACACTGATCTTCAATTGCCTGCCTCTATACCGCAGCTAACAGTTGCCTGGGGGCAGATCGGTCGCTTTTTCCATTATCTGGAGGAGCAGAGTTGCACCCATGTTATTGCTGTTGGCGGCGTTACAAAACGACCCGATTTTTCTTCACTGAAACTGGATTTTGGCGGGATAAAAGCGCTTCCAGAGGCCATTGCGACTGTCATAGGTGGTGATGACAAGGTGTTGAGTAATGTGGCCGGTATCTTCGAAAAACGTGGCTATGAGGTCATCGGAGTATTGGAAGCCACTCCAGAAATGTCTTGCCCACACGGCCAGGTCTCTCGAAACGGGCCCAGCGAACAAGCTCTACCTGATATCGAGTTGGCAACCCGGGCCGCTCATGCGGCAGGTTCTCTGGACATGGGACAGGGCGCGGTTGCCGCAGACAACAGAGTGATCGCCATGGAGGGCCCCGAAGGGACCCGCGAAATGCTGCTGCGGGTCGCTACCATCCGCAAACAGAAACGCGCGCGTTGGAAGGCCGGGCAGGGCGTGTTGGTAAAGCGTGCAAAGCCAGCCCAGGACATTCGTTTTGATGTTCCGGTCATTGGTCCGGATACTGTGCATCAGATCAAGGCAGCTGGCCTTGCAGGAATTGCAGTTGAAGCAGGCCGTGTCCTTTTGTTGGACCGGGAAGAGCTTTTGCGCGTTGCGCAGCAGGAAAACATATTCATTCACGGAATTTCACTGGACGAACCGGAGGAGTTCAAATGAGGCCGTTGCGCATAGCCATTGTTGCAGGAGAAGAATCAGGCGACCAATTGGGCGCCGAGCTTCTTGCCGCTTTGCGCGCGCAATATGGTGGTGAGTTGGAGATTGCCGGTGTTGGCGGGGCACTGATGGGCAAAGAAGGTCTAAACAGCCTGTTTCCACTGTCTGAAATTGCAGTAATGGGTTTCAGCGCCGTTCTGGCTCAATTGCCGAAAATAATCCGACTGGCCTATCGGTTGATCGATCATATTGTGGCGTTCAAGCCCGACATTCTGGTCATTATCGACAGTCCGGATTTCACCCATCCTGTCGCCAAACGTGTGCGCCGCAAACTCCCTAAATTGCCGGTGATTGACTATGTTTCACCCAGTGTATGGGCGTGGCGCTCTGGCCGGGCACGCAAGATGACACGCTATATTGATCATGTTCTTGGCATTCTTCCTTTCGAACCAGAAGCCTACAAGCGATTAGCCGGACCCACATGTACTTATGTTGGGCATCCACTGGTCGACAAGATTGCCGCGATCAAAGCGCAGGTGACATCGGAGAATGCAGCTAGTTCCAAGCGACTGCTGGTTATGCCCGGTAGTCGGACTGGCGAAGTCACGCGTTTGCTGGGCCCGTTTGGGGAAGCTGTCTCGATTTTGAAAGACACACTGCCCGACTTGCAGGTGAAAATCCCGGCTGTTGCCCATTTGAAGCAACATATTCAGCAGGAAACGTCCAATTGGGTCATTCAGCCGAAAATTGTGTCCGGTGAAAAAGCGAAGTTTGAGGCATTTGCCAAAGCGGATGCCGCGCTCGTCGCTTCAGGGACTGCAACGCTTGAACTGGCCCTTTGGGGTATTCCCATGGCTGTTGGTTATAAACTGGATCCGATTGCCAAACGTCTCAAATGGCTGGGTAATGTGTCTTCCATCGTGTTGCCGAACCTTATTCTGGAAGAAAACATTGTCCCGGAGTTTGTCGACGAAGACTGCAGTGGGCTTGCACTGAGCGGTGCCATTTTGCCATTGCTTCAGCAAAATCAGGACTACTCTGCCCAAATCGAGGCATTCAAAAAATTACAGAGCCTATGCTCAGTTGCGCCGCACAGCCCGGCAGACAGGGCCGCCCAGCTTGTTCTGGAATATGCTCCGCCCCAAGTCTAATTGCGGCTAATGGTGGGGCAGAATGGCTTTCACAGCCGGCCGCGCCTCAACACGAGCCATATGCGCCTGAATCTTTGGGAACATTGCGACATCTACCTGATCAGACTTTAGCCAGCGCGCAATAGTGTAAAGATACGGATCGCAAATAGAATAGGTCTCACCCATGACCCATGGGCCTTCAAACATGGTGTCCTCAATCATTTGCATCAGCGCAGTCATGTTTTCTGGAACTTTTCTGTTCATGTCCTCAAGTGATGACGGCTCATCTGCCCAACGGTGGCCGCGCAGTTTGTGGGCATGGGCAACATGAACGGTTGAAGACAGATAGTTGTTGAATGCCTGAATTCTGGCGAATTCAAATGGATTATCCAATGGCGCAAGCCGAGCATCAGGATGAGTTTGCGCAATGAAGGCCAGAATAGCAGGTGTCTCGGTTAAAGCGCCCGCATCCGATACCAGAACCGGAACCCGAGCCTTGCCATTGATTGCCAGAAATTCCGGTGATTGTTGCTGTTTTTTGGAAAAATCCAGAGCAATGCCTTCATAATCAGCACCAGCTTCTTCAAGTGCAATATGGGCTGCCATCGCACAGGTTCCAGGTGCGTAATAAAGCTTTAGCATGACTGATAATCCCCATAAAAAAGCCGCCCAAAATTCAGGGCGGCCCTTTGTTTGATCAAATTACAAATTAGCGTTGCGAGATCGGAACGAAATCCCGATGTGTCGCACCGGTATAGAGCTGACGAGGTCGGCCGATACGTTGACCTGGATCTTCAATCATCTCATTCCACTGACCAATCCAGCCAACCGTGCGCGCCAGTGCAAACAACACTGTGAACATGGAGGGTGGGAAGCCGAGCGCACGTAGGGTAATGCCCGAGTAGAAGTCAATATTCGGATAGAGCTTCTTCTCAATGAAGTAATCGTCGGTCAGAGCGATCTGCTCCAGCTCCAGCGCAACTTCCAGCATTGGATCATCAGAGATACCCAATTCATTGAGGACCTCATGGCATGTCTTCTGCATGATTTTGGCTCTCGGATCATAGTTCTTGTAGACCCGGTGTCCAAAGCCCATCAAACGGAACGGGTCGTTCTTGTCTTTCGCCCGTGCAACATATTCTGGAATTTTGTCGACACTTCCAATTTCCGCCAGCATGTTAAGCGCTGCTTCATTGGCACCGCCATGAGCAGGGCCCCACAGGCAGGCAATGCCCGCTGCTATACAGGCAAATGGATTTGCGCCTGAAGAACCAGCCAGACGTACTGTAGACGTGGATGCATTCTGCTCATGATCGGCATGAAGAATGAAAATCCGGTCCATTGCGCGCGCCAGAACAGGATTGGCTGTGTATTCTTCACACGGCACCGCAAAACACATCTGCAAGAAATTGGATGCATAATCCAGATCATTGCTCGGATACACGAATGGCTGACCAATATGGTATTTATAGGCCATCGCCGCGATGGTTGGCATTTTAGCAATCATGCGCAGCGAAGCCACCATGCGCTGATGGGGATCAGAAATATCCGTTGAATCATGATAGAACGCTGACAACGCACCAACAACGCCGCACATAATGGCCATTGGATGCGCATCACGGCGGAAGCCGGTGAAGAAACGCGACATCTGCTCATGCAGCATTGTGTGATAGGTAACGCGGCTATCGAAATCCTTTTTCTGCGCAGCCGTTGGCAACTCGCCGTAAAGCAGCAGATAGCAAGTCTCCAGGAAGTCACCATGCTCGGCCAATTGGTCGATTGGATAACCCCTGTGAAGCAGAATTCCTTCATCGCCATCAATATAGGTAATTTTGGATTCACAAGACGCTGTGGAGGTAAAACCCGGATCAAATGTGAAACGATCTGTTTGTTTATAAAGCGATGATATGTCGATAACTTCCGGACCAACAGTTCCCGGGTGAACCGGAAATTCGTAGGTCTGGTCTCCAATCGTCAGCTTTGCTGTCTTCTCGCTCATAAAAGTCCCTTTCATATTTGCCCACATCGGAGGGCACATCCGTTAGGGGGCGGCAATAGATCGCCGTCCCTGAAGAAGTTAATCTGCCAATGGGTTGAAAAACCTCAGCCTGATCGCTTCTGAGTTTTTGCTAGGGCCTGAACTCAATTGGGAGGTTGTATTGGCGCTATGGGAAAAGGCCAGATTGCTAAAAATCCACCGGCAAACGTGCCGGTCGCCGTTCCACCCTTTGTCCCGATAGATGAACGCTGTTTCGGTTATTCCAGAATGGTGAAAGCGATGAGAACCCCAGGTTTTCTGCGCTTTCGGACCCAATTCTGAACGCGAACACGTTCATCAATACAACCTCCCAATTGAGTTCACCCCCAAAGTTCCGTTACCAAGTACCCGATTTGCTGCAGCGCCGCAAGAAATTGCTATTTGTCTTTTGTCGTAGTTAGGCCAAGGTCATCAGGAGATAGCCGCTGCCATACGTTTCAACGACTCTTCACGTTCCAGCACAAGCAAGACGTCATAGATACCGGGTGACATATGGCTTCCGGTCAGTGCTGCCCTGAGCGGCTGGGCAACCTTGCCAAGCTTGAGTTCACTCTCCTGAGCAAATGCCTTGACGCTGTGTTCCAGACCTTCTGCAGTCCATTCTGCTTCTTCAATCCGTGGAATTAGATCGGCAATAATTTTGCGACCGTCTTCGTTAAGCAGGCCAAGCGCCTTCTCAGTATAGTTCAGTGGCACAGTGGCTGCGATAAATTCCGCGCTTTCAATAAGTTGGAGAACCGTCTTGGCGCGCTCTTTGAGGCCTGGCATTGCCAAAAGCAGTTTCTTGCGATGATCATCTGATAATTTCTGTCCAAAGAGGCTCGGCGTGGCCAATTCGGGCAAGACAAGGTCAATTGCGTCAATCAGCCTTTGATCTTCGGCAGCCCGCATGTAGATGCCATTCAGGTTCTCAAGTTTTGCAAAATCAAAACGTGAAGGAGATTTGCCAATAGCATCCAGCGAGAACCACTCGATCATCTGGTCTATGGAAATTACTTCTTCATCGCCATGGGCCCAGCCCAGACGAACCAGATAATTGCACAACGCTTCGGGCAGATAGCCCATGGCACGATAGGCCTCTGCACCAAGAGCTCCGTGTCTCTTGGAAAGTTTGGCACCATCAGGGCCGTGAATCAGGGGCACATGAGCCATGTCAGGCACTGGCCAGTCCAGGGCCTTGTATATCTGGATTTGCCGTGCTGCATTTGTCAGATGATCATCACCACGCACAATATGCGTAATACCCATATCATGGTCGTCCACCACCACTGCCAGCATATAGGTGGGGGTGCCATCGCTGCGCATCAGGATGAAATCATCCAGATCAGTATTTGGAAATTCCACCACACCCTGAACATGGTCAGTCACAATTGTCGTGCCTGACTGCTCGGCTTTTATGCGAATAACCGGATCAACGCCTTTCGGCGCTTCGCTAGGATCTTTGCTGCGCCAAGTCCCGTCATATTTTGGGGCCTTGTTTTCAGCGCGCGCCTTCTCTCGCATTGCATTCAGCTCTTCGGGAGAGGTGTAGCAGTAATAAGCCTTACCTTCGCTGACCAATTGTTTGGCGATTTCAGCATGACGCTTTTGCCGTGAGAATTGTGAAATCGGTTCGCCTTGCCAGTCAATTCCCAGCCATTGCAGGCCATCCATCAGCGCTGTTACCGCTTCTGGTGATGAGCGGGATCTGTCTGTATCTTCAATTCTCAACAACATTTTGCCGCCATTCGCCTTGGCAAACAACCAATTGAACAAAGCAGTGCGGGCTCCGCCGATATGAAGGAAACCGGTGGGCGAAGGGGCAAAACGAGTGACTATGGGAGGGGACATCAGCAGCCTGTCAAAATTTGGAATTTGTGGCGCATCGTGTAGCATGGAGACTGACAAGATCAAAACCCTTGATGTGACATGACCCAAAGAGGTTCAAAACAAGGTCCTAAGCTGGAACTTGGCCAACAAACGACACATCTGGAAGAAGATGGTAAACCGCTGTCTCAGGTGGGTTTTGTGTCTTCTGGCCTCAGCAGCGTCCCGCAAACCACCAAAACTCTTCGCCTGCTTGGCACAAAATCTCGCAATGGCTGGGACGCGCTTACTCGAATGGTCCAGAACGAGGCCCGCGGTCCGGATATCTTTTGCTGGGTACCTGTCTTCATGTCTCTGGGTATTCTTGGCTATTTCTCAATGGCACAAGAGCCGAGCGTTCTTGCCCTCTGGCTTCTTCTGAGTGTTTTGGCGGTCGTAACCTGGTGCCTGCGCCGCACCGACTATCCATTCAGGATTACACTCGCGGCCACTTTGTTGATTGCTGGTGTTGCCTTGGCCAAATGGCAGACAGAGCGAGCGGCCACGCCGCTCTTGGGCGCTGCTGGAACATTTCAACTGAGTGGGCGGGTCGCTGAAATCGTGCCGGGTGAGCAAAGAAGTCGATTGGTTCTGCGGGACGTGACGGACCTGTCATCAGACCCCATCACGCTTGCCGGTGTTCAACTCAGTGCATTTAATCAACACATTACCGATCTGCAAATTGGAGACCAGGTTTGGGCCCGCGCCCGGCTTGAACCGCTCAGCGGGCCCTTAATTCCAAACGGCTATGACTTTCGTCGGATCGGTTACTTTAACGGCCTTTCCGCACGCGGCTTCCTGCTGGGTGAAGTAATTCCAGAACTCAATTTCAACTCAGACCATGCGAAATCTGTGGCTGACTGGCTGACCGGGTTTCGTAAATCCATTTCTGAGCGCCTGAAAGACTCATTGCCAGGAGAGGCCGGTGCGCTTGCCTCTGCACTTCTGGTCGGAATGCGGAGCGGCATAACTGACACAACCGAGCAGGCACTGCGTCATTCAGGTTTGGCGCATATTTTGGCCATCTCGGGATTGCACATGGCGCTTGTAACTGCGCTTCTGTTCGGAACCATCAGACTGGCGGCGGCTTTTGCGCGCACGGTCTCTGCAAGATATCAGGTCAAGAAATGGGCAGCCGGTGCAGCTCTGTTAGGGGCTCTTGGTTATCTGGCGCTGTCAGGCGCGGGTATCTCAGCGCAAAGAGCATTTCTGATGGCTGCCGTCTTTCTGGTGGCAATTATGTTCAATCGTGCTGCATTGACCATGCGGAACGTCGCCTTGGCTGCGATTTTCATCCTTGTTTTCCAGCCCTCGGCAGTTCTGACACCGGGCTTCCAAATGTCATTCATGGCGGTCATTGCATTGGTTGCGGTTTATCGCCGTGATAGCCTGTTTTCAAGAATGCAGAACAGGGCAGGAGGCATCGGCATGGTGAGATCCATGGCGACTGGAACCGCAGGACTGGCATTGACCTCAATTGTGGCAGGCTTTGCAACAGCACCTTTTGCAGTTCATCATTTCTACCAGTTTGCGGTCTATGGGCTCGCTGGCAATCTGGCGGCTATGCCACTGGTCGGGTTCGTGGTCATGCCATCGGGTATTCTGGCTTTGCTGCTGATGCCATTCGGGCTGGAATGGATGCCCCTCAGTCTGATGGAACTTGGTCTTAATGGCGTCGCAGAGGTCGCGCAGCAAGTGTCTGGCTGGGAAGGTGCCGTCAGCATTCCGGGCCAACAACCGGCACTAAGGGCGCTCCTGCTTGGCTTGGCATTGATTTGCCTATGCCTGTTGCGCACGAAGTTGCGTTTTGCCGCTGCTATAATGTTGGCGTTCTTAGCATTTACCGTCAATGCAGGGTCTGATCAGAGCCCGGTTCTGCTCATTTCGCAAGATGGAAAGATGATGGCGGAAGTCACACCAGATGGGCTCGAATTCCGGGGAACATCCCGCAATTCCTTTGCCGCAGGCATCTGGATGCGCGCGCTGGGAGATGGGCGAGACGTCGAGATGGTCTTGAAACAGGACCGTAGCGGTCAGGCATGCGACCGAACAGGATGTCTTTTCGGGATTGAAACCTATGCAGAAGAGCCGCTGCAGGTTGCTACTATCAACCGGGTGGAAGCCATGTTTGAGGCTTGCTTGGGAAATGCCAGTTTGATCATCAGCTCGCTATACAAAACGCCACCATGCCCGTTTCAATCAACGATCGAAAAGGTCATTATCGACAAATCTTTCCTGGCGGCGCGCGGTTCGGTGGTTTTATCGAGGATTGACCGGGCATCAGCTTCCAGTCACCCAATCGAAGACAGCGTTTCAAAAGGCTTGCATGAATTGGGTCTTACGATTCAAACAAGCCTGCCAATCCGGAAAAGACGTTGGAATTAATCAGCTTTTTGCCCTGAGAAATCAACACCTCGCGAAGACGTGACTTTTTGCAATCAGAATCATTGCTATATGTAGCCTGTTCGTATTTCGGAGAATTGCATGATTGCTGAACTGACACTTTTGACTGTCCTGCTGGCTGGATTTGTATCCTTCGTCTCGCCCTGCGTTCTGCCATTGGTTCCGCCCTATCTGTGCTATTTGGCCGGTGTTTCGCTGGACCAGTTAACGTCAGAGGAGCTAAGCCGCGCACGTAGCCGTCAGGTGGTCCTGTCTGCATTCAGTTTTGTTCTGGGCTTTACCACCGTCTTTGTTCTGCTGGGAGCTGCGGCCTCCGTTGCAGGCCAGTTCATTGCCCGCAATTCCGGTACCCTCAGCATCGTTGCCGGCGTTGTAATTATCATTATGGGGCTTCATTTCCTGGGTGTGTTTCGCATTGGTTTTCTTTATCGGGAGGCGCGCATCCAGGTAGAGCGCAAGCAGCCAGGTTATATGGGTGGGTACGTTATGGGGCTGGCATTCGCTTTTGGCTGGACGCCCTGTATCGGTCCTGTGCTGGCGGCCATTCTTGCTGTTGCAGGCTCCGAAGACACAGTGGCAAAGGGCGCCGGATTGCTGGCGGTGTACTCTATGGGCCTCGGCATTCCTTTCATCTTGGCGGCTCTGTTTGCCCGTCCATTCATGGGATGGATGGCAAAATTCAAACGCCATTTGCGGGCCGTCGAACGTGTCATGGGTGGAATGCTGGTGGTAACCGGCGTGTTGTTTCTAACCAACCAGATGTCAGTGTTTTCGTTCTGGATGCTGGAAATGTTCCCGGCCCTTGGCACAATTGGCTAGGGTCTGGAACGCAACCTGTCCAGGAGCCGCGTCGGAATGGTTGCCAGAATGACCCCTCCCAAAATCAGCGCGAGACCGGCAAAATGGAACGGCCTGAGTGTTTCTCCGAGCAACAAAACCGACAAGCCAACACCATATGGCGGCAATAGGTAGAGAAACACGCCGGTGATGGATGGACCTACGATTTTCACACCATACTGGTAGGCCGTGAAGGGAAATAGCGACGATATCACTACCAGACTGGCAATCCCGAACCAGTTGGCCCCCGTCGTGGGAAAGTGTCCCGTCCAGAAAACCTCAAACACTGCAAATGGCAGCAATGTTATAGCTCCCGCCATACCAACAACACCAATCAGTGGCAGCGTTGGCAGGCTCGGAAACGGCGCATTGCGTAGCAACACTGAATAAATAGCCCAGCAAAACGATGTCAGCACAAACAGCGCGTCTCCAGGATTGAACTGCAGTGACAGAAGACCAGCCAGATTGCCCTTGAAGACAATCACTGCAACGCCAGCAATTGCGAGGGGAACGCCAAGCATTTCCCGCCAACCAATTTTACGCCCTCGGAATATCCATTCGAGTAGAATGATCAGAACCGAGGAGGAGGTATAGATGAGCGTGCCATTGGAGGCAGTGGTGTGTTCCAGAGCCAGGTAAACCAGCGCGCCGCAAATCCACATGCCGAGAAAACCAATGACGAAAATCCGGCGCCAATTATGGCAAAAAACCGGCCAATGCGCTTTCACGGCAGGAAAACTCACAGCCAGCAGAATCAGCGATGTGATAAACCATCGCAAAAACGCCAGAATAAAGGGTTCCGTGCCATCAATAATGGCACGTCCGATGATAATGTTGGAACCGAAGAACAAAGGCATGAAGACAAGAATCAAGTAGGCTTTTTTCTTGTCATTGCTGTCAGTTTCGATTGTCGGGGAATTAGCGGTCATTTAGGCTTGCTAACGGAGATAGGCCGCACTGGCAATTGCAAAAAACCAATTTCTACGATCCCGGGCCTTGTGTCACCGCGTCAAAAAAACCAGCGGTGTTACTGCCCTTTCAGAGCCTTGGAAATTTCAGCATCCGTAGGTGCACGACCTGTACCTTGCATTTTCAGCGGATAGGGATCAATCCTTGTGAAGACGCGGTCATTGGAATGCATTTCTTTCTTTTGTACCAAAGTGTTATTCAACGTTGCTGGCATTTGTTGTGAACTCGGCACGCCAACGACGCGTCTCTGTGGGTTTGGATTGCTTGGAATCGCAGCGGTAAATTCTCCTGCTTCATCTTCAACGGATTCAAGCCGGGACATTAAAATGCGGTTTTGCCTGTCGAGACGCGTAACAGCCTCTCTCAGCACCAGCAGTTCTTCCTGAAGCAGAGCAGCCTCTACAGGGTTTTCAAAGGCGGATTGTTGAACGCGCATTGCGTCTGCGTCCGTTCTGTACGCCTCAACCCAATCTGAACGCGCAAGCCAAAACGAGCCGGAGAGCGCGGCCACAGCGGATACGCCCCATACTGCGAGGAGGGTAATTTGAAACCAGGTGGCTTTCGACACGCTTTCGTCCTTGGGCAATAATCTGTTTCAGACAGACACAGTACTGAAACAATTCTTTAGATTTTGTTAAGTATACGGACTGGCTGGTTTCTCGCTTTCTGAGGAATTCAATGCTAACCAACGCTGGAAAATCAGGCTGGGGAATCGGAGAAAAAGCGTGTCGAACGTGGATATTATTGTACTCGCTGCTGGCGAAGGCACGCGGATGAAATCGGCTACTCCAAAAGTGCTGCATTCAGTTGGTGGCTTGCCAATGCTGGAACATGTTTTGAGATCTACAAAGGCATTTGGTGCAGAAAGCACAGCTGTCGTGATCGGACCGAATGTTCCGGCGGTAGAAGACTTTCTAAAAGAACACCCGGCGCCCATAGAGATCTTTGTGCAGGCAGAGCGTCTCGGCACAGGACATGCCACGATGGCTGCCTCCAAATTCTTGGCAGACAGCAAAAACTCCAACATTGTGTTGTTTGGAGATACGCCACTCATTCGACCGCAGACACTCGATCAGATCAAATCGCTTCTGGTCGGTGACGCAGATTTGGTAGTTCAGGGGTTTGAACCAGACAATCCAACCGGTTACGGGCGTTTGCTTGTTAAAGACGGTCAATTAACCGCCATCCGCGAAGAAAAAGATGCCACGGACACAGAGCGCAAGATTGGGCTGTGCAATGCGGGGGCCATGGGATTTGCTCCAGGCATTTTAAGCAAGCTGCTGAATTTACTGAAAAACGACAACGCGCAAGGTGAGTATTATCTTACCGATTGTGTTGAGTTGGCGCAGGCTCAAGGTCTCTCAGTCAATGTGGTCAAGGGTGATGCAGCAGATGCAGCAGGCATCAACAGCCGAGCGCAACTGGCTGCAGTTGAAGCCATCTTCCAACAGCGCATGCGCCAACAGGCAATGGCAAACGGCGTCACATTGTTAGCGCCGAAAACCGTGCATTTTTGCTATGATACAGAGCTGGAAGCTGATGTGACGATAGAGCCTAATGTTGTGTTCGGACCAAAGGTCACTGTCAAAAGCGGTGCAGTCATAAAGGCTTTCTCGCATCTTGAAGGTGCGGTCATTGGCGAAGACGCCATCATAGGCCCTTTTGCCCGGCTGCGTCCCGGCACCGAATTGGGCGCAAAAACCAAAGTTGGAAATTTTGTTGAGATCAAAGGTGCAACCATCGAAAAGGGAAGTAAAATCAATCACCTGAGCTATATTGGTGATGCTCATATTGCACCGGGGGTTAATGTCGGCGCAGGCACAGTGACCTGCAATTACGATGGGTTTGGCAAGCACCGAACTACAATTGGCGCGGACAGCTTTATCGGATCTGGTAGCCTGTTGGTGGCACCGCTGGAAATAGGTTCAAACGCTTATGTGGCAACAGGGTCGGTGATCACTGAGAATGTTCCCTCTGATGCTTTGGCCTTCGGCAGGGCGCGGCAGACCAATAAAGATGGCAGAGGCGCAAAATTGAAAGACGAACTGCGTGCCGCCAAGGAAAGGGCTTTAAAAGCCAAATAGGCCAAGCCTAAATACGCTCAAAACCATGATCCCGGCAGGCGTTTTCCAGCCAGTGCAGGGTACTTTCCGCATAGGTGCTGAAGGCAAAAAGGCGAAACTGGTTGGTTTCCAACCTAATCAGCATGATTGGCATATGGTGAACGCTTGTCTGCGCGACTTTTCCAACCGGAAAGCTTTGCACGTGAAAATCAATCGCAATTCCTTTTGCCAGTACAGTCGTTACATCAGAGCCGCTGACAGTTAGAACTGTCCGTGCGCTGGATAGATCCGTTACTGAGCCGATCTCAGCAGGAATTGCGTTTGCCAGATCGCCATGCAGATCCGACGCAGCGCTTTCCAGCAGATAGCGTCCGGCGCCAAGTGAGTAGATCGACAGTTTTGCCTCCAGATTGGCGTGTCCGGCTTCAGGAAATGCTTTGATGCCTTGCTTCTTCAAGGCGGTCAGCGCCTTCTTTTCCTGGCCCGGAAACAGCGAAAGCTGAACAAAAGACATTGGTGTGGTTCGTTCAAGCGTGATGCCGGTTTTCTCTGTCGTAAGCGGAGCGCCATAATGTCCCGGCACCCATACACGGTCCAGCGGACAAGCCTGCAGGTCTTTCAAGACATTATCCATGCATGCGCTCCCCATCCTTATCGAAGAAGCAGGGGTCCACGATTTCAACAGCAACATGAATCCCTTTCATTGGAAATGTTGCGTAAAGGTCTTTGCCAATCAGATCACGGCCATTTTCCAGCAGTGCTAAAGCCACATATTTTTCAAGCGCAGGGCTGTAAGTCGCTGAGGTCACATGCCCCAAACTCAAACAAGGTGTTTTCAATTCAGGGTTTCGCACCAGATGGCTGCCCATAAGCACGCTTTCATCGGATTTGGAAACAAGGCCGACAAGCTGGTGCCGTCGTCTATCCTTGAAGGCGGGCCGATCCATCATCGCGGAGCCGATGTAAGGCGTCTTTTTTGATGCCATGGCACCCAGGCCCACCATCTCAGCTGTTGTACGGCCATTCAATTCAGAATTGACAACATGACCCTTTTCAATACGCAAAGTGCCCAGTGCTTCCATACCATAGCTCACAAGGTCCATCTGTTTGCCTGCCGATTGCAGGTCTTCCCAAAGGGCCAATCCAAAGCGGGCTGGCGTATAAACCTCGTAGGCCAGTTCGCCTGAAAACGAGAGGCGGCACATCATGACCGGAATGCCCTGCGACGTTTTTCCATGGCGAATGGCCATAAATGGAAAAGCCTCATTGTCAAAACCTGTTTGAGGTATAGCAATTTGCAGCATCTCACGAACTTTTGGACCGGCAACAGCCGCACCCGCCCATTGGTCTGTAACCGATGTCACATGGACTTTCAGATCAGGCCAGTGAACGGATAGGTAAAGCTCCAGATGTTCCAGCACCGCAGCCGCTTGAGCGGTGGTTGTTGTCATCAGAAAATTCGTATCGTCCAATCGCCACGTGGTTCCGTCATCATAGACAATGCCGTCCTCACGCAGTATCAACCCGTATCGAGCCTTTCCAACGGGAAGTTTTGCGAAACCATTGCTGTAGACACGGTCAAGAAATTGGGCCGCGTCAGGGCCTTGAACGCTAATCTTGCCAAGCGTTGAGACATCAACAATGCCGATGAATTGCCGGGTCATGCGGGCTTCACGGATATAGGCCTGTTCCAGATCTTCCGCGCCACGACGATAGACCCTCGGGCGTTTCCACAGACCGGCATCAATCATCTCCGCACCAGCATCCAGATGCCAGTAATGCATCGCCGTGCGCCGCGTTGGTTGCAAATGGCTTCCACGCGCATCTGCAGCCAATGCGCCGAACGAAACGGGTGTGTAGGGTGGGCGAAAACGGGTGGTGCCTACGGCCGGTATAGCCAAACCCCGCTCCTCAGCCATCAGCGCCAGGGCATTGATGTTAGATAGTTTTCCCTGATCGGTTCCCATGCCCAAAGTGGTGTAGCGTTTCAGATGTTCAACACTGAGAAACCCTTCCTGATGGGCCAGTGCAATGTCGTCTGTAGTCACATCATGCTGAAAATCCACAAAGGCTTTTCCACTGCTGCCCTTGATGCTCCACACAGGCCCCACATTCAGAACATCTAGTTTCCCCGGCTGCGTCACTGCCTTGCGTGCACGGCTGAATGACAGTTTCCGCAGCACCCGTTCGGTCGTTGTTTCTGCACTTGCTATCGTATCGTCCCGGTCGAAATAACCCTCAACTGAACCGCATACGCTCCAGGTTCCGTTTGATGTGCCGGGGAGTACAGTGTGGAGCGTGTCATCCCATTCAGGCACGCCGCCCATCTGGCTGGTCAAATGGATGCTCGGGGTCCAGCCACCGGACATGCCGAGGCAATCACACTCAATGGCGCGCTCTTTGCCATTTATCTCACTGGTATAGGGATCAAACGGTGCAATGCTGATGCGTTTGATGCCGTGGTGTCCGTGGATTTGTGTCACCGCGTGGCCGGTAAAAAGCTGCACGCCGGTTGCAGCCACCTGTGCCATGGCGATATCTGAAATTACGGTCCTTGTGTCCACAATCGCGCTGATGGGAACGCCCATATCCTGCAGAGCACTTAACTGCCGGTAAGCACCATCATGGCTGGTAAACAGCACCACATTTCGCCCAGCTGAAACACCATATCTAAGCGCATAGGCGCGAATAGCATCTGCTAGCATTACGCCGGGGTGGTCATTTCCCGGAAAGACCAAGGGCCGTTCAATAGCACCGGTCGCGAAGATCGCGTGCCGCACCCGCAACACATGATAGCGCTCACAAGGTATAAACTGCGATGCCTCGGGACGATGCGCAGAAACCCGCTCAACAAGACCAAACGCGCCACCATCATATTGGCCGAAGCAGGTCGTTCTCGGCAAAATTGTAGCATTTTCATGGGATCTGATACGCTCCAATAGCGTGGCGATGGTATCGCGTTCTCTTGGATCCCCGCGATGGTAGCCACCAAACTCGGCATGCTCGTCCACCAGCACAACCCGAGCGCCCTTTTCCACTGCTTTCAACGCTGCAGTCAGCCCTGCAAGTCCGCCCCCCACAACAAGAACATCTGCAAAACTGTTGATCTTCTCATATCTGTCTGGATCGGGCTTTTGCGCTGCGTGCCCCAAACCCGCAGCGCGGCGGATTATTGGCTCATACAGATGCCATGCCTTGCGTGTCGGGCCCATAAAGGTCTTGTAGTAAAACCCAGCCTGAAGCATCGGTCCAGCCAACTGATTGGCGGACAGCAGATCGAAGGACAGGCTGGGCCAGCGGTTTTGACTGCTGGCAGCCAGACCGTCGAAAATCTCGACCATTGTGGCCCGGGCATTGGGTTCCTGAACACCCGGCCGTGCGATAGTAACCAATGCATTTGGCTCTTCGCTTCCCACACTCATCAGGCCCCGTGGCCGATGATATTTGAAACTGCGTCCAAACAGTGTCTGCCCATTTGCGAGCAGGGCTGAGGCCAACGTATCCCCGGAAAATCCGGTAATTTTTCTGCCGTCAAATGTGAAGGATCGCGTCTTGCTGCGATCAACCATCCCACCTGTTTCCAACCGAAACCCGCTCATTTCGCTGCCCCAATCTTGTGAGACCCTGTCGCCCTGGCTCCGGAGATTTCATGGTTGAGCGTGTCTCTGGAAACCTCAACGATCAGCCGGCAACCGCCGCTGTGCTGCCAAAGCTCCTTGTGTGGTCCACGTGGATTCTTGCGGTTGTAGACGAAGTCCTGCCAATCCTTTGGTCTGGCTTTTTCTGGCGCTGGGCGCTTTACGGCCGCATCGCCCAGATAGGTAAATTCCGACAAATTCCGATCACCACAATGGGGGCAGGGTATCAGCATCTCATTCCCCTACTGCAACCGGGCGAAGGGACCAGCGCCACCTTCGTCAATGGTGTAGCCCGAGTTGAAGCGGTCCAGTGTGAATGGTGCGTTCAGCGTGTGTGGCCTGTCATTTGCAATGGTATGGGCAAAGCACCAACCCGAAGCCGGTGTCGCCTTGAAACCACCGTAGCACCATCCGGCATTCAGATAGAGACCGGGTAAAGGGCCCTTGGTTATGATTGGACTGCCATCCATCGACATGTCCATTATGCCCCCCCAATGACGCAGCAGGCGCAGCTTGGCGAATTGCGGACAAAATGCCAGCATCATAGTATGGACATCTTCCACAAGAGGTAGGTTTCCGCGTTGGGCGTAGGAATTGTATTTGTCCAATTCACCGCCATAAACCAGACCGCCCTTGTCGGATTGTGACATGTAAAAATGGCCGCCAGCACCAATCACCACGGTATTCATGACAGGCTTAACCGCTTCGGAAACAAACGCCTGCAGCACATGGCTTTCAATCGGAAGGTTCTCGACACCCGCCTTTCTCATTACCTCTGATGTGCTTCCGGCAACTGCAATGCCAATTTTGGGTGCTGTGATGTCTCCGCGCGTCGTCTGAATTCCGGTTACGGTTCCTCCTTTTTTCAAGAAGCCAGTAACCTCGCAATTTTCCAGAATATCAATGCCAAGTTGGTCGGCAGCGCGCGCATAGCCCCAGGCAATGGCATCATGTCGGGCTGTGCCCGCACGCGGTTGCAACAGGCCACCCACAATGGGGAACCGTGTATCTTGTGACATATCAAGCTGCGGCACATATCGCGCGATTGCATCGCGGTCCAACAGCTCTGCATCAATACCATGCAGTCGCATGGCGTTACCGCGTGTGGCATGGGCATCCAGCTCTCCCGGCGAATGCGCAAGGTAGAGCACGCCGCGCTGGGAAAACATCACATTGTAGTTCAGTACCTGTGACAGGCCTTCCCACAATTTCATGCTGTGTTCGTAAAACAGTGCATTTGGACGAAGTTCGTAATTGGAGCGCACGATGGTTGTGTTACGGCCTACATTTCCGCTGCCAATCCAGCCTTTTTCCACCACGGCCACATTGTGGATGCCATGTTCCTTCGCCAGATAGAAAGCTGTCGCAAGGCCATGGCCGCCACCGCCAACAATGATGACATCATATGCGGGCTTTGGGTCTGGTTTGCGCCACTGACTGTTCCAGTGTTGGTTCCCTTTCAGTGCGTTTTTTGCCAGTGCCCACGCAGAAAATCGAGCCACAGAATTCTCCCCAATAAGGGCGCGAACCAACAAAGAGTTCGCACTCTGAACTTATAGTGCAGTTCTATGCGCAGCCTGCGCAAGTGACAAAACGCCTAGTTTTGGGATATTTAATCAATCTCGCTCACCAACGCATATGTCGCAGGGTAAAGGTTGGCTGTCGCATTGAAGCTGGAAGCGTTTGACACCTGCAAATAGGTTGGTGGGAGTGCGTTTTATGTATGCAAAGGATCAGAGCATGGAATCTCGGGCAAAGGTGGTGGTTATTGGCGGCGGTGCCGTGGGTGTCTCAACCCTGTATCATCTGGCAAAAAAAGGCTGGTCCGACGTGGTTCTGCTGGAACGCAAGGAACTGACATCCGGCTCCACCTGGCATGCTGCCGGTCTGCTGCCATTGTTTAATCTCAGCTATTCTGTTGGCCAGATTCATAAATACTCAGTCAAGCTATACGGCGAACTGGAAGCTGAGACCGGATTGAATGCTGGCCTCTCGCGCGTTTCCAATATCAGGCTGGCACGTAGCAAGGATCGTTGGGACGAGTATCTGTATTATGCCGGTGTCGCAAAAACCATCGGTATCGATGTCAAACTGCTGACTCCCGAAGAGTTGAAGGAAATCTGGCCGCTCTGTGAAACTGACGGCATTCTGGGCGCCATTCAGCATCCGGAAGATGGCTACATCCAACCCGCCGACCTGACACAGGCTCTGGCGAAGGGCGCGCGGGACAATGGCGCAAAGATTTACCGTAACACCAATGTAACTGGCGCGACCCGCAGCGAACAGGACACCTGGATAGTAGAAACCGACCAGGGCAATATCGAGTGCGAGCACATTGTCTGCTGCTCCGGCAATTTTGCACGCAAAACGGGCGAGATGTTCGGTCTCGACATCCCGGTCATCCCGGTTGAGCATCAATACATCGTCACAGAAGCCCATCCTGCCATTCTGGAACGGCGGGCACAGGGGCTTCCTGAAATGGGGGTCCTTCGAGAAAGCGATTCCTCCTGGTACATGCGCGAAGAGGCAGGCGGCTTGCTTCTGGGGCCTTACGAAAAAGGGGCGCCGTGCTGTTATGTCGATGGCCCTGATGCAGAGAGTGAATACGAGTTGTTCCAGGAAGATCTGGATCGTTTGATGCCTCACATCGAAAGTGCCATTGAGCGTGTTCCAGCCTTTGGCGAAGTTGGTATCAAGAAAGTCTATAACGGAGCCATTGCCTACACACCTGATGGCTCGCCAATCATCGGCCCAGCCTGGGATGTTCCCAATGTCTGGCTGAATGAAGGGCATTCCTTCGGTATTACGGCCGCTGGCGGTGCCGGATGGCAGCTTGCCGAGTGGATCGTCGACGGAGAACCAACCATTGACATGATGGGCGTCGATCCGCGCCGCTTTGGCCCTTATGCAACCAAGGGCTATCTGAAAGAAAAGAACGAAGAAGCCTACTCAAATGTCTTCACAATGCACTATCCCGATGAAGAGCGTGTTGCTGCACGCCCACTTAAGAAAACTCCGATTTATGACCGACTGAAAGCACGTGGCGCAGTGTTCGGATCGGTTTATGGCTGGGAGCGGGCCAACTGGTTTGCACCGTTGGATTATTCTGTTCCGGCCGAAGAACTGGAATATCCGGATCTGTTGCTGAATCACAACCACGCGCCTGCAACGGAAGACGGTCGCATTGTCGAAAAATGGTCGTTCCGTCGGTCCAACTACTTTGAATTTGTTGGGCAGGAAGTGAAAAATGTCACTGAAAATGTTGGCGTTCTCGACATGTCAGCCTTTGCCAAACTGGAAGTCACAGGGCCGGGTGCACGTGACTGGCTGAACAGCCTGTTCGCAAACAGCATTCCAAAGAAGCAGGGCCGCATTGCGCTCTGCCATCTGCTCACACGCTCGGGCGGTGTCTTGTCGGAATTCACGGTCTATGAATGGCATCCTGGACGGTTTTATCTGGTGTCTGCTGGTGCTTATGAACGTCATGATCACGACGTTCTGAAAAAGGCGCTGCCGAAGGATGGCTCCGTGCATCTGTCCCCAATCACTGCGCAGCAAGGTGTGCTGGTGCTGGCAGGACCGAAATCGCGTGATGTATTGGCAAAGCTCACAGACACAGATCTGTCCAATGCGGGATTTCCGTGGCTCTCTGGCAAGCCGATCAGTGTCGGCAAAGCCACGGCACATGCGTTGCGGGTGAACTTTGTCGGGGAACTGGGTTGGGAATTCCATCATCCAATTGAAATGCAGTTGGAAATTTTCGACGCGCTGATGGAAGCCGGTGCTGAATTTGGCATTCAACCTTTTGGCATTCGCGCCATGGACGCCATGCGGCTGGAAAAATCCTATCGATTAATCCCACGCGAATTGTCCATTGAATACTCGGCCTATGAGTCTGGCCTTGATCGCTTCATCAAGCCAGCCAAGGAGTTTGTGGGAAAAGAAGCTCTGCTGAAACGTCATGAAGCGGGTGACAACTGGGCTTTTGTGACCCTGGAAGTTCATGGGATCAAAGACGCGGACGTCAGAGGATCAGAAGCCATCTTTGATGGAGAAAAACTGATCGGGCGTGCAACATCCGGTGGGTATGGTTGGCGTATCGAGAAGTCCTTGGCCTTAGCCATGGTTCCACCTGCTTACGCTGAGTTGGGTTCAAAAATGCAGGTTCACATTCTTGGTGAGCCTTATGAGGCAACTGTTATTGAGGAAAGCCCATTTGATACGGAAAATCAGGTTCTACGGGCTTGATAGGATGACGCATGCGGGGTTCATTGACCGCCATTGAGTCTCATTGCTATTACAGATTCAAATGCGATCCTAAAAATGCCCAACTGTTCGTGGCTTGGTTGCAACGAACAACAGGGAACCAAACCGGAGTATTCGAATGAACCTGATTAAATCCATCACCGCTGCAATTGTGATATTTGCTCTGACAGCCATGAGCCACGCTGCAAGTGACGCAGATACACTGATCCTGGAGACCAAAACGGGGCAGGTGAAAATTGAGTTGTTGCCAGATGCGGCACCAAGCCATGTCGAACGCATGAAATCCCTTGCCAATAGTGGTTTCTATGATGGTTTGAAATTCCATCGCGTGATTGACGGTTTCATGGCGCAGACCGGCGATCCATTGGGAAATGGTACTGGTGGATCTGACCTGCCTGATTTGAAGGCTGAGTTTTCAGACGTGCCATTTGAGCGCGGCACACTTGGCATGGCCCGTTCCAACAGCCCGAACAGCGCCAATTCTCAGTTCTTCATCATGTTTGATTCAGCATCTCATCTGAATGGCCAGTACACCGTATTTGGAAAGGTCACAGAGGGTATGGATCATGTTGACCAGATCAAAAAGGGCTCAAGCTCCCAAAATGGTTCTGTCAGCGATCCGGATACGATCATCAAAATGCGGACAGCGGATCAGTTCTAAACGCTGGAGTTGTTTGAGAGGCAAGGATCCGCTTTAGCGTCAATCCAAGGTTCTTGGCACGAAATATTTTGAGATTCAATTTATTAGCAACAGGGTCTTAGACCCTGTTGCTAAATGTCTTTAGTCGTTCAGAACGAATGTCACTTTCATGACGACCCGGTATTCACTGATCTTGCCGTTGGAGACAACGACCTTTTGATCTTTGACCCAAGCGCCTTCAACATTCTTCAGCGTTTCTGAGGCGCGTTTGATTCCTTTTTCCAGAGCATCTTCAAAGCTTTTGGACGAGGATGAGATGATTTCCGTAACGCGTGCAACTGACATGTGAACTCCATTAATTCTGTGAATGCCACAATTCTGGTGGCGGGACCGAAAGCCTAACCCGCAGGTTAGGCTCAAAGCAAATGAGGGCTTGTCGCATTACAATGGCGATGATGTGTCGTCACCGGACGGCTTGGTTCAGGAAATCCATCCACCATTCAATGCGTTAGCCCAATCCGGCATTCCCTTGGACAAGGCCAGTTTGGCCATCGTCATATGGTCATAGGGCACATGACGGAATGTAAAATCCCAACCATGATTGCGTTTTTCAATAATCGCATAGGCTGCGCACGGATTGCCTGTGTGCATCACATAAGGATCCGATCGCGTGTCTTTGAAGCCCGGGCATCCGACACTCCCCGGATTGAGTACATGACGTCCATCAGACAGGCGCACGAGGCGGGAAACGTGTGAATGTCCGCAAAGCATGACTGGAAAGTCAAACCCGAGCGCATCGCGTTCAATATCCGCCAGCGGTCGCAGGTTCATGCCGACCTTTTCATTGGGCACATCGAGCCAATGAGAATTATCTGTGGTCGGAATGCCATGGCACAGAAACACGTCATCTTCAAAAACTGCCGTGGCCGGCAGGGCAGCGACCCACTGCAAATGGGCTTCGCTGAGTTGGGAAAATGCCGGACCATCCCACGCGCCCAACTCTGCGGGGGAAAGTTCCAGAAGAAACCGGTCATGATTGCCTGTGATTGACAACATAGTCTTCTGCTCAATCAGAATATCAGCGGTTTTACCGGCTTCCAACGGCCCACCAAAATGGTCCCCGAGATTAAGGATCTGATCAATACCTTGCCTCGAAATGTCATCCAGAACTGCTTCAAGGGCCAAACTATTGCCATGGATGTCAGAAATGACCGCAAAACGCATAAAGACCTCTTCAGATGATCAGGGGCAGAACTCAATTAGGTCGGACAAGGCGGTTAACACTGCGCCTCACGACAGGTCCGGCAATTAACATGACTGGATAGGCTACAATCCAACAGACAATCCAGGAAGACATCCATAGCCAAACAATATCGGGTGCCATTCCATTTGCCCGAAATGTCGAGATGCCAGACACGATAAACGTCATGATACCAGACAGGCAGAGACTGAATAAATAGGGCGCAAATCTGGGATGCATACAGGGCCGATCATGCGGGAAAACGAACGGCTCTGATCTATCATTGATACTATTAATCATCAAATGGTCAGAACAGAGTTAGCGACGGCGATGGCCCCACATCCATTGTTCCGGTGTCTCGCGTATCCAGTCTTCGAATTGTTTATTAAGCCGGGCTGTCGCGTCAGCAATACGTTCGTCGACTGTGTCACCCGTTCCGCTACTGATCTCGACGACCTGAATCGTGAAATGACATCCTTTTGTGCGGCGACAACAGGCAGCAATCAACGGTACGTCTAGTTTTTCGGCAATCATAGCCGGGAAGGGCGTTGATGGGGCCATTTGCCCGAAAAAGGGAACTTCAATGCCGCGTCTTTGCCTCAGGTCTCCCATCATACAAACGGTTTCTCCACCACGGACCCATTTAATGAGCGCATTCACAGAGGTTTTGCGTTTGGAATGCAGCCCGCCGGGATACAATGGTTGGCGCACCATCCTGATATAGCGGTCGACCAAAGGGTTCGAAGCGCGTTGATAGATGCCTGCCATCGACAGACCGTTCTGCAGTGCCGGAACGGCCAACAATTCCCAATTGCCCATGTGCAGCGATACAAAAACAGCACCCTTTGTGCTTTGTGCCAATTGGTCGATGAGGTCCTGTGATTCGAGCGTAATTCTTTGTCTCTGCTTCAGCAACTTGCCGATACACAGACCTTCGGCCATCGTCCGTCCCAGATTGTTCCAATGACGAAACGTGGTCTGTTGTATCCAGGCTTCATCCTTTTCAGGAAACGCTTCCCGTAGGTGTTTCTGGACCGTGTCATGGCGGTGGTTAAACCGGGCCAACATCTTCCAGACAGATCCCATAATCGCGGAAGCCACGCCAAGCGGCAGCGCATTCATGATGCCCGCGACAGCACGGAATCCGACATACTCCAAGCGATGCTGCAACGTTGGGGTGGTGGGTTTGGGCAAGGAGGAGTCACTCAATCTGTTTTGCTGCTACGCAATAACTGCATTTTGCTTTACAACGCAATCGGCCTTTGACCAAATCTTGAGTCAGTAACCCACGCCTCCGGAACGTACCAAACCCATGCTGCAGGTCGCCACACTCGCTTTCCCATTTTTTGGGCTTATCTTTCTGGGGTTTTTCGCTGGTCGGATTTTCAAGGTTCCGGCGGAAGGGCTGGCGTGGCTCAATATTTTCATCATCTATTTTGCACTGCCAGCTTTGTTCTTTCAGCTCATTTCTCAAACGCCAATTGAGGAACTTGCGAACTGGACCTATGTTTTTTCCACAAGCTTTTCCACATATTGTGCGTTCGCTTTGGCGTTCTGCATCGGGATTTATATTACCAAGGGCAATGTCGCTGTGGCGACCATTCAAGGCATGGTGGGCGGCTATGCAAATGTCGGTTATATGGGACCGGGCCTGACGCTCGCAGTTCTGGGGCCGGAGGCTGCTGTGCCGGCAGCTCTGATCTTCTGCTTTGATGTGGCTCTGGTGTTTACGTTGGCCCCATTGCTGATGGCCTTCGCTGGCACTGAAAAGCAACCACCATTGAAGCTGGCATTGCAGATATCGAGGAAGGTCTTTTTGCACCCATTCATCATCGCGACCATTGCTGGCGTTTTGGGTGCTGCATTTCACTACGAGCCGCCTCAGGCGGTTGATACAATTCTTACGTTTCTGAGGTCTGCCGCTGCGCCTTCAGCTTTGTTTGCAATGGGTGTGACGGTGGCACTGCGCCCATTGAAGCGGTTCCCTGTTGAACTTCCGGGTTTGCTGGCTGTAAAGCTGATAGCCCACCCACTGATCGCTTATCTGATGCTTGGCGTTGTTGGTGATTTCGACCCTGTCTGGGTAGCAACAGGCGTGCTGATGGCCTCACTGCCGCCAGCGGCCACCATCTATGTCATCGCACAGCAATATAATGTGTATATTGAACGCGCATCGACGGCGGTTCTGGTCGGCACAGGCATGTCTGTCGCGACGGTCACTTTTGTTCTCTATCTGATCGCCAGTGGAGCTTTGGGACCGGATCTGGTACGTCCAATCCCCTGACAACGCTCAAATATTTTCGACAAAAGTCCGCTTAAACCTTTGCGCCATTGTCGGGCACAATGTAACAGCCGCTGATCTTCCAGCTTCCATCCGCCTGTTGCTCAAGCGTGTAAACTGCAAGCCAGTCCTTGCCTGCCGGCCCAGTAATGTAAGCTTCCTGAACAGGGCCGGTAGGACTGCTTTTCAGACGGCCAAATTCGAAGGATTGTGGCCTGAATACCTGTGGGTATTGTTGACGCACCATGCTCATGAACCGTTCATCACTGCCAAACATGTTTTTGATCGAAGGCGCGGCGAATGAGAACGCTGTTAACGAATTGTCAGCCAGGAATGCATCGACCTGCATGCGAATAATAGATTGGATTTCACTCTGATCCGCCGGTGCAACCGACTGCGCCGAAGTGACCCCGATAGTTGCACCCGTAAGTGCCATAGCACCGGCTAAAAGTCCGATCATTTGTCTGGTGAGTTTTGTCATGCTTGCCTCCGTCAGATTTATTTCCCTCAGTCGATCTACGCAAAGCGGTCACATTTGGATCGCAGGTGCTGCAATTTGGAAGCTAACTGGCCAGTCCCGCAATCCGTTTGACGAGAAGGCTTTCGCCATCAACCAGTGGCTCAATGGCAGTGAAATGATTGGCACCCGCCATCTCAATGTAAGTCGTGAGCGATGAATTTTCGCGCCACTTCATGGCAAAGTCCTCACTTTGCCTGCGAAATTCCCTCGACTCATTTGAGCCAACCCAGGCATCAAAATAAATACCCGGTTCGGGCGTCGCGAAATGCGGGCTGGATTCCAACGCGGACTTCAAATCGAGTTTCAAATCGTCATTCATTGACAAATGAAGCATCGGTGTAAGGTCGTACACGCCTGAAATGCCAAGCCCTGCGACAACCGGCACCGGAATCTGCTCCACCTTGTCCTTTTGACACATCACCGCTGCCAGATGGCCGCCAGCAGAGTGACCTGTGATCATCAAGGGGCGCTTTTCATTCTTTCCAAGATGCTGGCAACAGGCCTCCATCTCCGCACCAATGCCAGCAATCGTGATGTTTGGGCACAGCGTGTAACTTGGGATCGCAACATCAAAGCCATGCGCCAACAGGCCCTGGGCCATGTGGCTGAACATATCTTTATCGAGCGCCCGCCAATAGCCGCCATGGATAAACAGAATCAGTGGCTTTTCGCTCGGCTGCGCCTCATCGCTGCGAAACACATCGACGACATTTCGCTCCGCGGGTCCGTATCGCATGGTTTCAAATCTGGAGACTGCCCGAAAATCGGCAGCCTCTCGTGCCCAGCGCGGCAGAATCTCAACATGTTCCGGCACCAAGGCCCGATTGTCATACTCTGCTTCCAGCTCTAACTCGCTTTCCATATTGCGGCTTTTCCCCTAGGGTCTAAGCACCTTGGATATAAGTGCTTTGAGAGGGATCATGCAGGCCGTTTTCGTACAAATCAAATGCCATTTGGGAAAAGCCTATGAAGTGGCAAATCAGATTGCTGATGCGGAGATTGCGTCTGAAATCTACTCAACCGCAGGCGATTTTGACCTCCTGGTCAAATTTTACGTGGGAGAGGGCGAAGACATAGGGCATTTTGTCACGCAGAAGATCCAGCATTTCACCGGAATCAAGGACACGCGAACCATTCCAACCTTCAAGGCTTTTTAACGCTTTTGCGTTATAAATGAGCCTTCGAAACATCGGTATTAGCCGGTATTGGACAAAACGCATTTTAAATAAATGCGCTATTGACCCAACCGATTGCCTTGCCTATGTTCCGCCGGAATTTGGGAGCCCTTAGCTCAGTCGGTAGAGCAACTGACTTTTAATCAGTAGGTCCACGGTTCGAACCCGTGAGGGCTCACCAAATTTCTTTTTTTGTACCTAGTTACAAATATTCCCGCAAACAGCGTTTGAACTTAAACTGGGTCGTTTGCGGCAATTCTCTGCAATGATTTCATGGATTGATCTCGTTTCTGATGTGCTTTTGGGCACGCATAAACACCTCTAACTTGTAGATGCCATGCGAAGCAGTTTGGGCAATCCGTACGCGGTCGACATGGATGTTTGATTCTATGCATTTTTCGGTATGGCCCGTGATCAAATGGATTTTACCTTTGATTGCTCTTGCCTGATCGAGTCGAACGACCGCTGTCCTGCAAAGGTCGCGGCGCTAGTGGCGATCAAAGACACTGATTGGATTGGCAATCCTGTCCCACTTGGAAGAAAAATACCGACTTCTGATCGGTGGCTAATTGTTGTTATGAATGATGGTGGTTTTGAATCGCCCTGCGTATTTTTACTTCTTCTTTGAATGCCTGCAGAATTGACAACAAATCCCTCAGGCCTCTCACAAGCCCTTCATTGCCAAAGGTCCAGATTTGGTGGAACACACCCAGAGAGACTGCGAACGCCCCACCGGGCATGCATCAATCAATTTGGACCACTTTATCCGCTCTAATTGGGCAGAATCGAAAATCAAAAAACAGGCAGAATTGAAGAGACTTCAAGGGAGTGGAGTTGTGGCAACGAAGAAACTGCTTCTGGCCACTTTTCATGAATGGTATTCTCATGTGTTGAAAGCACTGCAATGTCCGCAGCCAGATCGCGCAGACCACAAGGGTCGATTTAAAGCTTCCCTGGCGAAACGATCAAACCCAAGCGCGATCTGCGGTAAGTGCTGCTCGTCAGATCAGTCCTGTGGGACGCTGACCAACGGTCTCCATCAGTTACATCAGCGCAGATCGTTATTGTGGATCACGAAGCAAAAGGGGGCGATGCCGCCCCCTTTGTCGAAACCATTTTAGTGAGAGGTTTACTCGACTTCATTTGCCGTAAAAGCAACCCATCGATCGACTGAAGGCAACTCAAGCGAGGCCGGGCCGTTATAGACAGTCATCAGGTCACTGGCACCTGGACGCCAACGGAAGCCAAGCATCACACCATGGAAATTTGTGTTGTGATCCCCACTGTCGAACGAAACGAATGTCCCTTCATATGATGCGAACAAAGACGTCGAGCCATTGCCGAATGCGTGTTCGGCTTCGAGTTCAAGGTTTGCCAGGTAAGCATCGTCGTCGTCCTGTTGGCCAAAAGCGCCTGAAACGGCTGCCATCAGAGCAGTGTTCGGTCGTGTGAAGATGCGACCCCCGATCCGTGCGAAGCCGGCCTGGTTGAGGCCTTCGTCATATTCGTCATTGGCATCGAGATAACCAGCCTGGCCGAAGACGATGGAATCGTGTATCTGCCACTGGCCTTCGGCGCCGAGGAACCAATAGGTCTGGTTCTCGTCGCTGTCACCGTTATCATCGGTAATGCCGCCGCCGGCGAAGGCACCATAAAGGCCCGAATCCATATGGCCGTATAGATGAACCGCCCCGGTCAGATAGTTCCTGGTCCAGTCGTCATCACTATTGCTCTTGAACAGGCTGCCCCTGGCATCTAATTGCACACCATATCCGGCAGCGCTCTCCAAAGCGCTGGCCATGTCGATATGACCGCCTAAATTCCAGTCGCTATCGTCAGTACCTTCGTCATTGTCGGCCTGATGGGCATAGTAGCCATCAAAGGCGAAGCCGAAGCGTGCGCCCCAATTGAGCTCAGATGACTCAGTCGGTTCATTGTAACCGATCATGCCCGACGAAGGATCGGCAGCCGAAGCATTAGCCGAAAGCAAAGCCAGAACAGCACAGGTACAGAGTAGGTTTTTCATGAAATGCCCCAATTGAATTACCAAGACAGCCTTACCGAAGGGGTTGGGGTCAGTATATAGGGTTTCGCGTAAACTCCACTGCTGTTGCCCAATTGCAACGAAACGAGTGCCCGTTTTGCAGCTAGAGATTGATCAGCGCAGAATATTGGGTGGAATTCGGTTTGTCGATTGATGCCAGTAATGTGGGCGGTATAGACGGCGGCACGCAGAGAGGAATCAGGTTCGACTGCCCATTCTGCGCGAAAGCCTTGGATAATCGCGTGGTTGAGAATGGCCGGTGTCAAATAATGTCGTACGTTCAATTTTTGGTTGCTGGCAGAATTTAAAAATATGTTCTTTGTTTGTTCTTATGCCATCAAAGAGAACATTTGCACATATCAAAACCATTCAGGACGTAATTGATTTGCGGCTTTGGTTGCGCGCCAGTTGCATCAATTGCGGTCGCTCAACTGAAGTTCCGCATGGCATGCTGCCTGATTTGGTGTCAGGTCATCTGTCCTTGTCGGCGGCCGCATCCAAATTCAAATGCGGTGGGTGCGGTGAAACGCAGGCAAAACTGTCCGCTACCGACCCGTTGGACAATTGGTGACCTCGCTCTGTGTTTGGATTCGGATTTGCAAACGCTTCGGACCCGTGTGGGGTCACCAAATTACCCCAAAAATCTAAACCGCCAAACTATTGGGCTCAGAGTTTCTCCGGGACTTCCTCGGGCGTGCGCGCGTGATGGCCAACAGAATGGCCGCAGCCGTGAATTGCACGTCTGCACGGTGCCTTTATCCATTTTGTAATTTGCAATTTCGTTCGCAAAGTCAGAACAATTTCCTCCGTAAAAAATCATCCGAAACTGTAACGCACTGAAAACATGTTGAAAAATATCTGGCATGAAACGTGAACTCTGTAAGCCAGAAGGAATGATGTCTTTGCAGTGTTCAGTGGATCTTTTTGTATTTTGACCTCCGATCATACGCAACAAACAGAACGCCAAAGTCTGCACCGAAACTTCATTCCTTCGCTAGCAAACGGACACAATGGTTGGTGCCGATGATACTGCCAGACCGGTTTTCCTGGTCTGCGAAGGAGCAAAAATGAGTGTAGATACAGAGTTCAATATCTCGCCCCAATTGGGCACAAACGATGCAGATAATCTGGTCGGCACCGGACGGTCTGAAGTCCTGTCCGGTCAGGGCGGTGATGACACAATCCGAGCACTAAGTGGAAACGACGAAGTGTTTGGCGGTACCGGCAATGACCTGATGTATGGTCAGGGCGGTGACGACATCATGTATGGCAATGGCCGTCCGGCTTTTGTCGACATGGCGAATCTTGTCATGACCGAAAGTACAACTGCAACAGTTACCTTCATGGATGAAGGCGCTGGATACAGGAATGCTTTGGGCGTTTATGAAATTGGCCCAGACGGTTCAATTTCCAACACACAAATTCTGTTCCCCAATGCCTCAAAAGTCGGCAGTGGTGGCGATTTGATTGCCGGCGAATCCAATGTTCAGTTTGATGTCAGCCAAGGCGCTCAGCTCGGGTTCTTTGTTATTTCAAACGGTTACGGCAAGGGATCGGCAAACGCAGAAGCCTTGTCTTCACAGGAAGGATCCTTTGAGTTCCGTACACTTGATGGTGCACCAGGAACAATCAATGATCCGGCTGTCGAGCTTTGGTTGGTTGATGCGCAAAGCGGCCAGGAAACCCACATCAAAAGTCAGTATGGGTATTCCGTATTTCACTCCGCCACCAGCGCCGCAAACAACTTTGCACCAAACCCGGATGAATATTCCCATGTGGTCGGACGTGCAAACAGCGTTGCCGGTGAATTGCTGATCGGGTTTGAGGACCTGTATGGCGGTGGTGACAATGATTATGATGACACTGTTATCGTGGTTGATATTGGTCAGACAAATGTCGTCGGGCTGCTGCCAACACCATCGGGCAATGGATCCAATTTGCCTGATGATGACATCATTTATGGTGGTGATGGCAATGACACGCTTTACGGCATCTCAGGTGACGATTACCTGGCTGGCGGAAATGGCAATGATGATATGTCAGGCAATTCGGGCAACGACATTCTTTTTGGCAACTCCGGAACAGACGTCTTGCGCGGAAATTCCGGCAATGACGAACTGAGCGGCGGTTCTGGTGATGATACGCTGGAAGGCAATTCAGGCAATGATGTTCTGAATGGTGACGGCGGAACAGATCTATTGTCCGGCGGCAGTGGAGACGATGAACTGTTCGGCGGCTCCGGCAACGATACGTTGGACGGCGGCTCCGGTGCTGACACCTTGAATGGTGGAAGTGGCAATGATGTCCTGAACGGTAATAGCGGCAATGATGTTCTCATCGGCGATGCTGGATCAGACACATTGAACGGACATTCTGGAGATGACTCACTTTTCGGCGGCATCGGAATAGACAAGCTGATCGGTGGCGGTGGAAACGATGTTCTTTCAGGTGGAGAGAACAATGACCGTCTCTACGGCGGTTCCGGCGACGATGAGTTGTCCGGCGGAAAAGGCAATGACTATCTGACCGCAAGCAGCGGCGCAGACACTCTGGTAGGCGGCATGGGCAACGATAAGCTCATTGGCGGCACCGGCAGTGACAAATTCGTCTTTGACTTCTCTGATGGGTCCACAGGGGCAGATCGTATCTACGATTTCACCCTTGAAGACATGCTGGTGTTCACTGGTTTTGAATACAATGATTTCGCAGAAACCGGCGATTACATGTCCCAGCAGGGCACTGATGTCCTCTTCCAGCTTGGCCAAGCCGAGACCGTGCTTGTGCATGATGTGACCACTGATGTGTTCACGTCAGACAACATCCTCTTCGCTTAAAAATACCCTCAAACGTTCGGTGAGTTTCCAATGACCCAACAATCATCAAATAACGAACTGAACGGGGCGCTGCGGCCATTACGCAGCGCCATGGTAAACGTGGCCCTGTTCAGCGGAATGGTAAATCTGTTGATGCTGGCAGGGCCGCTATTCATGCTGCAAATTTATGATCGCGTTCTTCCCAGCCGCTCAATTCCAACCTTGATTGTCCTGTGCCTGCTTGTGGCAGCGCTGTATATCTTTCTGGCGATATTCAACTTCATCAGATCAAGCATATTAAATCGGGCTGGCCTGGGCTTTGAACAAAAACTGATAGGCCGTGCCTGGCTCATGGGCCTTGTCGGCTCCTCTCAGGGACAAGCTCCCACACAACCGGTTCAGGATTTGACGATTTTGCGCCAGTTCATTTCAGGAAATGGTCCCGCCGCTTTGTGCGACCTTCCCTGGGTTCCGATTTATATCGGCTTTGTATTCATGCTTCATTCCAGCCTTGGCTTGCTGACCGTTGCTGGTCTTGTGGTGATTTTGGCTGTGACGCTTGCAAATGAATTGATCACAAGCCGCGCTTTGCGGGGCACGAGTGAGAATTCTGCAAAAGAACAACAGATGCGTCACGACTGCATGCAAAATGCGGATGCAATTCTGTCCATGGGCATGATTTCAAATCTGACATCCAAATGGCAAATGATGAGGAACGCTGATTGCTCCAAACTTCAGGGTTCAGAGACTGCAACCAATGCCATGGCATCCACTATCAAAGGCTTCAGGCTCTTGCTTCAGTCCAGTTTGTTGGCTCTGGGCGCTTATCTTGCCATCCATCAGGAAGTTTCAATGGGCGCAATGATTGCAGCTTCGATTGTCGCTGGTCGTGCCTTTTCTCCGGTCGATCAGGCCTTGGGTCATTGGCGCGCTTTTGTTCAGGCAAGACTTGCGTTTGGACGCACAAAGCAGGCCTTCGCCAATACTCAGGATGTGAATGAGCCCATTGCTCTTCCAAAGCCGAATGGTCCACTGAAACTTTCTGAGGTCCTGAAACTGGCTGCGAATGAAACTGGCGTTGCAAACGCAAAATCAAAACCAATTCTTCAGGGCATCAGCCTGGTGCTGGTTCCGGGTGATGCATTGGCAGTCATCGGACCAAGTGCCTCTGGCAAGTCCACATTGGCGCAATTACTGACTGGTCTCAAAACTGCTGACAGAGGGGCAATCCGTCTGGATGGCGCGCCTTATGAGGCTTGGCATGCGGAGCAATTGGGCCAGCACATTGGCTATCTTCCGCAAAAGGTTCAACTTCTTGCGGGAACTATCAAAGATAACATTGCCCGCTTTGATCCGAAAGCAACCGATCAGGAGATTTTGCAGGCCGCACGCCTTGCCGGAGCACATGAAATCATCATGCGCTTGCCAGGCGGATATGGTGCCCAGATAGGCAATGGTGGCTTTCACCTTTCAGGTGGCCAGGCCCAGCGCATCGCGCTGGCACGGGCAGTCTTTCGTAATCCATCACTCGTGGTTCTGGATGAACCAAACTCCAACCTGGATGCTGATGGCGATGAAGCACTCGCACACTGCATAAAGGCGCTGCGTGATGCAGGCACAATCACTGTGGTTGTTACGCACCGTCCAAGCGCCATGAAAAACGTCAACATGGTTCTGGTGCTCAATGAGGGCCGTCAGGTCAAATTCGGCCCGGTATCTGAAACGCAAGACAAACCGGCAGTAGCTCAACCACTCAAAATGGCAGGATAGAACATGTCTGATTTAAGAAAAACACCACAGCTTGAAACATCCGCGCAACCCAAAACAGGATTGTCTGGGACATTGTTGGTGGGCTGGATCTGCTTCGCTGCTCTCTTCGTTGTTTGCGGTGCCTGGCTCACATTTGCTTCGATCAGCGGAGCTGTGATTGCCAATGGAACAGTGACCGTCAAAGGAAAGGCCAAGTTGGTTCAGCACGCCGATGGTGGTGTAATCACAACCATTAGTGTGGAAGACGGTCAGCGGGTCACAAAGGGCACAGAGTTGCTTCGTTTGGATGACACCATGATGGCTGCCAATCTGAACATCTATGAAACCCGAATTCAGGAAGCGGTGGCAACGCGCAGTCGATTGTTGGCTGAACTTACCGAATTGCCATTGATTGAATGGGATCGCTCCGTGTTGGACAAATTGGGTATCCGTCAGACCAAAACGATTGAAGCGGCACAACAACGTATTTTCAAAACCCGTAGAAAGTTCAACAACAGCCAACAAACACGGCTGGCAAGCAAAATCACCCAATTGCAAAACCAAATTCAGGGCCTCAATGCCCAAATGCGCTCTCTTGAGCAGCAGTCCGGTCTTGCCAATGAGGAATTGGGCGCAATGCAACAGCTGATGGCCAAGGGACATGGCACAGAGACCCAATTGCGGCAGTTGAAGCAAAGAATGGCTGATATTGGCGGACGCATTGGTGAAGTCATAGCTGGCCGTGCGCGTACAGAGAGCGCAATTGAGGAAGTGCAGATTCAAATGTTGCAGGAAACGGACGAGTTCCGCAGTGAGATTTCTACAGCTCTGGCCAAAGCCGATCTGGATGTTCAGAACCTGACACAGCAATTGGTGGTAACGACAACTCTTTTGGGCCGAACCATCATCACGTCACCGGTCGACGGAATTGTCCATGAATTGGCAGCACACACAATAGGAGGGGTATTGCAGCCCGGCGCAACCGTTCTGCAGATCATACCCGATGATAATAAGCTTGAAATTGAGGTGACTTTTGATCCGCAGTCAGTTGATGAACTTTATGTGGGGCAAGACACAACAATTCGCCTGACAGCCTTGAATCTGCGCACGACGCCGGAATTGCAGGGTGTTGTGAATATCATCTCGCCAAATGTCGTGGTTGATCCAGCTAATAACCGGTCATTCTACCGCGCAATAGTAACGATTTCGCCAGACGAGATCAGTAAACTGGGGGATGTCAGTCTGGTTCCTGGCATGCCGGTTGAAGTATTTGCAAAAACTGGTGAGCGCTCGGTGATGGCTTATCTGATGCAGCCGCTTACCAATCAACTCAGCCATGCCATGCGGGAGCAATAGATGATGCGGCCGCGTCGAAGTGGAGATGCAATTTGCTTTCGCGTCAGAATCCAGAATAGCGTGGCTCTGGCTAAAGAATACGATGATCAATGGTTGGACCAAGCGTCTGCACCCTATGAATGGACGAATACATGACCCCTTTGGAAAAACGTATCGGCTTTGGTTGGACATTCTGGGTGCTGGTCGGCTTTTCCATGTTAGCCGGTGCAAGCATAATCCTGCTCATTATTTGGCATGCCAGCAATCTCAATCAAACCCTGGCGCTTCAACATGCCAGGGACATGACCCAGGCGCTGACCGCATTTCGCAATACCTACTCCAGCGAAGTTGTCGGCAGGCTTGATCCGGCTGCTGGGACAATTGTCTCACATGATTATCGCTCTACGGAACATGCAATTCCCTTGCCGGCCACTCTTTCTATCGAATTAGCAGAAGAGCTTTCGACCCTCAGCGAGGGATCAGCGTTTCGAATGGTAAGTGAATATCCGTTTCCATGGCGGACTGATCGCGTTCTGAGCGATTTTGAGAAAGATGCCTTGCAGCAATTTGTAGATGGTCGAACGGAAGATGTTTCGCTCGTCATTGATGATAATGGCGTTGATACACTTGCCTTTGCCAGGGCTGTGATCATGGCCGAGACCTGCGTTGCCTGCCACAACAATGATCCCCAATCGCCAAAGATTGACTGGCAGATAGGAGATGTGCGCGGCATTCAGGTCGTGACCGTCCCGCTACAGGAAGTTTCGCTGTTCGGGCCTTCTGGGCTGTTGCAGATTGTTGCTTTTATGGTTGGCGCATTCGCAATTGCAATGTTGCTGCTGGGACGATTGATTTACCGCAGTCGCCGCGATCTGTCTGAAATTGAGGATTCATTGTCACGCGCGGAAGATAGCGAAGCCCGCATCCGGGCCGTTCTGGATACGACAATTGATGGCATTGTTACCTTTGATGAAGATGGCGTCATCGAAACGGTAAACTCCGGCTTGGAAAACCTGTTTGGCCTGTCACAGGACGAACTGGTTGGCCGCCCTTTCAAGATGTTGATGAGCGATGTGGATGCCGAGCACCAAGCCAATCGATTGTTGGAGTATGAGTCCTCTGGTGAAAGCGAGACAATTGCTCAAATGATGGAGATTCAAGGCGTTCGGGCTGATAAAAGCACATTCCCGATTGAGCTGGTGATGAATGAATTCAAATTGGCCGGGCGGCGTATGTATGCCGGCATCATGCGTGACGTGACAACGCGAAAAGAGAGCGAACAACAGGTCCGCGAGGTGGAGACACGATTGCTGGAGGCGATCGAGGCGCTGCCTGATGGCTTTGTATTCTATGACGATGAAGACCGCCTGGTCGTCTGTAATTCACGCTATCGCGACCTGTATGCAACAAGCTCTGAATTTATGGTGCCGGGCGCTACATTTGAGGAGATCATCCGAAAGGGCGCGGAGCGTGGACAATACCAGAATGCTGAGGAAGATCGGGATAAGTGGGTTGAGGAACGTCTGCGTCAACATCGCAATCCCGGCGAGATCATGGAGCAGCATCTTGACAATGGGCGATGGTTACGGGTCATCGAGCGGCGGACTGAACGTGGTTATACTGTGGGATTCAGGGTTGATATCACGGAGTTGAAACAGCGTCAGGAAGAGTCTCAACGGTCTGAAGAACTGTTGAAACGCACCTTCGACGCCGCTTTGAACGCCATCATAATCATCGATCACAAAGGCAAAGTTATCGAGTTTAATCCGGCGGCCGAAACCATGTTTGGCTACAAACGGGAAGATACAATTGGCAAAGAAATGGCCAAGCTGATCGTTCCTGATAAATACCGTGATGCCCACCGCAATGGCATAGACATCTATCTCGATACGGGCCACGGACCCGTGATCGGCAATAAAATCGAAATTGAGGCTGTACGTGCGGATGGCCAGGAAATTCTTGTTGAACTTGCCATTCAGGAAGCCACCGGAGCCGATGGATCCATTTTCCTTGGATATATGCGCGATATCACAGAAGAACGTGCAAATGAACGTGTTCTTGTGCAGGCGAAGGAACATGCGGAAGAAGGCAGTCAGGCCAAGGCAAAATTCCTGGCAATGATGAGCCATGAGATCCGAACGCCGCTGAATGGTGTGCTGGGAATGCTAAATTTGCTTTCTGACGGAGAGATGAGCAGTCAGCAAAAATCCATGATCAAGACGGCGCGGGACTCAGGCAAATCGCTCCTCGCAATCATCAATGATATCCTCGATTACTCAAAACTTGAGGCCGGGCAGATGATCATGGAGCAAGAGGTGTTCTCTGTTGCCGAAACAGTTAAGGCGGTGGGGGAGATTATCTATCCACTGGCTGCGGGCAAGGAAGTGGCGCTGGAGACAGAAATTTCCGACGCTGTGCCTGCCGCGTCAAAAGGGGACCAGGGGCGTCTGCGCCAGGTCTTGCTGAACCTCACATCAAACGCTGTAAAATTCACTGAGCAGGGTTTTGTCAAGATCGATGTAGATTCTGGACCGGTGAAGGATGGCACAGCGCGCCTGAACTTTCGGGTTATTGATACTGGCATGGGTGTGCCAGATGACAAGCAGCACATGTTGTTCTCGGAGTTCACAACCATCGAAGGTACGTCCCAGACCGAAATCGGCGGGACGGGGCTGGGGCTTGCTATCAGCAAGTCGATTGTGGAAGCCATGGATGGCGAAATCGGCTTTGAAACCAGGCGAGGGGAAGGCAGCACATTCTGGTTTAATGTGGATCTGGAAGTAGAAGACGAAGCACTTTTGAGCTCCGAAGACACAGCCGTGACGTTTGAGCCTTTCCCCGTAAAATTGCGTGTTCTGCTTGCCGAAGACAACGCCACCAACCAGATGGTTGTGACACAGATGATCGAGGCCCAGGGCGGACAGGTTGATGTGGCGGGAGATGGTAATGAAGCGCTGCAGGCTGTCCGTAAGGGGATTTATGATGTCATCCTCATGGATGTCTCAATGCCAGTACTGGATGGCATTGGTGCCACAAAGGCGATCAGAGCCATGCAAGGCAGGAAGTCCGATCTCCCGATTGTCGGTTTGACGGCCTATGCACTGAAGGAAGACAGAATGCGCTTTCTCGCAGCCGGAATGGACGATGTCATAACCAAGCCGATTGTCCGAACCCGTTTGTCTGCAAAATTGCATGAGATTGCGGCTCAGGTTCAAGAGCGCGGCGAGAAGAGCAAACAGAATCAAGAGCCATTGTTTGATGAAACCATCTACCAAGCATTGATGGACGACTCGGATTCGGACTTTAAGAAATTGATGTTGGAGCAGTTCATAAAGGATTTGAGGGCACAACAGACGATTGCGGTTCTCGCGATACAGGAAAAGAACCTTTCTGAAATCGAGAAATCCAGCCATGTGTTGAAAAGTGTTGCGGGGACCTTGGGTGCCATGCAGCTGTCTGATCTGGCAGGAGCCATCAATAATCTGGCGCGTGACGGCGATCACAAAGCTGCCTACAGTGGCGGACAGCGAATGATCGAGTTATGTGGTGCGGTCATTGACGCTGCACAGAAGCGACGAGACGAGATTTCCGACTAGCTTGCGAATGAAAAAATGAGAGGCCATCCATGCCGTCAAAACCAGATGTTCTGATTATCGAAGACACGGCCTCCTTATTGCTCGTCTATGAAAAATGGCTGAAAAAGGAAGGAATTTTAGCGGACAAGGCGATCACGGGCAGTGATGCATTGTCGAAGCTGAGGTCCGGCACATACCGGGTCACTCTGCTTGACCTTCAGCTGCCGGATATGTCCGGCCAGGAGCTGCTTGAGATCATCCGTGAAGAGGCCATTCCAACGACAGTTGTGGTGATCACGTCCAACGCGTCGATCAATACGGCCGTCGATGTCATGCGTGGCGGAGCCTATGATTTTGTTGTGAAGCCGGTTTCGGAGGCGCGTTTGATTACGACCACCCGTAACGCCTTTGAGCGGCAGATATTGAAAACAGTCGTCGCTGATGTTCAGGAAAAGACGGCAAATATTCGAGAACATGGATTTATTGGCAAATCGCCGGCCATGTTGAGCGTCTACAAAACCATCGAGGCTGTGGCCGCTTCTGCTATCCCGATATTTATCACCGGCGAAAGCGGTACGGGAAAAGAAGTGTGTGCAACAACCATCCACAGCACCGGACCGCGCAAAAAGAAGCCGTTCGTCGCATTGAATTGTGCGGCCATTCCAAAGGATCTGTTGGAATCCGAGTTGTTTGGCCACGTTAAAGGCGCGTTCAGTGGTGCGACCAATGATCGAATTGGGGCCGCGCGCAGCGCCGACGGCGGAACTCTGTTTCTTGATGAAATTTGTGAGATGGATATTTCACTGCAATCAAAATTGTTACGGTTTTTGCAGACCGGCTCAGTACAACCCGTTGGCAGCGACCGTGTGCTGTCAGTTGATGCCCGTATCGTCTGCGCCACAAACAAAAATCCAGCCCTTGAAGTTGCAGAAGGCCGGTTCCGGGAAGATTTGTTCTATCGGCTGCATGTTATACCGCTCCAACTGCCACCCTTGCGTGACAGGAATGCAGATATCGTGGAAATCGCGCAGTCATTCCTGTCATCATTTGGATCTGATGAAGGCAAGGAATTCAAAGATTTTTCCGCTGAAGCTGAGGAAGTGTTGATGCGGCATTCATGGCCAGGCAACATTCGTGAGCTGCAGAATGTTGTGCGAAGCGCTGTGGTTTTGAATACAGGTAAGCAGATAACTGCGGAGATGTTGAATCTCAATCAGGTCGATCCCCTGTTGTTCTCAAAGACTTCAGCTGCGACCAAGGATGGAGCCAGTGGTGCTGCCGCGCATACTATTGGGAATTTATCACTCACCTTGGACCTGGAACAAAGTTTTGCCGAAAATGAACGGCTTCTCATCGAAGCCGTCATTTCAGAGTGTGGTGGCAGCATACCGAAAGCTGCCAAGTTTTTGCAACTGAGCCCGTCAACGATCTACCGCAAACGAGAAGGCTGGGAAGTCGCCTAAGCCTCATGCACACAGTTCCAGCAACTGCTCGGCATGGCCGGGGCGGTAGATGGCTTCCAGCATAGTCTGCGTTTGCCGAGGATCTTCCACGCTGATCGCCTGATTGTCTGATGAATCTGCCCATATGGCGTCCGCCAGAGGGCGATCATTTCCATCGGCTCCCATCTTGTCACCAAAAAAGACAAACCGGCAGCCAGGATGCCATGTTTTCAAACGCGTCAGAACCTGCGCTTTGGTCCAGCCTTTGGGACAGACATCGACTGAAATCTGGCCGCCGGCAGCAACTGTGTATTCGGGAAAGAAACGCGCCAGTGATTTGATGATTGCCTGCCGTTCACCGTAGGCACGATCCCAGTGGTAATAGGCCTCACGTCCTTCTTGAGGAATGTTACGCCCCGGAATGCTGACATTCACCATGCCTGTCCGGAATTCGAAATGCTTGCCGTAGCGCCCTTTATATGGGCTGAGGTCAATGATCCGCTCAAGCGTCGAGATCAATTCCTTGTCAAATTCGTGGTGGCGCTGATCCATCAAGTCAGCCTTGCGCCAAAATTCCGTACCTGCACAAGTGAATATACCTTCTGCAGCGTTGCGAATGTCGATTGGCAGTTGTTCATCCAGCTTTGGACGGTCGCTGCCAGTCACGAAGTAAACCGGAAACTCTTCGCAGAATTTGGCAAAGAAGTTTCTGAAGCCTTTTTCCATATGCTTGCGGGCTGGTGTGAGGGTTCCGTCTACGTCAAACAGATAAATCGTTTTCATGGTCTTGTTCTCCTTACGGGGCTTCTCAAGCGGCTTCGCTGATTTGGGGTTCTGGCTCGCGTCCGTAGACATCTTCAAGGCGGACAATATCATCTTCACCAAGATAGGAGCCAAGCTGTACTTCGATGAGTTCAACAGGTTCGTCCGTGAAGTTTTCAAGACGATGAACTGCACCTTGTGGAATGTAGACGTTCTGACCTGGTCCAAGCACCTGGACATCTTCGTCAACAGTTACGGTTGCCTGTCCTGCAACAACAATCCAATGCTCTGCGCGGTGGTAGTGGTACTGCAGCGACAATTGACCTGCTGGCTTGACCATGATCCGTTTAACCTGATGGCCTTCGCCACGATCCAGAGAGTCAAACCGACCCCATGGTCTGTCTTCACCCAGATGAGAAACAAGTTCTTTGCGTGACTGCTGTTCCAGATTGGCAACCAATGTTTTGACCGATTGTGTCTTGTCACGTGGTGTCACAAGGATCGCATCTTTCGTGGCAATTACGACCATGTCCTGAACATCAGACAATGCAATCATTCTATCGGTGGAAACAGCCAGGCATCCTGTTGAATTGCTGCTAATCACGTCGCCGTTGAGCACATTGCCATCTCCATCTGCCTCACCAACTTCATGCATTGCATCGAAAGAACCGAGATCATTCCATCCTGCATCAACAGGCACAACAGACACCCGGTCGGTAAACTCCATCACCGCATGATCGAAAGAAATACTCGGAGCGCCTTCATAGATGCCAGCATGCGGTGCAAAACTATCAGTGTCTTTAGCGCCTCTGCGAACAGCACGCATTACGACATTCAGCAAAAGGGGAGAACAGGACCGAAGTTCCTGGATGAAACGATCACGACGACCCAGGAAAATACCTGCGTTCCAGTAGTGACCGCCTTCCGCCAGCATTGCTTCAGCAGCGCTTACAGTTGGTTTTTCCACAAAACGCGATACTTTCGATCCGTTCTCTGAAGTTTTTGACTGGGCTTTGATATAGCCGTAGCCAGTTTCCGGACCTGTCGGCTGAACGCCAAGAGTTACAATGTCGTCTGTTTCCCTGCAAACTCGTACAGCCAGGTCGATTGACTTCTGGAATGCAGCGCCATTCGCAATACGATGGTCAGATGGCAGAACCAGCAACAAATCGTCGGCGTCTCCCTGATCCATCAGGACTGCGGCCAATGCTATAGCTGGCGCGGTATTGCGGCCAGAGGGCTCACAAATGAACCGATCCACGGAAACACCTGCCTCAATGGACTGCAGCTCGGCTGTGGTCTTGTAACGCGCGCCAGTAACGATGACCGGGCTGGAATAATGCTGACGGTCTGAAACCCGCTTCAACGTGGTCTGGAAAAGACTGTCTTCCTTTGCCAAACGGCAAAACTGTTTTGGCGTATCTACACGCGAAATGGGCCACAGGCGCGTACCAACACCACCTGAAAGAATGACGGGAATGATTTTGTTTTCAGACATAATAAGCTCCAAAGAAAGGTGACACTGTTGCGTGTCGGTATTCCATTAAGAGCAATTTGCTTGCCAGTTCTTCTGAAGCCGTGCCGAAAATTTATAAAAAGAATATAAATCAATAGCTTAGGATTATTTTTTTAGAAATCAGAGAGTTCTGTTTGTCGGAGAAAAGGCTTGAAAGTTCTGTTCTGCAAATGGGTCTGTTGCAATCTGCAAACCATTGGTGCGTGCCAATCACAATTGGAAAAAACTGGTGCCAGAACCAGTTTGAAAGCCGGATTAACAAAAACGGAGTGTTCTGTTTGGCAATGGCCACCAGAAAACACCCCGTTGATTTCAGTTCTAAAAAACCTGCCGATCATGTTGAACTGGCCGACAGGGTTTGACTCAGAAGTTAAAGTAGATGAACTCCGTCAGATCGTTGAGGCGATAAAGTTGTATCAGCGCCACAGACCCAGCAACACAAGCCGTTAAGCCCCATTTGGGAGAAGGCCGCCAGACGAACTTTGAGATACCAACAGTGGTGTCTTTCAATTCACGCAGGGTACCAATAACCGGCTGGTAGTTTCTCACCAATTCAATACTGTTTGGCAGGCAGGTAACGATGAGCACCATCAAAGCCAACAGAAATCCGGTAAATGAGACATCCGGAACAAGAGCTGTCGTGGTTTGCACAATCTGAATGTCCTGCAGACCGACCAGAGCTTCGGCCACATTCCATGCTCCACCAAACGTTTCAGCCCGGAAGAAAACCCATGCCAACATAATTGCAAGCATTGTAACGCCCCATGACAGAAACGTGGTGACCACAAGCGGCAGTTTACCGCCCAGATTGAATTGCGCTACTGCAGCGCGCCATGCGTGATTGATAATCAGATAGGCTCCATGCAATCCACCCCAGATTATGAAGTTCCAACCAGCGCCGTGCCAAAGGCCACCAAGGAGCATGGTAATCATCAGGTTTCCATGTTGACCCAAAAAGCCGGATCGATTTCCGCCCAAAGGAATATACAGATAATCACGCAGGAACCGTGACAGGGTAATATGCCAGCGTCTCCAAAAGTCACTGATCGACAGGGCTTTATAAGGAGAGTTGAAATTGATTGGTAGCCGAATTCCAAACAGCCGGGCCAGCCCAAGAGCCATATCGCAGTAACCAGAAAAGTCGAAATAAATCTGGAAACTGTAGGCCAGAGTTCCCATCCAGGCCGCATCCGTAGAGATGGATTGACCACCATCAGCTGCAGCAAAGACAGCATTAGCAACCGGGGCAATGCCATCCGCCAGCACAATTTTTTTGAACAATCCGATGATGAACAGAGTGCTGCCGGCCATCAGATTGAGCCAAAGACGGTTGCTGAAAACTGCCAGGTGGAACTGTGGGATTGTGTCCTTCTGCAAGACAATCGGACCAGCAATCAATTGCGGGAAAAACGTCACAAACAGCACATAACGTTTGAAGTCACAGGCGGTGATTTTGTCGGACCAAGTATCCAGCAAAAACGAAATTTGCTGGAATGTAAAAAATGAAATCGCAAGGGGCAAAACAATGCCCAAACTCGTCAATTCCCAGCCGAGCGCGAATGTCAGATTTTGAATGGCAAAATCGGCATATTTGAAAAAGCCCAGAAGTGCAAGATTGCCAACTATACCGATAACCAGGACGGTCTTGTTGCGGTTGCGCATCAGGCTGCGGTGCAGAGCATAATTGACCAGAACCGAACCGATTAGCAAAACCACATGGATAGGGCTCCACCAGGCATAGAAGGCGATCGATGTTGCGATGAGCCACCAGATGATACCGCTTTCCAGTTTCAAATGTCTTAGAACCAGAAAGCCGATGAAAACCGGGGGCAAAAACAGATAGATAAATTCAAGAGACGAGAAAACCATTTTGAAGCCCTCAATTGCTGGAAATTAGAAATGTTGCGCCTGTGGCCAACGGTGAATTTGTTTTGGATGTTTTGAGTGTTTTGAGCTCGATCCGGCGGAGCAGGGCGATTGCACCCTTGTGCCCAAGGCTGGCCGCCCGCGCTGCAAGCTCTTCAGCCCGCTTGCGGTTGGAATGCGCCAATATGCCGTCCAGATAGATTTCAGCTAATTCAGACATGGATCCGGGATGTCCGGCCTTTATGCCACGTTCGAAGAAGTCAACTGCCTCATCTGAGGAAAGACCAAACTTGGATGAAACATGAAGCCGGCCCAAGGCCGTCAGGGCTGATCCATCGCCTCGTTCGGCGGCTGCCTGCAGCCATTCGATCGCTTCAGCAGCATTGTCCTCAGCTTTGTCTGATCGGATCAGTAATTGCGCCAGATCGTGCATTCCACCTGTGTCACCCAAAAGAGCGGATCGGCGGAGCCAGCGTTCAGCAAGCAGCAGGTCGGCGGATACAAACAGACCATCTCGGTAAAGGCGCCCCAACACTTTGGCGGAACTTGCCCGGCCAGATGCAGCTTCGGCTTCAAGCAATGGTATGGCACCAGCGATCAATTCTGCGGCGTCGATGCCAATTTCAGCCAGGTTTTCTTCATTGGCCAACAGATTTGCAAAAGACAGTATCGCCGAGGCAGACCCTAGCTCAGCAGCCATTTTGTATTGGACCATGGCTGCATTCAGGTCCTTTTCTACGCCAATGCCTCGGGCATAATGGCGTCCAAGTTCTGCATAGGATTTCGCGTGCCCCCAATCAGCAGCCTTTGAAAACCATTCAAAGGCAATCCGATGACAATCCGGACCGGCAGACTTTTGATACAGACGACCCAGTTCATATGCTGTCGCTGCGCGCTTGGGAAACTCATGCAGCACTGCCAGCAACAGCTTATCGCGAGCCTTGTCGAGATCGCGAGGGGTTCCCCATCCATAGGACAGCATACGGCCAAATTCGTAGAGTACTTCTGGGTTTCCGCTGGTCGCGTGTTCCCGCAGGACTTCGGCGGCATCCTGCCATTTGCTTTTGCGCATAAGTTTTTTGGCGTCAGAAATCGCTTTCAGCGCAACAGGTCCACTAACGGGAACGCCAGGTTTTTTGCTTCCGTCAACCTGGAAGATAAGAATGCAGGCTGCTGCACAAAGGAACCCGGCGGTCAGAACGCCAAGGCGTTGTTGCTGTTTTTGTTTGATTGAATTAGCCATTTTCAGTTTCCTTTCCAGATGCGGCACATGCTCGACGCGACCAGGCGATCGGTTGCAGGTGAATTGTTGTGGGAAAGCGTTGTTTTATCGGGGCATTCAAGGTCAGACCGACGCTTGTCCACCATCGCTTTGACGGCGTCAGAACTGCCGGGAAGTGTCATTGCGACCTCACCAACGATTGAGCGGGCGACACCAGCATTAAAGTGATAGGCATCAGAAAAATTAGCCAGGTCTGCGGTCAATGGATTTGGAAAATCAAAATCCAGAACCGGGGCCAGATCAGCTAAGCGAAAGCGAAATTCATTGCTGAGTTCGCTGAGACCGTAAGTGTCGATCGTTGCCTGCATTTCAGGAATGGTTGGCGGAATGACAAATATCAGATGACGCTTTGGATCAGAATTTGCCCAGGCAGCCATTTCCAGGATCATCTCGAAATACAGTTCTGAAAACTGAAAGTTCTTCCAGTCAGCAGCCGCGTTTTTGGAGACCTGTCTTTGGAACTTGGGGGGAAGCTCTCTTGAGCCATTTACAAATGCAAATTGTTGATCATTCCATCTCGAACCACGGCCCAGACCAAGGTTTACGCCCTTGTGAACCCTGTTCACCGGAACATAATATGCTCCGTCTTCTGGAAGCTCACACCCAAAGCAGATTTCCGGTTTCAGCAGTTCATCAACCGGGAATGCACCTGGCCGGCCAAACTCTGCTGCTTGTGCGGACAAGCTCAACAATTGCGCCAAGGTGTGTGAGACCGCCTGAAGACGGGGATTCTGCCGGAGAAACAAATTCAGAGATGTTCTGGCGACAGACCAATTCTTCAAATACCCAATCTTGCTGCTTGAAACTTTGACGGCCTCCGGCACCCGGTTCATGCCGCCTTTGTGATTTGCGTCAAAACTCCGCAGCTGAATGCCGACCACCAAAGTTGTGAGTTCCGCATTGTCTTTGATTTGCTGAAATGTGGAATGGATTTCAGGAATGGTGCCGCCGCCATAGGCAAAGTTGTAAGCACCCGTCAGACCCAGTTCATGCCAGTATTTATCTCGCAACGAACGGGCGCGACTGTCTCCCAGAATGACAATCGAGCTGTCACTGGGATAATGCGTCATTTTCCAGAGCGGATAGTGCGCCTTTTCTGCAAACTCCGCAGATCTTTTGTCAGCGATGCCGTTACGAAACATCTCATATGGGTCGGCTACGAAATTCAGAAATGCCGGGCCGGCCCCAATGATAAGTGCGATAGCGATCCATATGAAATGGAGGTAGCTCGTATTGGTTTTGTGTTTGCGTATTGGCATGGTGCAATTCCTTCACGATAGTGTTGCTGAAGGAGTTGCAACCAATGTGCCATTCTCGAAAGAATGAATAAATCAATAAAAACAGCTACTTGAGATTTTTACCGGTTTGCTCAAATGAAAGTTTGTTGCGAAATGCAAAACTGGTTTCGCAACTTCAAAATCCGAGTATTGTTTTCCATCCATCGCTAAGCTCGACACCGCTCGGCACAGGAATGAGCCCTGTGTAGTGCAATGTTCCCAGAAACAGCAAAGCCACCGCAACGCACGTGCACCAACGCGCCATCCAGTTGCGATAGGACTCCAGCAACGCTGATCCATCGATACTTGATGTTTGATTGCCACGATTGGACCAGCGCTGCTTTGAAAGCCTGAAAATGCAATAGACTTTTACCGAGGCGTTGATCAGTTGGTTGAGGTACAGGATCCAGGGATAGGACAGTTCCACCCGTCGCGAGTAGCCATATAAAAACAAGGACAGGAACAGCCGACTGAGAGCGATGAAGACCACATAAGAAGCCGGATACTGAAAGCCGACCACGAAGGCAGCGGATATCGCCAGTACGGGGCTGACAAGCATGGTCCACATGGATAAACGCTGATCCACCAGACACCACCAGATGAAAAACGGCATGGCGCGTGGTCCAAGTGCGATGGCTCGTGATCCATTGCGGAGCATATTTCCAGACCATCTGCGGAAATTCTGAACCATTCGGTCCATACCGTTGCCTTCAATGACCTCGATTGTGTAACCCAGAGCATCGGGAACGTAACGCATATGGCTATTGTTCTTCAGCATGAAGTACCAGGTGCTTTTGTCATCGCCTGACAAAAACCGAAAACGCCCCCAGAGCCAATGTTCCAGATGGTCTGCTTCCAGCAGTCGAATGAATTCCAGCTGTTTCAAATTTTTGGCACGAAAGACAGACATGCGTCCGGTCAATGTGAGAACTCGTCCAGACAGGGCATGGCTTTGCATCGCCAGTCGGCGCTGCGCAAAGCGCATACGCAACCAGCTTTCAATCCACTTCGGCCCGATGCAGATCACTTCTTCATCTGTGGTACAGGCCTGCAGATCTGGATAGAGCTTGAAGAGAGGCATGCAACGGCTGACGGCGCCTTCCGCCAGTACAAAATCGCCATCCATGAAAATCACCAGATCATCATCCATGACCGGAAGGCGGCACATGGCGCGCAGGACCAGACCAATGGCAGCGCGTTTACCGGATACATTCTGTCTGATGATGCGCAGCGTAATGTCAACGTCACGCGCCTCACGCTCCAGAAAATCCGAAATAATGTCTTCGTCAAATCGGTCTGATGATCCAAGCCAGATGGTGCCCGGTACACCCGATGCCACAATTTCCTTGACGATGGAACGAACCACCATCTCTGTAATTTCACGATGCTCCTTATAAGTGGTCATCATGAAATGCATATGCCGCGGCCGCCAGCCGGAATCCCAGATGGCACGGCCTTGAGCCTGCATTTTGGGATAGACCCGTTTTTGATAGATGATCGCCCGCATCGCATGCGTGAACCACCAACCGTAGCGCCAGGCGCCAAGAGTCCCCAGCGTAAAGGTAATCGCCTTGGTTTCCGCATCAAACAGGGAGTTTGGAATGGTCAGCAGAAGAATGCCGCAGACGGCCAGATACAAGAGGATTTGAAGCAGAACCAATGGTGTCCACTTTGCCCAACCTGTTGGCCAGACTGTCGGATCGTCCAGCTGTTTCGCTGTGTGAAATTTGATGGCTTCAGATGGAAGCATTTTCAACACTCCCCGCCTTGTTCTCGTTATTCTCCTGCCTGAAAACCGATCCGATCATATGGTAGATATCGTTCACTTGGCGGGTCGGAAAAATGACCACAGCTGGCAGACCGGCGCTGATAAGATCGGCTTGCGCTGCGGTCATTTGCAATTGCAAAGAAATCGCCGCGCTTTTTTCCTTGCCGTCTTTCCACGCATAGTGAGAGCGGTCTGAATTGATGAAGGTAGAATTTCTGTCAATTGCAGTCACTTTCGCGTCGATATGTTGCCCGATCGAGGGCAGGTAGACTTTTGCAATATCGTGCATACCAACTTCCAATACCTGTTCCTGGTCCAAAAAGGCCGTGACGGTTGGGGTGGTCTTCTGTTCAATGGTCAGAAGTGGTTCGTTTCTGAGAATGGTTGTATTGGCGGTCTGCTGGACTGAAACAATCCTGCCATCATAGGGCGCCAGAATTGCCATTGAATCATTCAACTTTTCCAATGAGGCCAACTGGCTGACCGCTGTATTGACCAACGAGGACGCTTCCTCAATGTCGAGTGCCAGCATATCCAGATCAGCGACGAATTCCTTGTGATTGAAATAGCGGCGATCTGATACATCATCCATAGCGGTCGTGCGCTCCAATTCCAGTTCAGCTTCTTTCAGCCTGGCTTCTGCCTGTGCGCGTTCCTTGATCGCCATTCCATGTTTGGTTGCGGTAACCAGACCTTTTTCTTTAAGGCCTGTAAGACGTTCGTAAGTGGCATCTGTTGCTGCAAGGGATTCGCGCAGTGCCTTCACCTTGGCCTCCGCGATCTGACGATCAGTCCGATTGATGATCTGGTAGAGTTTCATACGCGAAGCTTCAATACGATAGCGTTCCTGTGCCCTCAACTGCGCACGCTTGGAGGCCTCCAGTTCAATATGTTTATCCTCAATCTGGGCCAACAGTTTTGGATTTTCGATCAGTGCAATCCGCTCGCCACGTTTTACTTCGGTGCCGGGGGTGAAGCGAATGGGGCGCAAGATACCATCCAAAGGCATCTTCAGTGTCGCCAGCGGCGCTGAAATGACCGCAGTCCGAACCTCCAGGCGCATTGTCTTTGAGTAGGTCAATATTCCCAAGTAGCCAAAGATCAGAGTTCCCAGCACAACATAGAACGTAGACATAACAATCGTTTTGATGGGCCAGCCGCCAACCGTCGCTTGTTCACCAGGAACCGCATCAGGCTTTGTCGAGATCGGTGTCACTGGAACATCAATACGGCAGATGGTGTCCTCGACGGTTGCCATTTGACCGCGCACAAGGTCGTCGATGAAATGGTTCATCAGATCATGAGCACGCTCGCCCAGTTCTTCAAATTCAAAGCCTATGGTGCCAGTGTCAGGCTCAGTGCTCTCAACCTTCGCATTGACCTCAAACGAGATGTCGAACCCCTGGAACGGAAGCTCCAGAGCCAGTTGCAAATGGTCGGACTGATTGGGCAATGACCCGGTCAAACCGTCCAGACGCAGCCCGCCAAGGCTCCAATTGCTGGCCATCGCAGTCTGACCATCTGGCAGTTTTACCCGCATAGGGGCGGTCACCTGATGGTATCTGCGATGATCTGGCCGTTCACGAATTATCTTCATGGCATCATTCCTTGTGGTTCCCGAATGAAGTCGCAAGGATTGTGCCAGTCGCTAAGTCATTGAATTATTTGAGAGGCCTTAGGCGCGCGTAGTGGATTATGGCATTTTGCAAACACAAAACTTCGCATTCTGGCAAGTTTTCATGCGCCTCTTCTATTGTCGCGTCCTGCCGTTCAACACCACCAAATTTACCCGCTGCGGGCAATTGCATTTTGAAAAGCTTTTGATTGCGTTGTGCAAAAAATAGATCGTCCTGGTTAAATACAGATCCATTATGGTGTTGATATATATAGAGAAAAATATTTGGCATGGTTTTGGCAATGAGTTATCCAGACAAACCAATGGAGCAATTCAATGACTATTCATTCTACAATCGATGCAACCAACGCAGCATCAATCGCCAAAACCACCGCACCTCACGAGAAGGAACTGCCATCTGTCAGCATAGTCGGTTTGGGCTATGTGGGGGCCGTCTCAACTGCTTGCTTGTCGGGTCTTGGACATAAAGTTGTTGGTGTTGATCTGGACGAACAGAAAGTTGCGTCCATCGCGGCTGGACAGTCTCCAATCCATGAAATGAATTTGGCGGAAATGCTGACCGCTGGCGTGACACGCAATCTGATCAGCGCGACGACAGATTTGCACGCCGCAATCCTCGATACAGATATTACATTCGTATCAGTGGGCACACCCACTGCCGAAGGCGGCGGCTGTGACATGCGGGCGATCAAAGCTGTGGCAAAAACAATCGGGCAAGCGCTTAAGGTGAAGCAGGCGTTTCACACCATTGTCATGCGTTGTTCAATTCCACCAGGCACGACATGCGGCGTCATGGTGCCCATTATCGAAGAAATTTCAGGCAAGATCGCGGGCCAGGACTTTGGCGTCTGTTTCAATCCAGAATTCTTGCGGGAAGGGACGGCAGTAGAGGATTTTCATAATCCGCCCAAAACCGTCATCGGTGCCAGTGACGAGAAAACGGCCGCGATCATCAAACAACTTTATGCGCCGGTCGATGAAAACGCGATCATCTCCAGCATCGAAGTGGCAGAGATGGTCAAATATGTCGATAATGTCTGGCACGCGACAAAGGTTTGCTTTGCCAACGAGATCGGGCGCATCTGCAAACCACTCGACGTGGACAGCCACCAGGTCATGGATATTTTTGTACAGGATACCAAACTCAATCTTTCGCCATACTATTTGAAACCCGGATTCGCTTTTGGCGGTTCGTGCCTGCCCAAAGAAGTGAGAGCCGTCAGCCATCTTGCAGACGAACTTGGCGTATCCGTTCCACTGATCGATAGCCTGACACCGTCCAATTTTGACCAGATTGACGTTGCGGTTAACGCCTTGCGCAGCAGTGGCGCCAAACGCGTCGCCTTTCTTGGTGTTGCCTTTAAGCCTGGCACGGATGACCTTCGTGAGAGCCCGATCCTGAATGTGATTGAAGCCGCGTTAGCCGACGGGATGCAGGTTGAACTGTACGATACTGCTATCGAAAGGGGTACCAATCTGGAAACGCAGTTGACCTATTTGAAACAGTCCTGCCCACACCTCAAACGAACATTATTTAACTTTTCCAATATGTTGCGTGAACATCCAGAATCCATGCTTGAGCGGTGTGATGCAGTAGTTGTGTCGCAGAAAAACGCAAAATTCCAGCAACTGGTTTCGCATCATCTGGAAACCAAGAGCATAATCGACGTGGTGAGATTATTTAAAAACACACCACCTGAAGATAATTATCACGGAATTGGCTGGTAACCCGTCAAACCCAATTTCCAGGTCCAACTGGTGTCGCGCATTCACAGAGTGACTGCACTGGATCTGGAAATTGATAAATGGAATCCTATTTACACAAACTGATTGCGTCTATATAGCACGCAGTCTTGAGGCGCCCTTAGCTCAGTTGGTAGAGCAGCTGACTCTTAATCAGCGGGTCGTAGGTTCGAACCCTACAGGGCGCACCAATAATTTCAATGACTTAGCCGTTTAATTTGTGGTAGCACGGCACCCCATTTTGAAATCATTTTGAAGCTTTGTTCTCAATTTGGCTTCCATCCGATGCACTATTCCATCGGCTTTTTCCTGATCGGGCACTAGATAATGCTTATCCAAATGTGCCTGGATGCTCACCATTGAAATGCCAAACCGTTCTGAAAGTGCCGATAGGTCTTTATCCTTGAGACCCTTGTATGCGCGTGTGATGGCAGTTCCCGGGAAATCATGGAACCGTAGCCCCTCGATCCCGGCTTTATTCCTGGCTGTGCTGAATGATGCGCGGAACCCGCCAGAGGTCCATGGCATTCCTTTGGTACTATGTAAGCGTCCAAACGGCTTCACTCGGCGAGGTAATTCCATGGCAACAGTTCATCAATCTTGTTGATCTTGTGATCCGCGATCCGGCTCAGCACGTCGGTAAGCCAGGCTTGGGGATCGACGCCATTG